>Ga0163147_10000510_pt1 | contig 61587 bp, 57 predicted proteins | sample OliLakLV19MP6G1_FD_148597 | JGI IMG/M metagenome (GOLD analysis project Ga0163147, IMG submission 148597) | Freshwater microbial mat bacterial communities from Lake Vanda, McMurdo Dry Valleys, Antarctica- Oligotrophic Lake LV.19.MP6.G1 | ecosystem: Environmental > Aquatic > Freshwater > Lake >... | reverse complement strand
GGGCAGAATGGGATGCGAAACATCGCGCAGACTGCCGATTGGTCGCCAAGATGGATAATCAAGTCGTCGGCTGGACGGCGCTTTCGCCTGTGTCGAGCCGTGCTGTGTATGCCGGCGTTGTGGAAGAAAGTGTTTATATCACCTCCAAGGTGCGCGGCAGAGGTGTAGGTAAAGCATTGTTACACGCGGTTATTGCCGAGTCCGAACAGGCGGGTATTTGGATGATTCAAACTGCCATTTTTACTGAAAACACCGTTAGTATTGCGCTGCATGAGACCTGCGGCTTTCGTGAGGTCGGCTATCGAGAGCGCATTGGGCAGTTAAACGGTATTTGGCGCACCACGATTTTTTTGGAACGGCGGAGTTTAGTGGTAGGGGTTTAATGGGAATTTTATGACACAACAAGAGACGGCAATGTATATTCAAACCAATAGTTCCAATCTCCCGGACGAGCGCGGCTATTTTGGCGAATTCGGTGGGCGCTTTGTGCCAGAAACACTCGTCCCCGCGCTGGATGAACTGACCGCTGCCTACTATGAGGCGATGGGAGACCCGGAATTCCAGCAAACACTGGCGCACTTGCAGACAACCTATACCGGACGACCCACGCCGATCACTTACGCGGCGCGTCTGACGGAGCAGCTTGGCGGCGCGAAAATTTATCTTAAGCGGGAAGATTTGGCACATACCGGAGCGCACAAAATCAATAACGCACTCGGTCAGGCGCTTCTCGCTAAACGCATGGGCAAGCAGCGCATCATTGCCGAAACAGGCGCGGGTCAGCATGGGGTCGCCAGCGCGACGACTTCGGCTTTGCTTGGGCTGGATTGTCATGTTTACATGGGAAGCGTCGATATTGCCCGTCAGCAGCCGAATGTATTTCGTATGAAGCTGCTCGGCGCGGAAGTTATTCCGGTGGAAAGCGGCAGCAAAACGCTGAAAGATGCCATTAATGAGGCTATCCGCGATTGGGTGACGAATGTGCGTGACACCTTCTATATGCTCGGTTCGGCGTTAGGGCCGCATCCGTATCCCATGATGGTGCGTGATTTCCAGAGCGTGATCGGGTTCGAGGCCAAAACGCAGATTGTCGAGATGGCGGGGCGGCTGCCGGATGTATGCATCGCGTGTGTGGGCGGCGGGAGTAATGCCATCGGATTGTTTCACGCTTTCCGCGATGATGAAAATATTGACCTAATCGGTGTGGAAGCGGGTGGTCATGGGGTTGCCAGCGGCGAACATGCTGCGCGTTTTGCCGATCCCATGATGGGACGACCCGGTGTTTTGCAGGGGACGCGCTCCTTCGTGTTGCAATCCAGCGATGGACAGATCATGAATACTCACAGCGTGAGTGCTGGGCTGGATTACGCCTCGGTGGGGCCGGAACATGCTTATTTGCGCCAGATGGAACGCGCCTTTTATACACTGGCAACGGATGAGGAAGCCTTAGCCGCTTTCCAGACCTTGTGCAAAATGGAAGGCATTATTCCGGCGCTGGAAAGCTCACACGCGGTAGCCGAAGCGATCAAACGCGCCCCAACCATGTCCAAAGACAGCATTATCCTCGTCAATCTTTCCGGGCGCGGCGACAAAGATTTGGATACGGTCATGAAAGAACTGAATCTATGAATTTGCCCCTTAAAATCAAAAGCACGGGGGCGATTTTGATGAATCCACGCGGCGAAATACTGCTGCAACAGCGCGACGATAAGGCATGGCTGCCTTTCGCCAATCATTGGACGACGTTGGGCGGCAGAATCGAAAATGATGAATCGGCGGACGCAGCGATTAAGCGTGAACTTTTAGAAGAGATCGAACTCGCGCCGGAGGTGACTCTCTGGAAAGCCTATGAGCATACGCAGTTTGTGGACGGGAATCTCGTCGTTGTTGAACAATATATGTATGTCGGCAAAATTGACAAGACCGCTGAAGAAATTACGCTGAACGAGGGTCAGGCGCTCGGCTTTTTTAAGCGCGATGATCTTGAGCAACTTCCGATTGCGTTTGGGTTTAAGGCGCTGTTTGAGGAATTTTTCGATGTGCAGCCCGTTGCGCTGGACTATAAACCCGTTGTGGCGTTTTTGCTGGTTGATGAATTAGGCCGTGTCTTATTGCAACAGCGCGACGATAAGCCGGGACTGCGTCATGCCGGATATTGGACGTTGTTCGGCGGACAGGTAGAAGCAGGTGAATCGGCAGATGATGCGGTGCAGCGCGAGATGATGGAAGAATTGGCGATTGATGTGCCGGTGACTTTCTGGAAAGCGTATCAATGTCCTGTACGCACCAATCCAGGGGAATTGATTGTGTTTAATCATGTCTATGCCGGGTCGATGACTCAAAATCTTGAGTCGCTGACTCTGTTGGAAGGCCAAGATATGCGTTTTTTTACCTATGAAGAAAGCAAAGAAATGCAGTTGGCGTTTGACCAGCACATCCCGTTATTAGAATTTTTTGCGGCGCGGGAGATGGCGCGATGAGCGTGACTCTGTCTTGCGCGTGGGTTCCACGCGGCGAATTGGTGCGGTTGCAGCGATTGATTGCACCGCTTCGAGCGATTTATCAAGAGATTGTGGTATCGGTTCATGCCGACGGCGGCGCGGAAGTCGCTGATGCGCTCATGGAATTGCATATCCCGCATATTGTTTATGACAATTGGAGCGGTAGACACGCCACCTTGAAGCTGGCGTTAGAGAAAACCGAATCGACTCATATTCATTACGTCGATATGGATCGGGCGCTGCGTTGGATGGAACTGCATCCCGATGAATTGGCGACTACCGCGCAAGCAATCCAAAAGACCGACTGCCTGATTTTGGGGCGGACGGAAGCGGCCTTAGCCAGCCATCCGCAGGTACTTATTCAAACCGAAAAGCTGGTAAATCTGTTTTTCTCGCACATCTTCGGGCGTGAAATCGACTTTTGCGCGGGTTCAAAGGGCTTTAGCCGAGCCGCAGCCGAATTTATCCTGACGTATGATGCCGACGCACGCGCCCTCAATATGGATGTGGGCTGGGCGGTGCTGCTCCAACGCGGCGGATTTAAGATTGATTATCTGGCGGTGGATGGGCTGGATTACGAATCTGCCGATCAATTTCAAGCGCAGGCATCCGATTCAGAAGTACAGCAAAAAGTGGCGGAAGCCTACGATGCCAAAGCCAAAAGTTGGGCGCATCGCGTCCGCGCCGCGACGGAAATCACGCAGGCGGGATTAGCGGCGATGGATAAAAATAGTGCTACAAGGAATGAATTATGACATCAACGACTTTAACCGGATTAGACACAATTGCTGCGATGTTCGCCCGCGCAGAGGCGGAAGGGCGGGCGGCGTTTTTGCCATTTTTCATGGTTGGTTACCCCAGCTATGACGAATCAATTGATATTCTGGCGGTGATGGCGGCGGAAGGCGTGGACGGGTTCGAGATAGGGATCCCGTTCAGCGACCCGTTAGCCGATGGCCCGACGATTCAGGCCGCGAGTCAGGTGGCGCTGGAAAATGGCACAACCGTCTCCGATGGGCTGCGGGCAGTGCGCGATTTGCGGGCGCGGGGCGTAAATCAGCCGATTTTGCTGTTTAGCTATCTCAACCCGGTATTGGCCTATGGTGTGGAACAATTCGTGCTGGACGCGAAGTCCGTCGGGGCGCAGGGCTTTATCATTCCCGACTTGCCGCCAGAAGAAAAACAGCTTTTCGCGGTCTGTGAGCGTGAAGGCATGGCGCTGGTGTTTTTCGTCGCGCCGACCAGCCATACAGATCGCATCCAGGTTGTGGCGCAGCAGGCCAGCGGTTTTATCTATGTGATTTCGGTCACGGGCATCACCGGGGCGCGTACCGAACTCCCGCCCGATTTGACCGATTTTATCGCCCGTGTGCGCTCAGTGACGGATAAGCCGCTGGTGCTGGGCTTTGGTATTAGCAGACCAGAGCAAGCCCGGCAGATGAATGGGCTGGTGAATGGCTTTATTGTCGCCAGTGCCTTGATCCGTGAGCGCCAGCAAAAGGATGCGGAGGCGGTACGTATTTTGGCGGCGAGTCTGCGAAAAGCACTGGATTAAGTCCAACGACTTTTATTGAATATCGGCATGGCTGTGAAATATTCCGCAGTTATTAGCTCGATTTTTCACCTTTAATTTTGTGAAATATCAATAATCATGCTCTTTAATTTGCGACTAACAATGAGACTGCCCACCACTTGTTGACAACCTAGCCCGACATTCGCTATGCTTTGCGCCATCTGAATGAAGGACGCAACCGTGACTCAGCAAATTTTTGCCTACCGCCCCTATTATTACTTTACGAGCGACATAGTAAAAGTCGGGCGTTTTATGCTGGGCGGGTAATCGCGGTTCATTAGTTCACCAAAGACTGATAACCACAGAGGCGCAGGGCATAAGCTCAGCGCCTTTTTGTTTGTCTTTTCATTTTTGAACGATTGGGAGCAAGCTCACTTGATCCCGATCATGGCTAACAAAGGAGCAAAGCGAATGTTGATGTTGGTGCGGGGCGTGCGCGGAGCGACTACCGTGCATGAGAACACGGCGGAAGCCATTAATCGTGGCACGGCGGAACTCTTGCAGGCCATCATTGAGGCCAACGGCATTGAGGAGGAATTTGTGGCGAGTGTGATCTTTACCACAACGCCTGATCTGAACGCTGCTTATCCAGCGGGGGCGGCGCGGGCTGTAGGATGGAGGCAAACGGCATTAATGGGCTGCCAAGAGATTGATATGCCGTCAGGTGTGCCGCAGTGTATACGTATCCTGATTCACTGGAACACGGAAAAGCGGTTGGAAGAAATTCGGCATGTCTATATGCACGGCGCGGAGAGACTTCGCCCCGATCTTTACCCAACGAACAAAATTATCCTGAATGGAAATGAGGTCAACGCATGATTGTCATTATGAAGTTTCACGCATCGTCTAAGCAAATCGCCGACATCATCAGCCGTATCGAATCGGACGGTTACAAAGCGCATCTTTCCGAAGGCGAAGAACGCACCATTATCGGTGTCGTAGGAGAAAGTCCAACCCCGCTTAAGCAGGAAAATTATGAAACGATGGACGGCGTGGAAAAAGTTGTGCGTGTCTCTGTACCGTATAAACTCGCCAGTCGTCAATTCCACCCGCATGATACGCTTGTGCCATTGAATGGATCACAGATGGGCGGGAATAAAGTGCTTGTGATTGCGGGGCCGTGTTCCGTAGAAGGGCGCAATGAAATCATTGAAGCGGCGTGTGCGGTCAAAGAAGCCGGCGCGACAGCGTTGCGCGGCGGGGCATTCAAGCCGCGTACCTCGCCCTACAGTTTCCAGGGTTTTGGTGAAAAGGGGCTGCAATGGCTGGTGGAAGCGCGGGAAGTCACGGGGCTGCCCATCGTCACCGAGGTGATGGATCCTGCACTCGTCCCGATGGTGTGCCAATACGCCGATGTGTTGCAAATTGGGGCGCGGAATATGCAGAACTTCACGCTCTTGAACGCGGCAGGCGAAAGCCAGCATCCGGTGTTGTTGAAACGCGGCATGAGCAGCACCGTTGAGGATTTGCTGATGGCGGCAGAATATATTCTGGCGCACGGCAATACGCGGGTGATGCTGTGTGAGCGTGGCATCCGCACTTTCGAGAAATTCACGCGCAATACTTTCGACATCAACGCGATTCCAGTTTTGAAACATTTAACGCATCTTCCGGTGATTGCTGATCCGAGTCACGGCGTTGGTTTGTCGGAATATGTCGAACCGGTGGCCTTGGCGGCGGTGGCAGCAGGCGCGGATGGCTTGATTATTGAAGTGCATGTGAATCCAGCCGAGGCGATGTCTGATGGTCGCCAAAGCCTTACGCCAGAACGTTTCGCTTCGATGGTGCGGCAGGTGCGGTTGATTGCCGAAGCAATCGGACGGACAGCCTAACATGTCGCCCGGAAACTTTCATGTGCGCCATTTAGCCGTCGTCGGTTTAGGACTGATGGGCGGCTCGATGGCGCTGGCATTACGACTTTTTGCAGATACAATCACGGGGGTTGACCCCAACCCAGAGACTCAGGCTTATGCGCTGGAACATCAGATTGTCGATTGCGCGACGGATGATCTTCAAGCGGGGGTAAATAATGCGGATGCTGTGATTTTGTGTGCGCCTGTGCGTACGGTGATTCAGCTTGTGCGGAATCGCATCGGGGCCTATTTGCGCTCGAATACGCTTTTGATCGACATCGGCAGCACCAAGCAGGATATTTGCGAGGCGATGGGGCGGCTGCCGATTGGAATCCATGCCATCGGTGGTCATCCGATGACGGGCAAAGAAAACAGTGGTATTCAAGCCAGCGATGCCGCACTTTATAAAGATAGGCCGTTTGTGTTATGCGTTACTCGTCGTACGACACCTGCCACACGCTTACGGGCGTTGGGATTGGTCGAGGCATTGGGCGCGATTCCGTTTGAAATGGAAGCGCAACGCCATGATCGCGTGGTGGCGACGATCAGCCATCTGCCATATTTACTGAGTGCGGCGCTGGTAGCGACAGCGGCAACCGAAGCGGACGAAGATGAGGCCGTATGGCAGCTTGCGGCGGGAGGCTTCCGCGATATGTCCCGTTTGGCTGGCAGCGATATTCAGATGATGGGTGATATTTTAAGCACGAATACGCAGGCGATTGCGGTTTTGCTGGCGCAGTTTCGTGTGCAAATGGCGATGCTGGAAAAAATGCTGATCGCGCATGATGACGAAAAATTGGCGGAGTCGCTTAAACCCGTCCGTCAGCAGCGAATTGATTGGGCGGATAAGTACTCGAAATAAGGAAAGGTTCGACGCAAAGTCGCAAAGAACGCGAAGAATCGCAAAGAAAGAAAATGGGAAAAGATTAACCACAGAGGTCACAAAGATCACAGAGATTAAAACTAAAATCCTTGGTGTTCTTGGGGCGGTGGTGGTTCAACATAATGGAGAAATTATGACAGGCATTTTGAACGTAAAACCGGGTGTGCCATTACGCGGCAGCACAACCGTCCCCGGCGATAAATCCATCTCGCATCGTGCCGTCCTCATGGGCATGTTGGCGACTGGCGAAACACAAGTGCGCGGCTGGCTGGCGGCTGGCGATACTGAAGCGTCACTGCAAAGTGTGCAGGCGCTTGGGATTCAAGTGGATCGACATGATACCAATACTTTAACGATATACGGCGGGGTATTGATCCCGCCCGATAAACCGCTGGATTTCGTGAACGCCGGGACAGGGATTCGACTCGCGGCTGGCATCATGGCGGGACAAGCGTTCCCTTCGGTTTTGGATGGCAGCGAGCAACTGCGCCGCCGTCCAATGAAGCGCATTATCGACCCGCTGCGGCAGATGGGCGCGTTGATTGATGCTGCGGAAGGCCGCGCTCCCTTGACGATTACGCCCACGCAGTTAAAAGGGATTGAATACACGCTGCCAATGGCAAGCGCTCAGGTTAAAAGTGCTGTTTTACTTGCGGGACTTTTCGCCGACGGCGCGACGACAGTGATTCAACCGGGGCCGGCTCGTGACCACACCGAGCGCATGTTACGAGCGATGGGCGCAAGTATCACGGTGGATGGCAATAATGCCACAATCACGCCGGGTGCTGCACTTAAGCCAATGGATTTAACGGTGCCTGGTGATTTTTCTTCGGCGGCGTTTTTGCTGGTTACGGGGTGCATCGTGCCGGACAGCGATCTGACGATTGAACATGTGAACCTGAACAATACCCGCACGGGCTTACTCGATGTGCTGCTCGAAATGGGCGCGGACATCACAATCAGCGAACAGGGCGAAGAAGCGGGCGAACCTGTCGGCACTTTGCGCGTCAGGTACAGCACTTTACGCGGAATAGAGATTGGCGGAGAAACCGTCGTGCGGATGATTGACGAATTTCCGGTGTTGATGGTCGCGGCACTTTATGCCGAAGGGGAAACCGTTGTCCGGGACGCTCAAGAACTGCGCGTTAAAGAGACAGACCGGATCGCGGTCATGAGTAGCGAATTACGCAAACTCGGCACGGAAATTACCGAAACGGAAGATGGCTTCCGCATCACTGGGCCGCAAACATTGATGGGTACAACCGTCGATGGACACGACGATCATCGTGTTGCCATGAGCTTGACCGTCGCTGGATTGGTCGCGGATGAAGGCACGATTGTGACCGACTCTAAATGTGCGGGGGATTCATTCCCCGGTTTTTCCGAGACGCTGGTTAAATTAGGTGGTCAGCTTTTAGAAGATTTGGAAACAGCATGACGACCAAAGTCGGCGCGATTGGCTGGCCTCTCACCTACAGCTTGAGTCCGGTGATGCACAACGCAGCGTTTCAGGCGCTCGGCATGGATTGGCATTATGATCTGATGCCTATCCCCTCCGATATTTTGCGGCTTGGGTTGATCGAACCGCAGCGTCACGGCTATATTGGCCTGAATGTGACGATCCCGCATAAAGAGGCGGTGATTCGCTTTATTAAGCCGGATGAAATTGTGCGGGCAGTCGGCGCGGCAAACACGATTGATCTGCGCGACAACAGCGCGACCAACACCGATGTAATCGGCCTGATTGATGATTTGAAGGCGCACGATATTCCGCTTTCAGGCGCAAATGTGTTGATCTTGGGCGCAGGCGGCGCGGCACGGGCGGCAGTCTTTGGACTGACGCGAGAAGGCGCATCCGTCACCGTCGTCAATCGCACGATGGAACGCGCTCAGCTTATGCTGGCGAATCTGACGATTTCCGCCGGAATTAAAAACGCCCATGCCAAAACTTTGGACGAGGCGCTTGAGTCGCCAGTCGATCTGATTATCAACTGCACATCAGCAGGGTTATATCCACATATTGACGAGTCACCTTGGATTGAAGGGCTGCCGATACCGCGTGGCGTGACCGTTTACGATATGGTCTATCGTCCCAGTGTGACGGCGTTTATGCGGCAGGCCGAATCTGCTGGAGGTCGCGCTATCGGCGGTATGGGGATGTTGGCGCGTCAGGGCGCGGCGGCTTTTAAACTGTGGACGGATGTCGATCCGCCGTTGGAAGTCATGCTTGCGGCGCTGCGAGAAGCGCTTCAAACTGGAAATTGATTATGAATATCAGACGTGCTTCAATTGATGATGCCGAACTCATCGCCCGTTTAAATGAACCCGTCCAACGGATGCACGCCGAGGCGAGGCCGGATTTCTTTAAGCCGTATACTTTGGATGATGATCTCATTACGTTTTATATCGACCTGCTCATAGCGCCAGAAAATCATATTTTCATTGGCGAAGTCGATGGGCAGGCGGTGGGTTATGTGTATGCCAAACTCAACCGCCGCCCAGAATCGCCCTTTACGTTTGCCATAGACGAAATCGTGATCGATCAGATTTCGGTGAATGATGACCAGCGCGGTAAAGGCTGTGGCGAAAAATTGATGCAAGCGGTGTATGATCTGGCGAAGGCGGAACATATTCAGCGTGTGATGTTGATGGTGTGGGATTTCAACAGCCATGCGATTGGCTTCTACAAAAAGTTGGGTTTCCGTGTCTATAGTGAGCGCATGGAGCTTCAATAAGTGTGAGACATATGATTTTCCAGAACAAATTGTATCTCGTTGGGTCGAAAATGGTGCAATACAAGTTGAGAATTTCCAGCCTGTGATGTCTGAAAACTGACCGCTAACTGCTGAAAGCTGTGTATGCTGCGATAAAATCATATTAGGTTAGTTCCGACACCATTTTGAGGAAAGGAAATAAAATGGCAGTCCAACAAAGCAGATTGTTTAGTGAAATTCTGGATTTTCTGGCTTCCACGCCTACACCAGAACAGATTATTGAATTTGGACCTTCGGAGTCTTTACAAGAACGTGCGAGTTATTTGTTAAAGACTAATCGTAACGGGACTTTAACATTTGAAGAAAACGCTGAATTAGACGAGTTTTCTCGTATGAATCACTTTATGAGCATGTTAAAACTTCGGGCGCGGACAAAAACCCAAACTGTCTAAATGCTAATTGCTGAAAGCTGAGAGCTACCTATATGCTTCGATTTCTAACTGCTGGAGAATCACACGGGCCGATGCTAACGGCTATTCTGGAAGGGATGCCTGCCGGAGTGCCGCTTTCGCCAGACGACATTAACGCCGATCTCGCTCGTCGTCAGCAAGGGTATGGCAGCGGGGGGCGGATGCAAATTGAACGCGACTCGGTGCGAATCACCGCCGGGGTGATGAACGGCGTGACCACCGGAGGCCCCATCGCGCTGCTGGTGGAAAACCGCGATTTCAAAAATTGGAAAGAAAAAGACATCACGCCGATGACGACACCGCGCCCTGGTCATGCCGATCTGACGGGCGCGATCAAATATGGCTACCGTGAACTGCGTGTCTCGCTGGAACGTGCCAGCGCCCGCGAGACGACGATGCGTGTGGCAGCGGGGGCGATCTGCCGCAAATTTTTAAGCGAATTTGGGGTGACTATTGGCGGCTACGTCGTTCAAATTGGCGATGTGAAAGCTGACTTACCCGTGACGCTCGATTATACTGAGCGCTTTCGCTTAGGTGAAGAAAGCGATGTGCGCTGCCCGAATCCCGAAGTTGCAGAGCAGATGCACGAGGCTGTTCGGCAGGCCAAAATTGATAAAGACACGCTCGGCGGCGTGTTTGAAATTGTCGCGCTGAACTGTCCGCCGGGGTTGGGATCGCATGTTCATTGGGATCGCAAGCTAGACGGGCGTATTGTCGCGGCGATGGTCAGCATTCACGCCATGAAGGGCGCGGAAATCGGTGATGGATTCGCTAACGCAGGCAAACCCGGCTCACAAGTCCATGATGATATTGCTTTAGGCGGTGAAAATGGCAACCTGACGCGCCCGACCAATCGTGCTGGCGGACTCGAAGGCGGCATTACGACAGGTGAGCCGATTGTGGCGCGGGTGGCGATGAAGCCGATAGCGACGATGTTACGCGGGGCGGAATCGGTCAATCTTGCGACGGGCGAACCGGAAAGCACGACTTACGAGCGAAGCGATTTTTGTGCTGTGCCGCGTGCCGTTCCAGTGGGCGAATCGATGATGACGTTGGTGTTGGCGGATGCCCTGCTGGAAAAATTAGGTGGTGACAGCATGGAGGAGATGCGGCCGCGTTTTGATAAGTTGCGCCGCGCTCGGCTGGAAGATTTGCCGATGGATAATGTGGAATGGCGTTTCGGCTATGAATAGCATTCAGCGATCAGCAGGTAGCGATCAGCATTTCGCAAAAAGATTTAACGCAAAGTTGCAAAGGACACAAAGAATCGCCGAGAAAATAGAGAGCGTTTCTTTGTCGCTTGGTGATTCAAAATGATTTTGAATACGTCGCGCAATATCATCCTAACCGGATTCATGGGGACGGGTAAGACGACGGTGGGGCAGATTGTGGCGGATTTTATCGGCTGGCACTTTGTCGATTCGGACGATGAGATCGTTCAGCGCATCGGTAAATCTGTTGCGGATATTTTCGCTCAGGAAGGTGAAGCGGCTTTCCGGCGCTATGAGCGGATTATCTGTCAATCCCTGGCGGCGAGAGAAAGCCAAGTAATCGCTACGGGCGGCGGGATGTTGGTTGATCCGGCGAATCGGGAGTTGATGCTGATGTCTGGTTTAGTGATTTGTTTGACGGCAGCGCCAGATAGCATTCAGGAACGTTTAGAGAGTGGTGCAGGCCGCCCGTTAGCCACAAATTGGCAAGCGTTAGAAGCGTTACTAGAACAGCGCAAAGCGGATTATGCGGCGATTCCGTATCAGATTGATACAACGGGTTTAACACCGCAGCAAGTTGCAGAAAAGGTGGTCGCGTTATGGAAGACGTAATCCGGGTCGATGCGCCAGATGGCGGATATGATCTCGTCATTAAGGACGACGCACTACGCCAATTTGCCCATCGCGTGCCAGAACGCGCCGTAATTGTGACGAATCCCACACTTGAGCAGCTTTATGGGCAAAAATTGCGCGAGCTTTTTCCGACAGCATCCCTCATAACAATTCCCGATGGCGAGCAGCATAAAACGCTTGAAACTGTCGCCCAACTTTATGCAGATTTCGTAGCGGCAGGGTTAGATCGCAGCGGCGTGGTCGTCGCATTTGGCGGCGGTGTGGTGGGGGATACTGCTGGATTCGCGGCGGCAACCTACATGCGTGGGGTCTATTTGCTGCAATCGCCTACATCACTGCTGGCGATGGTGGATTCGAGCGTTGGCGGCAAGGTCGGCGTTGATTTACCGCAGGGAAAAAATCTGGTTGGAGCGTTCAAGCAGCCCGATTTAGTGCTAATTGATCCAGATATGCTGGAAACGCTGCCAGAAAGTGAATGGCGCTGTGGTATGGCGGAAGTCATCAAGCATGGCTTTTTGGCGGATGAAGGCTTGCTCGACCCGGCATTGTGGGTCAAAGAGCGTCGTGCCGAAATGATTAAACGGGCGGTGCTGGTGAAAGTAGAAGTCGTCCAGCGTGACCCTTATGAGCAGACGATTCGGGCGCATCTCAATCTCGGTCACACATTTGGTCATGCGGTGGAGCAGGTTTCCGGTTATCAATGGAAACATGGCGAGGCTGTTGGCGTGGGGCTGTTGGCGGCGGCGCGATTGTCGCATGAATTGTCGCTGTGTGATGCCGCATTGGTGGATTTAGTCGATGAAACGCTGGCACAAGTCGGTTTGCCGCGCAGCATCGGCGGTCTTGATCCCGAAGCGCTTTATGCGGCGATGGGGACAGATAAAAAATTTAAAGGCGGCAGGTCGCGTTTTATCCTGTTGCGCGGTGTGGGTGAACCTGTTATTGTGGAAGATGTTCCCAAAGAAGCGGTGATCCGCGTATTAAATAGGCTAAAATCATGATTATCTTTGGTACACGGCGGCGCTATAAGACGATTGGTGACGGGCAGTTTTTTTGTCTGCACTGCCAGACGACACGCGATTATGAGCGCAAACAGGGTAAAAATTACTTCGCGCTGTATTTTATCCCGTTGATTCCGATGGGGGATGCGGGCGAATTTATTGAATGTCAAACGTGCCATCGCAGCTATGCGCCCGACGTGCTGAAATTTAAGCCGTCTATGCCCAACTCCGCCGATACCGCCAAAATGCTGAACACAGTGAAAACGCGGCTGGATAAAGGCTATTCAATAGAATATGTCGTCCGCGACTTGACCGCTGATGGGCTGGATCGGGATATTGCCAACAACATCGTCAATATGGCGATTGGTACATCGCGTAAAACGTGTCCTAAATGTGGGCTGATGTATGCCGCAAGCGTTGCGATGTGTCCTGATGATAAAGTGGCACTTGTTTGAGCATAGAAAGATTAAACGCAAAGGCGCTAAGAATGCTAAGGGGCGCAAAGAAATTGAAAAATCATTGAGCCACAGAGATCACAGAGACTTAAGTTCAAAATCTTGGTGTCCTTGGTGTCTTGGTGGTTAAAAATTGAATGACTTTCATGGTTTTACTTCTCCTTGAGTTTTATGTGGTAGAAAAATGACTAAAAAGATTTTACTGCTGCACGGCCCCAATTTGAATCTACTCGGTACACGCGAACCGGAAGTCTATGGCAAAATGACGCTGGAAGCGATCAATGCGGCGGCGACTTCTCACGCTCATGAGCGGAAAGCCGAACTTCGCGCCGAGCAGTCGAATCATGAGGGCGCGTTGATTGATATTCTGCATGTCGCCCGCAATTGGGCGGATGGGGTCGTTTTTAATCCCGGCGCGTATACGCATACCTCGATTGCGCTGCGTGATGCGATTACGGCTGTTCATTTACCCGTCATCGAAATTCATCTTTCGAATATCCATGCGCGGGAATCGTTCCGTCATACCTCACTGCTTGCTCCGGTTTGCGTTGGTCAGATTTGCGGTTTTGGTTGGCGTGGCTATCTACTGGCGATCACGGCGCTGCTCGATCATCTGGAAAATATTTAAAACGTTGTAAGCCGTAGCCAAATATCCGCTATGAGTTCTTGGCGATGTCCTCCGTAGTCTTAAAGCCTTTTCTGTGGGTATACTTCTAAAATAAGCCAAAAATGGCGTGCTGTGGCAGCTTTCGTCCACATAGAGCGCATTATTTTTTGATTGGAGTAATTTTTTATGATGACCAAAGAAGCGGTTTTAGCCGCTGTTGAAGAACACGGTATCCGGTTTATTGATCTGTGGTTTACCGACATCACCGGACTCGTCAAAAGTATGACAATCCCCGCTGCCCATTTGGAACGTGCGATGGAGCGCGGGACGCATTTTGATGGGTCGTCGATTGATGGCTTTGCGCGTGTCGCCGAAAGCGATATGGTGCTGATGCCTGACCCGAATACGTTTGCGATTCTGCCCTGGGAGCCAGATGGTGAACGTAATGCGAGATTGATTTGTGGCATTTACACACCGCAGGGCGAACCCTTTATCGGCTGTCCGCGTGGCGCATTGATACGGGTTTTGCGGCAGGCGGAAGCGCTCGGTTTTACTTTTAAGACGGGTATTGAAATGGAGTTTTTCCTGTTCAAAACGGATGCGGAAAATCGCCCGATTACAACCGCTTCTACCGATCAAGCCAGTTATTTCGACATGTCTACCGATGACGGGCAAACGATCCGCCGCAAAATGCTGATTACGCTAGAAGCGTTAGGTATTCCTGTTGATTCCGCTCACTCGGAAATCGGCTACGGACAGCATGAGATTGACTTTCATTATGATGCTGCGCTGACTTCTGCCGATCAGATTTTGACGGCGCGGGTTGCTCTCAAGACCGTCGCCCAACGCCACAAACTGCTATGTACGTTTATGCCGCGTCCGAGTGAATTATTGCCGGGTTCTGGGATGCACACGCACCAAAGCCTGCATGACAAAGCGACGGATGCCAATGTTTTTGTGGATACCAATCATGAATACGGATTATCCGAAACAGCACGGCAGTTCTTAGCCGGGCAGCTTTGCCATGCGCGGGCGATGTCGGCGGTTTTATCACCGTTGGTCAATTCTTATAAACGACTGGGAACGAGTTTTGAAGCGCCGCTTTATGTGAGTTGGGCGCATATCAACCGGGCGGCGTTGATTCGGGTGCCGAGCCGATCTGCTGGCATGGAAGCGAACACACGGCTTGAACTGCGCTGCCCTGATCCGAGCAGCAATCCTTATTTGGCAGCGGCGGTGATGCTGCAAGCCGGCTTAGATGGTATTCAACAACGGATGCCGCTGCCTACACCGCTGGAAGAGTCCCTTTTGATGCAGAATCGCAGCCGCCTGCGCCAGGTAGAGACACTGCCTACGACGTTAGGCGAGGCGCTGGATGCTTTGAGCCAGAATGATGTCGTGCTTTCGGCATTGGGGCCATATATAGGGGATCGTTATCTTTCCGCCAAGCGGCAGGAATTTGACGAATATAATCGTCATGTCACCCAATGGGAAACGGATCGCTATCTCAGCAGATACTAGGTGCTGACAATCAAGGCATGAATCTGGCGCAGCGCGGTATCGGCATTATGCGGCTCTACGACAATCGAGAGGCTGCAATGCGAAGGGCCTTGAGAAAGCGCCAAAATCCGAATATTGTCCAGTGCTTCAAAAATACGGGCGGTTAGTCCATTCAGACTGTCGATGCTTGCGCCGATTGCCGTAATCAGGCTGACGGGTTGAACATGCCATGTAGAGTCGTGATAATCGCGTAGGCGTTCTTCTAAAGCGATTTGGGCGGTGTGGATGGCATCTGGCCCGGCATTGGTCGGGATGACAAAACATAAAAAGCTGTTTGCCGACGATTGCGACGAGATCATGACATCGGCATGGCTGCCAATAGCTTTATGGAGGGTTCCGTCCACTAGTTCGGAAATGGCGGAAAGTGACCCACTGTGTGGTGCTGTAAGCGCAATGCCTTGAATCCCCGTCACGGCCTTAATCACCCGTGCAATACGTGGGGTCGCGGCGTGAATGAGCGTGCCGGACTGCTGCGGCTTAAAGATATTCTTGATTCGCAGAGGAATGGTAAACTCCTGCAAAGGGCGTATCATACGGGCGTGCAAAATGCGTGCGCCGAAGTAGGCCAACTCTGCCACTTCATCATAAGACAGTTCAGGGATGACTTTTGCTTCTTGGACTTCACGCGGATCGGTGGACATCATGCCGTCTACATCTGTGTAAATCCAGACCTCTTTAGAATCGGTACAAACGCTGATGATGGAGGCGGTGTAATCACTCCCGCCGCGCCCTAATGTCGTGGGTTTACCCGCGAGTGTTCCGGCGATGAAACCCGTTACGACGGGGACAATGCGGCGGCTCAACATAGGGAGCAAATGCTCGTCAATGCGTGACCGTGTAATCGGCATATCCGGCACAGCGTTCCCAAACGTGTTATCGGTGATAATCAGTTCGGTAGCATCCATAGCGACGCTGCGAATGCCATTTTGCCGCAGTAAAGCCGCGACAATCCGGGCGGAAAGACGTTCACCGACTCCGATGATGGCATCAATTTTATCGGGGGTGATGGTCTCAGCCGGGCCATCGGCGAGTGTTTGGCAAATATCGAGCATATCAAACAACAGACGGTCAATATCGGCTTGTAAGGTGCTGCGTTCATTCGTTCCGAGGGGAAGATGTTCCACTAAAGCCAAATGGCGCTGGCGTAAAGTCGCCGTGATTCGTCGGTAGCCGCGTCGATTGCTCAATTGGGCGAGGTGGGCGGCTTCGATCAGCGAATCGGTCACGCCTTCTAAAGCCGAGACGACGACAATCAGACGATCCCATCGTTCATGTTCATGAAGCACAATACTCACGACTTGTGTAAGTGCTGTCGTTGTCCCGACGGATGATCCGCCGAATTTCATAGTTAACGTACTCACAAAGTAACCCCGGCATCAAATCATGGTGAGGAGAAGTAAGAGGATTTTAGCGCCTGAATCGGATTTAAGCACAAAACCATGCTTGACCTTAAAGAATCAGGCTATCACTCCGCTTCATTTTTGTCAACATTTTGCAATCCTACCCCTTCACCCATTATGATAGAGTAAATGAGTTTCGGCTGAATAGATTTTAGGTCAGCCCTGTTATGGATGTTGAGGTAGGTTATGTAAGTATCCCCACGCCTAAAGGCGGGGGCTTTTAAAAGCCCTAATGCTTACCTGACTCGGTTCCCTTCGGGGAACTCCGTTAGCGGTGAATAGATAGGCACTTTGGGATGCTTCACCAGTTCCAAACTCTGCGGTGAGTGGTTAAACAGGCGATTGGGAAAAGCCAGTGCCGCTCACGCCAAACCACCGCATAACATTGTCAAGGTGAACTTAACCCCGCGCAAGCGGAGCAGGCTTTGAGGGAGAGCCAGCAGGTAACTGCAAATCTCCCTTTCCCTTCGGGGATTATCGTCAGCTACTATTGAAAGGATTAAGGTGCTTACCTACCCATCCCTAAAGGCAGGGGTATCTCGCACCGATTTCGATGACGAGTATGGAACTTGAACAACAGCACATGGTTGCTGGTGTACGTTTTACAAAATTGGGTAAGCTGTATCACTTTGAATATAGCGACTTCCCAGATTTAAGCGCTGGCGATTATGTGATTGTAGAGACGGCGCGTGGGCGACAAATGGGACAGATCATGGCCTTCACCGTGTCGGAAGATTCTGAACGTGAGCATAAGCCGATTTTGCGCCCCGCGACCCCGCGTGATATGGTGCTGAAGCAAGAATGGGAAGCAAAACAGCCGGAAGCGCTGGAACTTTGCCAACGGAAAGCCGTCGAAATTGGCGGTTTTTACGATGTCAAGTTCGTGGGCGCACAGTATAACTATGACGGAACGATGCTGACCTTTTTGTTCAGTGCGGAACAGAAGGTGAATGCCTCGCGCTTACAGAATGACTTGCGCCGTCACTTTACGGCACAAATCGAGATGCGCCAAATTGGGCCGCGTGACGTGGCTAAATTGCTCGGCGGTTATGGGGCATGTGGGGAACTACGCTGTTGCAGCACATTCTTAACCGACTTCAGCCCGATTTCGATCAAAATGGCGAAGGCACAGGGGATTTCCCTTAATCCGTCAGAGATTACCGGGATGTGTGGCCGTCTGCGCTGCTGTTTGGTGTATGAATATGAGCAGTATGTGGAAGCCCGTAAAACACTCCCTAAACGGAATAAGCGCGTCAGTACACCGATGGGCGTGGGTAAAGTGATTGATGTTCATCCGCTGCTAGATTCGGTCACGGTCTGGATTGATGAAGAAGGTCGGCGGACTTTCAAGCGGGAAGAACTTGTCCCGATGGAAGAATTCGAGGCACTCCAGAAAAAAGCCAAAGAACCTTGCAACAAGCATGGTGACGAACCGTGTGAATGTGGGCAGAAGCCGGGTACCCGCCTGCAAGATAAGCAAAGTACGGAAAGTGATGAGGACTGAGTTGTAAGTGCTGAGTAAAGAGACACGCCATCTGGGAGTAGCAATTTGAGTCAGAGTTTTTAGTGCTTAGTTTTTAGAAAACACCAAAATCTCGGCTTACTTTTGTAGGGGCGACTCGCCGAGTCGCCCCTACAAAAGACCACTACCTTTGTAAGCTAATATTTTAATAGCTGTGTACTGCAGTAGACCGATGTAAGTAAATGGAAAAAGATTTAACCACAGAGCGCACAGAGAACACAGAGATTTAGCTTCAAATTCTTGGTGTTCTTGGTGCCTTGGTGGTTCAAAAAATTCCAATTATTTATCGAGGATTACTTGAGTAACTTCTAATTCAATGTATTGAGCAGTTTATTGATCTGAGAAAGCAGTGGAATGACAGAGGAAAATCAGGGACAGGATGTTCGGCAGGTGATGGGCATCTTTGCCCACCCCGACGACCCGGAATTTTTCAGCGGGGCGACTTTTGCACGATGGGCGGCGGAAGGCGCACACATTACTTTTGTGTTGGCGACCAGTGGTGATAAAGGCAGCGCTGACCCGGAAATGACTCATGAGCGCTTGGCAGCCATCCGCGAGGAAGAGGAATCCAACGCGGCAAAGGCGTTGGGTGTGCAAGAAGTTATTTTCTTGCGCTGTCCTGATGGAGAACTCTATCCGACATTGGAACTGCGCCGATCTGTGACACGCCTGATTCGGATGAAGCAGCCGGATACGATTGTAAGCTGCGACCCGACCATGTTCTTTTTTGGTGCGTTTGGCATTAATCATCCCGATCATCGCGCCATAGGGACAGCCGTGATTGATGCGGTCTATCCGACTGCGCGTGATCGCTTGAATTTTATCGAGTTGGAGCGTGATGAAGGGCTGCCCGTCCATAAGGTTAAATATCTGTATCTGGCGGGGACGGGTGAACCGAATGTCCGGATGGATGTGACCGGTCATGTGGAAACCAAGATTAATGCGCTGCGCGAACATAAAAGCCAAATTGCCGATATGGAAGCGATGGCGGAACGGGTGCGTACCCGGCTTTTGGATCCGCAGTCACCGCCAGATGCGCTGCGTTATATTGAATCGTTTCGTTTAATTACTTTAGGGTGAAAACTCATGACGGCAATTGATTTTAAAGCACAAGCCGAAGCCATGCGCGAAGAATTGGTGGCACGACGACGCGATCTTCACCGCCATCCCGAACTTGCTTTTCAAGAAGTACGCACGGCGGGTATTGTGGCAAAAGAATTGCAAGCGCTTGGCCTTGAAGTGCAAACGGGGGTCGGCAAGACAGGTGTAGTGGGTATTTTAGAAGGCGCGAAAGACGGCCCCACCGTGCTGGTACGTGCCGATATGGACGCACTCCCTATCCACGAGGAAAATCAAACCGATTATGTTTCGACAGAGGCGGGCAAAATGCACGCCTGCGGACATGATGGGCATACGACCATTGCGCTTGGTGTAGCGAAACTGCTCTCGCAGCATCGTGATCAAATCGCCGGACGAATCAAATTTGTGTTCCAACCAGCGGAAGAAATCGTCGGCGGGGCGAAGGCCATGATCGCTGACGGCGTTTTAGAGTCGCCACGTCCTGATGTAAGCTTGGGGTTGCATTTATGGAATACGATGCCGCTGGGAATTTTGGGTATAGCAGATGGCCCAGTAATGGCGGGCGCGTCCATCTTCCAGATTATCATCATAGGGCGTGGGGGTCATGCCGCCTCACCGCAGTTGGCGATTGATCCGGTTGTCTGCGCGGCACAGGTGATTAATGCGTTGCAGACCATCGTTAGCCGAAATGCCAATCCGTTTGATACGGCGGTTGTCTCTGTAACGCGGATGAAAGGGAGCGATGCGGATAATATTATCCCGGAACGGGTTGAGCTAGGTGGGACGTTCCGCACCTTTAAACTGGAAATGAGTGATTTAGTCGATCAGCGTATTCGTGAAATCACCCAATCCGTTTGTGCGGCGATGGGCTGTACGGCGGAAGTCACCACCGTGCATGGCGTTCCTCCAACGACTAACGACATCGAAACGACAGCGCGGGTGCGGACGCTGTTCACATCAATGGTTGGCGCAGACAAGATCGACACCACTACGCGCACGATGGGCGCGGAAGATATGTCTTTGTTTTTAGAGCAAGTGCCAGGCACCTATTTTTTTGTTGGGTCTGCGAATGAAGCGCGTGGCCTCAATTATGGTCATCATCACCCGCGATTTGATTTTGACGAAGATGCTCTGCCGTTAAGCGTTGCGCTGATGTCGGCGGCGGTGGCTGAATATGTGATGCCGGAGTAACGATGGCGGGGAATAACGTTTTGCGCTGGATTGACGGTGCAGGCTGGCTCATTTTCTCTGGCGGGACAGATTCCAGCAGCGAAGTACGGGCGCTTGCCTTGACTCGTGCCGCCGCCGATGGAGGGGTCGCCTATATTGGGCTGGATGTGGATGACGACGAAGAAGTGTTGGAAGACATGTCAGAACTCGGTGCGCCAACTGGCTATCTGGTCAATATTGTGACTGAAGATGACGACACCATCCGTAAACGTTTAATTGATGCGGCGATTATCGTTATCCCCGATAACTTTGCCTTGAACGAACTCCGCTCTTCTCTGATGGGCGCTCCACTGGAAGGGCTTAAAGCGGCTTTTGAAAATGGCGCGGTGATTTTGATCGAAGGTGCGGCAATCACCCTGTTTGGCGGGGGGATGATTGTCAATTCTGGCGATGTCGCGGAGGGCTTTGGTTGGGTGGAAGATGCACTCTTGTTACCCGCTATCACCAGCATTTCGCAATCGGAAGTGGCACGAATCGCCTTGGAAGCGCAAAGCGTCAAACTCGCCGTCGGGATTGGTGTCGGTTCAGGGCTGGCGCTGGGGCCGACTGGCGAGGTAGAAGCCTGGGGACAAAAACAGGTCACAGTAGCTTTGGCTGGCGCACAACCCTAAATTTCTTAGAGTTAGAACTTACGCAGGTAAAGAATTTGCAGGTGCAGAGTGATCAGTTTTTAGCGTTTAGTCTTTAGAAAAGATTAAAATTTCGGCTCGCTGGAGCATAAACTAATCACTAATAACGCTCAACTGCGTAACTTCTAACAGATTAACCTTAGCGCTATCGACAAGATCGTTTAGAATGGAAGTGAATCGTAAAATACGATTCGCTTACTCAATGACGCGTCAACTTTGGAGACAACAAATGCCTGCGACGATTGTAATCGGGGCGCAGTGGGGCGATGAAGGCAAAGGCAGCACGGTAGATCGGCTGGCGGCGACTGCTGATATTGTGGCGCGTTTTGGCGGCGGCGATAATGCTGGACACACAATCAACATCGGGCAGGATGTCTTTAAGCTGCATCTTGTCCCCTCTGGGATTTTGCGCGAGCAGGTCAAGTGTATTCTGGGCAACGGCATGGTCGTCAATCCGCTGAAGCTGCTGGAAGAACTGGATATGCTGGCGAAACTCGGTGTCGATATTTCACCAGAGCGTATTTTTATTAGTACACGGGCGCATATTATCACGCCTGCCCATCGTGCGTTAGATGCTGCGCGTGAGCAGTCGCTTGGTGATAGAGCGATTGGAACGACTTTGCGCGGCATTGGCCCCGCTTATAATGACAAAACAGCGCGTCGGGGGATTCGGGCGGGGCAGATGAGCGATGTCGAGTCTTTTGCGGAAGCCCTTGCCCACGCGATCACCGAAGCCAATCATACGCTTATCCGCCATCAAATCACGCCGCTTGATCCCGAAAAAGATGCACAGGCTTATGTGGATGCAGCCGAGCGTTTACGTCCTTATTTGCGTGATACAACCCTTTACATCAACGAACAGCTTAAAGCCGGCGCACAGGTGGTTTGTGAAGGGGCGCAGGGGGCGCTGCTTGATGTCGATCATGGCAGTTATCCCTATGTCACCAGTTCATCAACGACAACAGGTGGGGCGCTTTCCGGCTTAGGCTTTGGCCCCAAGTATGTCGCTCATGTCGTTGGGGTTGCCAAATGTTTTAGCACCCGCGTGGGCGGCGGCCCCATGCCGACGGAATTAGACGGCGTATTGGCTGATCGTTTGCGCGGGACGGGTGAAAACTTCTGGGATGAATTCGGCACGACGACGGGCAGAACGCGGCGCTGCGGCTGGTTGGATGCGGTGATGCTGCGTTATTCATCGCAGATTAACGGCTTTACCGATGTGGTCTTGACCAAAATGGACATTTTAAGCGGATTGGATGAGGTCAAAATTGCCGTCGCTTATGAAGTTGACGGTGAGCGTTATGAATTTCCCCCTGCGACGATTGAGCAAGTTGAACGAGCCGTCCCGATTTATGAGACTCTACCGGGATGGCAGGACGACATTAGCAAAGTGCGTCGGGCGGAGGATTTACCGGCGGCGGCGCGGGCTTATATTCAGCGCGTGACCGATTTGTGTGATGCGCCTGTCAACAGAATCAGTGTTGGGCCAGAACGAGATCAACTCATTCACCTATGATTAAAGAACGGATTTACGAGCAGTATCAGGATATTCCTGTCTCGCAACCGCCGAAGCGGGTCGTCTCGCTTGTACCGAGTGTGACCGAGTCTTTATTTCATCTCAGCGTGGGGCATACGCTGGTGGGTATCACCGATTATTGTATTTATCCAGAGGCCGAAGTTGCCCGATTACCGCGTATAGGGGGGACGAAAAATCCTGATGTGGCGCGTATTATTGCGCTTAAACCGGATTTGGTCATCGCTAATCAGGAGGAAAATCGTAAACAGGATGTAGAAGCGCTGCAAGCGGCGGGGATTCCTGTTTGGGTGACATTTCCAAAAACAGTCGATGATGTTTTTAACCTGTTGTGGAATATCATGTATGTGTTCGATCAAACGGTGATGGTGCCGCGCGTGCGCTTAATTGAATATACGTATGATTGGATACAAGGCATTAGCGCCGCCCGTGAGAATCAGGTTTGTCGGGTGTTCGTCCCGATTTGGCTTGATCCTTTGATGACGTTCAATGCAGATACCTATGCCCACGATTTACTGCGGGTTTGCGGTGGCACGAATGTCTTTGCTGAACGAGAGCGACAATTTCCGTTAGCGGCGGATTTGGGACAATCACAGTCTTATGCCACAAATGATCCGCGCAGTGAAGGGCGTGATACCCGTTATCCCCGTGTGACGTTAGACGAAGTGCAAGCGGCACAGCCCGATGTTATTTTGCTGCCGAGTGAACCTTTCGCATTTAATGAAAGCCATATCGCATTATTTGCTGCGCTGGATGTTCCTGCTGCCCGTAATCAGCAGATTAAGCTGGTGGATGGCTCGCTTTTGACGTGGCATGGGACGCGCATTGCTTTTGCTTTGGATACACTACCCGCGCTCCTATGTTCGACTGGATGAGATAATGACCGATCAAGATTTTGACGCTGAACTCATCAATATTGTTGCCCATGATTTGAAGACTCCCGTAAGTGCCGCCAAGGGCTTTATTGATTTGGTGCAGCAGTTGGGGCCTTTAAATGAACGTCAGCTCCATTTTTCCGAGCGAGCGTTGGCAGCGTTAGACCGCATGGAGCAATTAATCGGTGATTTGCTCGATTTTGCGCGGCTAGAAGGTGGGGTCACGTTAAAAGCTACTGATTGTGACATCAGCGCTTTAATTTCCGACGCGGTGGATTTGATGGAAGAATTTGCAGGGCGGCGCGGCATAAAAATTAGCATGGAAGGTGTTGCCAAAAAAGCCGTCGTTAAAGGGGACAGCCGCTTATTGGGGCAGGTAATTAACAATCTGCTTTCAAATGCGATCAAATATAATCAAGATAATGGTCGTGTAGAAGTGATAATTCATCTTTATAAAGACAGCTTAAGAGTGGATATACACGATACAGGCATTGGTATTCCGGCAAAAGATGTCCCCCGTGTCTTCGAGCGTTTTTTTCGGTCACAATTGGGGACAGAGGCCAAAATCGATGGAACAGGGTTAGGGCTGGCGATCACGCGCTCGATTCTTCAGATGCACGGCGGCCAAATTTGGGTCGAAAGTGTTGTCGGGGAGGGGAGTACGTTCAGTTTTACTCTGCCCATCAAAGGGCAACCCCCCGTCGTAATTAAAGGGCGGCGTGGCTATAATTTGAGTGGTGGTGAAAGCGCCAGCGAAGAAGCGGATGTGGTCAGTGATGACTCGCAAGATTGGCAAGAAACGAATGAACCGGAATCCAATGCACATGAAGATTAGCTTTGTGGCAATAAAATCAGGTAAAATAAATAGTTTCACTATGCTCTTGCGATGGATTGTGATAGATAGTACAATGTATGGACTTAGAACGGAGTGTTCACTGTGAAGCAGCTCACTTTTCTGGTTGTGGTGCTTATTATTTTGGTTGGCGGCGGGTTGTTGACTTCGCAGCTTTCAACAAACGACGCATCACTGTTCCCCGTCATCAAACAAACCGATAATCCCTCTGGCTCAGTATCAGAAGTTGTTCCCTGGAAAGCCGAGCAGTTCTTTTTGCTGGTTGGATTCATTCTGGTCAACATGATTGGCATTGGCGCGACATTAGCGCTGATCTTCTGGGTGTTAGATCGCGGTGTTAGAAATGCGAAAACGGCTGCGAGTTCATCGACTGCATCCCCCAAAGCAACTGCGACTGCGATTGAAGAAACTTGAAAATTGTATAAAAATCTGTAAAATTCTCATGTAATTGTGTAGAATTTAGACTGTTGTTGTTTGATTTTGAGGAACTTATTGTAAATGCAACAACAAAAAGCAAATTCATCTCGATTGTTTACAACTTTGGCCTTAACAACTGCTCTTATGACGTTGGGGCTGATTGTGTTTGGGGCTGTGGTGCGGGTGACAGATTCCGGCTTGGGATGTGGGAACGAATGGCCTTTGTGTGATGGGCGCATCATCCCGCCATTGGATAATTTAACAGCATGGATTGAGTGGTTACACCGGCTTTTCGCGGTAATGATTGGCCTTTTTGGGCTTGCCACCCTAGCAGTTGCCTTTCGAGCCTATCGCATGAGCAATCGCTTTGTGTTGGGGGCGACGGTAACAGCGGCAATACTTTTTGCCCTGCAAAGCTCATTAGGCGCGATGGTCGTTTTGTTGGATTTGCCGCCAACGATGGTGACGATGCACTTAGGGACGGCGATGCTGTTGTTAGCGGCGCTGCTCTGTGCGACGGTGGGTTCACTTTATACGCCCAAGCAGACTCATACCCGCGATCATGTCACATTGCTGGTTTACATCACAACCGCGCTTTCGCTGGTGATTATTTTGACGGGAACGCTCGTCCGCGGCAGCGGGGCGACACTGGCTTGTTTGGATTGGCCTTTGTGTAATGGCGAATTGTTCCCGTTCCAACAAGGCCAATTGCAGACGGTTCACATGATGCACCGTTTTGCTGTGGGTGCGCTGGGGATAACGCTGCTGTTGTTGGTCTGGTATGTGTGGCAAGAACGACGCGGGGAAAGTTTATCGTGTACACTCGCTCTGGCAGCATTAGGCATCTATTTTGCACAAGCGTTGGTCGGTGCATTATTCGTCTTATCAGAAGCCGCGCCGATTTGGGGAGCGTCGCACGTAGGCATGGCAGCCGCGACATGGGCAGTGCTTGTCGCCTTGAGCGTGGTGGAAACGCTCGATAATCAAGAAATTAATCAAACAAAAAATGCGCCAAGCGCCGAGTTATCAATCAATGCAAGTCACTCTGGAAAATCCTAATTCGTCAGATTGGAAAACGACTTTAAAGACCTATCTTGAACTGACCAAGATGCGGATTGTTTTGCTGTTGTGTTTTACGACACTAACAGCAATGGTCATTGCGGCGGATGGACTGCCTTCCGCACAATTACTAATTCCCACGCTTATTGGCGGCGCACTCTCGGCGGCTGGGGCCAGCGCCCTCAACCATTATGTTGATCGGGATATGGACGCGAAAATGACGCGCACCTCCCGCCGACCTATTCCGTCAGGACGAATTGCGCCGATTAACGCGCTGTTATTCGGGATGGCGCTGATCGTCTGGTCGATGTTGATTTTGGGCATTATGGTCAATCCATTAACGGCGGTGCTGGCATTGGTGGGTGCGCTGTACTATGTCGTGCTGTATACGCTCATTTTAAAACGCAACACGGTAGTCAATATCCTTATCGGCGGGGGGGCAGGCGCGTTCCCCGTGCTGGTAGGTTGGGCAGCCGTTACCGGGACGCTTTCTTACGAGGTGGGTTTGTTATTTGCTATTATATTTTGGTGGACGCCGCCGCATAGTTGGGCGTTGGCGCTGTTGGTGAATAGCGATTATGCCCGTGCTAACGTCCCGATGATGCCTGTAGCGCGGGGCGAAAAGACTACCCGCATTCAGATCGTTCTTTATTCCATTCAACTCCTGCTAATTACACTGCTGCCTGCCTTTTTTGGGGTTTTGGGTGGCATTTATTTCTTGGCAGCGTTCTCACTTGGCATTGGTTTGGTCTGGATGGCGACGCGGCTGATGCAGGATGGCTCTAAAGCTGTCGCACGCAGCACCTATAAATATACGACAGCGTATCTGGCGTTTTTGTTCATGGCGATGATTTTTGATCGCTTATTGATGTAGTTTTTCGCGGTCAGCGTTTTTCAGTGATCGGGATTTTTAGGGCGAACCGCTGACTCAGTGGCTTCGCCTTTTGCATTCAAAAGAATAGGGTGTGTTTTATGACCGAACAACCAGAGTCGAAATCCACCCGGCGGATATCGATGCTGCCGATTTATATCGCGCTGGCGCTGCTGGGTGTTTTTGTAGTGATTTTTCTGGTGGAGTTCCTTGATTTAAGCAAAAGCAGCGGCGGCACACAAGCAGAAGCCCTCACCGCCGAAACCTACATGGATGTTGTTACGTCTCTGCTGAGTAATGCAAATTCTGAAAATGGGGAAGTTCTTCTGCAACAATATGGCTGCAATGCGTGTCATGCCGGACAGAATGCAGGTCGTCTCGCGCCTGCTCACAGCGAAGTGGCGCAAGTTGCTGCTGTTCGCCGTCCGCCGCTGACGGCTGCCGCTTATGTGTATGAGTCGATTATTTATCCGGGCGCTTTTATTGTCGAAGGTTACGAGCGCAATATGCCGCGTATTTATGCCGATCAAATTCCCGACGATGAATTGGGTGATATAATCGCTTATCTGCTCTTACCTAATGGAGCATCTGAGATGACCCCTGAAGCGACACAAGATGCAGGATAGACGATGTATTTAGATGCGTTTACGATTTCGGCACTGGTCGATGAATTCTTGGACACGCTGGTGGGCGGTAAAGTGCAGGATGTCCTTGATGTCGATGGCACGGGGATTGGGCTGGAAGTTTATGCCCATCAGCGCCGCCGTTATGTGTATATGAGCGCTGACCATGCCGTGCCGCGTGTGCATATTGTGCCAGATAAAGTGCGGCGCGGCTTGCAGCGTCCGATGCAAATCGGCCTCTTGATACGGCGCTATGTGGAAGATGGCATTATTACGCACGTCAGCCAACCGCCTTGGGAGCGTGTGCTTTACCTTGAGGTTCAGGGGCCGGAAGGCAATGTTGAAATCATCGTAGAGCCGATGGAACGTCGCAGCAATATTTTGCTCGTGCAGAATGGGATAATCCTCGATTGTATGCGCCGAGTCGGACCGGAAGATAACCGCGTTAGGTTGAGCCTCCCCGGTCATGCCTATGTACCGCCGCCCGTTCAATTAGGCAAACATGACCCCTTCAAAATCACGCTTGACGATATAGCCAGCTTCTTTCAGGGGATTGACGATCCGAAAAAGAAGACTCATCAGATTTTAACGGCGCACCTTCTCGGCATGAGTCCTATGCTGGCGAAGGAAATTGTCTTCCGTTCTGAGGGAGAGAGTGGGTTAAAGCAAAAAGCGAGTGACGCCGACCCTGATGGTTTATTTGAAGCGATGCAGAGTGTCTTAAAGCCGCTGCAAAAACGCGATTGGCAGCCGGGGATTGTCGAAACGGAGGAAGGCATAGAGGCCTTTAGCGTATATCCCGTGCAGCATCTCGCCGGATGGCATCCAGTTGAATCCATCAGCGCGGCTTTGAGTGCATTTTATGGTGCGCCAACGGGTGAGGATGCTTATAAAGCGGCGAAAATTCCGGTGCGGAAGATCATCCGCGAGGCACAAGCGAAATTGCGTGGGAAGTTGGCCTCTCTGGAACGCTCGATGACGGATGATGCCGAGCGCGAAATCCTCAAACAAAGTGGCGAGTTGATTCTGGCATATCAATATGCGATTATCAAAGGCCAAAATGAACTCCGAGCGCAGTATGACGTGGATAAGCCCGAACTTGTTATCAAACTTGATCCGCAGCTCACGCCTTTGGAAAATGCACGGCGCTACTTCACCCGTTATACCAAGGCTAAAAAAGCGCTGGATGATGTGCCGGGTTTAATCGTCGATACGCGCAACAAAATCGCTTATCTCGATCAATTAGAGAGCGATTTAGAGGTCGCCGCGAATTGGCCGGATATTGATGATGTGATGTTGGAATTACACACCAACGGCTATTATCAGGGCAAGAAGGCCAAGCGAATTGGCGGCGCAGGCCAGAGTGCGCCGATTCGGATTGTCACAGGCGATGCGTATGTCATCTGGGTGGGGCGTAACAGCCGCCAGAATGAGATTGTGACGTTCAAAAAAGGCAGCAGCGAAGATTTTTGGCTGCACGTCCGTGATGTCCCTGGTTCTCATGTCGTGATTAAATTTGATGGGCGGCCTGTTCCAGACGGCATTATCGAGCAAGCCGCCTCCATCGCAGCGTATTACAGTACCAAACGCAGCGAGGGTAAAGTTCCGGTGGATGTGACTCGCGTGAAACACGTCAAAAAACTCAAGGGCGCGGGGCAGGGGATGGTGACATATCGCAATGAAGAAACCCGTACTGTCGCGCCGCGCAGTGATAAAGAATACGAGAATATGTGATTTTGATAAAATGATTAGGTAAAGGTGATTTCAATGTCTACACAACTGCTTATTCCAAAGGGCGAGGTCAAGCTGAGTGATTATGAGCCTGATTATCATGGCGATGATGATAAGGAAAGCGCCGCAAGTAAGTTGCTTACACTCCAAGAAAAAATGGAAGTGCTGCAAGAACGCCTCTATGCTGAAGGCAAGCAGTCACTTTTAATTGTCTTGCAGGCGATGGATGCTGCTGGTAAAGATGGGACGATTGAAAAAGTGTTTGATGGGGTCAATCCGCAAGGGGTGCGGGTGACGAGTTTTAAAGCGCCCACGCCGGAAGATTTAGCGCATGATTTTCTCTGGCGCATCCATCAACACACACCGTCCAAAGGCTACATCGGTATTTTTAACCGCAGCCATTATGAAGATGTACTGGTTGTGCGGGTCAATAATCTCGTGCCGGAAAAAGTCTGGCAGAAGCGCTACGAACACATTAATGACTTTGAGCAAGTGCTTGCCGAAAATGGGACCCGCATCCTCAAATTTTTCCTGCATATCAGTAAAGCAGAACAAAAAGAACGTCTCCAAGCGCGGTTGGATGACCCCGAAAAGCGCTGGAAGTTTTCGATGGGCGATTTGCCTGTTCGTGAGCAGTGGGATGATTATATGAAAGCCTACGAAGTGCTGCTAACGAAATGCAACACATCTTATGCACCCTGGCATATTGTCCCCGCCAATAAAAAATGGTATCGCAACTTGGTCGTGACCGAGACGCTTGTAAAGACATTAGAGGAGATGAATCCGCAATATCCGCCGGCTGAACCGGGCTTGGAGAACGTTGTGATTCCAGATTAGGCTTGATATTGTGCAGCGCGTCGGGCAGCATCTAACACCCGTGCGATACTGATCTCTTGCATACAGGGGTGATTTGCGGGATCATCACCTGCCCAATCAATCACACGACAGGGACGGCAGCCAATGTCTGAAGTTAAGACGAAATGTCGATCACGCGGTCCCCAAGGTCCGAATTCTACCGGGTCAGCGGGGCCATACAGCGTAACGGTGGGGGTACTAACCGCCGCCGCGAGATGTAAGGGTCCGCTATCTGGCCCTAAAACGGCTCTCGCTCGTGAAAAAATCGCTGCCAGTTGATTGACTTGTGTATCACCCACCATAATACAAGCGGGCTGTGTCATCTGCTCGACAATGGCGCGGACGATGGGCATTTCATGATCGCCCCCAGTGAACACAATTTGAATGTCGAGCTGCTCGGTCAGTGTGTCGGCGACGGTTGCCCAGCTTGCTTCTTCCCACCTTTTGACCCATGTGCCAGAGCCGGGGTGAATGCACAAAATGGGCTGGTGTGTCTGCACTCCCCATTCCTCAAGATACCCATCGATATAAGCGCGATCCGCCTCGCTAACGTGATAAGAAAAGGGTGCATCTTCTGGCTTAATTTCGCCCGTCCATTTTTCGATCAGGCGTAAGTTTTGTAAGACGCTGTGTTCATGTTGGCGTGGGATAGCATGAGTTAGAAACGGGGCGACATCTGGCAGATCATAGCCGATGCGCTCTGGAATCCCGGCGAGATAAGCTAAAAGTGCGCCCCACCAATGATCGGGACGCAAAATGACGGCGCTGGTGTAACCGATTTGACGTAAATTCCGTGCGGATTGCCATGCGAGTTGGTAGGGCGAATGTAAAGCATCTTTTGGGCTGCGACTAAAACCGGGAAACGGCAGCGTGATAACAGCATCTAATTCCGAGACATTGCCGAGGATGTCGCCTGACCAGGAACCAACAAGCGCATGAATTTCCGCATCAGGGCGTGATTCACGCAAGGCACGGATGGCGGGTGTGGTCAGCAGCACGTCCCCAAGATGATCGGGACGAATCAGGAGGATACGTTCTTGTGAATCTCGTTTGTGCCGAGCGGGTAAAATGGGTATTCTGGCGACTGTTTGCAGGATGCTGCGCCGAACATAATGCTTATAGGGTAATGTATGGAAGGCTTGTGCCATCGCCCGATTCCGGTTGACGAGCGCTTCTCTATCCAAGTCCGATTTCCCTGTAGGCTTCGAGTAAATGCGGTATCAATACCGACCAATCATAATACTGCTTGACAATTTGCTGTGCGTTTTGGCGCAATTCATACTGTTTGCCTGGATTTTGTAGTAGGTCAATGATGGAATCCGCCATCGCATGTTCATTATCGCTTACGATCATGCCTTGTTTGGCTTCAGAATGCAAACCCGCAGCGGCGGCGGTTGTGGCGACAATAGCACAACCCGTTGCCATCGCTTCCAACAATTTGAGGCGTGTACCGCTGCCCATCCGTAACGGCGCGACATAAACATCGGCTGCGCTTAAATAAGGTTGTGTTGAGTCCACCCATCCAGTGAGATGAACGCCCGGAATCTGGCGCAATCCATCTAACCGGGGATGTGGTTGCTGCCCGACGATGTAAAACTGCACATCCGGGACATGCTCCCGAATCTTGGGGAAAACCTGCTCAACGAACCATAATGCGCCATCTACATTAGGGCGATAATCCATCTTTCCTGTAAACACCAACACATTTTCGCCTAAATTGATCTTCGTCTCTTGATTCGTATAGTCATCAATAAAGATACCATTAGGCACAACATAAACCCGCGCATCTTGACGAAAAGGACGTAATAGGTCGGCATCCTCCGTCGATACAGCAATCACAGCATCCGCTAGACGACACATGTCGCCTTCAAACTGCTCGATTCGACGCGATTGAACATAAGAATACAAAGCCGCAGGCCAACGCTTGGATGTACGCCGATCAATTTCGAAAATACCACGCTGTAGAATATATTCGGCGTTAAAGGTATCGAAGCAAAATTTTGCGTTGGGCTGAGCTTGTTTTGCGATTGGAAGATAACAAACTGACTCAATGCCCTCGAATTGAATCAGATCAAATTGATTTTGCGCGAGTAATTCACGGAGTTTATCGGCAAATGCAACGCTGAAAAATCTTCGTGCGATATCTGGCTGACGAGTGAATATGAGATCACGTACTCGATCTAATTTCGTGCGATTCTGTGGCGGAATCGTGATGATTTGCTGACACAAGTTCACTAACGGAGTTTTAGTAGGATCAATCTTTTCGTCGGCGAAACTCATCAGCGTCAGTTCATACCCTGCTTGATGCAAGCCGTTCATCAAGCCGTAGATTCGCAGCAAGCCGCCAGATGCAGGTGGGTAGGGGAGATTAACGGCGACCAACAAAATTCGCATGAATTATCCGAGCGCGTGATAAACCGATAAAGCGATTTGGGCTGATTGTTCCCACGTAAATAGCTTGGCACGTTCCAAGCCAAGCTGTCGCATTGTTTCATGTTGTAGGGGATCGGTCAAGACACTGAATAATGCCGTTGTAAGTGAATCCGGTTGATGTGCGTCGATGAGGATGCCTGCCGTATCGACGACTTCCGGCAAAGAGGAATTGTTGCTAACGATTACGGGTGTTCCGCAGGCCATTGCTTCTAGCGCTGGTAAGCCAAAGCCTTCATAAAAAGAAGGCATTACCAGTATCGAAGCTAAGTTATAGACAGCAGGCAGTAAGGCGTCCTCAATATCACCTTGGATAAAGATCGGGTGTCCTTGTGCCTGTAAGGTTTCAATATGATTCTGTGTTTCCTCAAACAACCACCCAATATGTCCCACCAACACCAACGCTGGGGCATCAGGCAACCGATTTCGCAATTGCAGATACGCCTCCAACAGCATCGGGATGTTTTTGCGCGGCTCCAAAGTGCCGACATGCAAGATGAATTTTTCAGGCAGATTGAGTCGATTTTTTGCTACAGATAATTCCTGCGATGATAGTAGCCTGAATTGCTCATCGACCCCATGTGGCTGTACTGTAATTTTCCTTGAAGGAACATTCAGCATTTCGATCAGATCATATTTGGTGGCTTCGCTGACGGCGAGGATATGATCGGCCTGCTTGACGGCGACTTTGATTTGTCCGTTATAGTAACGCAGCGCGGCGGAGTCTTTGTGCTGTGGATAATGCAAAAAGGTCAGGTCATGAATCGTGATGACTTGGCGTTTTGCGCCGTGAATAGGCGGGATAAAATCCGGGCTGTGCAATACATCTAAGCAGAAACGCGCTAATTCTGCCGAAAGCGCCCATCGTTCCAGTCGATGATGCGGCGGTGTCCAAAGCGGTTTTTCCAAAAAACGGGTGGTGGATGATACTTGCGACTTGCGGCTGCGGAAAATCGTGAAATCATCCTGCTGGTCTGCAAGGTCTTCCAAAGCGCCAATCAAGCGGCGGATATAGGTGCTAATTCCGCCGACGCGATAATGGGTGAGTCGAGCGTCGATTCCAATGTGCATGATAGGCTTAGTATAGTGGCTAAAGGGATTAGAGCCAACGGTTGATTATTCTGTCGAGTGTGCCATTTTGAATCAAGGCTTGCAATGCGCGATCAATTACTTGCCAAGTTTGTGGACGATCAATCGATGTGGCAATGGCAAAGGGAATATGCGTTACATAGATAACTTGTACTTGCCAATCACGATGCTCACGCAAATAAATCCGTGCGCTAATCGCATCCACCAACGCAGCATCTGCCTCGCCTAGTCGAATTGAATCAAGCGCGTGTTCAGGTAATTCATAAGGCAGCGTTTCAAATGGACGAATCCGCCGCGCCCATAACCGCGCTTCCGCATCGGCGGATGATCCAAATTCATAGGCGAGTCGTTTGCCGGAGAGGGCAGACATCTCGTTAATTGAATGAGATGTGTTGCTGATAAGGACTAATCCGGCATCAAAATAGGGGCGCGTATAAAGCACATCGCCCATTTTCAGCGGATTAATCACCAACTGCGAAAGCACAATATCGGCTTGATCGGCTCGAAGCGAATCGTAAAGGCCGTCGTAACCCATGTTGATAAAGCGGACGGTCAAACCAAGTTCTTCACCCAATGCGTAACCGAGATCAATTTCTAATCCGGTTAAGTCACTGCCGTTTGCCAGCGCAAAGGGTGGGGTGCTGGCATCAATGGCGATGCGAATCTCGCCGTAGGGAAAGGGCGGCTCAGTCGGGCGGTTGCGGATATACAGCCCGACTGCGACCATCAATAATGCGATAACAATGAAGAAAATCGGGATTACTCGCCGGGTGGGGGCAGCCATGAGGCTTGTTCACTTTCCCACCCTCTGGCATAGGCTTGCAGGGCGTAATAAATCGGCTTCAGTTGAAATTCCGGCGTGACGAACGTGAAATTATCGGGATAGCGCCCCGTTGGGCGGGGATAGCGAAAATGCCAGATGCAGAGCGTCTCTGCCCATGCCCAATTTTGCGCCCATTGAAATGCAGCGATGGTATAAACAACCCTTTGTGAAGGACGGACAGCTTTCGTCCAGCGCGGATCATCGTTCCAACCGCTTTCCGTAATGAATACAAGTTTATCTGCATCCCCATAACGGCGCATAATGTCGCGTAATAATTCAGCGCGGCGAAAATTCAATTGATCGGGGGAGGGGGGCGCGTCGGGTGGTTCGGTAAAGCCATAGGTGTGAATCGCCAACGCATCGAAATATGCTTTTGCGCCTGCGGCATACATCGCATCTAAATACAACAAATCATCTAAGCCATTTGGACTCCCAGCAGGTTCGAGCGTAGGCGCAAGCGCCCCGGCGAGTATGTTGATATTAGGATTAACGGCATGGACAGGCGCATAAACCGCTTGCAGCAGGCGGACATAACGCGAGGGGTCAACTGACTGATACCCCCATTCAAACGCCAAATTTGGCTCGTTTAAGACGATAATATCGTCAATAATTCCAGCATAACGAGAAGCGAAATCCGTCACAAAATCAACGAAATCGGGGAAGGCATCTTCAGGCAAATAATTTAAGGTCGTCTCCCCCGGACGCGCCCAAGCGGGGACAAGGCCAATTCGGGCGATGATGCGTATGCCCTGATTTTGGGCGTGTTTGACGATTCGATCCGCTTGCGCCCAATCGTAAGCATCTTCATTATTTTCGATATAAGCCCAAGGGAAAAATTCGACGATGGTGCTTGCGCCCATCTCGCGCACCAACTGGAGCGAGCGCTGGATTTTCCACTCATCGACTTCATCAATCAAACTGGTATGAACACACACCTGCTGATTGATCGTTTGGGCGGTTTGCGGCGCTTGCAGCGTGGCGCGATGTGTAGCTGGTGAAATGAGACTCAGGACACCCCATACAAGTCCAAAACGCGCTATCCAAGGCAACGCTTTTATCAAGTTGGAGAATTGTGAATTGTTTTGTTTCATCGTGCGCCATCATAGCACAGAAAAATTTTGTTTCAGAATTTTTGATGCTAAAGCATTGATCTGCGGTACAGGATCGTCTCGCACCTGCTCCAGTGCATCTTTTACAGTTTTGTCGCGCATATAGCCCAAAGCAGTTACGGCTGAAAACCGGATTTGCCAATGCTCATCCTGTAAAGCAGTGATGAGTGCTGGAATCGCTTCTTTATCCTGAATTGAGCCAAACATTTCTACGACTTGTTCACGCACCTGCCACTTTTCATGCGTCATTGTATTAACCAAAAATGGCACGGCTAATGCGCCAAAAGTCTCCAGCGCTTCCATGACGCTCGTTTTTACATCTGGATTATCGTCATCCAACAGGCGGATTAACGCTGGGATTGCCTTTGCATCACCGATTTGGCTTAATGCGTAGGCCGCTTTAGCGCTGACTTTGGGGTCAGTATCTTGCAAAGCATCGATTAATGCTTCGGTGGCATCAGCTTTTCCGATCTTTCCCAGCGTATGTGCTGCATGATGCCGAACCTCCGCATCTTGATTTTTCAAAAGATTGATCAGTGAGGACAATGCTTCGGAACCTAGAGACACAAGGGCATAAGTGATGTCTTCCCGCACATTCAAATCCGGCTCGGTTCTAAGCGCCTGAATCAAAAGAGATAACTTATTCGGGTTATCCAAGTGATTTAATTCGAACACCGCGCTGCTTCGCACGTTGTGGTCGGGATGATGCAGTTTTTCAATCAGTGTTACTGGGATTGGATTCATGAATTTGCGCTCTCGCAAAACAAATATAGGGCGGGAAAGCAAACATCCAGCCCGAATGAGACTGGATGTTTACTTTGAAACGTCTTTTGCCCCCACCAAGACTCGAACCTGGGCCTCTGCCTTCGGAGGGCAACGCTCTATCCACTGAGCTATGGGGGCTAATTAAATCCCATCATAGCAGATTTTAGTGGTGCATACAAGCGTTTAATCAACCGCTTCAGCTTCCAGCTGCGTCACTTGATCTCGCGCTTCGGTTTCGTCGGGCGCGTAATCGACAATCGCTTGATAGACGGTGATGGCCTGCTCGGTATTGTCTTCTGCTAAGAACTGCTCGGCTAAAGTATACCAGGGTTGCATGACGGCTCGACCTGGCCCCGGATAACGCATTTCGGGGAATAAATCAAAGTTTGACATCCGTCCGCCATAAAGTACCGCCGCGAATTCTTGTGGGACGCTGCGTGGACGTAGCGATGTCGCCAGCAGCAGGCGGACTTCATCTGGGTTTTCCGTCAGTTGAGCGCGGATAAGATACGGATATTCAAAAGTGGTGCCGAGTAAAGTCGCTAAGTCAATATCTCGTTGGGCAGCGCTAAGGTCGCTTTCTCGTGTGGCTCTGGCGCGAGAAGCGTAATAATCGCCATTGGTGGGGCTTAAGGCAATAGAACGGCTGAAATGATCGGCGGCGGTGGACGGGTCATTTTCTACATTTAAGGTATATTCGCCAGCCACCCAAAATTCGGCGGCACTCGTTGGATTGGGAGTTACCAGCGCGTAAGCCACTTCGGGGTCAATTTCTGCCCAATACCGATAGCGCCAATCAAGCGGCAGTTGCGCGACATAATCGTCTAGCGCAGTACTTCGTAGTTCAGTTTCTCTCCAAAATGGCGATAAAGGAAGTGTTTGTCTTGTCATCATAAAAAATTGAAGTCCTGATGTGTAATTCGTTAAGACTTCATCATCGGGTGACGCATTTTCGGAAAGTCTTGCCAGATTCAGACGCACTACTGTGAGGGGGTTAATGGCAAGCGCCCGTTCTAAATAAATGACTGCCAATTCCGCATCACCGTCATTGGCGACCAGCGCGGCGAGATTAACCCAACCGGTGTCCCAACTGGGTTCTAATTCTAGTGCATCTTCATACGCCCCGATCTTAGCGCTTAAATCAGCATTCGGGTCTTGTCCGATCAAAAAAGCGATTTGTAGATCGTAAAGGTTCAGCACCGGATCCCTACGCTCGGCGGCGCGTGCTTCTTCTAAACCTGCTTCGCCGCCAACAAAACTCTTTTGATAATGAATATGCGCTTGGTCGATCTGGATAAACCAGAGGCCGTAGCCTACGATCAGGACTAATCCCACGAGCGCAGGCCAGCGCTGACCACGCGGCTGCGGCGTTAATGCGCTGCGAATGCCGGTAATGCTGTAGGCGATTAGCACCAGAAATAATACGACAAGCGGTGTCGTCGTAAACACGTCAACGAGGCTGTGTACGGCGACTCCGATGAGGGCGGCAATCGTCGCTTCGAGCCGGATTCGTTCCCCGTCAGAAGCGGCGTTTTTCCAAGTGCGCCACCAACATTGGACGAGCAAACCCCCTAAGCCTAAGCTGATGATTGCGCCAAGCAAGCCTGTCTCGGTGGCTGTGTTCAGGTAAAGATTATGGGCGGAAGCCAGCCGATCACGGGCTAATTCTGGGGAGCGATAGTCGCGGAAAGCTCGACCATAAATACCTGGCCCCACGCCTAGCAGCGGATAATCTTGTGTCATTGCAACCGCGCTGCGGAGCATATCGACGCGCACTTGATCGCCGCTGCTGCGCGAGGGACTTAGGGTAATTATCATGAAGAGCGTTATCCCAATAACGCCGACTGCCGCGCCAGCGCCGATCAAAATCAAAGACAGATTGCGCCCTTGTAAGCGTCGATTTTGTGCGAAGCGCATCAACATAAAGGTGCCTAATGCCGCCGCTAAAGAAAGAAGTCCGCCGCGTGAGAAGGTCAACACGAGAATCACAAATAAGGCGGCGGCTAGACCGAAGAGGACTTGACGATAATCCCGCCGTGTCGTCAGCGCCCATCCAATCGCTAAAGTAATCAGCGGTGCGACATACCCCGCGAGGAGGGTGCTGATGCTCATCGCCAGCGCCAGTCGCAAAATCCTCAGCGGCAGCCATGCGTCGGGTCCGATGACGGTCAGCCAGCCGACCTGTGTATCGGGGGTAACATTTAATCCGAAATACCAAGACGCAATTTCCAGCCCAGAGATTAAAACGACTGTTGCGGCGAGGATAAACTGCGTTTCCATCACGAGTTTATGCCGACCACGTTGGAAGTAATCCACCAAAATAAAAAAGAGAATCGTATGGAGGATGAGAAACCATAAATTTTCAAATGCCATCCGGCGGTCAATGCTGAACACTGCCGAAAGTCCCCACACGGCGACCATCGCATAAATCGCTGGATTCAGCGGCGTTGTGGGCAATCCTTTCCCTGATCTCACTCGACCAAATAACCACAGCGCCAGCAAAAGCGTCATAAAGGCATGATGGAAAATCCGAATGGGGAAGGCGAGGGTGTAATAAGCACTGCCGCCAATGAAGACTAGATAAAATGCTGACAAGATAAACAACAAACGCCTGCTACGCATAAACGAAATCCTATTGATGACTACCCTTAATTCAGGTACATTGTATACGATGGTGGATGTATCAAAGGATAAAGTTCGTTGCGATCCATAATTTGGCTTATTTTAGCAGCGGTTTTAGGCGCGTGTCAGGTGTTAGGCGGTTCCAATATGGAGGCAACCTTGCAGACCAGCAGCGACCAATATCGCGCTGAGGCCGTTGGAATTGTCGCAACCGCCGAGTATGAAAGCACTTCGATGAGCGCGACTGTGCAATCCTCTCAAGCGACAGCGACTTACTTCAGCGCAGGCAACATCCAATATGAAGCAACATTACGTGTATTGAATACGCCCACGATTCAAATTGTTGCCGCTGGAAACAATTCCAGTGCGCCACAGCTCGAATCTACAGCCGCCGCCGCGCTTGCAAGTGGGCAGCGGTGGTTCATTAAAACAGGTGTTGTGGCGGGGGTTAACGAGGCAAATGGCTGTGCAGAGGGGCTAGAAGGGACATTTCCCTCTAGCACACCAGTACTTTACGCAACGGTTACGGCCTACAACATCGAGGCTGGAACTCCGATGCGGGCGGATTGGTATTACAATGGCGAATTAGTGTATTCTGGAGACTGGTCAGTAGGGCAGAGTGCAAGTCAACTTTGTCTTTTCTATTTTATCACGCCCGATGATGTGCCATTTACGCCCGGACTGTGGTCAGTGGCGTTATTCGCAGATGGCTTTCAGCTAGAGTCGCCCATGAGCTTTAACATTGTAGACGAAATGGGCGAGAATTAAGCCTTGACATAAAAATTCAGCATCGCATTATCAATTGGTGTAACGGTTCGGTTTGTGATACGATAACCGCGCTTTAATGCTACAGAAGGCTGGCTCGGTTTTGAAACGCCTTTTATTACTCATTGGATTAATTGTCCTAATTATTGCTTTCGCTGCGACACTCGCGCTGGCGCAATCCACCCCATCACCAACTCCACCCGGAAGCTACCTGCTCGTGGAAAATGTTTTTGTGCGTGGCGGGCCGGGTGAGTTTTATATTGCTGTGGGGTCTTTGAATGCAGGCGAATTGCTGCGTCCTGTAAGCCGTAACGTTGCAGGTAATTGGGTGCTGATTATTTATGGACGTGGCTACGGCTGGATTCTGCGTGATTTGGCCGTGTGGAATGTCGATATTGATGCACTGCCCATCATTGATGAAGCCAACCTCACGCCTTCTCCCTTTCCCGGTTTGATTACGGCAACGCCTTTTATTCCAACGCCGACTCCCGCCGGAAACTATGTGCTTGTGAATGCCAACAGCGCGTTAATACGTTCCGGGTCTGGTCGCACCTATTCTCGGTTAGGTCAACTTTTGCCGGGTGCGCCTGTGGAGCCTTTAGGTCGCAGCGCCGACACCGAATGGATTTTGATTCGCTTTCAGCCTGTGCCGCTCGGTTTTAGCCGAATTCAGTTTGGCTGGATTGCGGCTGATCTGGTGTTTTGGATTGACGATTTGCAAGCCTTACCACTACTTTCAGAAGATAATCTGACTCCAACCGCCACATTTACGCCGTCCGCGACATCGACGATTACATTAACACCCACCGAAACGCCGACATCTTCCGCGACCTCAACGCCAACGCCAACATTCACGGCGACTGCCACATTTACGCCCAGCGCAACTTTTACTGAAACATCTACATCGACTTTAACATCGACAGTAACACCTACACCGACGATAACGGCCACCGCAACGCCAACCGCGACTTTTACAGAAACGCCCAGCCCAACACCTACACTCACTGCGACTGTAACCACAACCGCAACGGAAATCCCGACTGAAAAGCCGCCGGATACGGCTGTTCCGCCGACATTAACGACTGTGCCAACAGAAACAGTTCCGCCGATGCTGCCAACGGTGACACCCACGCCGACAGAACTGCCCACAATGACGGCTGTTCCGGCCACATCAACGCTTTTGCCGACAGAAACATCTACGTTAACCCTAACGCCAATTCTGCCAACGATAACCGAAACATCAACTGTGACGGCGACCTTAACAACCACTCCGACTCATACAGCACTTCCGCCGACTCCGACGGCGACAGAAATACCCACCATGACACCGCTGCCCCCGACGATGACCGAGGCCGCCGCGCCTGTTATTATTCCGAGCGCGACATTGCAGCCTGCTACGGTCACTGCAACTGAATTGCCGCCAACCCTTACGGCGACAAGCGTAATCCTGTCAGAGACACCGATTCCGCCTACCTTTACGCCGATAGCGATTGTCCCGGAACAGCCTGCTACGTCCGAAACAACCGAAATTGCGGGGATCGGGGAAGCCGCGCCGACGGATGTGCCACCTTTGAACCCAGTTACCTCACCAGATAATGGTTCATCAGAAGGTAGTCGCATTCCGTTGGAAGCGATTATTGGCGGAATCGGTGTGGCGCTCATCCTGATTTATGTTGGGCTTTATCTACGTGGACTGGCAGCGGCGGAGCGTTATGCCAAGGGTTTTGTTGTCGAGCAGTGTCCGGTTTGCCATCGTGGAGAGCTTTCGGTTGAAGTGCGGATGGAGCGCGTTTTAGGAATCCCGCGAGCGCGTCATACAGTTCGCTGCGATAGCTGTCGCTCGGTACTGCGCGAGACGAGTCCGCGTTGGTGGCGCTATGCCGTTGATCGCTTAGAGAATCCGGCGATGTTTGATCGTTTTAATGGGCGTGAAGTGGACGAAAGCACGCTAAAGACCCTCACGGAAGAACCAATCCGTCCCGGTAAAATCAAACCCCTAACACCTCCTTCATTTGTCGAAGGCGGGGACGAATAACCCTTGATGCCGCTGGTAGAATGTATCCCTAACTTTAGCGAGGGTCGCCGCGCTGAGGTGATTGAATCCGTCGTCAAGTCGATTGCCGATGTCGAGGGCGTTTATGTGTTGGATCGCAGCAGTGACCCTGACCATAATCGAACTGTCGTGACGTTCGCTGGTGCGCCGGAAGTTGTAACAGAAGCGGCATTCCAAGGCATTAAAACCGCTGCTGCACTGATTGATCTTGATCTACATAATGGGGTTCACCCGCGTATTGGTGCGGCGGATGTTGTGCCTTTTGTACCGCTGCGTGATGTGACGCTGCGCGAATGTGTGATGCTGGCGCAGGCACTTGGGCAGCGCGTCGCCAATGAACTCAATATCCCCGTTTATTTGTACGAAAAAGCGGCTCTCAGGCCAGAACGGGCTAATCTGGCTGTTGTCCGTCGTGATGCCTATGAAAAACTCAAGACGACGATCCAGACTGATCCAGACCGCGCACCTGATTACGGCTTGCCTGTCTTGGGACGGGCGGGTGCGGTGGCGATTGGGGCGCGTGCGCCGTTGATTGCTTTTAACGCTTATCTGGATACAAGTGACGTGGAAATTGCCAAAAAAATTGCCCGAACCGTGCGCGAATTGGGCGGGGGTTTGCCTTATCTTAAGGCGCTCGGCTTATTGGTTGGTGGGAGGGCGCAAGTCTCTATGAATGTGATAGATTATCGAAAAACGTCCCTTTTCGCCATTATGGAAGCCTTACGCGCTGCCGCTGCTCAACAAGATGCAGCCATTACCCATACTGAACTGGTAGGGTTAATCCCGCAAGCCGCCTTAATGGATACCGCTTTGTCTTATCTACAACTCCCTATGACGACGCACGACCTGACGCTAGAAAAGCAGTTGGGGTTGCGTACAGGGGATTATCGTGAAATTGATTTTGAGTGACCCATGACTTATCGCAAATTGATTACCCTTCTCATCCTATCTCTATTGTTTTTTGCTGCTGCCTGTCAATCAGGTGAAAATCAGCAGCAGGCTTTTTCCGTCACGGCTGCGCCGACCAGTGATTTCTTAGTAGCGACGGCAGTCCCAACGGCGGGACCACCGCCAGCCACCCGCACACCTACACTGCCGCCCACCGAAACCGCCATGCCAACTGAAACAGCGACGATTACGCTAACACCCAGCAAAACTTTAACAGCGACGATCACGCCGACTCCTCAGCGTGTCGATCATTATTTCTTTAACCGTCCTTTTTCCCGCGAGTCGGAGATGGATTTCGCTGACCGCACCTATCCTTATGGTAGCACCCAACAGGGGCAGCGACAGACGCACCTTGGGCAAGATTATCAGAGTTCTACCGGTGTACCGATTATGGCGGTAGGTGGCGGGACGGTCTATTATGCGGGGAATGACTTGCAACGGCTTTTTGGCCCCAGCAACAATTATTATGGCAATCTGGTCGTTATCGAACACAGCGTTCCTTCGCCGGAGGGTCTTCCTGTTTATACCCTTTACGGGCATCTGGATCGGGTTGAAGTAGAAACAGGAAGTCCGATTGAACCGGGTGAACGGATTGGCGTGGTAGGGGGAACGGGTGTTGCCGAAGGGCCACATTTACACTTGGAAGTGCGCGTCGGTGATCCTGAAGATTATCGCGCGACGCGAAATCCCGATTTATGGATTTATCCTTGGTTTGGTTTCGGAACCATCGCCGGACGGGTGACTGATCTCGCCGGGGATGTGGTTTATGATGTGACGGTGCAAATCCGCGCCGCGAATTCTGATGCCGTGCGTTATGCCTACAGCTATCATGATGATGCCGTCAACGGCGATTATGTCTGGCGCGAGAATTTTACCTATGGGGATTTGCCCGAAGGTGAGTATGAAATTACTGTCAGTGAGGAAACTGGCCGGATACGCTTTCGGGGGAATATTTCTATCACCGCCGGACAAACCACTTTTGTCGAAGTTGAATTGAATTAGGTGGTTTTTGGGGCGACAAATGATATGCCGCCCCAAAGAGCCGTAATTTATTGATAAACGCGGTAAGTGAGCGTAATGGATACGCCCGGATTTATCGAATCGACCCGCAGCACACCACGCCGACCTTCAGCCGTCAGGATGCCAATCGTTGCGCCGGGGGTAAGTGCCGTATTCGGGATCAATGTCGCGTTGATGCCTGCCGCTGATGTAATCGCATCGTAATGAGAGGTATCCCAATTCAAAGCCGGACTCATTAAACCGATGCAATTGACCGTCCCCGAACATGTCCCTGTTGTGTTAAGTCCCGCCGCTGTGTATTGAATATCGAAGACGGGCGTAAGGTTGCCTTCAAGATCAAGCTGATTACTAACGGCAAGCGTCGTGTTATTGATGAGCGTCACCGGACGATCTACCCGATAATTGAAGATAAAATCATCGTTGTTGGCCTCACCATTGGGGCTTTCGGGGACATCATTGTTCAAGTCGGCAACGATAATCGCTGTAAAGTTCCCTGTCGCGCTGCTTAAGAGGGCAGGCAAGACAATGGTTTGCTGTGTACCCGGCGCTAAACCCGCGACGACGGCGAAGGTATAGTAATTATCGGGCGGCAGCGTAACCGCAACCGAGAATTGTCCAGCGGGAATACTGCCGACATTCTGTACGGTGACGTTGATATTGGTTTGAGTGCCGAGTGTGAGCGTCGTTGGGACGGCGGAAACGACAATCACATCAACCGACGGTTCAGCGGTGGGTGTACCTGTTGCAGGTCCCGGCGTGGGTGTAGGCGGCGGCGTAATAACTGGCACAGAAGTGCGATCTCCCAAGACATCTAATAAATAGGTTGCCAGCCAGCCATTCTGTCCTCGAAACTCGATCACTACCCAATCAAAGTCAATCGTTGCGCCGATAACGCGGGCTTGTTCGCCTTGGCGCAGTTGCCCCAAAATATTGTATTGCAGGCTAGGGCCTGTACGCACATTTTGAATGGCATTCTTGATGGTGACGAAAACGCCGTCTAAAGTGGGTGTCGGGGTTGGCGCTGTCCCTTCGACCACTTCAATTTCATCTGGTAGGCGCTGCGAACCTGCATAACGGGCTTTAATTTCCGAGCCGCCCAATGCGCCAAGCTGAATGACGCTAACGCGATCACTCATTTCACCTCGTGCTAAATTCACAGGGCTTAACACACCCTGAACACTTTGCACTTCGCTCAGCCCTTCGAGATTAGTCTTGAGGTCGCCGGGTAAGGCGATGGCGGCAGCCAGCAGTTGAACCGCGTCATAACTGGCCGCTTCTACCGCGCCGGGTACTTCGCCAAAAGCGCGAACATAGGCATTGAGAAAATCGTTGCTGGTTTCATCAAATGAGGCTAAAGGCCAAGTTGTCGTGCTTAAGACACCACGTAACTGCTCCGACGATACGCCATTGCGGAAGACGGGATTTTCCGCTTGATTATAAGCAAAAATGCCGACATACCCACCTGCCCGTAGTTGATTGTAAAAGGCGGTGGCGATTTCTGGCGGGCCATAAGCCACGACAGCCTGTGAGTTGACTTCAAGCGCTTGCGCGACCAGATTTGGAAGTTCAGTGGTGTCTTCTAAGATGGGCAGGGTTTCTTCTTCTGGCGCATTCGGGAGCTGCGAAAGCGAAAGCGAAAACCCGACTCTGCTGGCGGTGCTGTTGCTATCCAATTGAACGGTGGCAAGATTGGTGACGGCTAAATCATTGGTCAGATAATCGCCCAAGGCTGCACCTTGTAAGCGTTCCGCCGCACGGGTGCGAAACAATAACTCCGAAGAATCCGAGGCGATCACGGTATCCCCGATTGCTGGCGTTAAAATCGGCACACCGAGCGTTTGCAGGGCAGGAAGATTGCCAAGCGCTTGTTCGGTGGTTTCTGGGCCAAGAACGGCAATGACGCTGGCCTGTTCGAGGGTTGAAATGGCTTCATCCAAAGTCGCGCCAATATTGCTTGGTTGAATAATGAGTTCGAGGCGGAAGAAAGTGCCATCCGCACCACGTACACCCCCTGCATCGTTAATACGAGAAACGGCTAAACGTGCGCCGCTGCTGATGGGACCGCGTTCTTCATCCAGAACGCCGATTCGGAATACAGGCTGCGTTTGGGCTTGGCTGACGGTGATGACCAGCATCAACATCAGACATACGAGTAGCAACCCGGCTAAAATTGTTTTTTTCATGTAAAAACCTCCTTAATTATTTCAAAGTATAACGCAAGTTTGATTTTAGCTCGATGAGCTATGCCTTAATCTCTTGATTTTCGTTTTTTGAGTGACTATACTCCCACCATTATTTTATCACTATGAAATGATTTATTGATCGCGTATGCAGCGTGAACGTGTAACCGATGATATATACGTTTTTACCAGTGACCTTTACGCACAGGTAACGGCGGGGGTGGTCATCACGACTGAAGGCGCAGTCATGATCGATACACTCGTCTACCCGGAAGAGACGAAAGCTATAAAGCGCTTCGTGACGGAACGTTTAGGGGTAGAGATCAAAATAGTTATCAACACGCATTATCATGCCGATCATACCACTGGCACTTGTTTTTTTGATGGAGCGCAGGTCATCGCTCATGAACGATGCCGCACACTCTTAGATCAACGTGGGCGGGAAAGTTTGGAACGCGCGCGCGCCGCCGCCAACGCAAATTCAAGAGAGATGCTGGATGTGACGCTCGTCTTGCCTACGCTGGTTTTTGATAAAAGCCTAACGTTCTATCTGGGTGGTAAAACGTTCAAACTTTGGTCAACACCGGGTCACAGCCCAGATTCGATTGTGTGTTTGGTTGAGCAAGAGCAGGTCTTATTCGCGGCGGATACCTTGATGCCCATTCCGTATTTTGTGGATGGGGCTTATGATGATTTCTTGCTGTCGTTGGAAGGATTGCAATCTGGAAGTTTTGAAACCATTATTCAAGGGCATGGCGAGGTCATTCTTCGCGGTGAAGTAGAAGAAAAAATTCAAAGCGATATTGATTACTTGCACAAATTGCGCCAGCTAGTCGATAAGGCCTTGTTGAGTCAGCCTTCGGACATCGCGCTAAACGAGATTGATATTGAGGATTGTGGCAAGAGCCGCATTACGCTCAATGGGATGGTACAGCAGCTTCATCGACAAAATGTTCAGATTCTCGCAGAGCAGCGCCGTCAATTGGTGCAGATGCAATTTCAAAACGGCCAGTAAATAGAGCAATACGCACTTTTAGAAAGGTACAAAATCATGACAGAACCTGTCTATCTTACCTCCGAAGGCAAAGAAGACCTTATGCGCGAGTTAGATAAACTCGTTAATGATCGCAGGCCAGAATTGGCAATGAAGCTCAAATTGGCCGTCGCGGAAGGCGATCTTAAGGAAAACGCGGATTATCACGATGCCCGTGAGCAGCAGGCCTTTGTTGAAGGCAGAATTCAATATCTTGAGAACATCCTTCGCAGCGCGACGGTGATTTCCAGCGAAGGGCGCTCAGATCGCGTCCGCATTGGGTCTGAAGTGACCATCCGAGAAGAAGGTGAGGATGAAGACGAGACCTATATGATCGTGGGGACGGCAGAAGCGAACCCACGTGAACGTAAAATCTCGCACGAGAGTCCAATCGGCAAGGCACTGATGGATCGTAAAAAGGGCGATAAGGTCAAGGCCAATACGCCTTCGGGTGAAATCACTTTTAAGATCAAAAGCATTAAATAGAGACGCACTGAATACATGCGTCTGGCGAGAGTGATACATCATTCACTCCCGACAACCTACCAAAACATGCCCATTAAAAAACGCCCCATTTGTCTTGGGGCGTTTTGATTTAAAAAGTCAGGCTTAACTACCAATCGGGGTAAAGTCGCCTGTTCCGCCGAAAGGATCATCATCCGCTTGCCCCGGTAGGGTGGCAGGCGGTGGCGCGGCGGGTCGCTGACCAAAAGGCGCGGCGGGCTGTGGCGCATAGGATGGCATCGGCGGCGGACTGTAACTTGGCATCGGCGGCGGTGCAGCAGCGGGCGCGGCAGGGGGTGTATAAGCAGGCATAGGTGTGGTCACTGGTGAAGGTATGGCATAGGCCGGAGCGCTCACTGGTGCGGGGGCAACCGCGCCTGCCTTGCCTTTTTCCCACGCTTCCATACGAATGGTCAAGCCATCAAAATAGCTGTTGGGCGGTAGGTCTGGATTAGTGCCGTAAGTTACATCCACGATTTTGGCTTGAAGTTTGATTGCGTCTGTTTCTATTACGATGACCGAACCCGGTTTTACGACGACCAAATCGGTTGATGGGTTATCGACTTTGGAGTCGAGTTCTGAACGGCTGACGGGATCATTATACGCATGTTCTGAGACAAAGACTTTGTTCAAGGTACGGACGAAATCTTCTTTATCGAACAGCCAAATTTCGACGGCGGCGAGTTCTTGCGAATCACCAACGGTCTTGGAAATAGTCGCGCCGGATTCGCCCAAGAACATATCGTTGGCATCTTCAATAGCGAAGGAGTCATCGAATTGGCGACCTTTGGTATAGGTCGAAATACGCTGCATGATCGGCGGGCCATAAGCAGCACCTTCTGCGTCAGAGGCGGGGGCTTCTGCGCGCATCTGTATTTCAAGTTCTTTACGACGTTTGATTCCTTCAATCGTTTGCATCGCGTCAAGATCAGCTTGAGTCTTGGGCCTTAACCTTGCAAGGAAGCGCTGTACGAACCCGCCAATAAGCAGTCCCCATAGCAGCGCAAAAATATTGACGATCAAGACGAAGGCAATCACCGCGACGACAAAGACAATAATGCTGCGGATAATCCCGCCATCACGCGCCGCCCTTGTACCATCGCCTGCCTGTTCCGCCAGCGGACGAACTGATTGTAAACTGGCAGCCACACTACCGGATTCATTGGGAAGCATTCGATCAATTGCGGCAGTGGGTTCTTCGACACGGCTTAAAAGCTGAATCGTCTGTGAGTCGTCATATAGACCTGCCTGATAACTTCCAGCGACCAGTTTTACATATTGGTCGCGCTGACCGGGGCTAAGCTGACTCGGTGAGCCGTTGTAAAAAACGACTGGCGCGAGCATATAAGCCCAGATCAAACCGAATAGAAAAGCCCCTAGCATGAATCCAAGGACACGCGGTTTGGGCAACTGCGGTTGGATGAGGATCTTAAAGAGGCCGTTGTAGCTGTCTGATAACCAGTTACGGAAACGTGTGACGATTGAGCCGGAGGACTCTTTCGCCTCTTTTGGTGCTTTCGCTGCCTTTGGCTTTTTTCCTTTTTCAACCGGAGTCAAATCTTCGGTCATGAGTCCGCCTTTCTGATATGCCCGCCGCTAACTGTTTATGCCGCTTGCGCGACTTTGATAATCATTACTCTACCCAATATAATATATCTAGGGCAAGGTAAAGCGCAAATATCAGGTGATAATTGCGCTTGTAAGGATGCCCTTTTAGTCCTATTTTGCTCACTACCGTGCATTTTTAAAAACTCACGGCTTCTTCTATGTCGATGTCACCGATTTGATCGGGTTGATCTGAGTCGGGTTTACCCGGCAGTTTCCATGCCGAATAGCTGCAATCAGGATAACGGGAACAGCCGTAAAAGGTGCGGCCACGCTTTGTCTTGCGGATGACGATCTCGCCGCCGTGAACTTCCCCACAAATGGGACATGTGAGTCCTGTGCGTTCCAGAAAAGGCTCGGTATACTTGCACTCAGGATAATTGGAACAGCCGATGAATTTCCCCCACCGTCCATAACGAATCACAAGGGGATGCCCCGAAACCGGACAATCGCGCCCGATATGTTCTTCTTTTGCCAGCTTCGGCATATTTTTATGGGCGTTATCCAGTTGATACTCGAATGGCGTATAGAATTCGCGCAGCATGGGTCGCCATTCGATTTCGCCCTCGGAAACCTCGTCTAATTGATCTTCCATCCGCGCTGTAAATTGGAAATCCATCACATCCGGGAAGAATTCTACCAAAAGATCATTAACGATTTTACCTGTTTCGGTGGGAATCATGCGTTTGTCTTGTTTTTCGACATATTCCCGATCTTGAATCACGGCAACCGTCGGTGCGTAAGTGCTTGGGCGACCAATCCCGAATTCTTCTAAGGTGCGAACCAGACTCGCCTCGGTATAACGGGGGGGCGGTTGGGTAAAATGCTGCTCCGGCAAAAGTTGAATCAGTTGCAAGAGTTCGTCCGCCGTCATATCTGGCAGAATGCGGCCTTCATCCTCATCCACCGCTATATCTTCATCGCGGGTATCTTCATAAAGCGCAAGGAAACCCGCAAATTTGATGGTGCTGCCAGAGACACGGAACAGATAGGGCATGTCAGTCGGTTTTTCCCCCGCTTTAATTTCAATCCGCAGGGTGTCATACATGGCGTTTGCCATTTGGCTGGCGATGAAGCGCTCCCAGATCAATTTATAAAGTTTAAACTGATCGCGTGAGAGATATTGTTGCACTTTGCCCGGTTCACGCGGGGCGCTGGTGGGGCGGATGGCCTCATGCGCTTCTTGTGCGCCTTTGGTCTTGGTTTTGTACTGCGGCGCTTTTTCTGGCATATAAGTTTTGCCGAAACGCTGCGTAAGATAATCCCGCGCCTCTTGTTGGGCTTGCTCAGACACAATCGTGCTGTCGGTACGCATGTAGGTGATGAGGCCGGCTGTCCCTTCCGCACCAATATCGATGCCTTCATAAAGCTGCTGCGCGGTGGACATGGTGCGGCGGGCATTAAACCCAAGACGGCGCGACGCTTCTTGCTGTAAGGTGCTGGTCGTGAACGGCGCGGAGGGCTTGCGCTGGCGTGTGCCGCGCTTCACATCACTCACGATATATTGGCTGCGTTTTAATATGTCCAGATGTGGACGGACATCACCTTCACTTCCAAAAACGAAATCCTCGTTATTGATTTTGACCAGCCGCGCCGTAATCGGGATGATTTTACTGCCGTTATTAGCCTGTTTTTGTAACTTCGCATCTAGCGTCCAATATTCGACAGTGGCAAAGGCCTCGATCTCACGTTCACGATCAACGACAATACGCAGAGCAATACTTTGTACACGCCCCGCTGAAAGGCGATTGCGAACACGATCCCATAATAATTCTGTGATTTTATAGCCGACGAGCCGATCCAATATGCGGCGGGCTTGCTGGGCATTCACTAAATCCATATTAACCGCGCGGGGATTGCTGAAGGCGTGTTCGACAGCGGATTCGGTAATCTCATGAAAGACGACCCGTTTGATGCGGCTGGCATCCATTTCCGTCGCCGCGATCAAATGCCAAGCAATGGCCTCGCCCTCACGGTCAGGATCAGTCGCCAGAAAAATCTCATCAGCGGATTCAACTGCCAACTTGAGTTCTTTGATCGTGTCCTTTTTTTCATTCGGGACGCGGTATTTAGGCTCAAAGTCATTTTCGACATCTACCGAAAGCTGCGTAACGAGTAGATCGCGCACATGCCCCTTAGAAGCTGTAACGGTGTAACCGCTGCCGAGGAAACGCCCCACAGTACGGGCTTTAGCTGGCGATTCCACGATAACGAGCTTGCCGACCCGTTTTTTGCGGGCTGTTGGCTTGCTAGTAGGGGAAGAAGCCGCTTTTTTCTTTGCGACGGCCTTGCCTTTTTTGGCCGTCGTTTTCTTTGCAGCGGCTTTTTTGGCGGTTGGTTTGGGCTTCGCCACAACTTCGGGTTTTATCATCCCTTCGTGTGCGGCTGTGCTGCCCATGCGGAACAAGGTCGTCCCACAGACCGGGCATGTGCCGCGTGTCGCTGGCGTTCCAGAATTTGTAAAAACGGGTGTTGGGTTCACAATATCCCGTTTGGTTTTGCATTTTACGCAATAAGCCTGCGTAGGTTCACTCATTCGTTGTCCTATTATGTCTTAATGACATCTAAAGATAATCTGTTTTCTCTAATAAGTTCAAGTGTTTTACAACTTCGCGGACATCCTGCGAGCGTTCTTTATGGCAGATCAAGAGCGCGTCGGGGGTATCCACAATGATTAAATCTTCGATCCCAATGGTGACGACCAGCCGATCACTATAGACGAGGGTGTTCTTCGTATCAAGGATAACACGATCTGGAGACTGGCCTTTAAAGGCGTTGCCATCCTCATCCTGATTTAACACATCAAAGAGGGAAGCCCAACTGCCGACATCGCTCCAGCCGAGATCAATTGGGATCACGGCCATCTGCTGTGCGCCTTCCATGATGGCAAAGTCAATCGAAATTTTGGGGAACTGCTCCCAGAGTTCTTCCAGCATCTTATCAAACTTCGGTGTGTCTCCCAAAGGTTGCAGCCTTTGAAGCAATTTGGACATCACAGGCTGCTGACGTTCAAATTCTTGCATGGCACGGGTGGCCTTCCAGATGAACATGCCAGAATTCCAACTGTATTCCCCCGACACCAAAAATTCACTGGCTTTAATCATACTGGGTTTTTCGGTAAAGCCACGTGATTCATAACAAGTAAAGCCATTTACTTTCGTCAGTTTTTTCCCCTGCCGGATGTACCCAAAGCCGGTGGATGGGAAAGAGGGCGAAATGCCTAGCGTGACGATATAGCCATCTTGGGCGATTTGATAGGCCGCTTCTAACACCTCACGGAAGGTGTCTTTTTTGGCGATGTAATGATCGACACTCAAAATTGCTACTGTCGCGTTGGGGTCATGTTGATGAATGACACTCATCGCCAGTCCTGCCGCCGGGCCGCTGTTGCGCCCTGTAGGTTCGATGATGAAATTTTGTGATGGGATTTCCGGCACTTCTGCCCGCATCTCTTCCGCATATAGTGGACCCGTCACCACATAAATCTGTTCTGGCAGAAAGAGGGGAGCAAGGCGATCCACCGTCATTTTAAACATCGAATGGTCATCAATCAAAGGCAGAAGCTGTTTGGGCTTATCTTTGCGGCTCATAGGCCAAAGCCGAGTCCCACCGCCTCCTGCCATAATTAATGCGTAATAACCGTCCACTGCGCTACCTTTATGAATTCAATATTCTTCAATGTCCGAAAGTCAGGCTATATTGCATGTGACCTACCATTTGTGCAAGCCCCTTTAGTTCCAAGATGGTAAGCGTGCTGCTCAGTTCGGAAATCGGTAAGCCAGATAAACGGGCCAGATCGTCGATATGCACAGGGTCGGCATTGAGGACTTGTAATATGGCCGCTTCGGTTGCATTCGCTGGGATAATTTGTTCGGTTTTTTCGCGTGTTTGGGTATTGGTATAGGCCACGCTGAGTTCATTTAAAATATCCTCGGCCTGCATCACGAGCTTGGCCCCATCTTGAATGAGGCGATTAGCCCCTCGGCTCATTGGGTTGAGGATATTCCCCGGCACCGCAAAAACTTCGCGACCTTGTTCTGCGGCTAATTCTGCCGTAATCAGCGCACCGCTGCCTTCCGGCGCTTCGATGACCAATACCCCTAGCGCCATTCCGCTGACGATGCGGTTGCGACGGGGGAAATTGGTCGGAATCGGTTGAGTCCCTATAGGAAATTCACTCACCAACGCTCCATTAGCGATAATCTTTTGAGCTAGGTCGCGGTTTTCTCGTGGATAGACCACATCCACACCACATCCTAAAATCGCAATGGTGCGTCCACCGCCAGCCAGAGCGCCTAAATGTGCTGCGCTGTCGATGCCTTGTGCCATTCCGCTGATGATAGTAATTCCGTGCTGCGCCAAGCGTTTACATAAATCATGCGCCACATCGCGCCCATATTGGGTGGCTTTGCGCGTTCCGACTACACTTAAGGCAAGATCATCGGTCGGGGTCAGTGCGCCGCGAATATAAAGAACCGCTGGCGCATCATCAATGGCTTTAAGGGTATTGGGATAATCTTCGTCATTGAGCGTTAACAGCCATGCACCCGCTTTTTCGATTTTCGCCATTTCTGCATCAAGGCTGATTTTTGCCCGTGTAGTTAGGAGAATAGCCATCACTGATTCTTCTAAGCCAGAATGACGCAAATCCACCTCATGCGCTGCCCAAGCAGTCTGTAAATCACCGAAGTAATTTAACAGGCGCAGAAGTCGTTTTAAGCCGATACCGGGTATCAGGCTAAAACCAAGCCAATAGAATTGATCGTTTAGGTGAGGCAAAATTGTGACCGTAAGAAACCCCTCAATGAATACAGCATAGCAAGCTAAACATTTGCTTGTCAAGCATTAATTCTTGATTAAGGGTTAAGCGAAGCTCATCAGGGGATTTTGGCGTTAGGTTGGAAGCAGACCTTCGGGCAGTTTTACGATGACAAAACCTTCGTCAATGTTGGTTTCGAGAAGTGTATGTGGGGTAATCGGGATGAGTACCTCGCCGTAAGTTGGGCTATCGACGATATAAACATCATTCGCGCCTGTTTCCAGCACATCGCTAATTTTGCCCAACACATCGCCAGCGTCCGTACGGACTTCGATACCAATCAATTGATACAAATACACCTCGTCGTCCTCTAGGGGGACGGCGTGTTCGATGCCGACCATGATGAAGAGATCACGCAAGAGTTCCGCCTGATTGCGATCATCCACACCTTTTAGCTTAAGCAAGCCATATTCGTGGTGCATCCGCAGATGCTCGACAGCATAGGCGGTCTTGTTTGAATCTTCGGGGTTAGCCCCAACAAACACTTGTTCAAGCGTCGCAATGCGTTCTGGATAATCTGTTAAGACGCGCATCCGCAGTTCACCGCGTATGCCGTGTGGACGCAGCACCTCACCCAGCAGAAGATACGCTGGGCTGGCAAGGTCAGGTGATTTATCTTTACGACCCGGCATAGTCAGTCGATCTCAAGCGTGATGCGCGTGTCTTTTTGGGTGGCGACCACGCGCAGCAGCGAGCGAATCGCGTTGGCGACTCGTCCACTTTTGCCGATGACGCGCCCCATATCGCCCCGCGCAACATGCAGTTCGAGGATGGTCGAAGACCCCACCTTTTTGGCGTTGACTTCGACCTGAGACGGGTCGTTGACCAGATTTTTTGCGATGTATTCGACCAGTTCTTTTTCCATAGGGATGACTTGTTTTATTCTTCTTTAAGCGCGGCGGCGGCGGCGATTGCCTTGCGCCCTTGACCAGCCGCCGGAGCAGGATAGCTCGTGCGCGGGCTGACGGGTGTGGCATTGGCCTTAGCAACTTCGGCTTCTGCGATAAGCGATTCCAGTGATTCGCCCTTCATCATGCGTTCATAACGCGCCCAAGTCCCTGTACGTTTCAGCAGACCTTTGACGGCATCACTAGGCTGACCGCCGACGCTCAACCAATAGAGTACACGTCCTTCTTCCACGACATCAGTGCCAGGCCGGGTGCGAGGATTGTGATACCCGATAATTTCAAGAAAACCGCCATCACGCGAATTGCGTTGGTCGGTCACAACAATACGATAGGTAGGTTGTCTTTTCAGACCCATACGACGAAAACGGATACGAAGCATTTGAACTCCTAGTGCAAATTAGCGATTAATAGGGAAGGTTTTAAACCCACTCCTACAGAAAAAACGTTTTTTTAAATCACGGCTTGAAAAATGTTTATCTTCCCATACCGGAAAGTCCGGGAATATTAGGCATACGCCCTTTGCGTAACTGGCTCATCAACGTTTGCATCTGCTGGAACTGCTTGAGTACATCGTTGACATCACGCACTTGAACGCCGCTTCCTGCGGCGATACGTCGTTTGCGGCTGGCGTTGAGCTTCTTTGGATTGTTACGCTCGTCAACCGTCATCGAATTGATGATGGCTTCCACCCGCTTGAGACGATTTTCAACTTCATCTTGGTCGATCTCGTTCTTCATCTGCATACGGCTCATGCCGGGGATCATGCCCATAATTTGGCTGATCGGCCCCATTTTGCGAATCTTCTGCAACTGCTCCAGAAAGTCTTGTAGCGTAAACTGATTTTGCATCAGTTTTTTCTGGAGGCGCATCGCTTCCGCTTCGTCGTAGGCTTCTTCTGCCTTTTCGATGAGCGACATCACATCGCCCATGCCCAAAATGCGATCTACCAAGCGATCAGGGTGGAAAACTTCGAAGCCATCCAGCTTTTCGCTCGTGCCGAGGAATTTAATCGGGACGTTAGTAACAGCCCGCATCGAGATCGCTGCACCACCACGTGCATCACCATCAATCTTGGTGAGGATTAAACCCGTCACGCCCACGCGGTTATTAAACCCTTGCGCGATGTTCACGGCTTCCTGCCCGGTCATGGCATCTGCGACGAGCAAAATTTCTGCTGGGTTCGTCCGCTTTTTAATTTCCTCAAGCTCTGCCATCAACGTTTCGTCAATTTGTAGACGACCCGCCGTATCGACGATGACAACGGCAGCACCCGCATCTTTAGCAGCTTTTAACCCACGTGTGACGATATCAGGCGGTTTGGCGCTGGTGCCTTCCTCGTAATACGGGATATTGGTTTGCTTCGCTAGCGTGACCAACTGATCCACAGCCGCCGGACGATAGGTATCCGCCGCAATCAAAAACGGTTGGCGACCATCACGCCGCAGTTGAATAGCAAGTTTGGCGGCAGTGGTCGTTTTACCCGAACCTTGCAACCCCACCAACATAATGACATGCGGTTTTTGGCTGCCCGTAAAGTTCAGCCGACCCGGTTCGCCAAGCGTTTCGATCAATTCATCATGAACGATCTTGACGACCTGCTGACCCGGACGCAGGCTTTTTGTGACCTCTGCGCCGATAGCCCGTTCTTTAACGCGGTTGACGAAATCTTTGACGACGGGCAGCGCGACATCAGCTTCAAGCAGCGCCATACGCACCTCGCGCATAACGGTGTTGACATCAGCTTCTGTCAGTTTCCCGCTGCGACCGAGGCGATCAAAGACATCTTGTAGACGTTGGCTTAAACTTTCAAACATCAGCACTTTTGACCTGTAAGATAGCCAGAAAATTGTAGATGAGGTCAGCGCTTACGTCAAGCCTGCGCCAACCTTCTCTTGACACCAATAAACTCAGGTGTATCATAGGCTAAACGATACTTTGTATCACTTTCACTCCTTTTAGAGCTTGTCCAGGTGAATCAATTTTATGGCTTTAGCGGTTGAATATGAGTCTGTCCAGCATTCGGCGGAGGCTCTTGCGCTTTCAGTGGTCGATTTATCGGCAGGCTATGCCGGTCAAGGAAAAGCTATTGAAGGCGTAAATTTTGAAGTTTTATCGGGCGAGCGTGTCGCCGTGATTGGTCCTAATGGCGCGGGGAAAAGCACGCTGTTTAAGGCTATCGTCGGGCTGATTCCGTTTTCCAGTGGCAGCATTTCGATACACGGCAAAGACTGCCGCAGCAGCCATAATCTCGTGGGGTATGTGCCACAGCAGGAAGAAATTGATTGGTCTTTTCCGGCGAATGTCTATGATGTCGTCATGATGGGGCGGACGCGCCAAATCGGTTGGCTGCGCTGGCCTCGTCGGTTAGATCATGAAATCGTCCATTCTGTGCTGGAACAGGTCGGGCTGGCAAATTTTGCCAATCGCCAAATTGGGCAGTTGAGCGGTGGGCAAAAACGCCGTGTGTTTATTGCGCGGGCGCTGGCACAAGAAACGGATGTCCTACTGCTTGATGAGCCATTTAGTGGAGTCGATGTGGCGGCAGAACACGAAATTATGGAAACCCTCGACCAACTCAAACAGGCAAAAATCACGATTTTGCTGGCGACGCATGATCTGAATATGGCGGCAACGCGCTTTGATAAATTGATGCTGCTGCGTCAGCATGTGGTCGCGTATGGGCTGCCGAGTGAAGTTTTCTTGCCGGAGGTGCTGCAAGAGGCTTATGGCGGGCGTATCGGTGTTTTCCAGCAGGCAGGGCAGACGATTATCATCTCTGACGAACACGGTTGTCCGTGAAAGAAAGCATTTGAGATGACTATCTATAATTTATTGCAAGAACCTTTGACTCATGCCTTTATGCAGCGGGCGATGCTGGCTGCCATTATGGTGGGGGCAATCAGCGGCGCATTAGGCTGCTTTGTGGTGATTCGCGGGATGTCGTTTCTGGGCGATGGTCTTTCTCATGCCATTTTACCGGGGGTAGTCGTCGCTTATATCACGGGCGGGACGTTATTCATTGGTGGCTTAGCTGCGGGTATTGGTACCGCTTTAGTCATTGGCTGGCTGACGCGGGACAATCGCCTCAAAGAGGATACCGCGATAGGAATCGTGTTTGTGTCGATGTTCGCGCTGGGGATTGCCCTCATTAGTGCTAATCCACAAGCCTACAGCCGTGACCTCGTGCATATCCTTTTCGGCGATATTCTGGGCATAAAATCGAGCGATCTGCAAATTATGTTTTTGTGCGGGGTGGTCGTTTGTGGGACGATTATCTTGCTCTACAAAGAACTCGCCGTGATTAGCTTTGATCTTGGTCTGGCGCGTACCCTTAAACTGCCGACAGAGGGGCTGCGCCTGCTGCTGCTGGTCTTGATCGCTGTGACGATTGTCGCCAGCTTGCAAATCGTCGGCGTGACGTTGATGCTGTCAATGTTGATTACACCAGCGGCAACCGCCCGTATCATGACGATCCGGCTGCATCACATGATCTTTACTTCAGTCATCATGGGTGTTTTGTGTGGTATGGCGGGGATTTATATCTCTTATCATCTCGATATCGCTACGGGGCCGTCGATTGTATTGACGATGACGGCTGTTTTTACGCTGGTGTTTAGTGCATCGCGGATTCGCGGACGGCTGCTGCGTCGCGTTTAAACTCCTAAAGCGGCTGTCATGCGCGGTACGAGTCCGGCTAAATCGACTAATCCTTGTGCGAATTGGGTTTTCTCTGCGCCGATAATCACCGTCGGGACATCATTTTCGGTATGTTTGCGGCTGCCGATTTCTTCCATATTGCCATGATCGCTGGTGATGAGTGTCAAGCCCTCGTCATCGTCCCATGTATCCAGAACGCCCTGCATCACGCCATCAAAAATTTCCAACAGGCGTACCCCTTCCGCCAGTGTGCCACGATGACCAACGACATCGGTTAACCAATGAGACATCATAGCGAAATCATATTGGCGGGAAATTGCAACCAAACGTTTTCCGGCCTCGTAAGGCGTGAGCAGGGGGGTATCTGTATACCCAAGCTGTGAGTGCCAGCCTTCACCCGTCCAGTCGCCGCTCAGTGCGCGTCCGGTGCGTAAATCATGTTCATCCATATAGGGGACACCTGCGCTGTGAGCAGCCCATTGATAACTGGAGGGAAGATTTTTGCCGCTGTTGATCCCTTGATGCCAGGGCGGGGGATAGGCTTCCAATAAAGCGGCAGTTTTCCCTTTCTGGACGACCTGCTTAAAGAAATTGTCTTCATTGAGCAGGTCACGAATCGGGGCATTCGGCTTGGGGCCATAATGTTCACCGATAAGCTGCGGAATATTTTTTCCGGTAAGGATGGCGGCTTGTCCGCTGCCACTTTGGGGACGACCTGCCATGCCCATACGCGGATCAGTCGGGACGAAGACGGCACGAGGACTGGTTTGAATTCCAGTTGAACGCAGCCAACGATTGCCATTGGCAAGGGCGTTAAGTGTGGGTAGGTCTGCCGCCGCGAATGGATTGATCTCGGAATTGTCGTCGCCTAATCCAATCCCATCGATAAAAATCAATAAGATGTGCATTTAGCGCAGATAGTCGAGAATAAAGGAATTGGTACGTTTTTCCCGACCAATCGTGGTTTGCCCACCGTGACCAGAAAGCACCGTCACTTCATCGCCCAAAGGTAGTAGTTTTTCGGTAATCGAGCGCATCAAAAGATCATAATCGCCGCCGGGGAGATCAGTCCGCCCGATGCTGCCCGCGAAAAGTGCGTCACCACTGAACAAAATGCCTTGATCGCGCATAAAAAAGGCGATGTGTCCGGGTGCATGACCGGGGGTGAAAAGTGTTTCCAGCTTAATACTACCGAGTTCAATTGTTTCGGGTGCATCGGTAAAATAGCGATCGGGTACAGCCGCTTTTGGGAATGCTTGATTGGTAAAACGCAGCCCCGTTTGCGGTAGATTATCGAGCATGAATTGGTCGTTTTTGTGGATGTAAAATGGTGCACCAGTCAATTCTTTGAGCGCTCTGCTGGCAAGCACATGATCGAAATGACCGTGTGTGGCGAGAATCAGCTTGATCGTCCATAAAGCTTCCTGCGCGGTTTTGACCAACAGCGGCGCATTGTCCACTGGATCAATCACTATGGCTTCTTTAGTGGATGTATCCCCTACGATATAAGCGTTGGTCGCGGCGATACCCAGCGTAAGGACACGAATTTCAATCGGGTTCGATGGCACATCATTCGTCATATTTGAACTGCCTTTCTCCGACGCAGGTACATCGTCAGCATTAATTTTAGCTCATCCATCTTTAATAGCATCGCCGTACCAAAGAAGACGATGATGCCAATACCCGTTTCGACCAAAATTTGAGCAATTGTAAACAACAGCCGTCCATTGTTCAGGCCGATTATATCCCACAAAAAGTTCGTGCCGACAATAGCGAGTCCCATCGCAAGGCTGGCAATCACTGTTTTGACCACCGTTGCCGTCAATGCGCTCTCGTTAATGCCGTGCCAGCGGCGGCGCAGCAGCCACAACAAAACGCCAATCTCAAACGTCACGCCAATCGTATTGGCGAGGGCTAATCCTGCCACGTTAATCGGGTTAGCGACCATCGCTGGATAACCCAATGATATAGAAAAACGGTTGAGCAGGGCATAAGTCTCTACTTGCCCGACTCCACTTAACACATACGCCAGCCCAATGTTTAATGCCGAGCCGCCGAGCCTTACCAACAGCGGCGTAATCGTGTCTTTATCCGCGTAAAAACTAGGCGCAGCGACTTCTAAGACGGCATGGGCGATAATCCCCAGCGCATAGGCTTGCAGCGCCGCATAAACCAGTGCCGATGCGGAACTATCAAACGCGCCACCTTCCAGCAAGCGGATCAGCAATCGCCCGACAAGAATAAGGCCAATCACCGACGGAATTGTCCCGATGAAGATGAAGCGTAGTGCGCCGGACATGGCATCGCGCTTGCCTTTTTCATCGTTTACAGCGCTTAAGGCGGAGAGCGTGGGGAAAATGACCGTTGCCATCGCGGTACCGATCAATGTTTCGGGGATTTGCATCAGCCGCCAACCCCAATCTAAGCCGCTGACCGCGCCCGTACCCAGCCATGAGGCAATATTGCCCATTACCGTAAAATTCAGCCCAAACAGCCCAATCGCGGCGATATTCGGCAGCATCAAACGAGCCACTCGCCACAAGGTCGGATCATTCCAGCCGAGTTGAGGCCACCAGCGGGCTTTGACCTGTAAAAGGCCGGGAAGCTGAATAGCAAGATGTAAGGCGGCACCGATCACCGCGCCGTAAACAATGCCGTAAATGCCAAAGGGTTTGAGCAAAACCACCGCGCCAAACAAAATGCCGACATCATACATAATCGGCGCGAGGGCAGGCAGTAAAAAGCGATTGTGGCTTTGCAGGATGCCCATCAAAATGCCGCTTACGGAAAAGATCACTGTGCCGACCAATAAAATTCGCATAAGGCGAACCGTAAGTGCCTGCTGTTCTATGCTAAAACCAGATGCGATAAACGTCCGCACCAACCAAGGCGCATTAATGGCGGCGAGGATGCTGAGGACGAGGGTCAGTGTAAAAATCGTGTTGATAACCTTGCTGGCGATCCGCCAAGCACCCTCGCGGTCATTTTGTGCCAAAAAACTGCTGAAAACAGGGATAAACGCATTCGCCAATGCGCCGCCTGCGATCAAATTGAAAATCTGCTCCGGGATGCGATTAGCCGAGACATACGCATCCCATTCCATGCCTACGCCAAAGG
>Ga0163147_10000504_pt1 | contig 62137 bp, 69 predicted proteins | sample OliLakLV19MP6G1_FD_148597 | JGI IMG/M metagenome (GOLD analysis project Ga0163147, IMG submission 148597) | Freshwater microbial mat bacterial communities from Lake Vanda, McMurdo Dry Valleys, Antarctica- Oligotrophic Lake LV.19.MP6.G1 | ecosystem: Environmental > Aquatic > Freshwater > Lake >... | reverse complement strand
AAGCAGCTACAGATGCGGCGTTTCCCCTGCTGCTGCAAACCGGCCTGCGCGAAAAGGCCTACCATCACTCGCGCTTTCGTGACCAGGATTGGGCCCGGCGCATCTCGCCCGACCCGATCCTGCGGCTGCATCCGCAGTCAGCCGCACAACATCAGGTGGCGGCCGGCGACTGGGTTCGCGTGCGCACCCCCAGAAGCGATGGCGCCTGCGAGGCCCGCGTGGCGCTGACCGAACGCGTGCCGCCCGGTATCGCTGTGACCGGCATGGGTTGGTGGCGCCCGGACGGCGCCGCGCCGCATTACGGCGCGCTGGAGGTCAACATCAATGCCGTACTGAGCTACGCCGGTCCGTACGATACGGCCAGCGGCTCGCCGAATTCGCGTGGCCTTGCGTGCAGCATCGAGAAGATCGAGTCAAGCGCGGTGCCTGGCCAGTAGAGTGGGAAGCCGGGTTCACGCAGGGTGGTCGGATTGCGCCGCAGGTTGTCCACTGCGGCGCGCCACGCCGCGCGCAGGCGTGCCACCAAGCGCTCGCGGTCGCCGAACACTTCGGCATTGTTCAAGCGCAGCAAGGTGATGCCGCGCTCTTCCAGATCGCGCGACTTGGCCAGATCGAGGCGCCAGCGCGATTGCGCCCGGTGGTAGCCGCCGTCAACTTCGATCGCCAGACGGATCGTCGGAAAGTAAAAATCGACCACCCAGTCGCCCACCGGCCACTCGCGCCGGAACTCGCCTGCCAGCGCACCGGCGCCGAGTTGGCGCAGGATGCGTTCCAGTTCGGCTTCGGCAGGCGTTGGTTCGAGGCGGCGCAGGTCGGCGGCGGCATAGCGCTCTTCAAACGGTGGCGGGTCGGATCTCTTCTTGCGCGAGCGGGCCATCGCGTGCTCTCCAGGGGCTCGTCGCTTTGCCATGGGTGTGCGACGGCGAAGCGAGACGTATAAACTGACAATAAATACAGTATATTATTTTTCCGCAGCGCGTGTATGCACTACTGGAGCTTCCGCTGCAATGCGCTTGCTGCGCGCGAAAACGGCATAGTCATGTTGGCACATCGGTCGAGGCGTTTGCCCTTGACCGTTTCGATCAAGGGAGCGTAGCGGCCTGTTGCTCCTTGAGCGCCGCCGCCACCATCGGCCGCGCCCAGGCAGGGGTCCGCGCCAGCGCCTGCGGGTTCATGATGCGGCCGCCTTCCAGATGCAGCACCAGGCGTGGATGCGGCAGCTTGCCGGCGGCCGGGTCGGCCTCCGCACTGTTGTCGTAGACCCGCAGTGCCGCGAGGTGCGGGAGGAGCGCGATGAGGTTGAGACGACTGTGTTCGTAGCGGCGGCGGATATCCGCTTCCGGAATGTCGTGACCGCCGCGGGCGACCCGGGCGCGTACGCGTGCCAGGTGCTGTTCAGGGCTGGCCAGGCCGGCATACCAGATGCGCACTTCGAAGCCCTTGCCTGCCGCCTGTGTCAGCAGGGCTGGCAGGGTGCTGGCGCCGAGTGTGGATTCGAACGCGTAATCGAGACGTTCCGCGATCGCGCGTTCCAGCAGGCGCCGGCCCTGTTGCCAGGCTGCACCGTTGGCGGCGGCCTGGCTCAGTCCCGCGCGCCTCGACTTGAGCTCACGCGCGGCTTCGTCGGGGTTGAAGTACTGGCCACCCGACTGACGGAAAGCCGCGCCGGCAATGCTGCTCTTGCCTGCGCCATTGACGCCGGCAAGCACGTAAATGCGCGGTGCCGGGCGCTGTGCCACTGAAGCGCTGCGGGTTCAGATGCTCTTGCGGCGTGCGGCGGCGCGCTTGCGCTGTACGGGGCTTGCAGCCGCGACTGCAGCCCGGCCAAGTGCGACAGGGCCGGCATCGAATGCGGCCGCCATGCCGGCGCGTGAACTAGGGGTCTGCATGTGGGCCAGCAGGTTGTCGAACTCGGCATCGAGCAGGGCCAAGTCGGGCGAACGCAATCTCGCCAGGGCGGCGAATTCCTCGAAGGAAATCAGCACCGCGCGGGGCTTGTCATGCCGCGTGATGGCCACCGCGCCGCCGTGCGTGGCCCGGTCGAGCAGTGCACCGAGTTCGTTCTTCAGTTGTGTGGCGGGCACGGACGGCACCTCGACCAAGTCGCCGCGGCGATTGCGGAAGGTGAGTTTGGGCATGGGGTATCTTTGTCGTAGTTTCGGCCATTATAGACAAATCGTACGAATTGGACGAATTACGTAGAGGCGCACCCTTTGCCAGCCGCCGGAAATTCGCAAGCGATGTCCCCCATGGCGCATGCAGGTCTGCGCACGCGGCAGGTCAGTGTCAGATCAATCCTATCTCGGCCGCCTTGATCTGCAGCGCCAGGACTTTCGAGAACACCCGGCATTGCGAGAACGCGCCGCCGGTAAACCACAGGCCGGGTTGCGCGGTGCGCACCCACATGTTGCGCAACTCCTGCGTACCCTCGCCAAAGCCCCAGACCGGTCCCACGCTGCCGGCAACATCCTGGCCGAACAAACTTTCGACCAGGTGACTCTGGCCCTTGTAGCCGGTGGCCAACACCACCAGATCGGCCCGCACGCTGCGGCCGTCTTGCAGCCGCACGCCTTGACTGATGAATTCCGCGATGTCCCGGTATTGCATGAGGCCGATCTCGCCGGTGACTATCAGTTCGGAGCAGCCGACGTTGAAATAGTAACCACCGCCGCGCGTGCGGTACTTCAAGGGCCAGCCGGTACCCCCTTCGCCGAAATCGAGCCGGAAGCCGGCTTTCTCAAGCCCGTCCAGCAAGGGCTTGTCCACTTGGCGGACGCGATCGGTGATCAGCTTGTGTGCCACCTTGGTCAGCTGCAGCGGCATCGACACATTGATCAGGTCGCGATCCTCCAGCGAAGGCCCGGCACCGAGGTACACGCCGTCATACCACTGCGCGGAGGGCTCGATGTTGACAACCAGGGTCGGACTGCGCTGCACCATCGTGACCCGCGCCCCGTTGCCGTGCAGGTCCTGCGCGATATCGTGCGCGCTGGTGCCGGTGCCTAGCACCAGCACGTCGCGCTCGCGCCAATGCGCGCCATTGTCGAACTTGCCCGAATGCACCACCGTTCCGCCGAACTGCGCCAGCGTGGGAATATCCGGCAGATTCGGCGTGCCGCTGACGCTGGTGGCCATGACGATGTGGCGCGGCCGCATTGTGCGCAGGCTGCCATCGGCTTGCCGTACGCGCGCGATCCAGCAGTGTGCTGCGCGCTCGTAGCTTGCGCCTTCGAATGCGCTGCGGGTCCAGAAATTGATCTCCATAGCCTCCACATAGGCTTCGAGCCAATTGGCGAACTTGTCTTTCGAAAGATAAAGCGGCCAGCTGGCGGGAAACGGGATGTAGGGCAGGTGGTTGCTGTGCACCTGGTTGTGCAGTTTCAAGCCGTGATAGCGCAGGCGCCAGTTGTCGCCGATGCGCTCCTCGCGGTCGATCACCAGGGCATCCACTCCCAATTGGCCCAGGCGTGCAGCGGCGGTGACGCCGGCATGACCGCCGCCCACGATCAGCACCGCGGGGTCGCGATCGGCATAGGCGGCAGCTACGCGCCGCCGGTCCTGCCAGTTTGGCCCGTGAAAATCACGCGCGAACGGCGCTTCCTCGCGTTGCGCGCGCATCCGAGCTTCCTCGTGGCCCTTGAGGTCTTCCAGCGAGGTCAGGAGAGTCCAGGCCATCGGCGGCGCGGCGGGATCGGCACCATCGGCACCATCGGCACCATCGGAGTCGATCCTGAAGCGCACGATACCCGCCCCGTGCCCGCTGTCGGTCTCGAAGCGCAGTATTGCCTCAAGCGTATTCGCACCGGCACGCAGGACCATGCGCGGCGGGCAGCGCTCGGGATCGACCATGAAATTGCGCGCCCCGCACGCCAGGCCCGCTGGTCCCAGGCGCCGGCAGACCAGGTCGCGGCCGCTAAGCGTTTCGATGTTCCAGGTCAGGGCCAGCAGATCGCGCCAGTGGCTGTCGGGCAGAAACAGGTGGCTCAGCTGCTTGCCGTCGCCGCACTTCAATGCCGCGTTGAAAACCTCGAGCCAACTCGCAATGGTGTGGTTACTATCCTTGTACGAATGCGCGAGCACGATCTTCCTGATGCGCATCAACTCCTGCGCTGGTCGGGGCGCCCAATGCGCCGAGACCCGGATTTTGCATCAGGTTGTCTCGTTGGCAGCAGACGGGGTCGCAAGGCCTGGCGTTGCATAACTGTCCATGAACTCCTGCACCATGCCGCTTGCACCGGCCCAGTCGTGGAAGCGAAAGTTGTGGCCATTGATCACGAACGGCGCGCCGGAATGGAACATCTCGTATTGCAGATGGCGCGAGCCGAATTCGGAGCCGATCGCGTCCCATGCCAGCTTGAAGAATTTGACGCGTTCCAGTGAACCGGCGCAGGCTTGTGGCGAAGCGCGCCAGTCTGGCCGTGATTCGCGCAGGCGGCCGGCGGCGCGTGGTCGCGCGAGCGATAGCCGCCGCGCCCGGTCAGGCAGGTTCGACTGCCAATACCTCGCCGGCTGCGCGTTGCAGACTCGCCTCAGGGCCCTTCGGGCACCACCACGCCGGTCTCGCGCGCGTAGGCAAACCATTCGTCGATGAGTTCCTGGAGCTTGTCGGGTTCGGCCGCGGCAAGATCGGTGGTCTCGCCGGGATCGCGTGCCAGGTTGAACAACAGCCAGCGCTTGGCCGGTACCTCGGGTGCGATGTTGTGAATCACCGCCGGCAGGAAGATCGCTTTCCAGTCGCCTTTCTTCACACCGCGCCCGTAGGCCAGCTCCCAGGCAATGCGCTCGTCGCTCGCATGCACCTCGTCGCACTCGCCCTTGAGTACTCTTGCCACCGAGATGCCGCGCATGGGCAGTTTGCCCGGTGGCGAGGCGATTTCGGTACCGGCCATGTCGAGCAGCGTGGGCGCGACATCCATTACATGCAGGAAGGCCTGCGATTCGCCGCGCGCGGCGATCCCCGGTCCGCAGGCGAACGCACAGGTGCGCACACCGCCTTCGCTGGTGTAGCGCTTGAAAAGAAAGAACGGTGCCGACTGCGCCTGCGCCCAGCGCGGCCCGACCGAGGTGTAGCTGCTCGCTCGGCCGATGTTCGCAAGCCCGTTGTCGGCCTGCGCGGCGATCCAGTCGCGCCATGGCGGCGTGGCCTCGCGCAGCGTGCCGGACGGCCCGTTGTCGGAGAAGAACAGGATCACGGTGTTGTCCAGGCGCGCGCTCTTCTCGAGCGCCGCGATCACGCGCCCGACTGCGCGGTCCATGGCGTGGATCATCGCCGCATACACCTCCATCTTGCGCGACTCGATGCGCTGTTGCTCCGGTGCGATGGCCTGCCACGGCGTGCCGCCGCATATTTCCGCCGGCTGCACCGAACCGGCCGCCAGGCCGAGTGCGCGCATGCGCGCCAGGCGCCTTGTGCGCAGTGCTTCCGGGCCATCATCGTAGAGTCCGCGGTACTGCTCGACCAATTCCTCGGGTGCCTGCAGCGGGCTGTGCGGCGCGGTGAAGGCAAGGTAAGAAAACAGCGGCCGCGCATCGTCCCGGGCGGCGTCCAGAAAGTCGATCAGGCGAGCGGCGAAGAAATCCGTCGAATAGGCACCGGGTGGAAACATCACCGCTTGGTCGTTGCAGCGATAGCGCGACTGGCCGTGTGTGCTGGCGGTCTCGGGCGTCTGGTCCGCTCCGTAGTGGTTGTGTTCGCCCTGCATCAGGGCCCACGAGTGCTCGAAGCCGCGGGCGCCCGGCATCGAGCGGAACGGTGCTTCCGCGCCAAGGTGCCACTTGCCGGCCATCATGGTGCGATAGCCGGCGTCGCGCAGGCGTTCGGCGATGGTGGCCGCGCGCAGGGTGAGATAGCCCTCGTAGCCGGGCTTGCCCGCCTGCTCGGGCGTGCGGATTTCCACCATCGTGCCCATGCCCACCTCGTGATGGTCGCAGCCGGTCATCAGCATGGCGCGCGTGGTCGAGCACAGGGGTGAAGTGTGGAAGTTGCTCAGGCGCATGCCGCGCGCGACCAGTGCGTCGAGATTGGGTGTATCGGCCTCGCCACCGAATGAGGAGAGGTCGGACCAGCCCATGTCGTCCACCACGATGACGAGGAAATCGGGACGCTTGCCGCTTTGGTTCTCGGTCATAGGGTGGTCCCGCTTGAAAAAATCTCGCCGATCTGGTTGACCGGCGGAGGCCGGCAATGGTGTAGCGCCTGTGCCGCGTTTCGTGCGCGTATCAGATCACGATCTCGCGCGCCGGACCGCGCACGTCCATCTCGAATTCAAGCCCGATCACCGGCGGCCGGCAGTAATGCCAGGCAAGCCCGCCCTCACCGGCGCCGCGCGCGGCCAGCACCTCGCCGATCAGGTGGCCGATATTCTGCACCGTATAGAGCTGGGTGCTGGTGGCGTCAGCCCAGGCGAGGCCCAGCAGACCCAGGCGCCGCTCCATCTCCGCGGCGACGAACAGCACCTTTTCGCGCAACGCCTCGGGCGAGGTGTCGCCAAGTCGCACGATGCGTTCGGCATACGACCCGCTGCCACTGCGGGCGTCGCCGCCGCCCGCCAGGATGAAGCTCTTGCGCGCCCCGGGTGCCGCCGGCACGGTGTAGGAAAACGCATACATCACCGGTTCAGCGGGCTTGTGGTACAGCGGGCAGACATTGGTGCGCGCCACCGGATTGACCGGCTGCGCGCCGTCCAGATAAATTCCCCAACGCTGCAAGGTCTTCACATACACCTGGTTGAAGTCGATGAAGCCCTGGTCGGTGAAAGGTGCCGGCGAGCGCAGTTCGCAGGCCGCGAATGCGGTCATCGGGCGCGCCACCGCAGCAAGATGTGCTTCGACGGCCGCATAGGCCGCCTCCATGGCCAAGGCTTGCTTGAAGCGCGCGCGCACAATTTCGAAACCGGGTTCGGCGGCGATGCCGCCGGAGTACTGAAACACCGCCTTGATGTAGCGGTAGCCACCGGGGTTGAACACGGGTACGTCAGACATGCTTGCGCCTCCTCTTCATGCGTTGCCGCTGACGCGGCGTTTCTCAGTCGATTTTCATTTTCGCTTCACGCACGATGCGCGCGTACTTCGCGATCTCGCTGCGAATGTGTTCGCCGAACCTCTCCGTGCTGCCACCCAGCGGCTCCAGGCCGCGCTCGATCAGCGCGGCACGCACGGCGGGGTCTGTCAGCACGCGATTGAATTCCGCCTGCATGCGCGCCACCACCTCCTTGGGCGCCGACGCCGGTGCCAGCAGACCGAACCAGGAGTCGGTCTCGAAACCGGGCAGGCCCTGCTCGGCGATGGTGGGCAGCTCCGGCGCCTGCGGCACGCGATTGAGGAACGTGGTGCCGTAAGCCTTCAGCTTGCCGGCGCGGATATGCGGCATGAAGTCGGGCAGGTTGCCGAACATGATGTCGACATTGCCGGCCAGCAAGTCCTGCAACGCCGGGCCCTGGCCCTTGTAGGGAATGTGCACCATGTCGATGCCGGCGCCGACCTTCAGCATTTCACCGGCGAAGTGCGCGGTGGTGCCGTTGCCGAACGAGGCATAGCTGAGCTTGCCCGGATGCTTCCTGGCATAGGCGATCAAGCCTTTTAAATCGCTCGGTGCAACACTCGGGTGGGCTGCCAGCACGTTGGCGGTACGCGCCATCAGCAATACCGGTTGCAGGTCCTTGAGCGTGTCGTAGGGCAGGTTCCTGACCAGGGTCTGGTTGACGGTGAAGCTGTTGGCGACGCCCACGAAGGTATGGCCGTCGGACGACTTGGCGGCGGCATCGACGCCGATCACGGTGCCGGCGCCCGGTCGTGGATCGATGATGACTTGCTGGCCGAGTGCCTGCGACATGTCGCGGGTGAGTTGGCGCACCACCGATTCCATGGTGCTGCCACCGGCCGGAAACGGCACGATGATGCGCACCGGGCGCAGCGGCCATTGCTGTGCGATGGCGCTGGCGCATGGCAGCACGCCGGCCAAGGTACAGAGGGCGGCGTAGAAAAGTCTTGCGCATGGTCCCGGCATCATCGTGTGGCCTTTCGTTGGTTCAGGCATCGCTGCACAGCAGCCTGGATCATTGCATGCGCGGCGATTGCAAGACAAGTACCGCGCATGGAACATGCCAGCGCGTGCCAGCGGCGCATCGCCCCCAGCCCGCGCGCCGGCGCCGGTGTTACTTGATCATCGACGGCAACCACAGCGCAATGCCGGGAAACAGCACCAGCGCCAGCAACAGCACGCAATCGGCATACAGGAACGGCATCACGCCACGGAAAATCTTCTGCAATGGCACATCCGGATTCTGGCTTTGCACCACGAATACAGTCAGACCCACCGGCGGGGAAATCAGCCCCACGGTGGACATCACCGTGACGAACACGCCGAACCAGATCGGGTCGTAACCCAGCGCCTTGACCATCGGCAGCAGCACCGGCACGGTGATCAGTAGCGTGCTCACCTCTTCAAGAAAGGTGCCCAGCAGCAGGTAGAGTGCAACGATCGCCAGCAGCACCATCCAGGGAGCCAGGCCCGCTTCCTTGACGAAGTTGGCGAGGCCGAGCGGAAACTGGGTCAAGACGATCAGGCGCGAAAAGATGAAGGCGCCGATCACGATGATGAACAGCATCGCGGAAGTCTGCACGGTTTCGACGCCTGCCTCCCAAAGCCCTTTCCAGCTCAGGGTGCGGGTGGCGAAGCCGATCACAATCGCCGCGAAGGACGCCACCGCTGCCGCCTCGGTCGGCGAGAACCAGCCGGCATAGATGCCGACGACGGCCAGAAAGAACAGCAGCGCCAGCTTCCACATGCCGCCGATGGCCTTGATGCGCGCACGCATCGGCAACGATGGCGTGACCGGCATCAGGTGCGGCTTGAAGCGCGCCAGGAGCGCGATCACCACCAGGTAGCCCAGGGCCAGCAGGATGCCGGGAATCATCGCCGCGGCGAACAGCTTGGCGATCGACTCCTCGGCCACCAGCGAATAAATCACCAGGATCAGCGAGGGTGGGATCAGAATGCCCAGGGTGCCGGCCGAGGCCACCGCGCCGGTCGCAAGCTCGATGTCGTAGCCGTAGCGGCGCATTTCCGGAATCGCCACCTTGGAGAAGGTGGCGGCAGTGGCGATCGATGAGCCGCAGATGGCCGAAAACGCCGCGCAGGCGCCGATGGTGGCTGCCGCCAACGCACCGCGCACGCCGCTGAAAATCGCGTTGGCGGCTTCGAACAATTCGCGCGACATGGTGGCGCGCGAGGCCACCGCCCCCATGAAGATGAACAGCGGCACCACGGTGAACGAATAGGCCACGCCCGGGTTGGCGCCGGTCAGCTCATACGGCACCGCCGCCAGGGTGCGCAGTGCCACCGGCCAGCCCTGCGCACCGGCGTAGCCCAGTGTGCCGCTGATGATGAGCGCGATGGCGATCGGCACGCGCAACAGCATCAGCAGCAACAAGCCGATCACCGCAAGCACACCGATGACGCCGACGCTCATTCGATTTCCCTCGCGCCACTGCGTGACATCCTCGCCGCGGGAGCATGAGCGCTCCAAGCGGGCGGCCGCTGGGGAGCGCTCATGTCGCCCCCTGCGTGGTGTCCGCATCGATATCGCCGCACAACAGCACCGTCGCGGTCACCAGAAGCGCCACCGCGATGCCCGCCCAGGCCGGCGCCATGAACCAGATCTTCGGAATCTGCAGGTCGGCACTGGTATCGCCATAGGCGAGGATATCGACCATCGGCTTCCACATGTGCCAAGTGAGCACACCCAGGGTCAGCACCATGAGGCCGGCGGACAGGCGCTTGAGCGCGGCGGTCAAGGCCGGCAGCCACTGGTCGATCATGTCGACGGCGATGTTGGCGCCACGCGCGAACACGCCGGGCACGGCAAAAAAGATGGCGATCCCGAGCGCCAGTTCGACCATTTCAGGGACCCCGGTGATGGGCTTGTTGACCAACTTGCGCAGGATCACGTCGCTGGTGGTCAGGAGCATCATGGCCAGCAATGCCAGCACGGCGGCGCGGTCGAGCCAGCGCACCAGGAATCGAATCGCAAGCTGCGGGTACATGCGCATCTTTCGGGCAAGAAAAAGCCGGCCGCAGTGCTTGCGGCCGGCCTTGTCAGCCGGCGTGCATCAGGCCCAGAAATTCTTCGAGGTCTTGGCGTGCTTCTCGGCCAGACCCTTCATCATGGTGTAGACCGTGCGCGAAGGCATGCCCTTGGCTTCCATGCCCTTGAGCACCGATTCGGTGACATCCGCCCCGATTCTGCGCAGGCGCTCGTCTTCGGCCTTGGAAAGCCGGATCGCCTCGCCGCCACCATCCATCATGGCTTTCTTGCCGGGCACATCGAGCGCATCCCAGCCGTTGCCGATCTCCTTTTCGATGCCGGTCACCGAGTCGCTTACCATCTTTTGCAGGTCTGGCGGCAGCTTGGCGTACCAGGCTTCATTGGCAACGATCGCGAAACTTGAAACGAAGCAATACATCTCGGTGGTGAATTTGCAGATGCCGCCCAACTTCCAGGCGATGCCGGCGCCACCGTAGTCGGTGAAGGCGCCGTCGAGCGTGCCTTTTTGCAGTTGCTCGGCTACCTCGGTGGGCGGCACACCGACCGGCGTGGCACCCAAAGCGGCGATGAACTCGCGGATTGCCGGGGTGGAAAACCGCAGGCGCTGGCCCTTGAAATCGTCGAGTGTACGCAGTGCCTTCCTGGTGGTGTGCACGCTGCCGGGCTGGTGGGTGAACAGATACAGCACCTTGGTGCCCTTGTGCTCGGCGTCCAGATACTTTGCGCGCAATTCCGGGTCGTTCAATACCTTGATGCCGATCTCCGCACTGCCCACCAGGTAGGGCATGTTGACCAGCTCGGTCAAGGGGAAGCGGCCGGGTGTCGCGCCGTGCAGGATGTAGGCGATCTCGGCGGTGCCGTCGCGCGCGAAATCGAAATGTTTGGGCGTCGGACCCATCTGCGCGCCGGGGAAGTGCTTGAAACTCAAGCGGCCGTTGGATTTTTTCTCCAGGTCTTCGCCCCACTTGACCAGCCACTGCGACTGAAAATGCTGCGGGCCGACAAAATTGGCGACCTTGACTTCAAACTTTTGCTGGGCGCGCACGATTGCGGGAAAACCCGTAATCGCGGCAGCTGTTGCGGTTCCGGCGATCAGCTTGCGGCGGGTGATGGTCATGCTTTGTCTCCAGTTTTTTTGAGTGTATTCAAGTGTAACGCAGCCTTTCGCCAACGGCACAATTTTCAGATTTCGGTTTCCGCGATGCCGCGGTAGATCCAGTCGATTTCATGGAAAAACGAGTCCGGGGCACGGCCGCGATAGATCGAGTTGCGCAGTTCGCGCGCCACGCCACCTGCGTGCAGCACATTGCCGAAGGCGCGTGCGGTAAGCTGGATGCGCGCGGTGCGAAGATAGCGCGCTTCCTGGTAGGCCAGAAAGGCACGATTCGGCTCGCCCGGCGTCGCCGCCAGGCGCTGTGCCAGCACTACCGCATCCTCGAAAGCCATGCAGGCGCCCTGCGCCAGGTATTGCAGGGTCGGGTGCGCGGCGTCGCCCAGGAGCGTGACGTTGCCGCGCGTCCAGTTCTTGACCGGTTCGCGATCACGCATCATCCAGTTGCGGTCGCGGCTGATGTGTTCGAGCATGCCGCGCACCTGCGGGCTGGCCGGCGCGAACATGGCTTCCATTTCCTCCGGAGTACCGAATTGCGTTTCACCGCGCGCGAATGCCGGGCTGCCAAAGACCGCGACATTGTTGAGCACGTCGCCGGCGCGCAGCGCGTACTGCACCAGGTGCGTGTTGTGACCAAACCAGCCGATCACGCACTTGTCGTAGGCATGGTCCTGCACCTGGGTGATCGGGATCACGCCGCGATAGGCGAGGAAGCCGGTCACTCTTGGCTCGCCATCGTTCACCACGTACTCACGGGTGGGCGACAACAGACCGTCGGCGCCGATCAGGCAGCGCCCGGAGAAGCGCGAGCCATCCTCGCATTGCACTTCAACATGGCTGCCGCGATCGTCGATGGCCTGCAAGCCTTTGGAGGTGAGGAGCGTGACACGCGGGTGTGCCTCGCAGGCCGCCAGCCAGGCGCCCAGCAGGTCGCGCCGGTGGATCACGATGTAGGGGTGCTTGAAGCGCGCCGCGAAGGCTGCGTTGAAGTTCACGCGCGCCCATTCCTGCGTATCGATCGCGTCCAGAAACACCATGGCTTCGGGAAACACAGCAGTGGGCGCCACCGTTTCCCACAGGCCGTACTTTTTCAGGATGCGGGTGGCATTCGGGGCCATCTGGATGCCGTAGCCGATCTCGGTGAACTCGGCGGCTTTTTCGAGCACCGTGACCTCGAAGCCGCGTTCGGCCAAGGCGATCGCGGCAGCCAGGCCACCAAGGCCGCCGCCGCTTACGAGAATGGGATGCTGTGACATGCGCCGTCGGGTCCTGATCGTAGGGTGAGGGCTGGCATGATACCGCCGCTGGTGGCCACAGCATTCGCCTGCAGCGAAGGCGCGGCCGCGCGGACTTGGGAAAACGCTGAACAAGTCCCTGGAATGCAGGCTATCGAACGGCAGTTCCTTTCAGTTTATCGGGTTGCAAAAGCGCCTTTTTCAAGCTGCGGACTCATTCAGTGTTTCCTTGGCCTGCGCGTCGGCCGGGCAGGGCCAGCAGGCCGGTTGCCAACGCTGTGCCAAAGAGGATCACCACGCATCCGACGACATCGCGTGGCCCGGGCCACTCATGCAGCAAGGTCGCGTCCCGGAAAATGCCGAACATCGGCACCCAGGTAGGTCACCGCCAACGCACGCGCCGCGCCGACATTGGCGATCAGGCGAAAGTACAGAATGCAGGCGATGCCGGTGCAGGCCACGCCGAGCACCATGGCCGCCCTCATGCCTGCGCCGAGATCGCATGCGCCGGCCGATGCGCCCCACAGCGCACCCAGCAGGATCAAATCGACAACATCGCGGGTTTTTATTCGGACACGCGGCGCACGGTTGCGCCACTATTGATCGTTTCCAAAAGCATGACAGCCTCGCCAGAGGCATGTTTTTGTCATGAATTATGCAATTCTCAATGATTCGGGCATGCGCATACATCTCACGCCCATTCCCCACTGGCAAAATCCGGACACGCACTCCGCGAAACCCGGCTCGGGCACAATCGCGGCTTCGCGGTGCTCGTGTGCCGCATCCACCCGTTGTTTCCGGAGACCTTTCATGGCCAATATCGGCTTTCGCATCCTGCCCGCACCCAAGCGCGCCCCTGCCGCGCTGGTAAAACAATTCCGCAATGTCGTCGTCGCCCACCTGTCGGACTGCATGAATCGCCTGCCCGGCGCCGATGGCTTGAATCCGATGCACAAGGGCGGGGCCATGCTGGGCTTGGCGCTCACCGTGCGGGTGGCACCGGGCGACAACCTGATGGTGCACAAGGCGATCGACATGGCGGGCCCGGGCGACGTGATCGTGGTCGATGCCGGCGGCGACCTGAGCCAGGCGATCATCGGCGAGATCATGAGCACCCTGGCCGCCAAGCGCGGTGTGGCCGGCATGGTGATCGATGGTGCGATCCGCGATTCAGGCGCCCTGGCCGATTCCAGATTTCCGGTCTACGCGCGCGGCGTCACTCACCGCGGCCCGTACAAGAATGGCCCCGGTGAAATCAACGTGCCGGTGTCGATCGGCGGCATGGTGGTGATGCCCGGCGACATCATCGTAGGCGATGCAGACGGCGTGGTGGCGGTGCCGGTCGATATCGCGCCGCTGGTGCTCAAGGCGGCCCTGGCTAAGGCCAAGGAAGAGGATGGTGTTCTTGCCGGCATTCGCAAGGGCAAGGTCGATCGCAGCTGGGTCGACCGTGCCTTGCGTGACAAGGGTTGCGATTTCTGATTGGTGGGTCCGGGTTGGTCCGATCGCCGGATTGACGCAGGGCGGCACCAGTTGAAATCGACTGGATCGCCGGCTGATGCCGCGGTGGAGCGCCCGATTCCCCGATACCGGCGATCAGTTCCAGAGCGCGCGCTTTTTTCGGTTGGTTCGACCCGTGCACGGCGCAATCCTTTAGGCTGATGCCATGGTTCGCAGCGCCTCCGCAGTATGAGCATCGGCCGGAAAAAACGATTCGATGGCGATCTCCGACAAGGTCACATCGATCGGTGTGCCGAACACGGTGATGGTAGAAATGAATGAGAGCACCCCGGCCGGCGAATTCAGGCGCAACGGCACCACCATGGCGGGGCTGGCGTGTTCGATCGGCCTGGCCAGGCGCGCATGTTGCGGCACCGCGTAGCCCTTGAGTTCCTGCAACAGTTCCGCAAGCCCGGCGTCAGCGGTGAGATCGATGTCGCGCTTCACGCGCGAGAGGACATGGGCGCGCCATTCGGAGTAGTTGAGGATGCGTCGCGACAGGCCCTGCGGGTGCATCGACAGGCGCAACACATTGACCGGTGCGACCAGCAACTCGGGGGCGATGCCTTCGAGCAGCATTGCCACCGCGCGATTGTGTGCAATCAGTGTCCAGCGCCGGTCCACCGCCAGCGCCGGGTAGGGTTCATGGCCCTGCAACACCAGACTGATGGCCTCGCGCGCGGGCGCCAGCGCCGGATCCGCCAACGGGCGCTCGCCGAACAGAGGCGCGAAACCCGCCGCCATCAGCAGCGCATTGCGCTCGCGCAAGGGCATCTCCAGCGCCTGGGCCAGATGCAGCACCATCTCGCGGCTCGGCTGCGAACGACCGGTTTCGACAAAGCTCAGGTGGCGGGCCGAGATATCGGCCTCGGCAGCCAGGGCGAGCTGACTCATGCGGCGGCGGCCTCGCCATTGGCGCAGGTGGTCGCCGACGGTACGGCGGGGCGTCTGAAGCGGGGAATCAAGCATGCAGCGATGGTAGCCCAGGCGGCACGGGTGGGCCAATTACCTCGCACGTAATTGAGTCGGCCATGCGGGCCCGGCATGCTGTGGCCCGACTGCGGATCTGCCGCAGCCAACAACCGCCCATCTAGGAGCCTGACATGTCGACTGTTCGCGTTTCCCCGTTGCTGCGCTTTGGCCTGTTGATCGACACCGCGATCAGCGCTGCTGTGGGCGCTTTGATGCTTGCAGCCACGGGCGTGTTTCACAGCATTACGGCTTTGCCGGAGCCTTTGTTGCGCTATGTGGGCCTGGTCTTTGTGCCCTACGTGCTCGTGGTCGGCTGGCTGGGCTTGCGCGAAACCCTGGCGCGCGGCGCGGTGTGGACCGTGATCGCCTGCAACCTGGGTTGGGCGATTGCGTCGATGTTGCTATTGACCGGCGGCAGCATTGCTCCGTCCACGTATGGGGTGGCGTTCGTGATCGCGCAGGCAGTTGCGGTTGTGGTGTTTGCCGAACTGCAGTTCATGGGTTTGCGGCGTAGCACTGTGGCGGCCTGACATCTGCACTTCAGTCAACAGACGGCATATTGACCTGGTCTCCGGCGGTGTGGAAGTCAACGTGGATGGCAAGGCGCCGATCCGCAATGCAGCGAGCGTGCGTTAGCGGCCTGTCAGACTTGGGGCGTCGAAAGCGAAAATCGGTCCCAGCGAGGTCAATTTTTGCCGAATTCGAAGGCCCATAACCCAGCAATGGGACAAGAAAGCGGTGAAAATTGGACCGCTGCGGCCGATTTTCTCGCCTCAACGCCGAGATCCTCAAGGCCGCGGCGCTGCCGCAAGTGCGCGAGCAACTGCAGGCGGCCGGCTACGTGATCTATGGCAACACGCCCGAACAGCTCACCGAAGCCATCACCGATGGCTTGGCGCACATGGGCTGAATCATTCGCGAGGCCGACATCAGGCTTGAGTAGTGCGAAAATCATGCTCGTTCGATTGGCCAACGAGGCACCGCGATGAAAGTCGATGATCTGCGCCGCTACGCGGTTTCGCGCACACTCTTCAATCCAACCAGCCTCAAGCGCGCGATACACCGACTCGGCTTTGTGCAAGCCGACCCGATACGCGCACCGGCGCGGGCGCAAGACCTGACGCTGCGCCACCGCGTCAGGGGCTACCGCGCCGGCGACCTCGAACGGCACTACCCGACGCTCGGTATCGAAGAAGACTTCTTCGTCAACTACGGCTTCGTACCGCGCCAAACGCATGCGCTGATGCACCCGCGCACGCCGCACACCGCCTGGCCCAAAGCGCGGTCGAAGCAGGCCGAGGCGATCCGCAGCTACGTAGTGGAGCACGGCGTGGTGCATCCACGCGCAGTGGACGCGCACTTTGCGCACGGCAATGTGAAGAGCGGCTTCGGCGGCTCGTCCAGTGCCACCACAAGGCTGCTCGACGACATGCACTACCGGGGCCTGTTGCGCGTGGCAGGGCGCCAACGTGGCATCCGGCTCTACGAGGCGCGCGAGCCATCACCCGCGCCGCCCGACTCGCAAGCGGCACACGATGCGCTGCTCGACGTCATCGTCGCCAAATACGCCCCGTTGCCCGCGCCCTCGTTCGGCCAGTTGCTCAGTCTGTTGGGAGGCGGCGCCCCGCAGTGGCACGGCGCGCGCAACGCCGCCTTGCAACGCGCCAAGCAGCGCATGGCCCACGCGAACATCGAAGGCGTCGATTGGTACTGGCCCGCCGGAGAGCGCATACCGCAAAGCAAAGCGGCGAACCCCGAAGTGGATGACACCGTGCGCCTGCTTGCACCATTCGACCCACTGGTGTGGGACCGGCGCCGCTTCGAACTCTTCTGGGGCTGGGCCTACCGTTTCGAAGCCTACACACCAGCGCCCAAACGCAAGCTCGGCTACTACGCCCTGCCCCTGCTGTGGCGTGATGCGGTCATCGGCTGGGGCAACGTCGAAGTCGGCGCTGACAAAAGCGGTGACAAGCGCGGCAGCAAGCTGCTGAAAAGCTTCGGTTACGCGAACGGCAAGCCAACCCGCGATGCGGCGTTTCGGCGTGGGCTGGAGGAAGAACTGGAGCGGATGAGAGTGTTTCTGGGGCTGTCAACTGCGTGAGCGGCGTTGACTCTTGCAGTTTGAATGAACAACAGGAGTGAGGGAAACACCATCGGTACGCCGCCCACGCCTTCACCGATCCATTGGCTCTGGTCGAGCAAGACCGGATTGAAGGAGATGAATGGCGCTGGCGGACGGTGGCGCTATCCTCGGCCACAACGTCAACATGATCGACTGGGGCGAGCTCGAGGACGCCGAGGCACAACGCCAAAAAAGGAACCGGCACCCAAGTGGCCCGTCCACGTCATCGCGACGAAATAGTCACTGTCCCAGACTTGCGTTTCGCAAGGCAGGTACGCCCAGATTTTTCTCGGTCATTTCGTATCCGAGGATGCTCATGGCGTTTTTCACGGGCGTCTTCAGAAAATCGTTTCCCTGGAAAAACAAGGGCAAATCCATTTTCACGGCGAGCTGGAATGAGAACACGTCGCCCAGATTGAGCGGGCCGGGAGGCCTTGCTTTGAGGTGATGCTTCAACGCGGCATCCTTGTAGCCCGCGATGTCGCCGCCGCCAAAGTCCACGGTCTCGATTTTCAACGCGGCGACAAGCTGCTCCATCGCACCGACGGCGCCCTCGACTTGCAGAGACATCGTCGACAGAATCACTTCGGCAAGCGTGACCGCAGAGAGGTAGAGCTTGCCAACCTTCCCCATCTCGTTGAGAAACGAATTAGCGGCGGGCTCGCCCTTCGCGATGCAGATCAAAACCGACGAATCCACCACGGCAGCTTCGACTTTTATCGTCACTTGGGCATGCCTTCATCGTCATACAAGACAGCTTCGATGGGCCGCTGGTCGACCACCGCGAAGCTTTGCAGGCGGCGGGCCGCGGCCATGATGCTGTCCATGTCTTTGGCCGGAGATTTGGCGGCTTCCCGACGCGCACGTTCCTCCTCGAGCACGCGAAGAACCTCTTTGTTCATGGAACGATCGTGCTTCTTGGCCTCCTCGGCCCAGTATTTTTTCAATTCGGCAGGCATCTGCTTGATGGTCATAACTTCACTCATGACGACCTCCATGGACAATATGGTGGAGCCATTACGGTAGCTTATTGGGTTCTTTTTGTCAACTTTTCGGCCTTGTATTAGCCTGAAGGGGCAGGTTTTCGGCCCAACTACCATTGGCATGATCATCCAGGAATGGTGATCAACATGGACCGGAAAAAGGTGTTCTCGCTGGTATGACCCTTGTGTGGCGGCAACATGCGCATCATTGGATTCATCACCGAGCGGGTGCAGATCAGCAAGATCCTGGCGCACATTCCTGCAGGCGTGCGACACGGAAGCGGTGCCAGCGGCGGTAGTCGAGCGCACGCGAGTGGATCGACCAGGCTGCCGCCGCCGTCGCCCGCATGCCGTCCAGGATCGCATCGCCGCGCTCGCGTTCGGCGCTGCTGTTCGCCAGCCGGGTGCGCATGGCTTCGAGTCCGACCGGCGCGCCTTCGTCCTCGCCCAGCGGCTGCCATTGCAGGCAGTAGCGCACCGCGGTCGAAGTCGGACGCTTGTGCAACTCCTGGTTGATGGCCTCCACTCCGGCCGATTCCACTCTCGCAGCCAGCCGTGGCGCCACCGGCCGACGCGACCGACGAGCCGGCGCATCGCCAGGCAGCCCGCTACGTCGGGGCGCTGCTGCTGGCGCGCATCTTCGAGGTGCCAGTCGCAATTGCGCTGATCCGGCGGTTTCGGACAGACCGAAACCACCTGCCAGATCGGCAACCCGCCCGGCCTGCGCGTAGTGCTCAGCAGCATGGGCCAAGCGATGCTCCCTGGTGCCCAGCCCCGACGCGCGCCGGGTGGCGGTGCCCAAGGCGTTCGTCGTGCTGCCCACGGGCGCGCAGTCTGACCGGCGCATGGGGCGCTGTCGGCGGAGCTCGTCCTCGACCTTTGAGGCCCATTACCTCGCCTTGGGCTTGGTCAGGGCGGCACCATGGGTCCCCTCGGCGAAGCGGCCCAGCCGCGCTTCATCGCTGACGGAAATGCGGCCGTACCGCGTCTGGAGAATGCCGTCGGCCTTCATCCTCTGGCTGGCGCCGACACTGCGCGTCGTGATGCGAGCGTATCCACCGCTGCCGGTCGGGCGGAAGCCGGTGAAACCAGTCCGTGGAGGCAAGGAAGTCGACCACCGAGAACTGGCTGAACGACGGTGTGCCTGAAGGGGCGAGGCGGCGCATGGATCAGATTATGCAGTGCCGAACGGGCCAGCGCGTGTCAAGCGTGATGCGGTCATCGGCTGGGGCAACGTCAGCGTCGGCGCTGACAAAAGCGGTGACAAGCGCGGCAACAAGCTGCTGAAAAGCTTCGGTTACGCGAACGGCAAGCCAACCCGCGATGCCGCGTTTCGGCGTGGGCTGGAGGAAGAACTGCAGCCGATGAGAGTGTTTCTGGGGCTGCCAACTGCGTGAGCGGCGTCGGCTCTTGCAGTTTGAATAGGCTCCGCCTGTGAGGGACAATGGTGCTGAATTTCAATCCAGCCTACCCGGCGGCAAGGAGGGCACCATGAGCGCAGTCATCATCGAACACGTAAACGTATCTGATTTGCCTGACACTTGGCGTGCAAAACTGCCGAAGCCTGCGGCAGCGCGCGTAACGGTGCGGATCGAAGTTGAAGCGAATACGGCAGGCTCGGGCTGGCCGGCTGATCTGTTTGCCCGCATCTCCGGTGGCTGGAGCGGCCCAGCTCTTACGCGTGCGCCGCAAGGCGAGTTTGAAATCCGCAAAGCGCTCGATTAATGTGGCTGCCCGACACCAACGCCTGGATCGCGCTGCTCAATCCGCCACCCTCACCGGTTAAGGCGCGCTTTCAAGCGCTCGACCCGGCGCTGCTTTTCTTGTGTGACGTGGTCAAAATGGAACTTTACTTTGGCGCCTACCGGAGCGCGTGACGCGAGCAAAATCTAGCGCTGCTGGAAAGTTTGTCATCCGCATTCAGGTCGCTGCCGTGTGACGGCGCAGGCGTGCGCTCGTGCGGTGAGTTGCGTGCGGCGCTGGCCAGCCTTGGCAAACCGGTTGGCGCTTACGATATTCAAATCGCAGCTATCGCAATGGTCGATCAACTAACGCTGGTTACACACAATACCGGCGAATTCGGGCGCGTGGCTGGTTTAGCTTTGGAAGATTGGGAGACTTGAAGCACGTAACGCCCGAAATTCGACGCGGCGTAGACCGACGAACCGGCAAGTGATTCGGCCGATTTTCGCAACAGCGAACCACTCGCCCTGCCGAGCAATAGAAAGCGGCCCGGATGTCGATCGGCATCGATCTCCGGGCGCTACCGCCCGGCGCAGTGGTCGATGTGATCGTCATGCTGGAGCAAGCGCCAGAACCTGCGGACGCCTCCAAATCAAACACCGCCAGCTACTCGTTTCTCGACCGTGCGCGGCAACTCTCCATCGACGCGCCAGCAGACTTTTCCACTTCGTACGACGATCTCATCGCGCCACGGCCGTAACCAATGGCGCGCACGACGCTGTTTGTCGACACGGGCTAAGTGATAGCGCTTGTGTCGCCGCGCGACCGCTTTCACGCAGTCGCGGTTGAATGGGCGGCGGCGCGCATCAAACTAGAAAACATTTTCCTCGTCACTTCGCGCGCGGTGCAGCTTGAGTTCGGTGCCGCACTGGCGCAGCTTCCCTGGCGCAGCGTCGCGGTCGAGTTGCCGCAACAAATGGACAGCGATCCCGAGATCGAAGTGGCCCCCCTCTCGGAAGCGTTGTTCCAGGCCGCGTTTGAATTGTTGCGCGCCCGCGAAGACAAGGGCTGGAGCTTGACCGATTGCGTGTCGTTCACACTCATGCGTGAACGCGCCATCACCGCCGCGCTGAGCACTGATGCGCATTTCAGCCAGGCGGGGTTTGACTCGGTTTTGTTGGGCTAACCGGCAAGAGTAGCAATGCGGCGATGCGGCTTCCTCCGCAGTCGCCGCCACTGCGTTGGGCGCGCCGGGCAAATCCATCGCCTGGGTGTACATGCTGACTCCTTGGGGAAATGCGGCAAAGTATGAATTTATAACAAACCGACCGGTTGGTCACTCAATTGCGTATTCAGCAACGCATTGGCGTCGCGGACGTTTACGCTCCCGCGAGTCCCGGACAGGAAGCGCCGTTGACGCTATCGCGAGATCGCCGCCGTTGCGAATCCTAGGCGTTTCAGGTTCCCAAGCATTGCCTGGTCCAGGCTCGCCACGAATTTCGCCCGCATTTCCTTGGCGACGGCCAGATGCAGCGCATCACCGGCGCGCAGGCCGTGGCGGGGGGCCGCCGCAAGTGCCGCGGCGTTGGCGAACGCCGAGCGGCTGACAGGGGCAATGCGCAGGCCGGAGGAGCACAGCAGCTCGAATTCCGCGCGCACGACACGAGCCTGGGCCGGCGTAAGTTGGCCCATCCTGGTCTTGATCGACAGCGCGCTTGCGAACTCGGTGATGAGCCAGTCCGAGCCAACCGGCACATCACTCAAGGCTTCGAACCATTGCTGCACCGATTTCGTTGCCGGTTCGACAGTCAGCAGCGCCACCGCCACGCTGGTATCGATGTAAACCATCAATAACGCGCCTCGCGGCGCATCGCCTCGACCACCGGCTCGGACATCCGCATCTTCGCGTGTAGCACGGCCAGCCGTGCCAGGAAGGCAGCCCTGTCGAATAGCGGAGTGCTCGCGGTCAGAGTGATCGTATTCGCATCGGTGATTTCCGCCTCGACACTGTCACCTTCACGCAGGCCGGTCGCGCGCAGGCATTCGACCGGCAGGCGCAATGCGAGGCTGTTGCCCCATTTGGCGACTTGCAGTTTCATTGCGACCCTCATGTATAGTCGTGTATATACATGGTACCACAAGCGCAAGATGCCGACTGGGCTTGCCATATCGTAAAGCGCCGCGCGACAATCCGTGAATGCGGACTTTATCAAGCAGGCAAAATGACGGGGCGAATGACCTCGTTGACTTCATCCGGTCCAATCGACGAATCGCGGTGCTCACCGGCGCGGGTATCAGCACCGCCTCAGGCATTCCCGGCTACCGCGACGCAGACGGCAACTGGCAGCGCAAGCCGCCGGTGACGCATCAGGAATTCATGGGCAATCTGGACGTGCGGAAACGCTACTGGGCGCGCAGCATGCTGGGCTGGCCGATGATGCGCGCGGCACGCCCGAATTCTGCGCATGGGGCACTGGCACGGCTGCAGGCGGGCGGTGGCATTGCCGGTATCGTCACGCAGAATGTCGATGGATTGCACACTGCCGCGGGCAGCGATCGCGTGATCGAACTGCATGGGCGCCTGCGCGAGGTGCGCTGCATGGATTGTGGCGCTGTGCATACCCGCCAGGAGATGCAGCACATGCTGGAGAACGCCAATCCACAGTTTCGGGCCGGGGAGGCTTCGGTGGCACCGGACGGCGACGCCGACCTCGACGCCGACTTCGACACATTCAATGTTCCGGCGTGCGACGCTTGCGGCGGCCTCGTCAAGCCCGACGTGGTGTTCTACGGCGACAGCGTCCCGAAACCGCTTGCCGACGCGGCGATGTCCGCAGTCGTGGCGGCCGATGCTGTGCTGGTTGTAGGTTCAACCCTGATGGTGCGCTCAAGTTATTGATTGTGCGAGGCCGCACATGCAGGGGGTAAGCCGATCGCCGCGATCAACCTCGGCCGGACCCGAGCCGACCCGCTCTTGACCCTGAAACTGGAAGCGGACTGCGGCTGCGCCCTCACGGCGCTGGGCGCGGCACTGGGCGCGTGACTACTTGCCCTTGAAATTCGGCGTGCGCTTCTCCGCGAACGCCTTGCGACCTTCGTTGTAATCCTCACTGGCGAAGCACGCGGCGACCATGCGCTCGACCAGAGCCACATCGCGTCGGTCGGCGTCCTTGCGAATCTAGAGCAGCGCGCGCTTGGCGGCAGCCACCGTCAAGGGCGCGTTCTCGGCGATTTGCGCGGCATAGGCCGCCACTACGGCGTCGAGTTCGGCCGCCGCTACGATCTGCTTGGCAATGGCGTTGGAATTCCTACCCTTCTACACGCCGTCGAAAAGGTTCGCCATCGCAAGGTGTGCCTCGACGCTGGCCAAATGCACTTCTTGCGAGGCCGAGAAGTCGTGCAGCGTAAATAGTCCGTCTGCACCGCGCCGAAACACCTCGACGCTGCGCCGGTCCGGATCGATCAGCATGTACTCGACGAGCGATGCGAGCTGGCGATAGGCCGCGAACTTGAAGCCGCGATCGTAGCTCGCGGTCGATTCCGACAACACCTCGCTCACCAGCACCGGGTGAGCGAATACCAATTCGGTGGCCAGGTCGCGCGCGTCGCAGGTCACGAACACGTCCGGATAGAACACGGCGTCGGCGGCCTCGACGCGAATCTTCATGTCGCTCGCGTAGGCTCGGCAACCGCTGCCCGCCAGATGCGTTTTGAGCAAAGCCGCGCAGTTCAACGCGACCTCGCCATGTACGCGCCGCGCGCCGACCATCGCAAAAACCTCGCCGCGAACGAACTCGTTCTTGTCAGCGCGCGCGTTTTCCCACTCAAGATAGTCCGAGTAGCTAATGCGCGGCTGGGTCGCGGTGGATGCCATCGATGTAATCGAGATCGCGAAATTGACGACCACGCCAGCATACCGCAAACCCTGACGGCGATGCAATGCGCCGCGCTACCGCCTCGAAACCCCACCACGCCGCGCCGACTCCGCCCCCCGCCAGACGCGCATGATCCAGCGGTTCTCGAACTCCGGATTCGCGTGCGTGATCAGCACCAGCCCGGGACTCGCCTTGGCCTTCCCGCACCCCTGTCGATTTCACTCTCGCAGCCAGCCGTCGTGCCAGCGGCCGAGGCGACCGACGAGCCGGCGCAACGCCCGGCAGCCCGCTACGTCCGGGCGCTGCTGCTGGCGCGCATCTACGAGGGGCTAGTCGCGATTGCGCTGATAGCTGTATGGGCATACGGTTCCGTGTCCCGGTCACTCGATCCGGACTGATCTGGCCCCCCCGGAAACGTATCCCACGAAGTGCTTAAATTTCACTTTGCGGAGGTATTTGATGAAAGTAGCGAAAGACAGGAAGTACACCGACGCGTTTCGCACAAGCGCGGTGTCGCAGGTGCTCGAAGGGGGCCGCAGGCAGGCCGCAGTGGCGCGCAGTCTTGAAATATCGGTCAAGACACTGGCGAACTGGGTCGGCAAGGCGCGCTCCGGCAATGCGTTGACCAAGGGAGTGCGAGCGCCGATCGAGGACGCTGAGGCCGAGCTGTCGAGGTTGCGGCAAGAGAACGCGACGTTACTGATGGAGCGCGACATCCTAAAAAAAGCGGCGGCGTACTTCGCCAGGGAGTCAATGTGAAGTACGCCTGGATAGAAGTGTTCGCGAAGTGGGGCCGAGCGACGTGATGTGCCGCATGCTGGGGGTGTCGGTGAGCGGCTATTTCGATGCGCAGCGACGGCCGGCAGGCGGCAGCGCGCGACAAATCGCAAACGCCGCGACGGCAGTACCGATGGCGGCGATCCAGAAGCGCCACCGTGGCTGCTACGGGCGTCGGCGAATGCATCGTGAACTGCGGAATGCCGGTGAAGTGGTCAATCACAAGCGGGTGAGCAGACTGATGCAGGAACGCGGTCTGCAAAGCCGTATCCGACGGCGCTTGCGGGTGGTGACGACCGATTCGAAGCACCTCTACCCGAGCGCGCAGAACGTGCTGGCGCGCGATTTCAGCGCCGACGCGCCGAACCGCAAATGGCTCACTGACATCACCTACGTGAGCACCGACGAAGGCTGGCTGTACTGCGCGTTTGTCGAAGACCTGTTCAGCCGCAAGATCGTCGGCTGGGGGATGGCAGCGGAGATGCCGCAAGAGCTCACCCAGACGGCGCTGCGCATGGCCTTGGGCCTGCGTGCGCCGGGGCCAGGTCTGGTGCACCACTCGGACCGAGGCTCGCAGTACGCCGCCAACGAATACCGCGCGATCCTTGCCGCATGCGGCATCGTGGTGTCGATTAGTCGGCGCGGCGACTGCTGGGACAACGCACCGATGGAGTCCTTCAACGGCACCATCAAGGTCGAATGCGTCTACCCGACACACTTCGCCACGCGCGACGAGGCCAGGCGGGCACTGGTCGAGTACATCGGCTACTAAAACACCGAGCGCATGCATTCGACGTTGGACTATGAATCCCCGGCAGCGTTCGAGCGGAACTGGTTGGCTCGGCAGCGAAAGGAGGCCTGCGCCGCGATATGATTCGCGGCGCGCCCCGCAAGATACCCACCGGGCGCTGCGCGGTTGTGGACAAGTCGCTTCAGGATGACAATGGAAATCCAGCAACTTGTCCACAACCAAGCCCCGTGGGATATCTCGCTACGTTTCGCACTTCGTGGGATACGTCAAATGGGGGCCGGTTCAGACCACGACTGGATGCTGAAGTTTCTGGAACACCGGATAGCCGACCAGCGCATGCTCAGGCTGATTGGCAAATGGTTCAAAGCGGGGGTGATAGAGGGCGCACGCCGGGTGGCCGCAACCAAGGGCACGCCTCAAGGCGTGTTCACGCCACTACTGGCAAACATCTACCTGCACTACGTTCTCGATCAGTGGACGCAACAATGGCGAGGTCGGCATGCACGGGGTGCTGTGAGCGTCGTGCGCTCCGCGGACGACAGCGTGTTTGGATTCCAGAACGAGTTAGATGCCAACGGCTTCCTTGCCGAGGGCTGCATGATCAAGGCGTTGCGGGCGTCATGCCCTAGCGTCTGCCCGACGTCAGTGCCTCGGCCAGCGCCAATGGATGCGCCGCCGCGTGGACTGGACCGCGCGCGGTCGATACAGGACACTTGATTGCCCGACCGGCATGCGGCAGGTCGTTTAACGTAAAGGGTCGACAGTGAACATCTTCCGATCACGATTCGTCAGCGAGGACAACGAACGGTTCTTCGTTATCACGCAAGTTGCCTATCTGATCGGATTTGCTGGCCATACCTTGGTCTTTTTCCAGTTCCGGGGATTCGGCATCCTGGAAGGGATGTGGTTCAACCTTTTCTACAGCATCCCGTGTTTCGCGGTGGCGTTCTTTCTCAACCGGCTCGGAAAACACAATCTGGCGTTCAGCCTGGCCTTCATGGAGCTGATCCTGCATCAGGTGATGGCCACTTACTACCTGGGCTGGGATTTCGGCGCCCATTTCTGGCTCATCTTCCTTGCGGGACTGGTTTTCTTCAACCCTTCATGGAAGCCGAAACTGCAGGTCGGCCTGCTCGCCATCATCATGGGCAGCTACGTGTATCTGTACCTCTACCACCAGGTCGGTCTCTACCAGCTGGACGAGGCGGCGAAGAGGTGGGCCAGTCTCAGCCGCGCACTGACGACGATCTTGATCATTTCGCTGCTCATCAACTACTACTCCAGGGCAGCGAGCAAGGCCGAAACGAGGTTGAAGGCCGAAAAGGAAAAGACCAGCGCCATGCTCCGCAAGGTCGCGGCGCTGTTCGGCCAGCAGGTGAGATCGATTTCTCCAGTCGCCAATATGATGTCAGCGTATTGTTCCTCGATATCCGTGATTTCACGGTGTTTGCAGATGCACATGAGCCTGACGCGGTCGCCCGTTTCCAGAATACAGTCTTCGGCGAACTGATACCCATCGTGAAAGCGCACCAGGGCGTAGTGCTGCAGATACTGGGCGATGGCATCATGGCCGTGTTCGGTGCGCCCGTGGCCGACGCCGGGCATGCACAAAAGTCGGTGGCGGCCGCCCTCAATATGCTGGAGAGCGTCGAGACACTGGCTGCGAAAGGGTCGATACCACCGACCCGGTTGGGCATCGGCATCAATTCCGGGCAGGTCATCGCCGGCAACGTGGGCAACGCGGCGCGCAAGTTCTATTCGCTGACAGGCAAGAACGTGATCATTGCCGCGCGACTCGAACAACTCAACAAGCCGTTGAAGAGCCAACTGCTGATTTCGGAACACACCTATCGCCAACTCGACCGCCCGCTCAAGGCCGACTTCGTCGGCAAGCAGGTCCTCAAGGGCATCGAGGAAGACGTGGGAGTCTATCGGCTTGCCTGATACAACGTCGGAGGTTCTGCCGGCGCCGCGACTGTCCCGGGCCGTCGATGTCGTGCCAGGTAGCGCTGCACCGGCGCGCCGGCATCGAGTTGCCCCGCGTCAATGGCCTGCCGAGCCAGCAGGGCTGTGAACGACTTGGTCAACGAGCCGATCAGAAACGGCGGGTCTGCGCTGACCGGTGTTCCGTGGCCGTCGTGGCCAAACCCGCGCACGTGCACCGGGCCACGTTCGTTCACGATGGCCAGCGCGATGCCCGGAACGCCAGACGCTTGCCGTTGGGCTTCGATGAACGCATCGATCTGGTCACGTAATGCTGCGTCAAACGCTGGTGGCTGCGCCAGGGTGTCGCCCACCATCGCGCCGCACATCAGCAGCGCCAGGCCGCAGCGAATCGAGCGCGTCAGCAGGCTACCGTTAACGCTTGCGTGAAATCGACACCGCGCATCTGGTCTATGAGAGCAGCAAGCCCGGCCCGGCTGGCAGCGTGGGCCTGATGCTGACCCCGCTGCAACTCCTCGACCGTCTCGCGGCACTGATCCCGCCGCCGCGCAAACATCGGCATCGCTACTTCGGCGGGCTGGCACCCGACGCGCCTGCGCTATGCGGTCACCGCGCTGGCGCAGCCCGCTGAGATTGCCGCCGCACCGACGCCGGTCGAACCGATGGTGCCGGATGCGGCCCCGACAGAGCCGATGCATCGCCAAGCGACGCGCTACGTCTGGGCGCTTCTGCTGGCGCACATCTACGAGGTGCTGCCGCTTACATGCCCGCAGTGCGGCGGCGCGATGAAGATCATCGCTTTCATCACCGAGACCGTGGTGATCCGGGAGATTCCCGGTCATCTGCGTGAGCCTAAGTCACCGCCACGTCTGATGCGGGCCCGTGGGCCGCCGCTGTGGGAGATGCCGGGCAGCGAACCGGCCGAGGCCGATCCACGCGCGCAACCCATGCCGGACTACGAGTTCGATCAGCGCATTGCGTGGTAGGGCAAAACACGACAAGACTCGCTCGTCGGGGGCGACTCGTTGCTGTGGCCACCCGAGCAGCAAACTTCCGCCGCCCAGGTGGCCACAGGCACACACAATGGGCATGCCGGGGCGGGGTTTCAGCGGCTTGTCAGGGGTCTTCGGCGACAAAACAACGATTGACCGATATGGCCGGATTACTCCAACAATGGCATTGAAATTCCTATCCTTCCGACGGCGAACCAGACCTGGCTGGCCTGCGCGCATTTGTGGGTCAATGCACGCAGGGCATCGTGTGGCATGCCGGCGTATGGCATTCACCTTTCGCCGCGCTCGATGACGGCGGCGACTTCTTGATGCTGCAATGGATAGGGGCTGGCGCGCTGGACTGCGAGGAACGCCCGTTGTCCGAACCGATCATTATCGAAGCCTGCCATCAATGGACTCCCAACTACTCACACCGGCGATCAAAGACCGCCTTGCCATCGTGCGCCTGAACCGCCCACGCGCGCGCAACGCCCTCGCGCGCGCCCTGATGCGCGAGCTCACCGCCTGCGCGCGCGAACTCGCCGAGCGCACCGACGTCTATGTGGTGATCCTCACCGACAGCGACGTCTGCTTTTCCGCCGGCGCCGACCTGAAAGATGCCAATGCGTGGGGCGATGATTCCCTCTCGACTGTCGACAGCCAAGGGACGAAGCCACGGATGCGCGGCTTCATGGAGCGCGGGGTGCGGCCCGAGCGCCAATGAAAGGGTAAGATCGAGGCAGCCAATGATCGAAGGAGAGCCTCATGCCCCCACCTCCAACTCTTACCACTACCCACACGCGTCGATTGACCAGACTGGCCAGAGAAGCAGGTTGCGAGCCGCAAGACCTCCTCGACGATGTATTCAAGTTCGGCTTCGATTTTGTCGAACGAGACATCCGCGAAACCAGCAAGGGCATCGCCGAGATCGAAGCGGGCAAAGGCGTGCCGCATGGCAAAGTCATGACTGAGGCCAGAGCGATCCTCGCGCGCCATGCCGAAAAGCAGAAAATCGCCGCATGAATGGGCGCCGAGTGCGCGCCGGGCGTATCTGCGCACCCTCGAGATCATCGCCGATGACGACCATCGGACCGCCATGCTTGTAGCTGAGCGGGTCGCTCATTCGCTGGATTTGATCGAAACCAATCCCGCGATGGGTACCCTGATTCAAGGTGGCCGCAGCAGACGTTATGCGGTTCCAAGAACCGGCCACGCCTTCAACTATCGCGAAACGGCCACAGGCGTCGAGATCGTGCGTTGGTATCGCCAGAGGCAGAATGTGAAGCGCTAGCAAACACTCATTCATCGCCATGGCCATCGCGCCGCTCCGAAGTGCATCCATCACTCCGCTTTTCACCAGCACGAAAACATCAAATGTTGAACCTCGGCTTTTTCCTGATGCCCGCCATGCTGCCCGGGCGCTCCGTTGCGGACGCGCTCGACTGGAACCTCGATTTCATCAGTCTCTTCCAACGAGGTAGGAGCCTGGAGGGTGGGCCGTGATTCCAAGGAGGAATGAGCCTGGAGGGGTATTTGGACGGCTGAAGCCGGGCTGACGGGCAGCCTGGAGCATTCAGGTCGCTGCCGTTTGACGGCGCAGCCGCGCGCTCGTGCGGTGAGTTGCGTGCGGCGCTGGCCAGCCTTGGCAAACCGATTGGCCCTTACGATATTCAAATCGCGGCTATCGCAATGGCCAATCAACCAACACTGGTTACACACGATACCGGCGAATTCGGGCGCGTGGCTGGTTTAGCTGTGGAAGATTGGGAGACTTGAAGCACGCAACGCCCGAAATTCGACGCGGCGTAGACCGACGAACCGGCAAGTGATTCGGCCGATTTTCGCAACAGTGAACCACTGGCCCTGCCGAGCAATAGAGAACGGCCCGGATGTCGATCGGCATCGATCTCCGGGCGCAGCTTGGCGAAGATGTTCGGCACAATCTGTACTTCATCGAGCACTACAAGCTGGTCGCGGTGGCGCGGGAAATACAAGTCTGCGCGCGTCAGTTGCGCACGATCGGCTTCACGTTCGAGATCGAGGAACAGGGCGTCAAGATGCTTGGCTGCGATTTGACGCGCGAGCCTTGTCTCACGCAGCCGCGGTTGAATGGGCGGCGCGCATCAAGCGAGAAAACATTTTCCTCGTCACTTCGCGCACGGTGCAGCTTGAGTTCGGTGCCGCACTGGCGCGGTCTCCCCTGGCGCAGCGTCGCGGTCGAGTTGCAGCAACAAATGGACAGCGATCCCGAGATCGAGGTGGCCCCTCTCTCGGAAGCGTTGTTCCAGGCCGCGTTTGAATTGTTGCGCGTCCGCGAAGACAAGGGCTGGAGCTTGACCGATTGCGTGTCGTTCACACTCATGCGTGAACGCGCCATCACCGCCGCGCTGAGCACTGATGCGCATTTCAGTCAGGCGGGGTTTGACTCGGTTTTGTTGGGCTAACCGGCAAGAGTAGCAATGCGGCGATGGCGGCACACATCGAATCACGCCCGGCACACATCACAAAACCAAACGAGTTCAATCGAGCTCAACCCCCGCCTTCTTCACCAGCCGCGGGCTGCGAGCATCCGGTCACCAACGCGCGCTTCGCCAGGACTGCGGGGCAGGTGCGGAACCGCGGCATACTCGTGCCACTGCTCAACGACGTGTTCTCGCAGAAGACCACCAAGGAATGGGTCGCGATCCTGGAACAGGCGGCCGTTCACAATGGCCCCTTCAACTCGATCGCTGAAGCCTTCGGGGAAATCGGACACCGTCCTCACCGGCATTCTCGGCAATGATGCCGCCGCGATCGCCAGGCTGCACGAATGCGGGGATTTGGTTCCGGGGCTTTGCGAGCACGCGCCCGCGTCCGCGGTCGCGCAACGGTGCCACGCGATCGGCCAATGCGGCAGCTTCGCCCTTTACGCCAGCCCGGACCGCTGCGAGAGCGTGACCACTTGGCCGCGTTCGCGACCGACTCGACAATCGCTCAACAGCCTGCTCAGGGAAAGCACTTCGTCGCCACCGGGAAACTGGCCGAGCAGCGCTGCAACGGCTTTGAGATCGGCGGGCCGTGCGGCCATGTCGGCAATGACCGACTCCAACCTTTGCAGCATCCACACATGGTAGGGCGACACCATGCGCCGGCTGCGCACGCCGCCGATTTCAAATTCGTGCGTCAGTGGACCGTGCCTGGTTTGCAAGTCACTGAAGGCTGCGGCCGACCCGAAGCTCTTGGTCGGCAGGGGTGCGCCGCTGGCGGGCCTTACAGTCCTCAGATAGTCGGCCAGCACGGTCATGCTGCTGCGGAGCACCGGCCACATCTCGGAAAAGAAAGCCGCGAGGATTGGCGTGAGCGTTTGGCGGCAAGTCACTCGCGTCAAGGTGACGCGTCCGAAGGGGTTTGTCGTCGCAACCAGCACAGCACAGGCAGGGCTAGGTGTTGGCGAACTTCCGTTTGGCCAGACGGAACCCGTAATTCGCAAATGCCGCAGTCGCGAACAATGCCGCGGCAAACAGCACCGGCATGTAGGGATCGGCCGTCTTGTCGTACAGCCAGCCGGCAATAGGCGGCGCTGCCGTCATCAGGACAAAATAGAAACTGAAGAACACGCCCATGCCAAAGGCGCGCCGCTGTGGTGCCATTGCCTCGCCAGTGAGCGCCATGATGACGCCCGCCGATGCCATGCCCACCAGGCCGAAAGCAAGGCTCAGCAACACCGCGTAGTTGGTTTCACACATCAAGAGGAGCGAGGCCACCGCCACCGCCGAGCACACGTAGAGCACCAGATCGCGCTTGCCGGTGCGGTCCGCGATCTGCCCGCCGATGGCGATGGAAAAGATCATCACCCAACTGGCTATGCTGATCGCCGCCGCCTGCGTCGCGCCATAGCCGCCGGCCACCAGCACGCGCGGCGCGAAACTCAAGTAGACGATGTAGCCGGCGTTGAACAGCCCCCACACAGACGCGGCCAGGAGCGTTAACACCAGTTCGCTTCGCGGCAACCCGACCGCCATGGCGCCCTGTGCGGGCGCCGGCGCGTGCGGCACCCGCGGCGGCTGGCGGTACAGCAGCGCCATGGCAATGGCGCCGAGCATGCAATAGACGGCCGCCACTAGAAAGGCGGCACGCCAGTCGTAGTTCGCTGCCAGCCATACATGGCCGATCTGCCCCATCGCGATGCCTACAGGCCAGCTCGCCACGAGCATGCCCATGGCGGTGGCAAGCTCTCGACCGGCAAACCAGTCCGCGACCATCTTGGTGAAGTAAATCGTGCTGATCACAAAACCCATGCCGGCTGCGATGCGCCCCAACGCCAGCAATCCGAACCCATGCGCCGCTGCCGCGATCACACCGCCCAGTGCGAGGGAAAGAAGCGCCGACGCCACCAGCGTGCGGTCGGCGAAATAGCGGCCGGCGTATCCCGCCGGCAGCGACAGCACCAGGCCGGGCAGCATGAACAAGCCGATCAGCGTGCCGATCTCCGCGTAGTTGAAGCCTAGCTGGTCAACCAGCGAGGACGATACCGAGCCTTGGACAGCAGTGGCGACAGACATGCAATTTACGCCGCCAGTCGCTTCCTGATCAAGCCTTCGGCCTGGCTCGACCCTAGACCGGCTCGAAACCAGCCAGGATCTGCGATAACCCATTGAATTATTGAGGGTGCGTTTCTGGACGCAAGTTCGTGCCGCGCGGCTACGATGAAGACGGCCGCGACCCGGGGTTGACGAAATACGGCCTGAGTTAGTCCGACCGTATCGGGAGGCGGCAATGAAACCATTGGTTCGGGAAATCCAAAACGTCGGGGAGCGAAGTCATCACAAGGGTTGCTATCCCGACCTGTTGCGACAGCGGCGTGCGGATCGACTGCGACTCAATGGTTGCTCAACCATCGTGCGAAGCCGGGAAACGCCATGCCCGCGCTTGAGCGTGCGTTGAAGGAAGAGCGCGATTCCTGGAATTTGACTTCATAGCTTGACTAGTCGCGGAAGCTTTCCGGGGCGACCGGGGAGTCGGAATACGCCAAATCCACGTTCGTCAAAGGTCAAGATGCGCCCACCCGGGATTGCAAGATAGAGCAGCAACAAGGTCGCATCAGCAAAGTCCATCGGCGCGTTGGCATGGCCGTCCATCCAGCCCGCCAGTTCGCCGTAACGGGCGGTGTCTACCGAGGTGACTTCGAGTATCGATGCGGACCAACGCAGGAAGCCGGTCTGGACCGGCACACTGAAGTCCAACAGATGCGTGACCTCGGTGACAACAGCCTCGGTGCTGAGCAGGCGCGACTGTGCGGAATTTTTCGCGAACCATGCTTTCGTCGCCGCGTGCCGGGATTCACCTCGGTCGAACAGGGCAATTAGCGGTCCGGCGTCAACGAGATCGACATGTACTTTGTAACCGGGAAAGTCGGCCAAAGCGCTGCGTAGTGAAAAAATGGCGCGGACTGCCGATCACCACAGCGTCCGCGCCACGTCTTCAACTCAGGCCGAACGCACCAACCGCCCAGGCAACGCCCCGGTCGCCTTGCCTTTCTCCATCACCAGTTCGCCCGCGACAAACGTGGCCTCATAGCCGGTGGCTCTCTGCACCAGACGGCGCCCGCCGGCGGGCAGGTCGTAGGTCATTTGCGGCGCGCCCAGGTTGAGCTTTGCGTAGTCGATCAGGTTGAAGTCGGCTTTCATGCCCGCTAGCAGGGCGCCGCGGTCGGTCATGCCCAGGCCCCGCGCATTGCGTTGCGTTTGCGCGTGCACCAGGAACTCCAGCCCAAGTTTCGGCCCACGCTCGCGGTCACGCGACCAGTGGGTGATGAGGTAGGTGGGATAGCTGGCGTCGCAGATGTAGCCGCAGTGCGCGCCGGCGTCGCCCAGGCCCAGCAGTGTCGCGGGGTGGCTGATCATCTCGCGCACCACATCCAGGTTGTTGTCGGTGTAGTTGTAGAGCGGGAAGTAGAACTTCTTTTTGCCGCCGTCTTCGAGCATCAGGTCGTAGGCCACGTCTTCCGGGCTGCGGCCGGTGGCTTTGGCGATGCCGGCCACACTGTCTTCGAACCTGGGCTCGTAGTTGGCGTGGTCATGGCCCAACGGATAGAGCTTGTGGAAATCGCGCGTAATGCTTGCCAGGCGCCAGTTTTCCGGCGCGGTGGCGGCTTCCATGATAAGGCGCGCGCGCATTGCCGGGTCGGCCAGACGGATCACCCGCTCGGCCAAGGGCAGGTGGGCGATGGTGGCGTAGCCGGGCGTCAAGAAAAACGGGTTCATCGAGCACTCAAGGCCGTGCACCATGCCGATCGGGCGGCAGGCCACTTGCGCCTTGATGTCCAGGCCCTCATCGCGCGCCGCTCCCACACGTTGCATCACGCTACGCCATTTTTCAGGCATGGCATCACGCTGCAGCAGCGTGAAGCTCAAAGGGCGGCCGCTGATCTTCGCGCAGTCGCGCAGGATGTTGAATTCGGCGTCGATATCGTCGAAGTCCGAGATCATCTGCAGCACGCCACGGCCGGTTTCACCCACGGCTTTGGCAATGCTGGTCAGCTCGTTGGAGGCCACGCCGAAGGTCGGCGTTTGCTCACCGCGCGAGGTGCGATGCACGAAGGTGCGCGAGGTGGTGAAGCCCAGGGCGCCAGCCACGATCGATTCCTTGACCACAGCGGCCATTCTGGCGATGTCGTCCGCGCTGGCCTCTTCACGATTGGCGCCGCGCTCGCCCATCACGAACACGCGCACCGCGGCATGCGGAATCTGCGCGCCCAGGTCCATGATGCGCGGCGTTTTGGCCAGCGCGTCCAGATACTGCGGAAAGCTTTCCCACTCCCACTTCACGCCTTCTGCCAGCACCGCGCCGGGAATGTCTTCCACCCCTTCCATCAGCTCCAGCATCCACTGGCGCTGGTGCGGCCGGGCCGGTGCGAACCCGACGCCGCAATTGCCCATCACGGCGGTGGTCACGCCATGCCACGAACTCGGTGTCATCAACGGGTCCCAGCTGGCCTGGCCGTCGTAGTGGGTGTGAATGTCGACCCAGCCGGGGGCCACCAGCAGGCCGCTGGCGTCGATGCTGCGCTTGGCGGCAGCGGTGATCTTTCCGGTTTCGGCGATGCGCCCGTCCTTGATGGCCATGTCGCCGGTGTAGCTTGCGGCACCGGTGCCGTCGATGATGGTGCCGCCGCGGATCAGCAGGTCATGCATTTGGATCTTCCTGGTTTGCGCGCTTGTTGCCGATTCCCGCCTTCGCGGGAATGACATTTACAAGACTGGTCGAGTGTGAGGCCCGGGTCGGGCGCGAATTGCGGCGATGAATGGCAACTGCGGCATTGGTTTGGATACGCAGGGTAATGATCATACAGCGCACACGGCCACCCTGTGGCGACCGATCTCCTCGCGCGTACGGCGCCCCCAACCGCCACCCCATTCCGATGTACCATTCGCCTCCCTGCATTTCGCGTCGGTGCCGCACAGCACCCGCCTATGGAAATAGCGATACTTTTCGCCCTCATCATTCTCAATGGCGTGTTCGCGATGTCGGAAATCGCGCTGGTGACCTCGCGCAAGGCACGCCTGCAAAAAATGATCGATGAGGGCGATCGCGGCGCCGCGGCGGCCGCGCAACTGGGGGCCGACCCCACGCGTTTTCTTTCCACCATACAGATCGGCATCACTTCGATCGGCGTCTTGAACGGCATCGTCGGCGAAGCGGTGTTCGCGGTGCCGTTCGCCCACTGGCTGGAAAAGTTCGGGGTGCCGTCGGCGATCGCCGGCTATTTCGCCACCGGTCTGGTGGTCATGCTGATCACCTACGTCACCATCGTGCTGGGCGAACTGGTGCCCAAGCGCATCGGCCAGGCCCGGCCCGAAGCTATCGCACGCATCGTGGCCACGCCCATCGGCTGGCTGGCCGCCGCCACCCGCCCCTTCGTGCTGCTGCTTTCGGGCTCGACCAACAGCGTTTTGCGGCTGATGGGCCTGAAAGACATCCAGGGCATGGCCGTCACCGAAGAGGAAATCCACGCCGTACTGCAGGAAGGCACCAGCGCCGGCGTGATCGATTCGAGCGAACACGCGATGGTGCGCAATGTGTTTCGCCTGGACGACCGGCAGATCGGCTCGTTGATGCTGCCGCGTGGCGATGTGGTGTGCCTGGACGCCGACGATCCGCTCGAACAAACCCTGACTGCCATCGAAGAGTCCGACCACGCGCGCTTTCCGGTGGTGCGCGGCGGGCTGGAAAACATCCTAGGCGTGATCAACGCGCGCAAGTTTCTGTCACGCATCGCCCGCGGCGAAAAGGCAATGCTTACGCAAGACCTGCAGACCCCGCTGTACGTGCCCGAAACGCTCACCGGCATGGAGTTGCTCGACAACTTCCGCGCCTCGGGCACGCAAATGGCCTTCATCGTCGACGAATACGGCGAGGTGCTGGGGATCGTCACGCTGCAAGACCTGATCGAGGCGATCACCGGCGAATTCCAGCCGCGCGATCCGGAAACCTCATGGGCTTTCCAGCGTGACGACGGCTCCTGGTTGATCGATGGCCTGATTCCGCTGCATGAACTCAAGGACCGCCTGACCCTCGATACCGTGCCCGACGAAGACCGCGGCCGCTACCACACCTTGGGCGGCATGCTGATGTTCCTCACCGGGCGCCTGCCGCAAGCCGGCGACTGTGTCGACTGGGAAGACTGGCGCTTCGAGATCGTCGACATGGACGGCAAGAAGATCGACAAGGTGCTGGCCACGCGGGTGCCGCAAGCCGCAGCCGCCGCCATCGCGGTCGAGAGCAAGTAAGGCCGGCGAACGGCACCGCAAGCCGCGGCGCCCAAGCTACTTGTCAGTCCAGGGCAACTCTTTCCACAGCGCGCGAAAGCGCGTGTCGTCGGAGCGCAATTCGGCCTCATAGGCCGAAGGCCCCAGATAGCGGATCGGTGCGAACGCACGCTCGGCCGCGATCTTGAAGGCCGGATCGGCCACTGCCTTCTCGATCGCTCCCGCCAGGCGCGCACGCACCGCCGCCGGCAGGCCCTTGGGCGCCGCGATGCCGCGCAAGGACGCCATCTCGAAGGCGAAACCCTGCTCGCGAAAGGTCGGCCAGTCGGATGCCATCGGCAGGCGCGCGGCGGTCATCTGACCCAGGCAGCGAATCGGCGAACCACCCTTCAGGTACTGCAGCGCTTCGCCCACATTGATGGCCGCCACCGTGATGTGCTTGCCGATGATCGCGGTGCGCGTATCGGCGCTACCCTTGAAGGGCACATGGGTCATTTGCACGCTGGCGCTTTTCTCGAAAAACAGCATCGCCAGGTGATCATCCGAACCGACGCCGGTGGAACCCACGGTCACCACTTTCGGATTGGCCTTGGCGAAGGCCGCCAGATCGGCCAGGCTCTTCAGGGGGCTTTCGTTGTGCACGCAAAAGGTGCCCGGATCGTCCACCACATTGCCCAGCAGGTCGTAGCCCTGCCAGTTCCAGGCCACCTTGCGCTCGATCGGAATGCTCACCACCGGCGGGGTGTTGATGAAGCCGATGGTGTAGCCGTCGGGCTGGGCAGCGGCGATCGCACCGAAGCCGATATCGCCGCCGGCGCCAGGCCGGTTGATCACATTGATCTTGGCGCCATCGCCCAGGTATTTCTCCATGAAGGGAATGATGTTGCGCGCGATGATGTCGGTGCCGCCGCCCGGTGCGTAGGCGATGATCATGTTGATCGGCTGGTCAGCCGGCCAGGCGGCGTGCGCGCCGCCGGCAGCAAGAGCGGCGGCCAGGGCCGCCTGCTGAGCGCTGCTGCGCAGCAGGCGCGCGAGCGCACGCGAAGGCAAGTTGGGTGAATGCATGACGAGTCTCCTTCTGTGGTTGTGAGCGGAGTATACCGACGCCTTCTCACCGCCTGCTCACCCTTGCGGGCAGCGCGCTTCGCGCGTGCGCGCGCGCAGATCACGCCACAGCCAAATCACGCCACAGCCAAATCACGGCGTCGGCCGACATCAGCGCCAGTGAGGCCGCCAGAATCAGCGCGGCACGCAGGCCCGCCGCGCCCTTGCCCAAGGCCTCGTTGGCGCCCTCGGGAACCGCCAGAACAACAAGACGCCCGATGCTGCGCGAACCCTGCGCGACATCGAAGCCGCGCCCAGCCGCCAGGATCGCCTCCGGCATGGCCGCGTGCCGCAATTGCGAGAGTGCGCCCGGCGCCGCGCGCGGCTGGCTCGCGCTCCTTACTGGGCCCAGTATTTCTCCAGATTCCTGATGCCCCATTTCTCCGGGCTTTCGATGGAGACGATCTTCTCGCTGCCGGCGGCACGCGAGAGGTCGAGCATTTCCGGGCGTACGTGCACGCCGGACTTGGTCGAAAAAAATACCTTCACCATCGGCGAGACCAGCGATTTCACCGTCTGCTCGGTCACCACTCCCAGCCGGCCCGAGCTCAGGCATACCAGCGAACCCACCGGATAAATGCCGATGCTCTTGACGAACGCATGAAAAACAGTTTCATCGAAATGTCCGTTGCACCAGGCGGTCATCTTCTTGATCGATTCGGCCGGATCCCAGCCGGCCTTGTAGGGCCGGTTCGAGGTAATGGCGTCATACACGTCGCACACCGCACCCATGCGCGCGAGCAGGCTGATCTCTTCACCCTTCAGGCGATGCGGATAGCCGCTGCCGTCCATCTTTTCGTGATGGTGCAGGCACACCTCGCGCACGCCATCACTGGCGCTGCCGCCTTCGACCAACAGCTCGTGGCCGCGCTCGGAGTGGCTCCTGACGATGGCAAATTCCTCGTCGGTGAGTTTGCCCGGTTTGTTCAGAATCGCCGCCGGTATCAATGCCTTGCCCAGATCGTGCATCAGGCCTGCCATGCCGGCCTCGCGGGTTTGCTGCTCGTCGAGATTGAGCGCACGCGCCAGCGCCACCATCATGGCGCATACCGCCACCGAATGCATGTAGGTGTAGTCGTCGGCGGTCTTGAGCCGCGCCAGGCTGATCAGCGCCCCGGGGTTGCGGCTCACCGAATTCGATATCTCCTCGACCAACCCGTTGGCTGCCTCGGGCGACACCGACTTGCCCATGCGCGCTTCCTGGAACATCGACACCACCGCACGCTTGCCTTCGGACATCACCTGGCGCGCGCGCTGCAGCTCCTCGCCGATGGCCGTCCGCTCGGGTGGCGCCGGCGCCCGCGGTGGCGGTGACGTGAGCGTAACCACTGGCGCCGGTGTCGGCGTCGGGGCAATGGTCACCACCTCGGGCGCAGGCGCCAGGTCGAGGCCTTGCGCGATGTCGATGAAAACCTCGCTGATTCCGCTTTCGGCGATCAGCCGGATGTCGTTCGGATCCTTGATCACGAACTTCGAGCGCAAGAACGGGTGCTGCATCCAGGAGCCGCACATGCCCTCCAGATACATCCCCACCCGCAACTGATCGACAGTGATTTTCTTCATCTGGAATTTCGCGTTGAAAACGCCACATGCCTGTTGCCGGATGCCGACGCGGGCAGTCGCAAACATCGAACAGGAGCGTGGCCGCGGCACACCTTGCGAGCAGTGCACGCCGCAAGACCGGCCGTGCCGGTGGCACGATTTCCCATCAAGGATTCCACTCTAGAGTGCCCGGCCCCGGCAGCATGGGCCGAAAAGGGCGGCAACCCGTTCCCTATTCGAATCCACACAAGCTGCGCAGCGCGCGCATGCCCGCTGGCGGCACGGGGTCAGCCCGACCATGCGCGCCTGGATCAAATCGCACCGTCCGGACTTGCGCTGCGCTGGGCCCGCGTGCGCTTCATGCGGGATGCCGCATCAACAAAAAGCAGCCCTTCGCCATACCGCTCGAGACCACATGTGTTCAATACCGCCGCACAGCGATGCATGGCCGGCGCAGTCGGTTCGGGTTTGGATGCAGCGCACGGCCGTCAGGCGCGCAGCAGCAGCCACAAACCCTGACAGGTGTAAAGCGTGGCGATGCAAAAGATCAGGCGCTGGGTCCAGGCGCGGAATTGCACCTCGCTCATGGCTTCGAGCACGCGCTGCGAGAGCTTGGTGCCGGTCACCGCCAGCAGCACCGCCGCCGCCAGCGCCAGTGGCGGAATCCCGTCGCTGCCGAGGATCACGAACTGCCCGAAGTAGGCGATCTTGATCAGGTGGCCGAAGGTCTGGATCGCTGCCTTGGTGGCCACCAGTTGCCTGCGGTCGATCTTCGAGCCGGTGAAGAACACATCGAGAATCGGGCCCGCCACGCCGGCCAGCAATTGCAGCGAGCAGCACACCACGCCGCACAGAATGCCGTGCCCGGGGCGTTCGGCATCCGGCTTGAGCGACGCCGGCAGCAGCATGGCAATCAATGGGGTGAGCCCCAGCACCAACAGCACGGTGGGCTTGTCGGCGCGAAATGCCATCAGCGCCATCGCACCCGATGGCAGCGCCGCGCCGATCAGGTAGAAACCGACGCTGTTCCAGCGCACATGGCTGCGCCACAGGAAGGCACGCGAGGCGTTGGAAGCCAGCTGCGCCACGCCGTGCAGCACCATCGCCTGCGCCACCGGCAGCAGCAGCACCAGCACGCCCATCAGGATCATGCCCCCGGCCATGCCGAAAATGCCCGACAGGAACGAGGTCAGGAGGACCAGCGTACCGAGCGCGGCGGCCAAAGGCAGGGTGAACATCGGCGGCGTGGCGATCAAGGTTGAGCGGGGTCAGGCGAGGCGCTAGCGGCTTGGCGCGGCCCGCGACCGCATGCGCGGCGATGCCGGCAGCCCGCCGCGGCCGCGGCATGTGTTGCACTTGCGGGCTTGCCGCACGATGCTGCGACGCGAGCCCTTCGGCGCAATAGCCTCGCGTCAGACCATTTTGGTCTCGAACATGTGCATGGCCACACCGGCCTGCGCGAAATTGGCGACGTCGGCGGCAACGGCTTGCCCCTCCTTCGACGCGAAAGCCGCGCCAATCGCCCCCAACGAATCGAAGGTCAGCGTGGCGATCAGGTGCAGTGGCGAAGGCCCGGCCGGCGTGCCGATCGGGGCGGCATTGACTTCATACGCACGCAGACCCGGGATGGTCCTGGCCAATGGCACATGCTTGCCGAAGTAGTAGGCATCGAAGGCCGCCGCGTCGGCCGGCTTGTTGTAGAGAACGAGAAGTTTTGCCATGGTGCTTTCCTTTTGGTTTTCGATCTCCGGACAGGGTGACCGGATGGTGAAACAGGCCCGGCAGACGCACCGCTGTGAGCCGATTGCGCTTCTTCGAGTCTTCCCCGCCGCGCGTGATCGCACCCCGCCTGGCAGCATCAGCTCCACAGGGCAGTCACACCCGGCGGCGGCGAAAACGGCAGGTCGCCGCGTTTGAGCACCGCCTCCCAGCCGCCGTTGACCGCCAGGTTTTCCGCCTGGCGACGCTTTGCGCGCGCATCCACTTCGGCCGGGTCGAGCCGGCTGCGCAGGGCCGCTTCCATGCGTGCAAGCACCGCCGCGTAGGCCGCGTCGGCCGCAACATCCCGCAGCTCTTCGGGGTCGCTCTGGCGGTCGAACAACTGCGGCGCGAAGCTCACGCAACGCACGTACTTGTAGCGCCGGTCCTGTGCCATGAATATCGCCTCGCGCGAGCCGGTGGCGTGGTATTCGGAAAACACCAGCCGCTCGGCGTCCGGCGTATCGATCATGCCGAACAGCGATTGCCCCGACGAAGGCAGGGGCGCAGCACCCACCGCGTCCAAGGTGGTGGCGAATACATCGATGAGGCTCACCGGCGTGCTCACCAGGCGCCCTGCCGGCACCCCGGCGCCGGCCACGATCATCGGCACGCCCACGCTCTCTTCATACATGGTGCTCTTGCCCCACAGGCCGCGGCTGCCATTGTTGTCGCCGTGGTCGCTGGTGTAGAGCACGCGGGTCGCAGAGCCTAAGCCGGTGTCTTCGAGCGCGGCCAAGATCTTGCCGACCTGCTCGTCTAAAAAACTCACCAGCCCGAAGTAACCGGCCAGGGCGCGCCGCACATCGGCCTCGCCCTTCATCGCCGCGTTGTAGGGCACGATGCGCGCGTAATCCTGCAGATAGGGATGCTGCGGCCGCTCGGCTGCTGCGTATTGCTTGGGCATCGGCAGTTGCATGTTGGCATAACGGTAGTAATGCTCGGGGGGCGCGGTCAGCGGAAAGTGTGGCGCCACCAGCGAGACGAACAGCACCCAGGGCTTGTCGGCGTACTTGGGCGCTTCCTCGCGCAGCCAGATCTGCGCGTGGGCGGCGATGTCGCGGTCATAGCGGGTGTAGTCCGATTCGCCGGGACCGGCCATGCCGATCATTTTTTTCGCGCCGCCGCGTGGCGGCGCATCCGGGCTGCGGTTGAGCGCCAGCAGGTCGCCCTTGCCATCGACGATGTGCATGGCGATGCGTTCTTCGGAAAAGCCGTGGTCGTCACCCAAGTGGCCGCGAAAGTGCAACTTGCCGATCGACACCACCTGATGCCCGCTTTTGCGCAGGGCATGGTGCCAGCTGGGCACGGCGCCTTCATAGGCATCGGCATTGTCCCAATAGCCGATCTCGTGGTTGTAGCGCCCGGTGGCAAGTGCCGCGCGCGCCGGTACGCAGATCGGGCAGGGCGTCGAGGCCTGGGTGAAGCGGGTGCCGCGCGCGGCCAGTGCATCGAGATGCGGTGTGCTGATGAAGGGATGGCCGGCGGCGCCCAGCACCTTGGGATTGTGTTCATCGGAAAACAGGATCAACAGGTTTTGCGGTTTCATGGGCGCGTGTGTGGTTTCGACGGGACGGCCGTAATATACGCCCCGCCAATACCCCAATATCCGGAGACCCGCCCATGCATCGCCGCCGCCTGTTGCAAGCCACTCTCGCCGCCGCCGCCGCCGTGCCGCGCCTCGCGCGTGCCCAGGCCTGGCCGCAAAAATCGATCCGCTTCATCGTGCCCTACATTCCCGGCAGTGCCCCGGACGTGCTGGCGCGCACCCTGGCCGAGCGCCTGACCACGGCACTGGGTCAATCGCTGGTGATCGAGAATCGGGGCGGCGCCGGCGGCAATATCGGCACTGAACTGATCGCCAAGGCCGCGCCGGATGGCTACACCATCGGGTTGGGAACTTCGGCCATCGTGACCAACCCCTGGCTGTATCGCAAGGTGGGTTACGACCCGGTGACCGATTTCGTGGCGATCAACCAGAGTGTGACGATGCCGCACCTGCTGGTGACGGCCGCCGATTCATCGGTGAAAACCGTGGCCGAGCTGGTGCGCCTTTTCAAGGACGCGCCGGGCAAGTACAACTATGCCTCCGGCGGCAACGGCAGCGGCGCGCATCTGGCCGCCGAGCTGTTCAAGTCGATGGCCGGGGTCGATGTGCTGCATGTGCCCTACAAGGGTGCGCCGGAAATCGTCACCTCGGTGATCAGCAAGTCGGCGCTGTGCGGCTTTCCCACACTCGCAACGGCGGTGCCCCAAGTGCGCGGCGGACGCCTGCGCGCGATTGCCGTGACCGGCTCCAAACGCAATCACGCGCTGCCCGATGTGCCAAGCATCGGCGAGACCATAGCCGGCTTCGATTTCGCTTCGTGGTTCGGCTTGATCGGGCCGGCAAAGATGCCGCCAGAGGTGGTACGGCGCATCGATGCCGAAACGCAGAAGGCGTTTCAGGACCCCGCATTCCGCGACAAGGTGCAGGCCGACGGCACCGAGGTGGTCAACCTGGGGCATGTCGAATTCGCCGCCTTCATGAAAACCGACTTCGCCAAAGCCAGGCGGGTGGTCGAACTGTCCGGCGCGCGCGTCGATTGAAACCTCAAACGCGATGACGCGACAAGCATGAATGCATTGATACGACCAACCCGCCCGTTCGACGGCCAGCGCCCCGGCACCTCGGGCCTGCGCAAGAAGGTGAGTGTGTTCCGGCAGCCAGGCTACCTCGAAAACTTCGTGCAATCGATTTTCGATGCGCTCGAAGGTTTTGCGGGTCAGACCCTGGTCGTCGGTGGCGACGGCCGCTATTTCAACGACACGGCAATCCAGGTCATCGTGCGCATGGCCGCGGCCAACGGCTTCGGTGGCGTACTCGTCGGCCGGCACGGCATCCTCTCGACCCCGGCGGCGAGTTGCGTGATCCGCGCCCGCGGCGCGTATGGCGGCATCATCCTCTCGGCCAGCCACAATCCGGGCGGGGCGGATGGCGACTTTGGCATCAAATACAACGCCGGCAACGGCGGCCCCGCGCCCGAGAAAATCACCGAGGCGATCTACCGGCATACCCTGGCGATCGGGCGCTACCTCAGCATCGACACACCCGACATCGACCTGGCCACCCTTGGCACCAGCATGCTGGGTTCCATGCGCATCGAGGTGATCGACCCGGTAGCCGACTATGCACAGCTGATGCAGCGCCTGTTCGATTTCGGCGCCATCCGCAAGCTCCTGGCCACACCTGGATTTTCGATTCTCTTCGACGCCATGCATGCGGTGACCGGCCCTTACGCGCGCGAAATTTTGATGGGGCGGCTCGGCGCGCCGGCAACCGCGCTGATCAACTGCACGCCGTTGCCGGACTTCGGCGGCGGCCATCCCGACCCCAACCCGACCTATGCGACCGAGTTGATCGAGCGCATGTTCGGCAGCAGCGCCGAGCGCACCGTGCCGGATTTCGGCGCAGCCAGCGATGGCGATGGCGATCGCAACATGATCGTGGGTGCGCGCTTCATCGTGACCCCGAGCGACAGCCTGGCGGTGATCGCGGCCAACGCCCACCTGGTGCCCGGCTACGCGGCAGGCCTGAAAGGTGTGGCGCGCTCCATGCCCACCAGCGCCGCGGTCGATCGGGTGGCCGCTGCGCTGCGCATTCCCTGCTTCGAAACCCCCACCGGCTGGAAATTTTTCGGCAACCTGCTCGACGCCGGGCAAGTCACCCTGTGCGGCGAGGAGAGCGCCGGCACCGGCTCGGACCATGTGCGCGAAAAAGACGGCCTGTGGGCGGTGCTGTTCTGGCTCAACATCATGGCCGCGCGCGGCCTGTCGGTCGAGGCCATCGTGCGCGACCACTGGCGGCGCTTCGGGCGCAACTACTATTCGCGCCACGATTACGAAGGCATCGACAGCGCCGCCGCGCAGGACTTGATGGAGGCACTGCGCGCAGCGCTGCCCGGGCTGCCGGGCCGGACGCCAGGCTCGGCACAAGTGGCATGGGCCGACGACTTCGCCTACACCGACCCGATCGATGGTTCGCTCAGTACACGGCAGGGGATTCGCGTCGGCATGGCCGACGGTGCGCGCGTGGTGTTTCGCCTGTCCGGCACCGGCACCGAGGGCGCCACCCTGCGCGTCTACCTCGAACGCTTCGAGTCAGACGTGAACCGGCATGCGATTGAAACGCAGGCGGCATTGGCCGGCCTGATCGGCGCCGCCGAGGAGTTGGCCGGCATTCGCGCACGCACCGGACGGATACAGCCAACAGTGATCACCTGAGCGCGGGTTTTGCCGGACAGGATCAATCCGGCAGGCGTTTGATTGCGTAGGGAAGTCGGCTACAGGCACCAATCAGCTGGCTGAGGTCTTGTCGCGGGCCAGGCAAGGGGGAGCCCACGAAGTTTGTCGCTGTTGCCGCACTCATTACGTTTCTCGACCTTCAGTTCAAAAATCGAGTGGTGCAAGCATCAAAAAATTGTCGTCCCCGCGGAGGCGGGACCCAGTGACTTTGCGGAGAAAGATGCTGGATCCCGCCTTTACGCGAAACACGAATCCCCCTGATCGAGCCGCCGCATGACTCAGCCCGCCAGCAGCTTCGCCATCGCCTCCGACAAACCGCGATGCGGCTTTTGCGGCGGCGGCGCGAAACTGCCGCGCGTGGCGCGGCCGGGTTTGAGCGCCACCAGCGATTCGGCATGCCGCACCGCCGACGACACGCCATCGACCACCGGCACCGGCAACTGAGCGGTCAGCGAGCGCGCCAGGCCGGCCAGCGGCCCGCCGGCGAGAATCAATACTTCGGCACGGTCTTCATCGACTGCGCGCTCGCACAGCGCCAGCAATTGCGCGCGGTGGTCTTCCTGGGCGCTGCCGATATCGGCCAGAGGCCGGTCGAGCGCGCGAATGCTGGCCAGGCGTCCGATCAAACCGTTGGCCTCGACGCTCTCGCGATACCAGGCGGCGATGCGCTGTGAAATCGCGATGATCGAGAAGCGATGTCCGAGCAGGCAGGCGCTGGCCAGCGCCGACTCGGTCATGCCCAGCACCGGTACCGGCAGCACTTCGCGCAAGGCGGTGAGTCCGGGGTCGCCGAAGGCGGCGACGATCACCGCGTCGTGCCCGGCATGGCGCTCGGCGGCCAGTTGCGCGGTGGCATAGGCGCCGATCAGGGCCTCGAAACGGGTCTCGATGTAGGCCACACCGAAGGGCGCGGTCAGCACGGTGAGCCCGGTGCCGGGCGAGGCGCTGCGGCGTGCTTCGGCGGCGATCAGTTCGGTCACGCTGTCGCTGGTGTTGGGGTTGATGATCAGAAGGCGCATGGCCGGTGCTCCGTAGGTTCAGTGGCAATCAGTCAGGTGGGGAGGTGCACAACCAAAGGGCGTGGCGTGCCTCAAGCCTCGGTCAGTTTCATCAGAATGTCGGCGTACCAGGCGCAGTTGAGCCCGAGCGCCTCATCCACCGCCAGGTCGCGTGAACCGACATCCAGGCGCGCCGAATGCACGCCCAAAAGCCGCCATGGCAGTTCGTCCGGCACCTGGCCTGGCGCCGCGCGCATCACCACCGGTGCGCCGCTGGTGCCGCGGTGGGTGCGCGCATCGGTCAGAAAGTAGCCCTGACCCTGAAAGCGCAAGCCGAAGGACGAGGCCACCACCGCCTGGCGCACCACCGGCATGTGGTGCAAGGTGTCGTGAAAGCCGAGCGGGAAGCCCACCACCAGCAGCGAGGAGCCGACCTCGACACCCTCGTCCAGAGCCAGCAGGTGGGCTGGCGTGAAGGCACGGTAGAGCGCGGTTTTCGGCAGGACCGCGCGTTCGATTTCGAGTACCGCGACATCGATCTCGCCGGTGCCGTCCTTGCCCTGGCGCCATACGCTCTTTCTGGCGCGATACAGCGGCATCGAGAAGCCGGTCGATTTGGCGAGGTTGTCGGCGTCGGTATGCAGCTCGATCTCGATACGGTCGGGAAAATGCTTGCTCGGCTTGTCGATCATCACATGCCGGCTGGTGACTACGAACAGGCGTTCGTCGCGCGCAAAGAAAAAGCCGCTGGCACCGGTCAGCATCAGCTCACCATCGAAGGTGGCAACGCGTGTTGCGGTCAGGAGAATCGGTTCAATCATCATTGGCCGCTGGTTTCATAAGTGGGGCCCGCACCTGCCTGCGGACGCTGCGAAGAGTGGGTTGGCAAGCGCGCATTCGCCGCCGGCGCTTCAGGCGACGGCGATCACGCGGTAGCAGGGAACATAGCCGCTGCCGGGCAGCTTCATGCGCTGCTGCGCGACAAACGATGTCAAGAGGGTATCCATGCGCCGCATGATCGCCGCATCGCCGCGAATCTCGAACGGCCCGTGCTGCTCGATGGCACGGATGCCATGGTCCTTGACATTGCCGGCAACGATGCCGGAAAAAGCGCGCCGGAGATTGGCCGCGCGCAGATGTACCGGCTGTGCGCTGTGAATCGCCAGGCCATGCATGTTTTGGTGCGTCGGCAGGAACGGCCGCTGGAACTCGTGATCGATCGTCAGGTGCCAGTTGAAATAGTAGGCATCGCTGATCGACTTGCGGTATTCGCGCACTTCCTGCATGCCGGCCTGCATGTGTCGCGCCACCTGTGCCGGCTCGCCCACGATGACGGTGTAGCGTGCCTGCGCCGCCGGCCCCAGGGTGGCGCCGATGAATTCATCGATGTGCGCGAAGTAGGCTTCACTGCCGCGCGGGCCGGTGAACACCAGCGGATAGGGCAGGTCGGCATTGCCGGGGTGCAGCAGGATACCCAACAGGTAAAGGATCTCCTCGACGGTGCCGGCACCGCCGGGACACACCACGATGCCGTGGCCGACGCGCACGAAAGCCTCGAGCCGCTTCTCGATATCCGGCAGGATAACCAGGCCGTTGACGATCGGATTGGGCGACTCGGCGGCGATGATGCCGGGTTCGGTGAAGCCCAGGTAGCGCCCGCCGACGACACGCTGCTTCGCATGCGCGATGGTGGCGCCCTTCATCGGCCCTTTCATGGCGCCCGGGCCGCAGCCGGTGGCCACATCGAGCGCGCGCAGGCCCAGTTCGTAGCCGACCAACTTGGTGTAGTCGTATTCCTCGCGCGAGATCGAGTGGCCGCCCCAGCACACCACCAGGTTGGGCGATTGCAGGGGGCGCAACACATCGGCATTGCGCAGGATGTGAAACACCGCGTCGGTGATGCCCGCGGAGGTGGCCAAGTCGAATTTCGGGTTGCCGCTGATTTCGTCGGCGGTGTAGATCACGTCGCGCAGCACCGCAAACAGGTGCTCGGCGATGCCCTTGATCATCTTGCCATCGACAAAAGCGCCCGCCGGCGCGCCCTTCAGGTCGAGCTTGATGCCGCGCTCGCGCTGGATGATGGAGATGGAAAACGACTTGTAGCGCTCGAGCAGCGCCTTGCCATCGTCGCTGTAACTGCCCGAATTGAGCACTGCCAGCGCGCAACTGCGCAACAGTCCGTACAGACCGCCCTGGCTGGTATCGAGCAGTTTGCCGACTTCGGCGGCGGAAAGGATTTCGAGGCGCCCTTCAGGCGTGACCTGGGCGTCGACAACGGCGTGTTCCATGGGGCGTGATTCAGACTAAAGGTGATGGTGCGGCGAGCATGTTACATCGCTTGCATGGCCACGACCGATCGCCCTGCACAGCGCCGGCGCAGGCAAACGCGGCTGGCGCCGGCCGACGCTGCTATGCTCAAAGGCTTATTCGGCCCAGCCGTATCCACTTGGAGCTCCGCCATGCCATCCAAAACCGGCAAGCGCCAGTTTGACGTGATTCTCTATGGCGCCTCCGGCTTCGTCGGCCGCCAGACCGTCGCCTATTTCGCGCAGCATGCCCAAGGCATCAAATGGGCGCTGGCCGGACGCTCGCGCGAAAAGCTAGAAGCGGTGCGTGCGGCCTGCGGGGCCCGCGCTGCAAGCGCCGGCATCGTGGTCGCGGCAGCCGATGACGACGCCGCGCTGGGCGCGCTGGCTGCACAAGCGGCGGTGGTGCTATCCACCGCTGGCCCGTTCGCGCTTTACGGCAGCGCACTGGTGGCCGCCTGTGTGACGCACGGCACCCAGTATGTGGACATCACCGGCGAAACACCATGGGTGCGCGGCCTGATTGATCGCCACCATGCGCAGGCGGCGAAAAAAGGCGCACGAATCATTCCTTTTTGTGGTTTCGATTCGGTGCCCTCGGATCTTGGCGCATGGCTGGTGGCCCAGGCACTGAAGCAACAGCACGGCGAGGCTTGCGTCAGCGTCAAGGCCTGCTTTTCGCTCAAGGGCGGGGTCAATGGCGGCACCCTGGCATCGATGTTCAACGCGATGAATTCGGGCCAGATCAAGCTCCTGGCCGACCCCTTCCTGCTCAATCCGGAAGGCCGGCGGCCGGAAGATGCAAGCACGCATGCCGACCCGGTTTCGGCCCATCGCGACGCCGATTTCAACGCCTGGGTCGGGCCATTTTTCATGGGGCCGATCAATACACGGGTGGTGCGGCGCAGTGCGGCGTTGCTCTCCGGTCGCGGCAAGGCGAAGCTCTACGCGCCTGACTTCCACTACCAGGAATACCTGCGCTTCGGCCGTGGTGCTGCCGCGGCGGTTGCCGCGGCCGGCATGAGTATGGGCATGGCGCTGGGCCAGGAGGCCATGCGTTTCAAACCCGGGCGCCGACTCGCCCAGGCGCTGGCGCCGGCACCGGGCAGCGGCCCGTCGGAGCGCAGCATGGATCGCGGCTCGTTCCGTTGTGAACTGGTAGGGCGCGGCGAACGCGGCAGCGTGGTGCGCGGGCGCATCGCCGGCAAGGGAGATCCGGGCAACCGCGCCACCACCATTTTCGTCTGCGAAGCGGCGCTGGCGCTGGCCTGCGATATCGATGCATTGCCGGTGGGTGGCGGCGTGCTGACGCCGGCTGCCGCACTCGGGCTGGTGTATGCGCGGCGCCTTGCGGCAGCTGGAATAACGATCGAACCGAGCGGATCCTGAAAGCAACGCGGCAGGGATAAGCAGCATGCATTGCACGCGGCTGCCGCCGCCGCCTGCGCCGCCTGCGTGCCGCCCGCCGCGTCTTGTTGCCGGCAACCGGGACTAATATTCGCGCCGCCCCTGCGGCTGGTCGGCGCCAACCGCCTCGGCCACGCTCGCAAAGCCATCGCGCAGCAGCAGTTGCACCAGGCCGCGCTTGATCTCGCGCACCACGCCGGGCCCGCGATAGACAAGTGCGGTGTACACCTGCACCAGCGACGCGCCCAGGCGAATGCTGCGGTAAGCATCGGCGGCGCTGAATATGCCGCCGACGCCGACCAGCGCTACGCGCGTACGATCGATGCGCGCGTACCACTGGCGTACCGCCTCCTCGGAGGCGGTACGATTGGCCGGCCCGGAAAAGCTGCCGTGCATGCGTGCACGTTCGAGCGCCGGCGTTTTCAGCTGCGCGGCCAGATCGGCGGGAAACGCATAGAAGCCGATTCCCTTGACGAAAGGAAACGCATCGATGGCATCGAGCAGCGCGTCGATCAATGCCGGATTGCTTGGCGGTGTGATGCGCAGGAAAACCCGGCCGTCGCTTTCGATCTCGCGCATGGCCCCGAGCAGGGCGCGCAAATGCGCCGGGTCGTCGAAATGGGAGAAGCCGCCGCCCGAATTCGGGCAATTGAGGTTGAGCACCCGATAATCCGAGACTGCACGCGTTGCACGCGCGGCCGCGACCAGTTCGGCAATCACCGCATCGACACTGGCCGGCACCCCCGTGTTGGTTTCGACCAGGCTTATCCCCAGCGGCACCGGCAGGCGCAGCCCGGCCAGACGCCTCGCAACCACGGCCGCGCCGTCATTGGGCACGCCGTAGAACACCATGATGCCGTTGTCGGCAGGCAAGCGGAACAGGCGCGGGCGCTGCGGATTGCCGCTGGAAGGCAACAGCGAAACCGAGCCCAAGTCGAGCATGCCGAAGCCGATTGCGGCCAGTGCCTGCGGCGCGACAGCGTTTTTGTCGAAACCGGCCGGTAAACCCACCGGGTTTGGAAACGCCAGACCGGCTACCTCGGTGTGCAGCACCGGATGCGCATAAGCGTAGAGGCGGCGCAACATGGCGCGGCCGGCTGCGCTGGTGCCGGCAAGCCTGCCCGCGCCAAGCGCCAGGCCGTGGGCGCGTTCCGCGTCCATGCGAAACAGCAGCGGGCGCAGCAGGTGCGGATACAGGTTCATCAGCGGCTTGGCGCAGCGGCAGCGGGCTCAGTGGGCGTGGCGCTTGAGGAAATCGAGCAACAGCGTGTTCACCGCTTGCGGCTGTTCCTGCTGCACCCAATGTCCGGCGCCCTCGATCAGGTGCACGCCTGCGAATCGGGCGCACACGCCGGTCTGCATGGCTTCGAAATCGCCGGGCTTCTGGTAGATGCCCCAGTCGCTGGCGCCGGCGATGAACTGCGCCGGCACTTCGATGCGGCGCCCGGCATAGAGCTGCATGTCGCCAGTGAACTGCCCGCTCACCCGTGAGTGATACCAGTTGAGACCGCCCTGGAAACCGCTGCGCGCGTACTCCGCCACATACACCGCCAGCTCGGCCTCCGGCAGCCAGGTGCAAGCGGCAATCATTTCGGGCGTCGGCATATGCGGCGCCACGGTTGCCGCCATGTCGCAGGCGGCATCCATCACGTAATAGGTCGGCAATTGCGCATAGTCGGCGGCAGCCGCGCCGGCAAGTCGGGTTGGCCGGTTCTCTTTCCAGTCGGCGCTCTTGACGTGATAGTAGGCGCGCAGGAAAGCCGCCAGGCCCTGCGGCGCATGCCGCATGTCGGCATTGGCCGCCGCTGTGGAGTAGTACCACTGGTAGTGCTTGCGCGGCCGCGGCAGGCGCGCCAGATCATCCAGCAGTTGTTGCGTGCGGGTGGCCTGCAGTAGCGCCGGATCAGCCACCAGGGCGTTGTCGGCACTGCCGAACGGCAGGCCCGGCGGCCCGGCGAACGGCGCGCTCATCAGCACCACGGAGCGAAACACGTCGGGTCGTGTCAGCGCGCACCAGGCTGCCACCGAGGAGCCGAAATCGTGGCCGACCACCGCTGTCACCGCGCGTATGCCCAAGGCGTGCAGCAGGGCCAGCGCATCACGCGCCAGGGCCGGCATGGAAAACGGCCGCAGGTCGGTCTGGTAGTCGGCGCTCCAGCCGGTGGTGCGGCCGAAGCCGCGCTGGTCCGCTGCGATCACGTGATAGCCGGCGGCGGCCAGCGCCGGCATGACGCGGCGCCAGCTGTAGGCGAGTTCCGGAAAGCCGTGCAGCAGCAGCACGCAGGGACGGCCGGGGGATTCGTGGCCGGCTTCCAGCACATGCATGCTCATGGCATTGATTCCGCCGATCACGCGCGAGCGGACGGCGGATGGCAAGGGCAGCGGTGCAAGCTGGATGGACATGGAGCGCGACGCAGCGGGATCGGACGGCAATTGTCGCTCACCGGCCAAATCGCGGCGGCGCCGCTTGATCGACGTCGAGCCTCGACCGCCTGAAGCGCCGGCGCGCTCAGGAACGTGCCAGAAACGCCTTGAGGCTGGCGCCGGCCTGCGCGCGCACCTTGCCGCGCAGGAACGGGGTCCAGCCGAGCAACCAGCCGGGCAGGCCCAGCGCCTGGCGCGACCAGCGCCAGAAATCGAAGCTGTCCTGGTGGCGCACGATCAGGCCGGCGCCATCGAACTCGAACTGCGCATCGATGATGTTGTGCACCATGCGCCCGCTGGCGGAAAAGCGGTAATGCGGTTCCCAATGCGCGCTTCTGTCGGTGATCGCGCTGACCTCGAGCTTCCACACATCGCGCCCCTTGGCCTTGACCGCTTCGCACAGCATGCGCCACATGCCGCCGATCTCGCGGCGACCGGAAAGCGAGAAGGCTGCATCATCAAAGCGCGCGTTTTCCGCGTAGCAGGCAGCCATGGCGTCGCTGTCGAGTCGCGCGAAGGCGGCGTACAGGGTTTCGATGGTCTTGCGGCTCATGCCAGGCTCCTTCGGGAACGGCCAAGTCTATTCGCACGCCCGGCGCGCAGCCGCGTGCGCCAATCCGCAATGGTGCTGCGGCACGCCGCAGTCATCGTCGGGGGCGACTCGTGCCTCTGGCCACCCAAGCGGCAAACTTCCGCCGCCCAGGTGGCCAGAGGCACGGACAATGGGCATGCAGAGGCGGGTTTCAAGGTTCCGGATGGCCGAGTGGCCATCGCGCCGGTACATGCAGGCGAGACCATCGGCACCGGTTTGCTTGCCAAGATATTGCAGGACTGTGATCTCACGCGCGAAAAGTTGAATGATCTCTCATGAGTACGACCCACGCTGATCCGACAACGGGCATAAGCCTGCAGCGGCGGACAAGGCGGGCGCAGGCAGATCATCCGCAACGCCTGCCCGGTGCTGTGCAACATCAGCGCGTGTCCCAGCGGCGCGTGTCACCGCTATGCCAATGTTGATGGTGTGCTGACGCGCCTCGACCCACTCGTACTTGTGCAACGAGCGGTAGCGGGAGAGCAAGGGCTGGTGCGGCTCTCAGAGTCCGTCGGCCCGGGAGGCGTATGGGCCAACGCTGAGCGGGCAGATGTCGGGAAGAAAATCGGCTCGGCGCAGGAACTCTTCGTCACCGGCATCGGCTCGGCCTCCACCTGCCAAGATTACAAACCGGGGCCGTTCATTGTCTCGTCGACTACGGCTTCACCTTTCACCCCGCCGGCCGGAATGGACATCAGCGGCTGGCCGGCGACCATCGGCGCCAACGAGAGCTGGTATTTCAAGCCAGACGCCGGTCAGTTGCTGGGTTCGCCCGCCAATGCCGATGACACCGTGCCGCATGATGTGGCGCCGGAGGAGATCGACATCGCCAGCGAAATCTTTCGCATCGAGGCGGCGACCACCCTCACGATCCGCCGGCCGAACCGGGTATGGGCGTAGTTGTGCTTGCAGGGGTTGGCGCGCACCAGGTCGGTGAGTTCCTTAATCGACTTCACGTCGACCAGCGCCGGGTTGATGGTCAGCACATTGGACACGTTGACGATGCGCGCAATCGGTGTGAAGTCGGCTTCCCCGTTGAAGGGCCTTGTACAGCGCCGCGTTCACCCGATGGGTGGCGGCGGTGTCGAACAGGACGCCATGGCCGTCCGGCTTGGCCCGTGCCACGTATTCCGAGGCAACGTTGCCGGCCGCGCCCGGGCGGCATTCTTAAACCAGATTGGTGCCCAGGGCTTTCTGCATCGAGTCCTGCAACAGGCGCCCGACTATGTCCACCGCCGAACCTGCCGGGACGGGCATGACGATGGTGACCGGGGTGGTGCCGGGAAAATCCTGGGCGGCCACGGGTGCCACCAGACTCGCAGCGACTCACAGGACATACAGCTTGATAAAGCCAGGGAGCAGTTTGTTGAGCATGGAACGCATGATGTTGTCTGGTCGCGATGGATCAGTCCCAAAGATGAAGCAACAGCGATACCAGCATGACGCGGCCCGCAGCAATGACTTTGCGTCAAAAGCTTATGCCGCTCCCCGCGCAAGCTCACTCCAGTTTCGCCCCCGACAACTTGACGGCCTGTCCCCAGGCCGTGAAATCCTCGCGCAGTTGCGCCGCGAATTCCGCCGGCTTGTTGCACACCACCTGTACACCGATGGCGTTCATGCGCTTGACGAAATCCGCATCTTTGGCCGCGATAGCCATGGCCTCGGCGATGCGGTCGACCACCGCCTTGGGCGTCCTGGCCGGCGCCGCGATCGCGTTCCAGGTATTTGTCTGGAAGCCCGGATAGCCCGATTCGGCGATGGTGGGCACACCCGGAAGCTGCGGCACGCGTTGCGCGCCCGACACCGCCAGCACGCGGATCTTGCCGCCGGTGAGATGCGGCAACACCTCGGCGACGTTGGCGAAGTACACCGGCACATGTCCGGCCAGCACGTCCGCGAGCGCCGGCGCGCCACCCTTGTAGCTCACGTGCACCATGTCGAGCTTGGCGCGCGTCAGGAAGGACGCCATCGAAAGGTGGCTGACGCTGCCGCTGCCGGCGGAGGCATAAGGCATCTTGCCGGCTTGCGCGCGTACCAGCGCCGCGAACTCGTCCAGTGTCTTGGCAGCGACGCCGCTGCCGACCGCCATCGCGAACACGTTGCTGGCCACGATGGTCACCGGTTCGAAGTCCTTGACCGGGTCATAAGGCGTCTTGGTCAGGTGCGGCAGCACGGCCATCTGCGGGGCGGTGGCCATGAACAGGGTGTAGCCGTCGGCCGGCGCGCGCGCCACCGCCTCGGCCGCCAACGCGCCGTTGGCGCCGGGCTTGTTTTCGACGATCACCACCTGGCCTATCTGTTTGCCGAGGAATTCGGCGCTGATGCGCGCGATGCTGTCGGTGTTGCCGCCGGCGGCGAAGGGAACGACCAGACGAATGGGTTTCGCTGGCCAGGCCTGTGCGGGCGCGGTTGCCGGGCATAGCGACGCGGTCAGCAGGAGCAGGGAGCAGATGCGGGCAAATCCGTTCATGGTCTGGGCGCTTTCATTCAAATTGCGGCGGTTGGGAAAAAGGTTCATGCGGCGTCGCTGGCACCGAAGGTTTTGCGCGCGGCTTCGCAAGCGCGGCCGACATGGGCGACCGCCGCAGCGCGCGCCGAGCGCGCGTCGCGCGCCTCGATGGCGACCAGGATCTGCCGCAGTTCGAGCGCGCTGTAGCGGGCTCGGCCGCTGGTCGCCATCGAGCGGGCGCGCAGGAAATTGATGCGGGCGAGCAGTGCCTGCAGTAGCTCGGCGATGACGCGGTTGCCGCAGCCGGCGAGGATCACGTCGTAGAAGCGCGCGGTCGAACCGAGGCGTTCGACCGCGTCGCCGGTCTTGACCGCGCGGTCGAAGTCGTCGAGCGCGTCGCGCATGCTCTGGAGGGCTTTTTCGTCGGCACGCGAGGCGTACAGATAGCAGGCCTCGCCTTCGAGCATGGCGCGAACGTGATAGATCTGCTCGGCCTCCTCGAGGTCGATGTCGGCGATAAACGGCCCCTTGTTGGGGACGGAGCGGATCAGCTTTTCCGCCTCTAGCTGGCGCAACGCCTCGCGCACCGAACTGCGGCTCACCCCAATCTGCTCGCACAGACTGGCTTCCACCAGCTTCTGGCCGGGCCTGAACATGCCGCCGATGATGGCCTCGCGCAATTTTTCAACCGTCTGGCTCTGCACGGTCTGTACCTTGATCTTCAGGTCCATGGTAGCCCCCGCTACGCGCCGGCGCGGGTGCCCGCGCGTCCGGCCTGGCGTGGCATGTGGCGCGAAAACACCAGATAGTGGCCGCTGAACCAGGGTTCGACGGCGAGCCTGGCGCGCCAGGGCGTGGCGCGTGCCCGCGCGCGCTCCGGCGACTCCAGCGCGCCAGCATCGTTCAGGTAATGAAGGGCCAGATGACTCCAGTTACCGGGGGCGCCGTCGCGGATGAGGAAGCGCCGGCACATCAGCCAGTCGCGGCTTTCGAGCAGGATAGGCACGTGGTCCTGTTCGTACCAATCGTTGAAATCCTGGTGGCGCTCCGCCGGCACATTGAAAAACACCGCGTACAGGAAGGCGGCATCGAGCGGCGCGGCGCCCGCGTGAGCGGCGCGTTGTTCGCCGATCTGCTCGCCCAGGTAGCGGGTGAAGCCGGCCACGCCGTCGAGCATGCGCTTTGTCACGGGCGAGGGCTGGTTTTTCACCTGGCCGTAGGCCGGGCTTTTGAGTACGTCCAGCGTTTCCAATTCATAGACGGCCAGATAGCTGCCGTCCTTCACCGACTTGTAGCGCTGCGAACTGGCGAAACCTGCCACGCCCATGCGCAGCGGAATGTGCTCGGTGTCGTACCAAACATTGAATTCACCTTCCCAGGCCGGGTCCGGCGTCATTTCGGAGAAAAGGATCGAACCCCCTTGCAGCGCGTTGGACATTTTTTCGCCTCCCCTTGACTTTATCGTCCGACAATCTTAAAGTCGGATTGTCTGTTATGTCAAGATGTGTTCGCAACCGGCGACACCGTCCAATCGGGGAGCAAGCATGAAACTCAGGATTCGCAGGACCATGACAGTTACGGATTCGCGTGAAATCGACGACGCCGGCAAGGAGGCCGCTTCGCCCCTGGTCAAGGTGGCGGTGGCCGTGGTGGTGGAAAACCCGTTCGCCGGGCGCTATGTCGCCGATCTGCAGCCCTATGTCGCCGCCAGCGTGGGCATAGGTGAGCTGATGGGCAAGTTGGCGGTCAAGGCCATGGGCCAGCACAAGGTGCAGAGCTACGGCAAGGCCGGCATCGTCGGCGTCAACGGCGAGCAGGAACACGCCAACGCGCTACTGACCAGCGATTTCGCCGAACCGATCCGCCGCGCCATAGGCGGAGGCCGTGCGTGGGTGTCGTCGATGACCAAGGTGGCCGGGCCGGGCATGCCGATCGACGTGCCGATGAACCACAAGGACGCCATCTATGTACGTTCCCACTACGACGGCATGAGCCTGACCTTCCACGACACCCCGGCGCCCAACGAGATCGTGCTGATCTTCTGCCTGGCCAGCCGCGGGCGCCTCAACGCGCGGGTGGGCGGCTTGCGGGCCGAAGATGTCAAGGGTGAAGACGGGCTGGTTTGAAAGAGAGGGCTGAGATGAAAACCGCGATCGTGAATCTGGGCAGAATCGTCACCGGAGACTGGCGCGCGCCGTTTGCCTCCGGCGACAGCATCGTCATGGCCGATGGCAAAATCGTCTCGGTCGGATCCGCCTCGGCCGACGCCGTGGCCGCCTGCGACGTCGTCATCGACGCCGACGGTGCCACCGCGATGCCGGGGATGATCGACTCGCAGGTGCACAACACCTTCGGCGACTACACGCCGCGTCAGAAGACCGTCGGCTTTCTCGAGAGCTACGTGCATGGCGGCACCACCACCGCGATCAGTGCCTCCGAGGTGCACGTGCCCGGCCGCCCGAAGGACCCGGAAGGCGTCAAGGCGCTGGCCGTCGCGGCGATGAAGTGCTTCCTGGACTACCGGCCCGGCGGCATGAAGGTGCACGCCGGTTCCATCATCCTGGAGCCCGGTCTGAAGGAGAGCGACTTCGCCGAGATCGCCGCCAAAGGGGTGTGGCTGGCCAAGGCCGGTTTTGGCGCGGTCAAGTCGCCGTTCGAGTACGCCGAGATGGTCGGCTGGGCCCGCAAGCACGGCATGATCACGACGGTCCACACTGGCGGCGCGTCGATTCCCGGCTCGTCCGGCATCTGGGCCGACCACCTGATTGCGATGCAGCCGCACGTGTCGTTCCATGTGAATGGTGGGCCGGTGGCGATGCCTGACGAGGACTTCCCACGCATCCTGCACGAGAGCCAGATCGCATTGCAGGTCTGCACCGCCGGCAACCTGCGCACGCTGCTGATGCTGGCCGACATGGTGCGCGCGGCGGACCAGTTCGACCGCTTCCTGATCGCCACCGATACGCCCACCGGCAGCGGCATCATGCCGCTGGGCATGATGTACACCATCACCCACCTGGCCAGCCTGACCAAGATGCCGGTCGAGTGGGCCATCGCCGCTGCCACCGGCAACAACGCCAAGGTTTATGGCCTCAACTCGGGGTTGCTGGAAGCAGGGCGCGATGCCGACGTGCTGGTCGTTGACGCCTGCATCGGCGGCAGCAAGCGCGAGGCGCTGGACGCGCTGCGCAACGGCGACATCGCCGCCGTCGCCGCCGTCGTCACCGACGGCGTGCCCCGCTTTGTCGGCAAGAGCCGCAACACCCCCGCCCCCATCCGCAAGGTGCGGGTCGCGCACTGCAGCGTGATGCAGGACTACTCGGGAGCGGCACACTGATGGCAAAGCCAACTCACGTGCTCGTCGCCGGTGCCGGGCCGGTTGGCGTGATCGCCGCGCTGGCTTGTGCGCAAAAAGGCTTCAAAGTGACTTTGCTGGAAGCTGAAAGGGTGATCGACGAAAACCCGCGCGCCGCCACCACCCATCCTTCAACGCTGGAATTCATCGCCCAGGTGGGCCTGATCGACGAGTTCGTCGCGCAGGGACTGGTGGCGCGCTACTTCCAGTTCTGGGATCGTGACACGCAAATCCGCGTGGCGCAGTTCGACCATGACCTGTTGCGCGATGAAACCGCGTATCCGTACGTGGTGCAGACCGAGCAGCACAAGCTGGCGCGCATGGGCATTGCCAGGCTGGCGGACTATCCGGATGCCACGTTCCGCTTCAACGCCAGGGTGGCAGCGGTGAGCCAGAACGACAGCGGCGTCTGCGTCACGGTCGAGCAGGATGGGGAGGCGGCCGTGCTCGCGGCCGACTACCTGATCGGCGCCGACGGTGGGCGCAGCACGGTGCGCAAGTTCCTCGACATCGCCTTCGAGGGCTACACCTTCGCAGAGCGCTTCACAGTGCTAACCACCCTGCATGATTTCGAGAAGTCCAGAGGCTTCTGCTTCCGCAACTACCTGGCCGGATCCGAAGCCTGGGCCAACCTTTTCAAGGTGGCGGGCGACGACATGCGCGGCCGCTGGCGCGCCGTGTTCCCCACCCGCGAAAGCGAAAGCGACGAACAGGCGCTGGCCGACGACGCGGTGCGCGCGCGCCTGACCGGCATCGACCCCGCCTGCCGTCTGGAAGACGTGGTGCACCGGAACATCTATAACGTGCACCAGCGCGTCGCCGCGAAGTTCCGCGTCGGCCGGGTGTTCATCGCCGGCGATGCCTCGCACCTCAACAACCCGATCGGCGGACTGGGCCTCAACTGCGGCATCCACGACGCCATGGAACTGGTGGCCACGCTGGAGGCCGCGCGCGCCGGTGCCGCCGATTTCGACCTCGATCGCTACGAGCGCCGGCGCCGCAGCCTCAACATCGAGTTCATCCAGGAACAGACCATCAACAACAAGAAACGCCTGGAAGAAAAGGATCCGGCGGCGCGCCGGCAACGCATGGACGAATTGCGCGCGCTGGAGGCCGACCCGGTGCGACAGAAGGCTTTCCTGATGCGTTCGTCACTCATTGCGAGCGTGCGCCAGGCGCGGACCATCGCTTGAGCCGTCGCCCCATCGGCGTTCCTCCGCAAGAGCTTACCCACCGCACGAAAGCAAGCCATGATTATCCGAATCCTGTTGCTGATCGCCGCATTGCTGGCGCCTGTCGCACCGGCCATCGCGGAACGAGCCGCTTCGATAGAGTACGAGTTCGTCGCGCGTCCCGTGGCGGTTCCGGCGGAATAAGCGGGCGAGAACCTGCGCTTCCTCGAAATCCGCGCCATCGACGGGGCACGGGTGAAGGCGGCGCTCTGGCAGCCGGGCGGTGCGCGGCAAGAAATCGCTTCATCTCTGTCACGTCCGGCAGGCGGCTAGATTCGCGACAGCGTAAGAACCGCTTCCAGTCCACCTTCTGGCGGGTTGCGCAAGCGCCCATCTCTGCTGTGCGCTTGCGCAATGTCGCGCACAATCACGAGACTCAACCCTGCGCAAAACCAGCAACCTGAGCTTGGTCGCCACGGCATCTGCCCGACAACCACCTACAGCGGGCGTTCCTCACCCGGTGGCGGCAAGCTTGCCGACGCTGTAGCCGACCAGCCCCAGGCCGAGCGATTCCTTGAGGATCATGCCGGCGACGGTGCGGTCGCGCGCTCCGACCGGGTTGATGATTACGCACTTGGTGTTCTGCCGCGTAGATTGTCCGAAGAACAGTGACGCGGGGTTGCAGGAGGCGGTGCATTGATGACTAAACATAACGGGTTTCGTATAATGTTTCCCGTTAAGCGCCCATTCAATGATCGTCTCCTTCAAATGCCGGGCTACGCAGTCGCTGTTTGCCGGGTCGTCCGTCAGGCGCTTCGTGAACATTCGTCCTGTCGCCGAGCGCAAGCTGCAGATGCTGCACCGCGCGGCGCAGTTCGATGACCTGCGGATACCGCCGCAAAACCGGCTGGAAAAGTTAAGGGGCGACCGCAAGGCCCGCTAGAGCATTAAGGTCGCGCGTCAAGCGGCAGGCGACGCCATTGCGCGCGAGATTTCCAGCCGATACACCCGTGCTGCGGTGTCGTGCAGAACTTGTTGCTGCATCTCGGGTGTGAGGCCGGCGACGGCCTTGCGATGGGCCGCGACGATCTCGGCGTAAGTGGTCCAGAGCTTCTCGATGGGGAAATTGCTGCCAAACATGCAGCGTTCGGCGCCGAAGATCTCGACCGTCTCGCGCACCATGAAGGCAATGTGGTCGGAGTCGTTGCGGTGCAGGAAGGTGCCGAAAGCCGACAATTTGCACACCACGTTGGGTTCGGCCGCCAGGCGCCGAAGGCCCTCGCGCCACGCTGCGATGCCCTCGGGCGACATATCCTCGAGCATGCCGGCGTGCTGCAGGATGAACGTGATGTCGCGGTTGGCCGCCGCGAGCGCCGCCGCGCCGGCCATTTGGCTGGTGAACACCTGCAGGTCGAAGCTCATGCCGTGGTGCGCGAGCGCGCGGATGTTGCGGCGCAGCTGCGGGCTTGATGCGAGGTCTGGCGATGAGGCAAAACGGTACAGATCGTTCTCGTGCCAGTGCAATTGCATGCGCACCCCGCGCATCAGCGGGTGCGTTGCCTGGCGCGTCAGGGTTTCTTCGACGTTGGCGGACAGCAAGTCGGCATACCCGACGATACCGTGTGGCCAGCCGTGACGGTCGGCCACCGACTGCACCCACGCCACCTCTTCCACCGCCTGCTCCCTGGCCCAGTTGGCCTGCACGTAGACCGACTGCACGACGCCGCTGCCGGCGAGGTCGGCGACGAACTCTTCAACAAGATAATCGCGGCGAAGCGCCTCGTGCGGGCCGAACACGCGCGGCTGCATGGGACCGTTGAGCCAGGGCAGATCGGCCTGGCGCCAGATGTGGTGGTGCGAGTCTATGACGGGAAGCATGGCAATCCTTCAAGGGTGCGGGAGCGGTGCCGCCAACTGCGGGCACAGCAGCCCGCAAAATGATCAGATGGTACGCGCGTTTCGCGCATTCGAGCGGCACAGGGAGAAGATGCGGTCAACGCTCGTCGGG
>Ga0163147_10000497_pt1 | contig 62374 bp, 47 predicted proteins | sample OliLakLV19MP6G1_FD_148597 | JGI IMG/M metagenome (GOLD analysis project Ga0163147, IMG submission 148597) | Freshwater microbial mat bacterial communities from Lake Vanda, McMurdo Dry Valleys, Antarctica- Oligotrophic Lake LV.19.MP6.G1 | ecosystem: Environmental > Aquatic > Freshwater > Lake >... | reverse complement strand
TCCGCTGGACATCTTCGAATTGGGTATTCCCTATGAAGTAACGATTCACGACTATGCCTGGATCTGTCCCCAAGTAACACTGCAGGATGAGACCGGCGAGTATTGTGGGGAGCCTGAGATCCGGCACTGCGAGAGCTGCTATCGGAAGCTGGGTCCCCATAAGGATTGGGGGAGTCTACCGCAGCGGTCCGGGTCAGTAGAAGAGATGCGCGGACACAATCTCGATGCCCTGCGGCGCGCGGAACGAGTTACGTTTCCGTCGGAAGATATCCGAGTGCGGATGAGCCGTTACTTTGAAGCGCGCCAGGTGCTTGTCCAGCCCCATGACCGTGTGGTGCCAGCGCTGCGGCGGATCGCTGCGGACAATGGGCGGATCCGTGTGGCGTATATCGGGTCATTGGGATACGCCAAGGGCTTTCATGTGTTGTACCCGTTGTCTCTCGATGCCTTGAAGCGCTCGTTACCAATAGACTTCACGGTAATCGGTTCTGCAGCGGAGTCCCGTCCATTAGAAGAGCTCGGTGTGAAGATTTTGGGTTACTACCAGAGCGATTCGGAGGCGCGGGAGTGGATTGAGGCGGTGGATCCGCATGTGGCGTTGTTCCCGGGTGTGCTGCCGGAATCGTATTCGTATACATTGTCTATAGCCTTCGCGGCGGGACTGCATCCGGTGGCGTTCGACTTAGGCGCGATCGCGGAGAGGATTCGCGCGACGGGGTTTGGGACGTTGCTCCAGGTGGGGGCGACGCCAACGGAGATCAACGATTTGCTCATTCGTTTGGCCAGCACCAGATAGAACGTCGTTATGCTGTTCACGGATGAGTTCCAGCAGTGGTGGGCTTCCTTGAGCGATAGCGAACAGGACGATGTGGCTCTCTCTGTCCGCCATCTGGTTGAGTTCGGACCAGCCTTGGGGTTTCCACACAGTTCCAGAGTGGTCACATCCCGGTATCCGCAAATGCGGGAACTTCGAACGCCACGGACAGCCATTTCGTATCAATTCTCTAAGATGGCCCTCGAACAACTGGTCGGCCATAGGAACAAAAGTCTCATGCCACCGATCGTTGCCTGTCTTGTCGCCGGCAATCAAGAGGATCGCCGTCCTGAGTGGATTGAACGCATAGAGTGTGCAAGGAAGGACGTATCTAGTGCCGACACGTAATTTTAAGCAACTGCTCGAAGCTATGCCTGGGGCAAGACAAGAGAAACTCGCCAAGCGTTTTCCAGAGAGTCTCGATGCGATGCCGTTGGACGAACTGCGGAAGGCTCGTGAGATGACCCAACTGCAACTGGGTGAAGTTCTCGGAGTCCACCAAAGCGAGGTTTCGAAGATCGAACATCGCACCGATATCTGCACTAGCACTTTGATGGAGTATGTCGAGGCCGCATCAGCCAGTTTGAAGAAGTTCGCCGGTAGTGTATCAGTGTCCTAGCAGTTTTCTGTAGAGCGCAATCCACTGATCGCGGACCGGTTCCGGACGATACCGGTCAACTTCCCGTCTCGCCTCACCGGTGAGACGTTCCACCAATGCCGGATCCTCGAGCAGCCGGAAGATGTTGCTTGCTACGGCTTCATCGTCGTCGAGCTTCACCAACAAAGCGGTCTTTTCATCGGTAGCGATATACGGGATTCCACCGGTATCGGTCGCAATGATCGGCAATCCGGAGGCCATGCATTCCAATAAGCTCCCCGGCATGCAGTCGATGTTCGGAGTGGTGACGTAGATATCCGCAGCGTCGTAAAGCTCCGGAATCTCGGCATGCGGTATCTTGCCGACGAACGTATAGTTCGTCAGTCCGAGTCCCGCAGCGTAGTCCCGCAAATGTTGCTCTGAAGGACCCACATGCGCAATGGTCAACGTCGCTTCGGGATACTTGCCGAGCACCTTTTTGAACGCCCGTAGAATGCATTCGATGTTGTAGAGCGGTTCGAGAATGCGATTCGTCATGATCACCGGCCGCAACTTCGAGCGCTTGCGGTAAATGAACGGCGTCGTGTCGATGACATTGAGAATGGTTTGCGTACGGATGCCGAACTTGGCGAACACATCGGCAATGAAACTGGTGTTGCCAACCACGACATCCGCCCAACCGAGCGTTGGTTTCGCGGATTTGAAGTCCCGCAGATGCTCTTCCGCCTGGCCATCGCGATAGTTCACGATGACCTTCTTGCCAAGCAGCTTTCCGATGGCGATGGCGGGAATGGTCCAGAGCGTATACGAGTAGAGCCCCGCGCAGAAGAGATGCAGAATGTCCACCTGCGACGACCTCCACACGACGCGCGGAAAGTAGCAGAGCATTGTCATGCAAGTGCGTACGAAGGGAATCCGCTTCACCCACTTGAAGCCCGGAGGAAACAGCGGATTGATCGCCTGAAACCGCATCTCGACACCAGGGACGCTACCCAGCAGCTTTACCAACCGCTGGGCCTGTACCGCCTGCCCGCCCAGGATTTCGTTGGCAGGTCCGAACAGCAGAACTCGAATCGGCTTCATTTCCGATACGCGGACAAATCGATCGGTAGTTTGCAGCCCTGCTTGGCCGATTCCATCGCGCGAATACAACCAATCGTTGCGCGGATGCCGTCATAGACGGTTACTTCCGGCTGTTTGCCTGTCCTGATGCAATCCACAAATGCCGCCAACTGCTCTTCGTAGCCCTTCTGCGGGAACCAGGCTTTCTTGGTACTCGAAAGCGTGCCGTTGATGGTGAGGCGCTTGAAGTTCTCGCTCGACATACCAAGGCCCTGCTGGAAAGCTTCCACCAGTTCGCCGCCGGACGTCTTGCTGCCCATGGTCGAGTAGGTTAGGTTTCCAATCGAGCCGTCGGCAAAGCGGAAGCTCGCCACCATGTTGTTCTCGCCAATCGGATCCTTGCCGCCGCCGGGTAGCGAATAGGCGTTCACTTCCACCGGTTCGGCGTCGAGCATCCAACTCATGAGGTCGACAAAGTGACAGGCCTCGCCCAGGATCGCCCCGCCAAAAGCCGGATCGGCCATCCAGTATTCACCGGAGATACCCGGCGAATTTACGCGGCTGTGAACGACAGCGGGAGCCGAGCGTCCCTTTAGCTTGGCGCGGAACGGCTTGTAGAACGGCGAGAAACGGCGATTGAACCCGACTGTCAGGAGATTACCGGTTTCCTTCACGGCTTGATGCAGATCGAGACATTCCTGCTCTGTGATCGCCATCGGCTTTTCGACGAGCACATGCTTGCCGGCGCGAATCGCCCGCAGTGCCTGTGAGGCATGCAGTTGATTCTTGCTGGTGATCAACACCATGTGAATGTTCGGATCCTCAAGAATCCTGTCGTATTCAGTGGTGCAGTAATCGCAGCCGTAGCGAGCCGAAACACCCTTGCCGCGGGCGCCGCTCGATGAATAGATGGCCCGTAGACGGGTGTTCGATACCTTTTGCAACGCAGGTATGTGCGCCCACTTCGAGAGCACTCCCGGGCCAATCAACGCAACGCCTACTTCCCCGCTCCCGACAGTTCTGGCATGCACAGCCGGAGCCTTTTGTGGCTGCGCGGCGCCGGAAATACGCCGGGGCTTGCCCTGCGGATCCGGATAACTCAACACCACGGCCAAGCTGTTTGAAGCCGGGTTCATGATGGTCTGGTAGGCCGTGGGGGCCTCTTCGAGTTTGTAGCGATGCGTGATGAGCGGATCGATTTGAACAAGCTTCCGCGAGACCAGCCGCAGGAATTCTTCCATGTTGCGGTTCTCGGTCCAGCGGACATACGGGAAAGGATAATCCTGGCCCTGGCGCTCGTAGAGAGGATCGTAGGATCCCGGACCGTAGGCGCGCGACATCAGCACCTGAATCTCTTTGAGATACGCCGGATACCAGGGGAATTCCATGCCCACTGCGCCGACAATGACGATCTTTCCGCGATCACGGCAAATGTCGAGAGCGGTAAGCGAGGGAGCGGAAGACTTGGAGGCCGCGCAAATGATCACGGTATCGACACCGCGGCCGTCGGTAAGCGCCAGGATATGATTGAGCGTTGCTTCGCCGCCCACAATGCCGTAGTCAGCACCCATGCGCTCGGCCAGATCGACGCGATCCTGCTTGAAGTCGAGGGCGATCACTTGCCCGCCCTGTACACGTACAAGTTGGCAGGTGAGTTGGCCAACCAGGCCGAGTCCAATCACTGCGACGCGGTCCCCAACGCCGATCTGCGCCGTGCGGACGCCATTCAAAGCGATACTACCGAGCGTTGCGAAGGCGGCGTGCTCAAAGCTGACGTCGTCCGGGATCTTTGTGACCAGATTCTTGCCGGTGACAATCGATTCACCGTGGCCGGTTCCTTCGCCGCCATAGGCGACGCGATCGCCGATCTCAAACTCCTTGACAGTCGAATGCTTTTCAGCGATATAGCCGCCGCCAGAGTATCCAATCACCGCGTACTCATCGTTGAGCTTCGCTTGGGTTTCGCGAATCGTGGGCAACGGACCAAACTGCTTCATGACGTCGAAAACCATCTTGACGCGCGACTGGCTAACCTGTGTGGCGATGCTGCCGGTATGAATCGACGCCGTCTCGGTGCCGCTCGAAATGAGGGAGGCTGCCGGACGTACGAGCACATGATGCGAAGGTGTGACGGGATCCGGAACCTCGTCGACAATAATCTGCTTCACACCTTTTCGGATGACTTGTTTCATGCTCCTCTTTTGCAATCCCTGCGGGAAACGAGGCTTGCGCCCCTGCCCGCTTATGTCTTAGCTATCGGCAGAATCGGCTTGTTTCCGCTGTAAGTTGCTGTGTGCTTGGGAATAAAGCCAGGAATGGGCGGCCTTCTTCATGATAGAGGATCGTTTGCAAAGGGAGCAATGAGAAGACTAGTAGTACTGGCAGGTTCCGCGGTACCACCGACGTCTTGAGCAGAGCCATGACTGGAGTTTTCATGTCCATTAAGAACTCATCGCGTCGGCGGGCGACTGAGGATCGATGCGGCTCGCCGCCCAGGCTTCCGGTTCGGTGAGGTACCAGGCCATCGTTTCGGGATGTCTTTGTGCCGCTCGGGCAGGGGTTCGAGGTTCACCGTGAATGTGGCGATCAGGACCCGGTCCTCAGAGTGGGCTGCGGACCCGGTGCAGGTCCGTCGGTCTCGATGTCGGTGATCATGTAGATCTCGTTGTTCACTGTTTCGCCAGCATCTGTTTCGCCCACTGGCGGTCCTGTTCTGACACGGCGGGATCTGTCAACCAGGCCTCCCACTCGGCGCGCATGGCGACCAGTTCGTTTTTCACTTTTTGCCCCACAGTGGATGTTGTGGCGGTTGAGTTCCTGACCTGTTCGCGATGACTTCTGATTGTTTCGGGTTCGAAACAAGTAGGTACGGCAACCATGAGATACGCCGCGGGATTCGACAGAGGCCTCTTGCGCAGCACCCGGCCACGCTCGTGTATGAAGTAAACGATCTCGTCCATAGTCGCATCCGTGGACTTCTGACGACAGTGGGCAACGAGCGAGCGCACCGTTGCGGCGTCCGGATCCACTCCGAATTCCCTCAAGGCGGCATCCACAGCAGCGGACCATGTATCCACTGGTGATAGCGGAACACCCACCGAGGGTGCAAACGGAATCACAGGTACAGGTTGGCCGGAGGGCCATACAAACTCGACTGCCCTGCCCTTCTTGACGATGTGTTGCAATCCGGCCACACGCTGACGCCGCAGGATCTCTGCCCTACTGAAGATTCGATACGTGCGTCCGACCCGCTCGGAGCTGTTCTCCCTTGCCACCACCTCAATGATCCGCTTGAAGACCAGCTTGGGAATCAACTGCCGCACCGACTTTTCATCCAACCGAACCAATTTCGCAAGGCGATCGTAGCCGAGCGAGAAGGTCCGGCTGTTTTCGGACTCAACGGTGAGATCGGCGGCTGCGTTCCAAACCGATTGATAGAAGCGTTCCTCGCCCATGGTCATGGACTCTTCCGCAACCTTGATGGCCCGCACACGCTTGGCCTCGTGCAGGACCCCGGTGGCGTCCACCCAAGGCGGATCCGGGGCGATCCAGCGCGTTGTGTATCCCGAGGGAGGCGTCACCGGATCTGCGGGGACATCCACTTCTGGAGGTTTTAGGGTGGGCGCTTGGACAACGAATTGTGGAACACCCACGGCAGGCGTTGGACCTCCCAGGACATCGTTCAATCCACGGAGCGCGGGTCCGCTGGCGAGTTCCCGCCAGTCGAGTGGCTCGATGTGTTTGGACTTCGCCCGCGATTTCGCGAGTGGGGGTGCTGCCTGCTTCTTTGATCCTGACGCCATGATTCAAGTATATGCCACGGTGGGTGTTTCGGGATCCGATGGAGATCACGGCCAAGGCCGCTGTCCTACTTGAGTGCTTCGATGATCTCGATGTCTCGCTTCAAGACGTCGGTGAGAAGTTCCGAGAGGCCGACGCCCTAGCGTGCAGCTCTGTCCGAGAAGTACTCCCAGACTCTTCTCTCAATGGATGCGGGCAAAAATACTGGTGCGTGCGTTGGGATACGATGACTGCCGCGTGTAGCTTTGCTGAAGTCAATCTCAGCTAGTATCTCTTCGTCGATAGGTTGGTTGGTCATTGGCTTTCCGTGTAGTACTGAATCTCTGTCGCCGTGGCGCGTCGAGCGGTAATGATTCGAGTCTAGACTAGACGGCCACCGGCCACCGGCCACCGGCCAAGGTAAGCTACCGACATCAATGCGCCTGTACTTACCAGTCCCACCGAAAACCAGCGTTCGTCGGATCACTTTGGGTCGTATCGGCAAGTGTAAGACTCCGGGGGTTGCCGAAGATCGTCGATGCAAGTTCGAAAGAGACACCGTGTTTTCGAAGTTTGACGCCGCCTTCGCATCGTCCCAGTCGAATCGGAACTCTTTTTCATCCACGCTTCCACAATCCTACACTCGCTATTCGACGATTGATCACCCGGTGCCCTTTAAGTCAAGCCTTAGCGACTTTGGGAGGCTTTACAAAGAAACCGGTGAGCAATGCGTCCGCAGCCACCTCATAATCTTCAAGGGCCTTCGATTTCGGATCATAGTCCTGAAGAAACTGACGGCTGCGCGCAGCCTTCACCACGGTCGTATCTGTCCGGATGTTCGGCAGCAGCGGAACCCGTAGTTCCTTCGACATCTCCTGCAGCGCCGCCATGACAGTGCCGGTCATCTGGAGGCGGTTGTTCACCATCACCGGCAGCATCCCAATCGACGCGATGCCTGTCTGCCGCTTGAAGAGCCGGTTCAGTTCATTGGCCGAGCTGATGCTGGCGCTGGCGCCTTGCACGCTCAAAGTCTCCATCGCCACCGGGATCAACACGTTCTTGGTGTAGAGCATCGCGCAGGTCTGAAAGAGATTGAGAGATGGTGCCACGTCGATCACCACCGCATCGTAGGGCTTGTCCACACCGCTGTCCCCGAAAGCCTGTTCAAAGTGTAATTCGCGCAGGGTCTGGCCGCTGATGATGTCCTCAGCAGCCTGCGTTTTGCGATCGCTACACAACACATCGAGGTTCTCGCGTGCAGGCACCACACACTCGCTAAACAGCACTTGACGTATCAAGAAGTCGTGCAGCGTGAACTCCGGCCGCAAACCCAGAATCGTGCCAACCGAACCCTGCGAGTCCGTATCGATCAACAGCGTGCGCATGCCTCTGTCGGAAAAACAACGGGCCAAGGTGACGGCGGTGGTCGTCTTGGCGACGCCTCCGCGCTGATTGCTGACAACAATTCGAATCATGTGCTGAAATCCTCCTGCGAAGGGGCGAGTTCCTGCCGGGCGGCTTCGAGATCGGCGGGGGTCCACCAACGGCGGACAGTGCCATCGCGAACCACTGGCGATGTCAACGCACCGGACTTTAGCTTGCGGAAGAAGCTCGCACGGCTCAAACCCAGCGCCTTCCAGGCGATAGCATCCGGAATCGTATTGCTAGGGCGGGGAACTCGTTGGTACGCCATATCAATACCGTCAGTATAGAGCAGAAAGTGGGATGGAAAACGTCTCATAATAGCACCCCGTCCCACCCTCCGTGGGTGTTCCGGTTACGCCTACGGCCTGCGGGAAAGCTCATAACTGAAAGATGACGTACACGCCCCCGATAGGGAACAATAGAAAGAGCAATGTGTGGGATCGCCGGATTCGCCGTCCAAAATGGCGCGGCTCGCGAGAGCCTGATTCACAGCATGTGCGATGCGATTGTGCATCGCGGGCCTGACGATGAGGGCGTTCACGTCGATGGGCCTGTCGCCATCGGCATGCGCCGCCTGAGCATCATCGATTTGTCCACCGGCCATCAACCGATTCCCAACGAAGACAACACAGTCTGGATCGTATTCAATGGCGAAATCTACAACTTTCAATCGCTGCGTCAGGAACTGATCGCCAAGGGCCATCGCTTTCGTACCAACAGCGATACGGAAACGATTCTGCATCTGTATGAGGAAGAGGGTCCACGGGGTGCGGAGAAGCTGCGCGGCATGTTCTGCTACGCCATCTGGGACACTCGCAAGCGTCAGATTTATATCGCGCGCGACCGCTTTGGCAAGAAGCCTCTTTACTACTCACACACCAAAGAAGGACTCTACTTTGGCAGTGAACTCAAGACTCTGCGAGTCCACGAGAACCTCGACTGGACCCTCGACAACGAGGCGCTGAAGCTCTACTTTCAGTTCCGCTACATCCCTGAGCCCTTCACGCCCTTCAAGAACGTAACCAAACTGCCCGCCGCGCACTGGATGCGTTACGATCTGGCCACCGGCAAACTGGAACAGCAACGCTACTGGAGGCTGCCTGCGCCATCCGAAGAGGATCCCTCGAAGTTCAACGAAGCCAAACTCTGCGAAGAGTTGAAGACACGCTTCGACGAAGCGGTGAGGATTAGAATGTTGGCGGATGTTCCGCTGGGAGCATTCTTGAGTGGCGGCATCGATTCCTCGTCCGTCGTCGCATCGATGGCTCTGCAATCCCAAGAGCCTGTGAAGACCTTCTCGATCGGCTTCGACATCCCGGAATACAACGAACTGCCCGCCGCAAAGCTGGTGGCGGAACAGTACAAGACCGAGCACCACGAAATTATTGTGCATCCGGATTCGATCCAGTTGGTAGAAAACCTGGTTCGCCATTTCGATGAGCCCTTCGGCGACTCGTCCGCCTTGCCCACGTATGCTGTCAGTGAGTTTGCACGGCAACATGTGAAGGTGGCTTTATCTGGAGACGGTGGCGATGAGTTGTTCGCCGGCTACGACAGCTTGGTCGATATCGAGAAGTTCAAGCGCTACGACGCCCTACCGGGCTTTGTACGCGGTATCCTTCGCGGCGCAGCCGACGCGATGCCCTATTCAGGACGCGGCAAGAACATGCTGCGCGTGATTGGCCAGCCCGACGGCCTGAGCCGCTATTTCGAGCACAATCTGGTTTCCTACTATGTGCGCGAACGCCTCTTGAAACCGGACTGGATGATGCCGGCCGATGCCGGCTTTCTGCAACGCATGTTCGCCGAACAATTGCTGGGCGAGGATGCCGATCTCTTCAGCCGCGCACTTTACTTCGAAGCACACGCCAAACTGACGGGCGATTTCCTGGTCAAAGTAGACCGGATGTCGATGGCCGCATCACTCGAAGTCCGGTGCCCCCTGCTCGATCATGAGTTGGCCGAGTGGGCGATGACGGTTCCCAAGCAGTTGAAGATTCATCAGGGCCGCACGAAGTATTTACTCGTACAGGCTCTCAAAGACCGCTTGCCTCCCAAGCTGCTGACACTTCCCAAGAAGGGATTCGGAGCACCGCTCACGGTTTGGTTCCGAACGTCGTTACGGGCATTCCTGCACGATCATCTGACCAGCAAAGAGTTTCTGGGGCGGGGAATGGTTTCAGAAGATTTCGTCCGCGAACTGCTCGCCGAACACGATAGCGGCCGCCGCGATCACTATCATCTACTCTGGACATTGCTCATGCTCGAACTCTGGTTCCGTGATTGGAAGCAGCCTTATCGTGTTCCACCACCTGCGCCGGTAACATCGAACTAAATGAAAAAACGGGGCGCTACAGAGATCGTCTTTCGCCTGAAGCAGGAACTGGGCAATTTCTCTACCTTCGTGCTCAAGCCTGGGCTTCCCACTTCAACGGATGTCCCTCGCCTGGATCTGCCGGATGCCGGCTGGCCGGCCCGCAAAGTGAAGGGCACCCCCTACGCCCAAGAGATCGAGGCCCTCGCCGAAGAGATCCTGGCTCACCGCGTGCCGCTCCTCGGTTTCGGACTCGTCGACCTCGGTCCCGCCATCGACTGGCGGCGTGACTACATCCACGGCAAAACCTCAGCGCCCGACTACTTCCGCTTCGTCAAATACCTGGACTTCAACGCCGTCGGCGATCACAAAATCATTTGGGAACTGAACCGCCATCAGCATTTGGTGTTACTCGCGCAAGCTACGGAGATCACGGGCAACGCCAAGTATCACGAGGAAATCGTCCGGCAGTTAGAATCGTGGCTGGAACAGAATCCCTACGAGCGCGGCATCAACTGGGCGAGCGCGCTTGAGGTCGCCTTCCGCGCGCTTTCCTGGATCTGGATCTTTCATATCGTCGGCAAGCGCTTCAGTGCCGAGTTCCGCCGCAAGTTCCTGATCGCCATCAACCAGCACGGCTGTTTCCTTGAACACAACCTTTCGGTCTACTTCTCGCCGAATACACATCTGCTTGGCGAGGCCCTCACCCTGCATGCGATCGGTGCGCTGTTCCCGCAGTTTCCCAAGGCCTCCAAATGGAAGGCGCTCGGCGGCGATTGGACGCGCAAACAGATGGATTTCCAGGTGCGTCCCGATGGTTCGCATTTCGAACAATCCAGTTACTACCAAGTCTACGCGACCGATATGTTTCTCTTCCATCTGTTGCTCGATCCCGATGTCTCGCTCGCCTACAAAGAGCGCCTGGGCAAGATGGTGGACTACGTGGATGCGCTATTGGGACCCCAGCGCCAGATCCCATTGTTCGGAGACGATGACGGTGGGCGTTTCTTTTCGCCCTACGGTAGGAAGAACGCCTACGGTAGAGCAACCCTGGCAACCGCCTCTGTATTATTGGAACGCGACTACGGATACGACGAGGCCGATCTTTACGAGCAGGGCGTCTGGTGGTTGAGTCCGCGATTGTTGCGAACGATGTCTCGCGAACGCCAACAGAAGCGCGGTCACGATCTGCAGTTTCCCGATGCCGGCGTGTCCACCGGCATCCGCAACGAAGCGTCACTGGTATTCAAGTGGGGCGGGTTCGGATATGGCGGGGCAGGGCACTCGCACGCCGATGTTTTGTCTCTGACGATCCGGCTGGGCGACGAGGAACTGCTGCTCGATCCGGGAACCTATACCTATGTGGCCTCCACGCAGGATCGCGACTGGTTCCGGTCGGTGTCCGCCCACAACACCGTGCGCGTGGACGGAGGCAACCAAGCGACGCCGGAGACGCCGTTTCGGTGGGGAAGCAAGCCCCAGGTGACTTCGGTGGACCCCTGGACGGCTGTGGCCACCTACGGAGGAATTTCACACCGCAGGCAGATCAATCTCTCGCGAGCGGGTCTGATTGTGGTGATCGACGAGATATCCGGGTTGTCCGTCGGTTCCTATGTCGAGCAGTTCTGGCATACGGGCGTTGAGGTGGCGATGGTGAGCCCGTCGTGCTTCGCGCTGGGCCGACGTGCGCGCCTCCATCTGCAACCGGGAACCTCCCGCGATTGGGAAATGGGCGGGGAGTTCGGTTGGAAGTCCCCGGGCTATGGTGTGAAGGAAGCCTCGCCTGTGGTCAGAGCCTCGAGGCGGGGTCCGCTGCCGATGAAGTTGATTGCGGTGATCGACCTGGATGGCAAATACGATGAATGGCCCGCCGATGCCTTGAGTGGTCTGTAATAGGCATATCCAGCACCGCCCGGTAAGAAAAACAAGTTTCAGAATCATCTGGTTCGTGAACCCTGCAAATCGTTTCTCCTGCGTTTTCAACACTTTTGGCCGCAGCCGCCACTCAACTGGTCTTGACAAACACCCTCAAATAAAACTGAGGTGAACGATGCAGCCCAAAAACTGCCTTTTCCTGTGCGCGTGGCTGGCGCTGACCGCCAACGCCCAGATTTCCAACGTCGGACTTCCATACACGACATCCACCCAAGCGGTGATTTCCTACCAGGCTCCCGATGCGGGCGCTTGCACGATCGAGGTGCGCGAGAAAGGCTCGAGCACACTCGTACACGATGTGAACCCCATCTTGTTTCCGGGATCGAACTCTGACCTGACCCGTACTTCATCGGTCGTGGTCGGCCAAAGGCGGATTCTAGTGGCCGGACTCCGTGTGGCCGAAGCGGCTGCCAACAGTTTCCGCCACTCAAGAGCGCTACAAGCGGACACGGAGCACGAATACACCATCGCCTGCGGTGCCTCCAACTATGCAGGTACGTTCCGCACGACCAATATCCCTTCTGGATTGGCCTACATGGAACCGGTGCCTGCGGATCCTGCCAAACCTGGCGAAACAGCATGGCCAGAAATCAAGTTCGGCGATCGCGAGCAAACGATCGTCGATCCGCAGACCGGCCTTCTCCTGCGCCGTATTTCAAAAGAAACTGACGTCCTACTTGAGCAAAACCGCAACTTCCAGCGAGTATCCGGCGACAACTGGACCGGGGCCTCATCGGTCCTCGGCGACGATGCCGCAGCAACAACCTACTCGGCGACCACCAGAGACTGGCTCTTTCTCGAAACGGGGTATTTCGACTTCTACGGTGGTACCCGCTCCGCCTATACCTCGCCCTACAACCAGATACGGCTACTCCTCAATGCCTGGTGCCAGGGTGGAGACTGTACAACCGCCACGGCAGCGGACCGTTCCATCGAGGTATGTCTCACTCTCGACGGAATCTCCTGTCACTCGGACCTATTGACGCAGGCGCTCGCCAACTGCGGTGTCTCTTGTACGGCGGCGACTCCCCACCGCTACTCGATCGGCGACACCTTAAGCCCCGCCAATGGTCTCCTGAAAGCCTGGTACCCCACCCGGAAACCAGGTTTCGACCATACGTCCGTCAACAAACGCTTCGGCGGAGTCAACCGCGATGGCGTCGGTGTGACCTGGGTCTATGGAAACTACTTCGACGCGGTCTGGCGCTCCGGATCCAAGATCAGGATCAACGGCACGCTGTATACCATCGCCAGCGTTGAGGACGAAAAACACTTGACGCTCGCGAGCGCTCCGGTGGGAATCGAGAACATCGCGCCATTTGAGGCCAATAACTTCGGTCTACTGATTCGCAAAGCGACGCCATCGCCTACTCCCATCGTCCTGCAACACGCATCGCTCACGGTCGTCAACCATGCCGGACCCGGCTATTGGGACGCCGCGGGCCCAATCGAAACGTACACAAATTGTTCCCACCAACTCGTCCCGGGCCCAGGTGGCGAACTCGGCTGGCACTGCCACATCGCGGGCACCCTCAACTGGATTGGACAGGATACCGGCACGGTGACCTATATCGGCATACCGACCATCTCGGGACGGGCTGGCGTGGATGGTTGGCCTCAAATCTACTGCGCGCCATTCTGGGACAAGAACCAAGGCAATGACATCCTATGCGCCACCACCGACGCCACCGGTGACTCCTTGCTAATCCGCGCCCGTTACTTCGGCAACAACAACTCGATCGACACCGGCTCACAGGGGTTCTACTCAAGCCTGAAGGAATGCGGTACGTTTCCCCAACCCTGCTGGGAATTCACCAACCTCACTCCACCATCGCAGAACAGGTCGCTACGACAGCTTGTTGCCCAGTTTCATCCCGACTTTGTCAACTTTCCCAATACTGGATTCAAACTCAAGGGACCGATCGGGAGCTCGAGCCGCCTCTTGTTTGTCGCCGGAAGGGACGACGCCAGCAACGACAACCTGAGCTTCATGGCAATGTTCAATACCATCACCGGCAACATCGACTCCGCAGGGCCATCCTGGAAGTACTGGCCCGTACGTTGGTCCGTTGTGCATGGTGCGCAGGATATCGGCGACCCGGACTGGGCTCTCTGGGCACTAACTTATTTTCGCGGTCCTTTTACCGGTTCAGACGCGTACGCAGGCAATGGACCGTATTACTCGAGAGCAGCCAGCGGACCGATCAGCACGACCGGTGAAGCTTGTCCCAGCCGGCCCCCGGGATCACCAATTGCCGCCACGGAATGGCCCACTGGCAACGACTGCCTGACCATCACAGTGGACGGCGAACCAGGAGACCCCACGCCTAAGTTCACGAACAATGGCACGGTCACGGTGAATGGCAATGTGGTAACCGTCACCGGCGGAGACTTTCCACAAAGTGTGCCGACCGGATCCAAGATGAAAATAGCGGGTGCATATTATGTTTTCACCCGAACCACTGCGTCTACGGGTGCCCTCTCGCCGCAACCGACCGTTGCCATCGTCAATAGCGCCTATCAACTGTTTCACGAAGAAGTGGACAATCCGAAAACCGGTACCGCCCGTCGAGACTTCGCCTATCTGCAGGATGCTGAGGTACAGGATGTCTTCTGCGCAGAGAACGAGCCGAACTACGGCGGCACCAATGGTTGTAGCTACTTCTTCCGCACCGAATATTTCCGGCTGCTGATCAAAAACGGCAACACGTGGATCGTCGAGCGGGGATACAGCAAGCGCGGCACGCGGCAGGAGTTCTTTGCCGTGAATGCGAATGCCCTACTCGTGATGATTCCGCCCTCTTGCGATATGAAGACATATCCCTGCGCCGGAAGCGGTGCCTACTGGAACACGAGCATCGATCCGCTGGGAATGAACCAAAACAATGGCATCCTCGTCGATACCGGAAGTAATGGTGCTGGCCACGCTGTATTGAGGCCAATCGGAGAGGTGGCTGCCGTGGCACAGTCCAACTGTCCGGTTGTCGACGGTCTCGGTTACTCCTGTTACAACGCCAGAGTCGGCGACACCATGGAACAGACAGTTCGTGCAACCACTAACATTGTATTCAGCGGACAACCGGCCTTTCATGGCAAACTCGGCCATAATGTTCCCAACCCGGTCGATAGTCACCCGAGCTTGGCCGGCCTGCAGCATCCGATGTTCTCCAATCCTGGAACGGTCCGGCGCTGGTTTGTCGACGGTCGCCCGTTTCTTGGCGGCGCGGACGTGTCGGGCAGTGCCGGAAGCCCCGCGACCCAGGTGACCGGCACGCTTTACAAGTTCACATCCGCACAGGTTTCGCGCATGCGCCGCAAGATCTTACCGACTATGGCGTTCTGCGGCTCGAATCCCCTGGTGGACATCAGTGGACCCAATAGCCTGATCGACGGCGGTTCCAACGACGCCTACCGCTACTGTGTGGCGGGCCAGAACGGTGAATGCCGCGGGAATTCCCAGACAGGCGACATCTACTTCAATTGTCCGTTTCTGAGTGCCAGGTATTGCAAAACCGGCTCGATTGGCGTTCAGGAATCGGAGGTGCGGGATGTCTGTATCGGTGACCACGCGTCGATGACCATGAGCCTGATGCAAGCCGGATACGAGAAGCCCAATATGAGCGGGTTACACTTGCGCCCGCTTACCAAGGGCCTGAATCAACATCACTTTGTCGATGTCTTCTGGAACGTCAAGACGACGCCTGACGGCAAATGGATGATGTTCCGGGCACTCTGGGCCGACAACTATGCGCATCAGACCTTGATCGCGAAACTGCCTCCGTTCCAGCAACATGACGGGATAAACCGGGCGGACTACATTCCGGTTGAGGTAAACATCCAAGCGGCTGCCGACGCCAGTGAGACCCATGCCGTCGTAGAGTTCGGCTACGGCAAGAGTCTCCGTTGCACGAGCAGGGACGAGAAGTGCATCAAAGCCGCCGGTGTGGACGAGTTCTCGTTCGAGCATGAGAATCCCCCAGGAGTCGCTTGTGCTTCGGGGTGCAAGATCGTCGTGCCCGGACTTCCGCAACATGTCCTTTACTACCGCGTTGTAAGACAAAAAGCGGGTAGTGTCCGAAGCACCGAAGGGCAGATGCAAGTCACGGCGTTGCCCTAACGGCCTGACAGACGGGCGGTCCTCTGCAGCGAGGATCGCCCGTTCGATACTGCTAGCCTATACTCAAGGTATCGCCATATGATCAAGCACTTGGCACGATTCGTACTGGCAGCTGCCTGCCTTTCTTTGCCATTGTTGGCGCAGCTTCAGTTAACCATTCCCGAGCAAAACGCCATAGCAACCCAGGCGGTGGTGTCCTATGTTTCCCCCGACAGCCGTTCCTGTCGGCTGGAGTTGAGCGAATCGCCCCGCTACCTACCGCCCGTCGACGATGTGAATCCCCTGGTATTTGCCAATGCCGATCTCGATCTGGAAAGATCGACAACCATTGACGTGCAGCGTCGCCGTACCGTCGTTTTGGGCCTCCGCGCCGCCGAAACCGGTCGCGACGGAAAGCGCTATTCCCGGGCTCTACAAACCAATACAAAATATTACCTCAGAGTGACCTGCGCTTCGCAGGTTCAGACCGGAACTTTTGTAACCACAACCATTCCCCTTGGCATGACTTATAACGAGCCGCTGCCGGTCGATCCAAAGAAACCGGGTGAGTACGCTTGGCCAAGTGTGAATTGGAATGACCGCTCGCAGAGAATCATTGACCCGAAAAGCGGTCTTCAGATCCGACGTTTGACCGTTCCTTCGGACATCACGAACGCCGCTGGCACGAGTGCCTTTCGCTCAGGGCGCGACCGATCCGGCGAGTGGCTCGATCCGGATGCGGTCTCCGCCAACGATACCCGCAGCGCCTCAACCACAGGAACCGGTTGGCTGTTCCTCGATGCCGCCCTTTCGCTTTACAATGGCGGTACGCACGATTTCGGCGGTGGATCCCTCGAAACGTTTGCGGTACAACTCAACGCCTGGTGCGACAATTGCGCCGCTCTATCCACCGATGCCAGGACGCTCGAGACGTGCCTTTCTTATGACGGGCTAGCCTGCGCTTCCAAGGTACTCAACGCCACCGTCGAATCCTGCACCGCGGACTGTACCGGTGCCCGTTACCGCATGGAAATCGGCACCGGTGGACCCTCGGTTTCTACAGCGTGGGGTCTTGAAAAAGGCGACTTGACCGACCTTCACCGCCGCACCGGGCAAGCCACGCGCCAGGGCAATCGGATCGTTCGCACCGGCGGCAACGTCTTCAACCTGAATTGGAGCCCGGGCTCTGTCTTGGTGTTTAACAATCGTTCCTACACTATCGGGAAGGTACTCAGCGAGGAACGGCTTCTGCTTGAAGGCGCACAGGATGACGGTGCGCAAGAAACGGGGGCCTTCACTGGCTCAAACTTCGGTGTTCTCGTGCGAAAAAAGAGTTCCAATGCGGCGAGAGTTCAGCTGCAGTACGGAAGCTCTTCCCACGTCATTGGAAGTTCTCCGGATTGGGACGCCGGCGGTGACGGTGTCGGCTTCACGCAGTGTTCCCCGATTGCGGTCGCCGGTGCCAATGGAGAACCAGGATGGCATTGCCTGGTCGGTGGCATGCTCTATTGGATCGGTGCCGAAAGCGGCGACACGAACCGCCTCGGAAGAACCTACATGCCAAGCCGTGCGGGCGTGGACGGTTGGGGACTCAATCCGGGTGGCGCCTTCTGCAGTTCCAACAATGGCGGAGGCCCGCTTTGGGATCGGTTTGACCCGAATTCCTTCTTTTGTGGCCAGATCGATTCCACCGGTGGCATCAGCATCGTCAAAGCGGGCTATCGTGGAACCAACACGGACATTGGATCTCAGGATCTGTATTCCAAACTCCTCGAGTGCGGCCCTTCTCAACCGGAACCTTGCTGGGTGTTCGAAAACATCACTCCTTTGAGCCGGGGCAAGAGTCTCAGCCAGCAGTTGCGGTCGCGCTTCCCCGCGGAGTTCGATCTGCTTCGCGCCACGGTTGTCAATCTCGTCGGATTTCAGGGCAAAATGCTCATGTTCATGGCCCGTTCCGGCAATGCGAATAACGACACGCTGGGTATCATGGGCACCTTTGACACGCAGAAGAATGAGATCGCCGGTGCCGTGCCTTCCTGGAAGTTCTGGCCGTTGCGTTGGTCGGTGCTTCATGGACCGGAATCTGTGGACGACCCAGAATGGATGAACGTCCCCGCAACCTACTTCCGAGGTTCGCTCTCTGGCGATGACATCCTTACCGGCAACGGCCCCTATATGTCTCGTGTCACCAGTGGACCCATCCCCGGTTCCGCTGCGGCGTGTCCATCGCGGCCGGCCAATTCACCGATTCCACCGCATGAATGGCCTGATGGCGACGTTTGTACCGAAATCACGGTGGATGGCGAACCCGGCGATCCCTCGCCAGCGGTGTATCGCGCCGGTACCATCGCTTCTGGCACGGGAGGTTCCATCTTGGGAACCGCGGTCAATTGGTTGCCTAGTTATCACAATGCCCAGCTTTTCGCCGACGGGCGCTGGTATCGGTTCGAGTTCATGACCGCCAGTACGGGGCGGATCACGCCGGAACCAACAACTCCGCTGCGCAACGCCTCCTATGCGATCTATCTCGAACCGGTCAATAATTCCAGGACCGCAAACCCCTTGCATGCCTATCTCCAGGATGCGGAAGTTCGCGATATCTTCTGCGTAACCGCGGATGGAAGTTGCCGTTTCCTGTTTTTGTCGAATGAGGTGGTGCGCCTGATCCGGAAGGACGGCAACAAGTGGACGCTCCAACGCGGCTATAGAGTTTTGCCAGAGGGTTCGGGTGCTCATGCAATGCTTCCGTCACCCGCCAATTCCGTATTGGTGGTGCTTCCGGGTGGTTGCCAGTTGGGCCCGCTGTATCCGTGCGGTGCCGCCTCCGTCACTTGGAACTCGGTGCAGGATCCCGGTGGCCGGAACGAGGGGGGAACGACTTTGGTCGTCGATCGCAAGATCAACGGCAGCGGCCACGGCACTATCGGTGCAGGTGCCTTCATCGCCGCCATTGGGGACAACTGTCCGCAGATCGACGGCCAACAAGATGCTTGTTATGTCATCCGTCCCGGTGAGACATTTGCGGACCGCTTTCCCGCCGATAGTTTTCAGGTTTCCAACAATCCCACTTTTGAGGGCCGCGTGGGAATCGGTTCGCCCAATGAGGTGGACAGCCACCCCAGCGCCCGACAGGATCGCGAGGCGGCCGCACCGGAGGACCGGGTTTGGTTTGGCGATGCGCGTCCCTTTCTTGGAAGCTCGTTCAACACAGCCCGGGCCGGAGATGCCGCCGTTGAGTTGGAGGATGGCCTCTGGAAGTTCCGCGCAAATCAACTGCAGCGGCTTCGACCCAAGTACATGCCGACCTTGGCATCGTGTGGCTCGAATCCTCTGCTGAACATCAGCGGGCCCGCCTCCAGAATCACGCCGCCATCCAAGGGCGGTGCCTACACTTACTGTCTCAGTGCCAAGCCTGGAGAATGTCGCGAGGGTTCCGAGACCGGGGAGCTTTTTGTGAGTTGCCCTTACATCAGTCGGCCTTATTGCGAGTATGCCGGCGTGGGAACTCCCGGCACAGAAAAACGCGACATTTGTGTGATGGACAACGGCGCCTATGCCGGCGGTATCACCCAGATTCGCCACACGGAGCCCGATGTCGACGGCGCAGGGGGACGCCTCATCACCCATGGATTATCCCTCTATCGATGGAACGATTTGTTTTGGAACGTCAAAACCACTCCCGATGGAAAGTGGTTGATGTTCCGCACGCAGTGGGTCAACGGTAAGCGGGGAGAGGCTTTTCTTGCGAAGTTACCCCCGTTTCCCCCAATCGACGATCGGAAGCGAAACCGGTTTCAGATGCTGGAAATTCAGGTTCCGGCTGGCCGTGATTCGGTGGCCGTGGAGTTCGGTTACAATCTGGCGTTCGAGTGCACCTCGAGACGCGAATCCTGTGTGGTGGGTTCGCCTTCAGCGGAGCCGTTTTCCTACTCTTCGACGGATGATTGGACCCGCGCCCCTTGCAAGGATGGCTGCGCTCTTCAGTTGCCAGCGATTCCACAGCGGGTGTTGTATTACCGGATGAAGTATTTTGACGCCGATGGGAAACCCGTTGGCGAGAGTGCCGCCACAGCCGTGGCAGTTCCGTAAAAAGCCTATTCCGGAAGATACAACGCCGAACTGTCCGAGGGCCGCGCATGCAAATACCGGCCTGTCGTCGCGATCGACGAATGTCCCAGTGTTGCTTGCACCAGATGGAGTGGCGCTTGACGATCGAGCGCATGACTTGCATGGGCGTGCCTCATCCAATGCGGGGAGACGCGGCTTTTCATCCCGGCCTTCGCCGCTGCCGCATAGACAATGCGCCGCACTTGAGAAGCGTCCAGCGAACGTCCTGTCTTTGGATTCGCAAACACACTCCCCGTCGCGCCGTTCGGAAGCAATGCCAGTAGTTGAATCCACATCGATTCGGGCAGAAGGATGCTGCGCGTCTTTCCACCCTTACCGAAAACCGTGATCTGCCCCCCTTGCCCGGACTTCCGCGCCTGTAGGTGGGGCCACTCCAAACCGCAAAGTTCCGCGACCCGCATCCCGGATGCATAGAGCAACCGGATCATCACTCGGTCCCGGCCGGGATGCGCGGCCTCAATCACTCGCCGGGTCTCGTCCTCACTCAGGATTCGTTGCGCCAAGCCGTCCCGGTTCGGCTGCGTCTTCACCGCAACCGCCGGGTTCAGCCGAAGGTATCCGGTCTCGTGGGCGAAGGTGAATAGCGACTTGACCGCCGTGATGGCGCGATTGCGGCTGGCAGGCGACAACTGCGGCATGCCGTGGTGGATCCACATCTGCAAATCCGTGAGTGTGACTTCGGACAACGACTTTCGCACCGACAACAGAAAACGCGCCAGCTCAGACCCGTAGGCCCGCCGGGTGTGAGCGCTGGTCTTGGTGGACAACCATAGATCCACCAGCGAGGCGTCGTGCGAAATCACTTCCAGTTGCTTAAGGGGGGCCGGCACCATCTCTAGAAGGCTAGCACGATATGTTTCATTATCGTGCACGACGGACCCATGTGGTACGCTCGTTTCGGAACGCATTCTATGCCCGCCAAACCCGCCTACTGCCGAAATCTCCCTCAGGGGATCTCTGTTCTCAAGAACTTACGGACCGAATGGGTCGGCCGCAAAGAACTCGAAGATGCACTCGAACTTTCGAAGACCGTCTCCTGGCGGTTGATGCGCCAATGCGGCGGAGTGGTCGGACCAGGTGCCGCCCTAATCTGCCGTCGCGAAGATCTCATCTATCGACTGGAACACCTGTTGCAGGATGGAGGTAAGGTACAGTTCGAAGTGGAACGCCGCGAGCGCCTGGCTGAATACCTCGATGAGATCCGCCCCGAGGTGGTGGCGGTCCGCACCAAAGTGATTCCGGACCGCAAGGCTGCGGGACTCGTCGCGACCAGACTCACCTCGCTTCCAGAAGGCGTGACACTGACGCGTGACAAACTCGAAATCCAGTTTGCGAATCCGGAGGAGTTTCTAAGCCGGATCGGTGCGATGATTTACGCCCTGAACAACGACTACCAGTCGATTGTGAAGTTCATCCTGAACGGCTAGATGAAGCAGCCACCGTGGGTGTTTCCGTTACTCCCTGGGCTCTCCATCCACGCCTCTGGACACACGAAAAAGGCGGTGGCAACAGCGGCCAAAGCCTTTCCTGCGTCCGTGCCGCACTTCAGCAGTTAGTTAGGCTGAGGTGACCCAATCGTCCAATTCGCGAGCCGCCATGTCGCGTCCGCCGATACCAAAGACGATCGCTTCCCCGCATTCAGAGCCGTATACCTGTCGTATTAGCCGATGTCGAAAAAGGTCAGCCTTCCTGTAGGCGCACAAACTTGGTGGCGCGGGGAGTCTCGGAACGTCGAGCGCAGCAGTTGTCTTTGGATGTCGCGGTAACGCTATCTACACTCGATCAAATCGACGAGACGATTGTGAAGTCCGTAGGCGATGAATAGAAGGAACACCCACCGTGTGTGTTTCCCTTACTCATCCGGTTCGTTCCGGATCTCCAGTGGAACTCTCAGGAAGTTCGAAAGCAGACCCGCCGCCTCGCGCAGACCGTCCCAGGCCGAGGACCCCAACAATTCCACTCCATCCCATTCGAGAGAGGCGGAACCGCCACCGCGCGCCGGAGTCCGGACCGAAAGAACCAACTGAGAAGTCGCAAGCCAGGGCCTCACAATCGACCCCCAAGGGTTGGCGACACCGATCCGGCAACCAACGCGGTCGCGCCACACGCGCAAGCCTGACTGCACTGGCCGGGAGGCCAACAGGCGGTTCGTCAGAAAGTCGCCCCGCCCTATTCCAATGCCCTGTAGATTCAAACCATCGGACACGTCCAAATGCACAGGATCGCGATACGCACACAGCCGGGATTCCACTGTCAGATTCGCGACCTGCCAGAGATCAGGATGCCGATCATAGAGAGAATTCGGCTGAAGCCGCTTCTCGGGCAAAAAGGTCATCACTGAAACTTCAATCAATCCAAAATCCCAGAAGCCCTGCAGGCAATTGGAAACATCGCCGATCCGTGGCGAACGTCCAAATCGCGATGTCAGATGTTCCAACGACCAAGTATGATTGGCACGATGCTCGCCAAAACAATTGACCTCCGCCTGGAAATCGTACGCGGGATACAGCCGCCGTGGCGGAAAGACCCGGTGCCGGAAACAAGCAAGATCTTCAAAACCCAGTGCGCGAATCCCGCGAAGTGGAACCACATCCTCAAACCCACGCCAGGACTCGACGCCATGCACCGCCTCTAACTCAGCAACCGTACTGCGCCAAGGAAGACCACTGCCCAGTTCGAAATCTCGTTGAGGGCCAAGATCCTCAACAAGCCCACCAACCTCATCCAGTGAGTAGAGCATCGATCCAGCCCTTGCAGTTCACGACAACTCACTTGGCGACGACGAAGCAAGCCAACCCGCACGCTCCGCAGCCCAAACCATTGCGGCGCCCACGCCCACCGTCAACACCACGGTCACCGGAACCATATACCGCAACAACGGCACCACCAACGCCGCCATGGCCCAGAAGTACAAAGTGAACACCACCAATCCCAACACGGCACCCGGAGCGCGACGCCGAAGTATCCACAAACCAAACACAGCCAGCGTCATGAACAAGCCTTCAATCAGAATGGTGGATGTCTGCATACCTTCGGTGCTGTGCGTCGCAAACCAAACACGGGTGATCTTCAGCCACATCAACTTCGAGAATGCAATAGGATTGGAAACCGCCTCCGAAACCAGGAACCGCAACAACCCACCCACCTTCCGGATCTCGCATTCCCGCGCATCCGCGCGTTCCATCAGTTGATGAACATCCGCGGAAACCGGCGTAGCTTTCAAATCCGGCTTGTCGAGTCCGAAAGTCATGCCCTGCAGGAAAGACACACCGTCATTGTCCGCCAACAATGGCCAACCACCCTTCTCGGAGTGCAACTTTAACTCCCACGGCAGCACCACAGCCACATTCGCCAGAACAACAATCGCAACCATGGCAGTTCGCCGAACCAATCCAATGGAATGCCGCAACACATACCAGGCGCACAGAGCCAACACCACCCCTGAAAACACAGAGATCGGACGGACCAGCGAAGCCAAGCCAGAAGAGACTCCGCACACTGCGGCCCATCGCCACAACGAATTGCTCCGCGCATCAGACTGAATCATCCGGACATAACCGTACACAGACATCGCCAGTAGAGGGATGAAAGGAGTCTCGGAGTTCGGCTGTTTGGCCAACCAGAGGAAAAACGGATAGCCCAGAGCAGACACCGCAGCAGCGCGTCCCAACCACAAACCACCAACCGCACATCCGAGAAAGTACAGAATGACGACCGTTGCCACCGTGCAGAACGCGATTAAAACCTTCATCGCCAGCACTTCATTGCCAATGACGCCCGCGAGCAACTTCACGGCAACAATCGACAACGAATATCCGGGGGGATAGCTACCGCCAAAATTGCCGTTATCGAACACCCAACCTTTGCCGTCCATCCAATTTCGAGCGACCGGTTCGTAACAGCAGACGTAGTCGTAATTCTGGTTCGCCTGCCACTGGCTTAGCAACATCGCCCAGAAAACGGTCAGCACCAAAACCGTCAACAACGACAGTGCCAACACATCGAGAAACGGCTTCGCCTTCATAGTGACCTCCAATCCACAGTGGCAAGTGATTCCTGCATGCTGCGCGCTTGAGGAAGCCTCAATCGAGCGACATCCGAAGCCACATCAACGCGAACCAGATGCTTCAGCCCCAACAGATTCTGCGAAGTCATGGGTAATCGCAGTCCCAGGCTTTCCGCAATTCGCAATCCCGCCAGCGCCATTCCACCAGGAAGAGGAATCAACGGTCGCGTCACTCCGAGCCTGGCGGCAATGGCTGAATAAAAATCCCGCAGCAACACCGGTTGCTCTTCACCATACCGGACCAAACCACAGTGTTGCCGTTCAATGATGGAACCCACACAAGCCGTCAAATCTTCTACGTGTACCGTCTGAATTGGCTGCATTCCGCCATAGAACAATGGGATCACCGGAAGCTTGCGGATCGATCCCACCAGGTTCTTGAACACTCCGCCGTCGCCGATCATAAATCCCGGGCGGATCCACGCATCCCTGCCGCCATCCAGCGTGGATTCAATATACACTTTCTCGCGCCCATAGAGCGATTCCGCACCCTCGTGTGCGGACATCGACGAGATAAACAGCATCCTGGCTGCGGGAAATCGACTACGCAGAAAAGCGGCCGCTTCACGGTTTACCGCATAGCGCTTCGCATCCACCGCCTGCATCGCAAAAGCACAGTGCACCACCAGCTCGACATCGTCCGTGTGGCTCAATTCCGCAGGAAAGACATAATTTCGATACGTCACTCCCGGCATGAGGCGTTTGCGATCGGGATTCCGCACCAACCCGATCACCTGCCAACCTCGCGCGAGAAAGGCCCGGCAAAGATGACCGCCCAGGAATCCATCCGCACCTGTGACAGAAATTCTCATGAAGCTGCCACCAAGCGATCGGCCACGCGCAAAGCGTTCGCCATCAACGTAAAGCTGAGCCCCTTGGCCGGCAGGAAATTCCAAGGCGCGCCATCGCCCAGATAGACATTCCGCATCCCCGCCAAAGTGAAATCCGGATTCGCGTGGAACCGCTTGTCAAAAGGATTCTCAAAGGGGATCGTTCCGGCATAGTGAATACTTCCAGCCTTGCCGGGATCCACTTTGCCGATCGGAAAACAGCGCAGCGAACGCAATCCTGCGGCGAAGCGGTCCTCATGCCGACGCTGCCGCGCCATTTCAGAATCCGTCTGCCTGTAATCGAACTTCACCACCGGCATCCCGCCAACCGAGGCGGGCAGAACCTCGAGAAACTTCGTCTCGGTCTGTTGGTCCGCGAAAAAAATCCCGAAGATCGCCAACGAGGTCTGCAGCGTCCGCGCAACGAGAAGCCCCAAGGCGGGCGGCAGTGGCATCTCTTTCATCAATTTGAACAGCAGCAGCGAGCGGTACGAATACATTTGATAACAGCCATAGACGCCGTCTCCGTCATCGTGCTGCAGCACGCCACCCAACTGCGCCATGCTATGGCGATCGTCGCGCGCCTCACGGCCCAGCATCGCCAGATTCACCGTTGGCATGTAGGTATAGGGATTGCACAGGATCGGCGTCTTCACCCCATTCAAACCCAGCGAATGCAATGCCAAGCGTGCGGAATTCAGCGCCCCCGCACACAACACCACTTTTCGCGCGCGATGGTTCTCAAAGCCGCCCGTCTCGATATTGCGACAGTGAACCAGCACCTCATCGCCCTTGTCCTCAAACCGCAACGCGAGCCGTCCGCCAAGGAGTGTAAAGCGATCGGAAGGCAAAGTCTCAAGCAAATAGGACGGACGATAAATCGACTTGCGGACACTGCCATAGAAATCGGTATCGAAATAGGGATTCGCTTTGCGTATCCCATCCAAATCCTCCGACAAAATGGCCATCGGGATCCGGCCCAGCGTCATACCACGCTGGCTCAATCTCGATGGATCGCCCTGATGCCTGGCAAGAATAGATTCCGCGTTGGTATCGATCCGAAGCGGCGGCTGATGCCTGCCGACACCCTGCCACAAATGCCCATTCGCATCACTGGCCGCATCGGCGCTGATACCCGCAAGATCCGCCGCCTTTTGGTAGTACGGCGAGAGATCCGCTCCGTCCAAGCCCATGCGTTCCAGTTCCGCGGCATCGAAGGTAAAGCACGCCGCACCCCAACCCGCGCCGAGACCTCCGAGACTGACTGGTAAAAGAGGAAAGAAGGTCTCGCTCTGGCTCGGCAGCAGTTCGTCGGCCCCACGCGAAATATGCTGGCGGGGTGGCGTCAACTGCGCACCAACCTTCACTCCGGCCGCCGGGATTCCTTCGAGATGATCGCCAATCAAGTAGGAGCGCTGTTCGGCATCCGTGCGCCGCAGCTCGCGAAAGGGTTTATCTGGAATTCGGTCCCGGAGCTTTGAATCCCGCGCCGGATCAACCATGGCGACCTGCAACCCGGCATCGACCAGGGCTTTGGCCGCCATCCCGCCACTGATACCGGATCCGATGACGATCGCGTCGTAAAGCATCAACTCTGCTTCTTTGCAATCAGTCGCCAGAGCGTCAAAGGTACAGTAGCTAGGCCAACCGCAGTAAGAATGACCAGCGCCACGAAAGGGCCTTTGGTAAACGGCTCAAACTCCGCTGCGTACCTCGGGTCGGTTTCCCGCAGCGCGGCCCGCCGGATCTCAGCATCGTCTGGTTTCAGCATATCGAGAACCGACATGGGAGATTCTTTATAAGGCGCCAGCGCTCGCCGCACGCACCTTGGGCGGTTCCGCCGTACGCACCACCGCGAACTGCTTAGCGGGCGTCAAACGCCACTTAAACAGCGTCCAGAAGGCTTCCACGCCGTCGTGCCAACGAATCTTCTTACCTTCGTCGATCCCTCGGGCGTTGTAGTAGATCGGAACTTCGTGAATCTTGTATCCTGACCGGCAAACCTTCGCGGTCACTTCAGGGCAAAACTCGAAGCGCATACATTCCATCTTGAAGCTGCGCAGCACATCCATGCGGAATGCCTTGTAGGCAGTCGCCTCATCGGTAATACCGGCTCCGAACATGACGTTCGAAAGCCCCGTCAACATCTTGTTCGCAGTCCAATTCAACCACGCCATTCCGGCGGGGTTGCTCAAGAAACGGGATCCGTACACGACATCGGCCTTGCCATCCACGATGGGCTGCAGAATCGCGGGATAGTCATTGGGATCGTATTCCAAATCTCCATCCTGAATCAGGACAATGTCGCCCGTCGCCTTGGCAATTCCGATGCGCACAGCCGCACCTTTGCCAAAATTCACCACCGAATGATGAACCACCATCAGGGGCGATTTGGCGTATTTTTCGCGCAATAGATCTGTCGTACCATCGGTGGACCCATCGTCCACTATGATGATCTCGCGTTCGCACCCAGCAGGGATGGGAGCTTGCACAACTCGTTCCAGGACCTTCGACAGGCTTCGGAACTCATTGTAAACAGGGATGACAATCGAAATCTTCATGTCCAGTCTCTTTCGTAATTCTCCCACAAACCAGGTACCTTTGCTAGGATTTACCTAGTCACTCCGTACTATGGAAGACCCTACATCGGTACCGGTACCACACCCTCACGAACCGCGCCGAACAGTCCGATAAACTATTGAATATGTGCGGCATTGCGGGATTCGTATCGATAGCGCCACTTTCCGGGGGGAGCGGAATCCTCACGCGCATGACAGAGGTCATCGCGCACCGGGGTCCGGATGGATCGGGAATCTTCCACGATGACCATGCTTACCTGGGACATCGCCGCCTCGCCATTGTCGATGTCGCCAGTGGCGCACAGCCCATGTACAACGAGACCGGCTCGCATGTGATTGTATATAACGGTGAAGTTTTCAACCACGCGGGCATCCGGCCGGAGCTTGAAAAGGCCGGGCATAAGTTCCAAACCGATCACTCGGATACCGAAGTGCTGTTGCACGGTTTCGAACAGTGGGGTCCGGACATCGTATTGAAGCTCCGCGGCATGTTCGCGTTCACGATCTGGGATCGCGAGCAGCGCAAGTTCTTCGGTGTCCGTGACCGTTTGGGTATCAAGCCGTTTTACTACTATTGGGACGGCAAGCTCTTCGCCTATGCCTCCGAAATCAAGGCCCTGTTGGAACATCCACGCATCTCGGCGGAGGTCAACGAAGCCGCGATACCTGAGTTTCTGGCCTTCGGATTCTCGAGCGGCGAGCACACGCTTTACAAGAACATCAAGAAGCTTATGCCCGGCCACTGGCTGACGCTCGATGTCGATACGGCGCGGCTGGAAATCAAACAATACTGGGATGCGCCGGTTTCGAAGGCTGGTCCAGACGATTTCGACTGGATCGGAGAAACTCGACGCCGACTGGAAGAAACCGTACAGATGCGCCTCATGTCGGACGTGCCGCTGGGTATGTTTCTATCCGGTGGTATCGACTCTTCTTGTATTGCAGCAATCATCCGAAAGCAGACCGGCGGCCCGCTCAAGACCTTCTCAGTCGGCTACAGCGAAGAGCAGTATAGTGAACTTTCCTACGCGGCAACCGTCGCGAAATCACTCGGTACCGATCATCATGAAGTCCGCGTCAGTATGCAGGATTTCTTCAATGCCCTGCCTAAGCTCATCTGGCATGAAGACGAACCGATCGTCTGGCCGTCGAGCGTCGCGCTGTACTTTGTCTCGAAACTCGCGGCCGAACAGGTAAAGGTTGTGCTCACCGGCGAGGGATCCGATGAGCTCTTCGGAGGCTACGAGCGCTACCGCTGGAACCTGCTCAATCGCAAGGCTCTTGGCGCCTACCAGATGCTTGCGCCTGGATTTCTGCGAAAAACCATCCGTGAAAAGGTTGGCACGACGAATCTCTTAGGCGCAAACTTACGCCGAAAACTGAAGCATACGTTCATAGGCCGTGAAGAAACGCACGAAGCCCTTTTCCTCGATAACTTTTACTGCGCGTTTCCAGGCTCTTCGCCGGATGCCTACGCGAGCTATATGCAGTATTGGAACCGCCACGGCGACGACACTTCGCTGCTTGGCCGCATGCTCTACGCCGACCAGAAAACCTATCTGGTAGAGCTGCTCATGAAACAGGACCAGATGAGCATGGCGACCTCGCTCGAAAGCCGTGTGCCGTTCCTCGATCACACGTTCGTCGAGTTTGCGGCCACGATTCCCGATCATCTGAAGATCCACGGCACCGAACAGAAGTATGTGCTGAAGAAGGCTGTGGAAGATCTACTGCCGCACGAGATCATCTATCGCAAGAAGATGGGCTTCCCGACGCCGATCCGCCACTGGCTCATGACCCCGCAAGCGAAGCCTCTGTTCGACGCTGTGCGCGATCGCAAAGGGTTCCTGGCGCAGTACGTGAACCTCGACGAGATGGAACCGCTCTTCAACCGCCATCTTGCCAATCAAGAGGACGCCACCGATCGCATCTGGCGACTGCTCGGCCTGCAGATGTGGGGCGACATTTTCATCAACGGCAAGCGTGATCGCTGGATGGATGGCGTCATGGCTTCCGCGCCGGTCTAGACTTCAAGAACTTTGGCCTCTCTCCTTGCGCCAGGCCGCTAAGGACAGCGAACCCGGAGACTGAACTCCGGGCCATCGCAAGGAGAGACTTCCATGTCCAAGACCTACCGGCCCGCCATCGCGTTCGCTTTGGCAACGCTCACCACCACCTACGCCTTCGGGCAGACCCCTATCCGTCATACCGTCATCAATTGCGTCAAGGTCAAAGACGGCAAGACCGCGGAGTTCCGCGCCTACCTCAACGACATCGCCGTCAAACTCTACAAGAGCCGCGTGGAAGCCGGTGAAGCCACCGCCTATGTCATCGCGGCGGCCGTATCCCCCACTGGCACCTCCGCCCGCTGCGACTACCACTTGGTTGCTACCTACAATGGAGTGCCTGCCGAACTGAATGTTCCAGGAAAGCTCGACGCCGATCTGAAACGGGCCGGAATCAACTTGACAGCTGACCAGCTGACGGCCAAGCGCGACTCTCTATCCGCCCTGGTCAGCCGCCACATTTGGAGAACTCGGGACTCTGTCGGCGCTGGTGCCCAGAAAGGCGGATACGTGCGCGCGAATTACTACAAGGTCCACCCCGGTAAGCAAGCGGAGTACCTCACCGCGGAAACCACCGGCTGGAAGTTGCTCGCTGAAGAACTCAACAAACAAAGCGCAGGCCGAACCTGGTCAGTCTACACACTCGTTATGCCGGGAGGCGAAGAACTCGCCTACAACGCGATGACGGTGGACGGATTCCCGAACTGGGATTCACTGATGACCACCAGCCCCATGCGCGCTCTCTGGAACAAGGTCCATCCGACCCTCGATAGCACTGCCTATTTCAATCACGTCAACAACATCTCCGACCGCCCCTTCCTCGACGTCCTTCGCATCGTCGAAGCCATTCGCAAATGAGGCTTTGTCGGTTGTTGATCATCAGGGCCTAGTCGTAAAACGGACGACTGTGTTGACTGTTGGTTTGTTTTGCACGACAGCCGGTTTACCTGGTGCGGTCAAGCTGATGGATTCAATACTGCCCGAGGAACCGAGGCCGAAATACACGCGGGCGTCGCTTGCCGAAAGGTAGCCGCCGCCCGTTCGAAGCGTCCTGGTCTGTGCTGGCAGTCCGGCTGCCTTCACCACCACCTTCGCTCCCTCACCCATCCCGGGGCCATCCACCTGCACCGCCACCCAGTTCCGTTTGGCCGTCTCATTCAGCAACAGCCTAGCCTTGCCATGATTGACGTTCAAGAGAAGGTCGATATCCCCATCGTTGTCGATGTCGCCATGGGCAGCGGAACGGCCACTCATCGCCGGCATCTCGAACGGAACCGTCTCAAATTTGTTGCCGGGTTGCGCCGAGTTGCGGAACAGCAAGCTCTTCTGTTCGTATGGTTTTGCAATCGCCCCGTTAGCCACGAAGACATCCAGCCATCCGTCGCGATCAAAGTCTTGCCATACGACCCCAAAGCTGCTGAAGTGCAGCGTCGCCCCGAGCAGTCCGGATGCATCCGAGATATCGGCGAAGCCTTTCGAGCCATCGTTACGGAAGAGACTCGCACCTTCCTGAGTTCCATTCACCACCAATAGATCTTCGTCGCCGTCGTTGTCATAGTCACCGGCCACCGCACCACGGCCAATCTTGGCAATCCCATCCACTCCGTATGCCGTTCCCGCCTGCAGTGCGTTTTCTTCGAACTTGCCGTTCTTCAGGTTGATCCAGAGGTGACTGGCGCTCAGATCGTTCGCCATGAAGAGATCCATCCAACCATCCTGATTCGCGTCGAGTGCCACCACCCCCAGACCAGGACCCGCTCCTCCGGAAAGCTTGGTTTTTACAGTCATTTCCACGAACTTGCCTTGTTCATTGCGAAACAAATGGGCAGTGTGAGTTTCGTAGGCGCGCGGCGTGCAGTAGTCGGTCCTGGTAGGTCCCGAACACTTTTGATGAATCTCGGGGGAATATTCGAGGTAGTTCAGCGTGACCAGATCGAGCCATCCGTCGCGATCGTAGTCCATGAAGGTGGCGCTGGTGGACCACCGGTCTTTGAGCATGACTTCAGGAGACTCGGCGGTGACGTCAGTGAAGGTTCCGTTGCCATTGTTGCGAAAAATGGCGTTGGTACCGTAGGCGGTCACCACTAGATCGGGGCGTCCGTCGTTGTTGAAGTCGCCCGTTGCCACACCCATGCCCATGGCTGTTCGTTCGAGCCCTGCGGCTTTCGTGACATCCGTGAAGTTTAGTTTCCCACTAGGGATCAAGTTGTTGCGATAGAGCCGTTGGGAGCCGCCGTCAAAAGAACCCTGCAGCAGGAGCGCGTCTTGATCGCCATCACTGTCATAGTCGAGCAGCACCGCGCCCGATCCGATGATTTCCGACAAAACGAACTGTCCCTTGGCACCGGGATTGTGTTCGAAAACCAGACCGCTTTCGCCTGCCGCTTCCCGGAACCAAGGTCCTTGAGTGGGTGCTTGTGTGGACGAGCTTCCGCTACAACCAACCAGTAGAATGGGTAAACAGACTAGAGAGAAGAGCCTCATCGCGATGCTTCAATGTATCGCAAAAGTAGGAAAGCGAAGAGGCTCTTCGGCAAGAGCAGCTTATTCGTAAGTCGCCCAAGCCTTGCCGTCTTTGTAGTGCAAGGTGACATCGGAGATTTCGAGCAGGTTCAGCTTTTCCCACTCAATGGAATTGCCCTTCGAATCTTCGATGCGAAGATCCCACATGGCCGCCTTTTCTTTCCGCGAGAATCTGATCTTTAGACTTTCACCGGCGGCGAGTGTGTCCTGACCGAGGATGTCATCACCCCATTCATCTCCGCTGTGAGGCGAGACATGCAGGGCGTTGATCTCGACGCCTGTCTTGTTATGGACGGTGAAATCCTGTTCGCCAGCGAGAAGCGTGACCGCGCCGAGAAGAGTTAGGATCACGAGGGAAGCGAAGATTGTTTTGGTAGTTCGAACAGAACTTGGATGGAACATGCAATGCGTATCGGCGGAGGTCTACCGACTCTTAGGTTTTCATAGCACTCGCGCTATCTTTCGGTCAGTCCGGGCAATCGTAGCGGCCACGCAATGCACGTCCTCGAATGGACACCAGATCGATAAATGACTTCGCGCCAGACCAGGCGCTAACCTTCGTGCCCTCGACATTGGCCCAGCGGACCGGCACTTCCACCATCTTCAGTGCAAGGCATTGCGCAATCACCAGATCTTCCACGTCGAAGCTAAATCCCTCTTCGATCTGGCGCTCAAAAACTTTCTGCGCGGCGTCGGCCCGATAGAGCTTAAAGCCGCATTGAGTATCCATGAATGGCAGACCGGTGAGAGTACGCATGGCGAGATTGAAGAATCGCCCTGAGTATTCGCGGAACGGAGATTGATGCACGGAGACTAAGCTCCGGTCGAGAGCGCGTGATCCGAGGGCAATCACCGCGCCGTTGTATTCGGCAGCCTTCTGCAACTTAGGAAGCTCCTCGATCGGTGCAGAGAGGTCTGCGTCGCTGAATAATCGCCACGCACCTTGAGCGGAGAGCATTCCGTTTCGTACGGCATAACCTTTGCCGCGATTTCCAGGATTCTTCACTAACCGGATACGCCGTTCTGTCGCGCTGGTGCGGTTCACGAAATCGGCTGTGCCGTCCTTCGATCCGTCGTCCACAACAATGCATTCCCAGTCCGGATCCTGGCTGGTGGACAAGTATTCGCGCACGCGGTCAAGCGTGGCAGGCAGGCGTTTCTCTTCGTTGTACGCCGGAATGACGATGGAAAGGCTAACCGGCAATGGAATCCGCTGCAAAGGGAAGATCTTCCTGTCCGAAAGGAAGTAAAGTCTGTTGCACGCGCTTACGCATGTACCACTTCTCGTACGGCGGCGTCTCGTTGCGTGCAAGTTCGAGCAGAATCAGGTTGTCGATTTCCGCATCCCGATGTTCGGGTGCGATTCGTTCATAACGGCCCTGCTGCTTCAGGACTTCTGTTTTCTCACGGCGCAAGAGCTTCCGCCGTTCCTCAGGCATCAGGTCCAGGATTCGCGCCGCCTCTTCGTGCCGGAACCGTTCATAGTCCTGAATATCGTTGCGTCGCTGGCTCTCTTCTTCCTGCCGCAGAGCCAAATTCATACGCTGCCGGAATCGGTCTTTCCAGGCAGCTTCCGCAGATTCGGAAACGGCCTTGCGGCGAGCTTCGGCATCCTTGATCAGCTTTACGATGAAGCCCCCGGCATTGCGCAGCTTCTGGCCGCCCTCTTGCTTTTGGCGGCAGACTTCGACGGCGATTTCACACCAATCGAGAAGATCGCCGGTGCGATCGTTGAGAGCTTGACGAAGAAGACCGACGGCGACGTATTGCATCACAGAATGGGTCTTCATGGCGTCGAGTATGCGCAAGGCGCGCTCGATGCGATAAAGCCCTTCCCGGCTATCGGCGCAATCTTCACTGAAGTTCAGGGATTCGGTAGCCGTGAAGCCCGCGGTCTCCAACATTTTCGCCACATTGTCGCGATGCAGTTCGGAAACTACCGAGGTATCGGTGGCCAGTAATGTCTTACGGGCAGACACATACTCGGGATGCCTGTGCAGCGCGATCGACCAATCGGCACTGGAAACGATGTGATAAGAACCAATTACCTGGATCCGCATCAGTTGCTCGAATGCAGGCTCTAGAGTCTGCATGAGTCGAGAGAGATACTGCGGAGGCGTAAGAATTCCCAAATGCTGCTGGCAGAGCTTGCGGGCATCGATGACCAGCAGGTCTGTTTTGTCGAATTCTACAGCCAGAAACCGGTAGAGATGCTTGGCGGTTAGTCCGTCGAGCTCCATGTAACGTCCTGCGTCGAGAACGCGGAAAAAGCCGGAATCCATCGCCTGAATCAACCGGTCTGTCCAGGTCACACTGCCCGAACAGCGACCTGTGCGATGATCCAGGGAAAAGAAGCATTCCTGAAAAACATTCAGCCACTTCACGTCTTCCTGTTGATCGGTGATGGCGATGGCTCGAAAGCGGAGAGATATAAAGCGATCCATGGCCAGTTTGAGGCGTTGGTAGAACTTGCCATGAACGCCGGAGATGTTGAGCATCTTGGCGATTTGGCGGCCCGAAAAGCTGACGGTTTTCGAGAAGTTGTTGGCAAAGGTGAGCATGCCGAGGACGACAAAGATGTCGAGGTCTTGTTCGGTGGGCAGCCCGAGGTCCTGATTTCCTTGTACTTGCCAGGTTACCTGGGCCTCTGTGCCGTCCGGAAGCACCTTTGTTCCGGTGATTTCGATCTTGCTGACTTTTCCGACGCGCCTTTCCAAGACTGCAAAGGGAATGGCGGATAGGTTCTCTTCTTCGACAGAGAGATTGGCAAGCGTAGGTCTCGAATGTGATCTGTTGGACACAGGGATACTAGTACCGGCAACTTCGTTTTAACCTGAAACCTTAAGATGAAGCCAGTCTTTTATGATCAAGCACATGAAGTTCCTAAAACATTGTCATGCAAGAGGCTTCCGGCCGGCGTTTCCGATGGTAACCATACCAAAACACCATCTACCATATACCATTCCATAGAGACAGCCGATGAACAAGCAGAAGTCAGCTAAACAACTGATTTCATTGGTTGAAAACGGCGTTCAAAAACTTGTTAAGCCATGTGCTTCATCGTAAATGCCATGTGCTTCACCGTAAAAGTCCGCAAGTTGTTGAAAACTTGTGCACGGTAGGCGTGTGCTTGGGCGTAAGACAGTTAAGTGAAATGTTCTGAACTGTTTGAGTGCTGGAAGAGACTTCGGAAGATATGGAAACAGGGTGTTTCTTCCTCCCAAACACATGCTGGAGACCGTAAAGTTATGGTGAAGCACACGCTGGACGCACAAGAATTACGGGCAAGCACACAAGGCTTACGATCAGGCACACGGGGTTGCTGCGCCATAATGATGGAAGGATGTTGAACTGTGAGGGGTGTTCTGTTGGAGACTGATACGAAAACTGTTCAAGCGGAACGGCCTGCCGTGGAAAGTGGTTTTGGGCGAAAACGTCTCACCATCAACACGCTATCGAGTCTCATCTACTTTACGCTCCTGATGGGCATCGGTTTGTGGTATACCCCGTTCATGCTACATAGGGTGCCGGAACATATCTACGGTTTGGTGCCTCTGGCTACCTCTCTGACCAGCCACATGGTTGTGATCATGACGATGATCACCGGTCCGGTTTGCCGGTATGTGAGTGCCGATCTGTTACGCGGAGATATTGAACTTGCAAATTCAACGTTCAATAGCTTCGTTTTCGGCGGTCTTAAGATCATCGCCATCCTCGCCAGCCTGGTTGTATTGTTTAGTGTCATCCTTCCAATCAGTGTTCCCGAGGGCCACGAGACGTCCGCACGTCTTCTCTTTCTGGCGATCGGTCTGTCGTTTCTGATCTCTTCGATGTCGAGTTGTTTTGAGGTTGGCTACTGGGTGACGCACCGCTTCGAGATCAAGAGTCTCGTCGACATTCTGGTGTTGGTGGTTCGCAACGGCTCAGTGGTTGCGCTCTTTTACTTCTATCAGCCGGACATATGGCAGATTGCGATGGCGGCGATGGCGGCAGCGGTCTTTCAGTTGGTCGCAAACTACGGTATCTGGAAGAAACTCGCTCCGCAGCTTCGCATTGACAGAAAGGCGCAAACGCCCGAACGCAAGGCGCTGATCTATTCTGTCGGCCGGTGGCTGATCATGAGCCATCTCGGCAATCAATTGCTTTTGAGTACAGACTTGCTACTGGTGAATCGATACTTTGGAACCATTGGCAACACCAAATACGGTATCGTCCTGTTGGCCGCCACCATCGTTCGCAGCATCTTTGCCTCGATGGGATTGATTCTTGTACCGGCGCTGGTGACACTGGAATCGACACAATCCAGTCAGCAACTTGTGGCTGCGACAAGCCGCGCGGTACGGATGTTCGGTAGCATCGCCGCGCATGCCACCGGCATCATCGCCGGCCTTACGATGCCCTTGCTAACCATCTGGATCAAGAAACCATGGGTGCCTGAAGTGGCTCCCCTCAGTATCTTCATTCTTCTCGCCGTCACCTTTGAAATCTGCATGATTCCTCTCACCGCGCTTCTCATAGCCCCCGAACGGATCGCACGCTACGCCATCGCATCGTTCGCAACCGGCTCTGCGGCCGTCATCCTGGCAATCGTTTTACTCCAAACCACAGACCTGCAATTCTACGCCGTCGCCATCTCTTTCTGCCTTTTCGCCATTGTCAAGAACGGGCTCTTCAATCCGATTCTGGCGGCCCGCGGCCTCAACACTTCCTGGTACGAATTCGCTATTCTTGGCATTCCCATAGTGATTCGATTTTGTATGACTATGCTCTTGGCGAACACCATTGGCAACTGGATTGAACCCGCCAGTCCCATGTCACTGCTCTGGTGTATGGTGCTGACCGCTCTCATATCGTTGCCCCTCAGCATGATGACATTGCCTAAGGAGGACAGGGCGATCGTTTTTCGATTCGTGATCCCGAAGTTCACCTAGTATGCCCATCACAGTTATTATTCCGGCCCACAACTCTACCCGTTACCTCGCAAAAACCTTGTTGAGCCTCACCAACCAGGAACGCCAGCCTGACGAGGTTCTCATTGTGGACGATCATTCCACCGATGGTACGGTCGAGATGGCCGAAGCTTGGGCCAGAGAACAGACCTTCACTGTCCGTGTGCTGTCGAATTCCACTCCGAATGCAGGCAAACCCGGGCCCGCCGCCGGCCGTATGACAGGGCTGCGTGAAGCAACCAGCGACATGGTCGCCCTCCTCGACCACGACGATGAAATGCTCCCTTGCCATCTTCGTCTGACTGAGCAGGCTTTGCTGCAGAATCCCACTTTGAGCTTGTGCTTCGCGGACGCTGTGGAATTCAGCGAGACCGATGGCCGCGAATGGAGCCTCTTTGGCGGAAAAGCCATCAGAAACCTTCCTTTTGTTGAAGTTCCACCCGATGTGCGCATCATTACAGAGCCTTTGCTGCGGTCTTTGATCCGCGGTAGCTACATCCCAACGGCCGCCAATTTGTGGCGTCGCGACCTGGCCCGCCAAGTGGGTGGATTTCATCCGTTCGCCGGCACATGTGACGATGTGCTTTTCTTCCTCTGTATGTCCCGCGTCGGACAGATTGCCTACTATCCAATCCCCATTGCTCGCAAACGATTGCACAGTGCGAATCTCAGCGACACCAAATACGCCTTGCAAAGCTGTTGGAACTACTATGAGGCTTTGCGCTATTTCAACAGCGAAGCCGTCCGGTGGAATTTGTCCCAGGGCGAAATGACGTTGATCGGTGACCGTATGAGCGAATTGAGTCAGGAGATTCTCTATCACGCCTCGCGCAAAGGCGTGAAGGCTTATGTGGAGACGAAACGAAGACTTGGCGTCGCCAACAAAAGACACTTCTTTGTCGGTGTCGTGCGAGCGATGGTGCGCAGCACACGGCTGATCTTCAATCCCGAAACATCCTGAGCCTGAGCACCGCGCCGCGAATCAGGTTGGCTGAAACTCCTCGTAAATCGATTCCATGGTCCGTGCCGAAGCAGCCATTGAGAATCCATCCTGGATAAACCTGACACCGTTGGCCGCCAAACGGGCTCTCAACGGAGCGTCCCCAATCAGCTTCTCGAGAACCCCCGTCAATGTTTCGAACCGGGCCGGATCGAACAACATGCCGGTCTCTCCGTCCCGCACCAGTTCCAGATTTCCGCCCACTGCCGAAGCCGCCACAGCGCACCCGGACGCCATGGCTTCCATGATGGAGTTCGACAGTCCTTCGCTCAACGAAGGCAGCACAAAAATATCGATACCTGCCAGTTCCGCGGCGACGCTCGCCACCGTCGGCTGAAACGAGAGTTCCGTCGACGTGAGCCCGAGCGACGACGCGAGAGCTTGCAGCGACCCCAACAGAGGGCCACTTCCAGTAATCCGAAGCTTGAGACCTTGCCGCCTGCGGAGCGACGCGTAGGCGCGCAACAATGCCTCCAGATTCTTCTCCGGACGCAGCAGACAAACCGTTCCAATGGTCAAAGTTTGCGAATCAACCCGCGGCCCGAGAAATTTCGACGCATCGATTCCGTTGTGGCAGATCCGAAGCAGGGTTGGAGGCAAACCATGATTGACCAAAGCGTCAACCAAGGATTGGGCGTTACAGACGATACCGTGGGCGAAGCGATCCGAGACACGGAGCATTCTGCGATGTATCGGCGAGTAGAGATCGCGATTGCCGCGACAACTCGTCAGCACAACCGGAACCCCGGCGAGCCTCGCCACCGGAGCTCCGAAGATCGCCCAAGGCATGTCGAACGCATGAAAGATCCGAACCCGATGCCGCCGCAGGTAGCGCGAAAAGGAGAACCCCAGTTTGACCGTGGAAAGGCCGGCGAAAGTACGCACCGGCAGAACCTGCACCTTCACGCCATTCCGCAACAGTTCCAACCTCTTTGCCTCATCGTCGATGAAGCAGAACACGTGCACCTCGAAGCGGCTTTTGTCGATCGCCTTCGCCAGTTCCACTAGTTGCCGCTCCGTTCCACCGCCCGTCAACATCTGACTGGCCAGCACCACCGGAACCGGCAAACTCAAAGCTTGCCGTCTTTCTTTGCGCTGGTGACGATCCAAAGACTGCGCGGATCCACAAAGAACACTCGCAAAGCCAACATCGCCGCAAGCATCATGGTGAGAAAGGTTGCAAGCGGCGAGGTGAGCTTCTTCAAGGGAGAACTCTGCGGAATCTTCGAATCCACCAAAGCGATCAACACCGCTGCGAAGAACCCTGCGAGCATCAGCCAATTCCACGGCGCGGGAAGCCAGAGGGACGAAATCACCGCCCCCAGCAGCAACCAGGGCATCAGTATCCGCAAGAATTTATAAGACATGTAGTGGAACCACATGCGATTGGTAAACGGAATAAGCAGTTGTGGATAGTAGGTGAGCAATTGAAAATTGCCGCCAAGCGTCCGCACCTTGCGCAGGAACTCTGTCTGGGTCGAGGTTGCATAGTCCCAAGCAATCGCGCCCCTGGCCATCTTGAGCCTGTAGCCGCGAAAGAAGGCCGAAAGCGGCAGATACATGTCGTCCAGTAGGATCTCTTCCGGTATAGGTACAGCCAACGACCGCCGGATCGTGTAAACCGGCCCAGTGGCGCCGAACATCGAATCGATCGAACTCAGTTGGTCGCGGATCCAGGTCTCGATCCGCCAGTAAACACCAACGTCACGCGATCCCCGGCTGTCACCATCGCGGATCAGTAGTTCACCGCTTACCGCCCCCACTTCCGGATCTCCGTAGTAAGAGACCAACTCCCGCAGACAGTTCGCTTCCAGTTCCTGCCGGACGTCGGTGAGAAACAGAATCTCTCCCGTTGCCAGCGGAATCGAGGCGTTCAGGGCCTTACACTTGCCGCCCTTCTCGATCCGAATCAACCGTACGGCGTCATAAGACTCGGCGATCCGGTCCGTTGCATCGGTGGATCCATCGGAAACGACAAAGACTTGCAACTGGTCCCGCGGATAGTCCAAGGCGAAAACCGAATCCAATTTGGCGCGCAGATAGCGTTCGCCATTGTAGACCGCAATGATGACGGTTACCGGGCGTGTGACGGCGTCGCGCAAGGCGGGGCGACCGTAGAGGCGGGCCAGGATTCCCAACAGCAGGGGCCAACCAACAACGGCATAGACGAGGAATCCGGCGCAGAGGAAAAATACCAAAGTCATGCGGCGCCGCCCTTACCCAGATACCCCCCCCGTGGGTGTTTCAAGAATCGGCATGGAATCAGCTTCATGCGAGCAACCGATCGAACTGCGTTGTCACCGATTCCCAGGAATACTTTTCGGCAACGATCTTACTGGCGTTGCCCGCCATATCCCGCCGGGCGGCCGGGTTGTCGAGCAGATCCAGGCAGCGCTTCGCAAAGTCAGCTGGGGTGTCGGCTATCGCAATGTTACCGCCATCGTGGATTTCGAGACCTTCGGCACCCACCGCGGTGGAAACCACCGCAACCCCGGCAGCCTGAGACTCATAGATCTTCAGGCGCGTTCCACCCCCGATGCGCAGCGGGACGATCGATAACTTGCTTCCCCACAGCCAAGGCCGGACATCCGGCACAGTTCCCGTAACATGAACCTTGTCACCGGCCAGCGCAAGGATTTCCGGTGCGGGCTTGCGTCCCACAATCGCCACCGTGGTTTCAGGGAGCGCAGCGTGAATCAGCGGCAGGATGTCGCGAACGAACCACTGCATACCTTCAATATTCGGCATCCAGTCCATTGAGCCGAGAAAAACCAGATCGGTCTTCGATTCGGTCACCTTGGCTGCAGGTCGAAAGAATTCCGTATCCACTCCCGTATCCACATGCGAGACACCCTTGATTCCGTAGTTGCGTTCCATCATCCGAGCGTCCCCCGCGGAGACGGCGATGACGCGCTTCACCTTACGGCAAACCTGCCCCTCATAGGCTTCCATACGCTTCGCCTGGATCTGAAAATAGGCCTTCTTCAGAAAGTTGCCGGCGTGTTCGGCGTGCCGCCGCCAGATCTGGGCCTCGACATTGTGTTGAAACAGAATCGCCTTCGAGAGATCCGGAACATTCGGTGCGGGAAACAAAAAGTCGCAAACAATCGCGTCGTAGTGGAATTGTGCATCGATCCGTTCAATCTCCCGGCGCATGGCTTGCGAACGCCAGCGGATGACCGCGACCGGAAGCGGCGATAACACGCCCGCAATCAACTGTCCGAGAAACGCTGGAGAAGTGAGCTTCTTTTCCGGAACCTCATGGGGCACAGTGAAGAACTTTGCACAATACTCGGACGCCCGTTGTGGGCCCTCTGGAAGACTGGGGTCGTCAAAGGCGATGTAATGCACTTGATGGCGCAGATGAAGCCGTTTGATGGTTTCGAGTGTGCGGATCTGGCCTCCCCGGTTGGTGGGGTGCAGAAAGTCCGTCTTAACCCATAGAATTTTCATTCGCCTCGGTAGGCGCCGGTAGACTGGCGCGCGTGCAACATGGCACGAAGAATCTCCTTACTCATGGTACGCGGTTGCCCGCCAGGTTCGCGTGGGAAAATGAGGCCAGGACCTTCTACGGCGGTACTGGAGGTCAGCGGGGATACGGTCGATTGTTGTAGTGGAGTGTGGCGTTGGTAAAGCCAGATCCCTTAGGCTGAAGTAAGGACAAGTGTTTTTGAACTGGAAAACTAAAGCAAACATTCAGCGAGTGTGCGCCGCGCTGCCGGGCAGCGAGTCGATCTACTACCTGTTGCAGTCGAACCTCGGTGTCTTTCGCAAGGATCCGGACCCGATGCCGAATATGCGCGATGCGGCGCTTATTCTCAACGAGATCCCATTCCGGATGGAAGGCAAGCGTGTGATGGAGGTGGGCACCGGGCGTCGCATGGACATGCCAGTAGGCTTCTATCTGGCCGGTGCAGCATCCACCGACACTGTGGATCTCTACCGGTATATGAAACCGGAACTGGTTTTCGGTTCGCTCCGGAACCTATTGGAGAATCGCATCGAAGCCCGTGACCTGTTCGCGCCACACGCCGAAGGCGGCGCTGCAGCGGTCGACAGGCGCTTGGATGTACTCTCGCAAGTCAGAACGTTCGATGAACTCGCCAAACGGACGAACATTCGCTACCACGCACCGGCGGACGCCCGCAAAACCGCCTTCGCGGCTGGATCCATCGATCTGCAGTTTTCCTATACGGTTTTTGAACACATCCCCGGAGATGTGCTTCGCGAAATCCTGATCGAAGCTGCACGGGTGCTGCATCCCAAAACCGGAGTTGCCTGCCACCACATCGACCTCAGTGACCATTTCTATCAGGTGGACAAATCCATCAACATGGTGAACTTTTTGCGGTATGACGAGAAAGAGTGGTCCAAGTACAACGATAACCAATTCGCTTATCACAACCGCCTTCGTCCGGCGGACTATGTTCAGATCTATCGGGCTGCGGGACACGAAATACTGGCTCGGGTCGACAATGTCGATGAGGCAAGCGTACAGGACATTGAGTGCGGTCGGCTTCCATTGGACGCCAAGTACCGGGGACAGGATGCGAGGTCGCTGTCGACCGTAATTCTGCGCGTGCTATCCAGAAAGGAACCCTAGAAGCCTTCAAGCGGAGCGCTGCGGCAATACCAGGCTGCTGCGATGAGGCCGGGCCGACCTTTGACCGGCTAGCTACGGTTGGGGTTGCGAGCCCACGGCACATCGCCGTAGAGGGTTTCGGGCGCAACCGGTTTCGGGCGGCCAATCACTGGTTCCTGGGGCTTATTCCCTGAGGTCGGCTTGAGCGGGTCCAAAGGCCTGGGCATCGGTGAGGAAGAAATCGGGGTGGTGCCCGCCACCGTGGACGCCGCCTCGGCCGCGCGTCTCACGTTCTCGGTTTGAGCTCGTTCCAACGCGCTGTAGCGAGCTTCCAATGCCACCACGCAGCAGAACGCCAAGCCACAGACGAGGTAGTAGAAAAGTTCTTGGGCGATATTGCCAAAAAATGCATTGACGATATACACGAACGCGGTGAGCAGAATGCAATCCGCCATCGTCGCCAGTTCTTCCATTTCCGGGAATCTCCTGGCAATGCTCCGGCCTCGCCAGAGCGACCTGACGGCCAAAACCAGCGTACCCAAGAAGCAGAACAGGGCGGGTAAGCCGGCTTCGGCGGCCACCTGCGCGTAGGCGTTATGCGAAACCTGCCACAGCTTCCGCTTTCCAGACTGGCTTGAGATCTCCGCCGCGGCGCTCGCGTAGACTCCGACGCCAACGCCAAACAAAGGATGTCTAGCGGCCACTTTCAGACTTTCCATCAGCAAAGCAAGACGGCTTTCGGATGAGCCTTCCGCGCCGCCGTCATGGGTTTCACCAGTGAGCGAATAGAGACGTCCTCGAACCTCGCTGGGCAACAACGGAACCGCGATCAGAACTACTGCGATGCCCAGCGCAATGACTTTCAATCTATTGATCGCCGAAGAAGCCAACAAGAGAACCACGCTCAACAGCAGGATCGTAATCAAGCCGCCGCGCGAACCCGTACGAAGGCACTGAAAGATCGATATGCCGATCTCGAGGCCCGCCAGAATGCGCAGCACCATCGGAAACCGCTTGGTGGTTGCCATGTGCAGCCAAAAGGGCAATCCGAGTAGCAGATAGACCGCGATCTCGTTGGAATTGGCGAAACGGCCACCATCCAGTTGCAGCCGGTTGTCACTATTTTCCGAAACAGGTGCCGTCATCGTGAAGATGAGGGTCACGAGCATAGCCGCCCGCATAATTGTGAAGGTCGAACGCAACTGCTTCTCTGTGCGCACAAGCGCCATGGCGAAAAACGCCAGTGGCAGCACCTTCATGATGGCCGAAAGAGCCTCCAGTGTGCCGGTTCGCCAATAGCTGAAAGGAAACGACGCCACATACCAAACGTGAAGAACAATCAGCAAGATCGACATCTTACTGCCAACGACGCGGGAAAGGCCGCCATTTACCACCATCATCACCATACACAGAACCGAACTGATGAAGATCTGATAAAAGGAGTGTCCAAAGCGCAGGGCGATCAGCTCCGGCATGCGGCTGAACACGAGAAAGTAGTAAAAACCGAAGGCCAGGAAACCAAAACTTTCCATCATCTCGACCCGTTCTTCCGGTGCCGTAACTCTGGTAAAAGGGGGAGCTGTCGTGGGTGATAGAAATTGTGTGGCCATACAACGCCCAGCCGTAGCGGACAAGCCTATCGTATCATTCAGCGAATGATTTCCCAATAGCTCGACCGGGACGGATCCCAGGAAATTCAGTATGCTAGCCTCCTGATGCGAATGGACTTAGCGTTGCGCAACGGACTAGTACCAGATGGCCATGCGACTGGTGGACTATCCTGAAGACATAGCGCTTCACGCCTCTTCCGCACGCATGAAACCCATCGTACTGCTCGACCTCAAGGCCCAATACGCCTCGATCCGCGAAGAAATTACCACCGAAATCGCTCGTATCTGCGACGATCAAACTTTTGTTTTGGGCGAACCGGTAGCCAGGCTGGAAAGAGAAATTGCGGCCTATTGCAATGCCCGCCACGGCGTTGGATGCGCCTCGGGTTCGGATGCGATCCTGCTCGCTCTGCGGGCGCTCGGAGTGGGTCCGGGCGATGAAGTGCTGACTGTTCCCTACTCGTTCTTTGCCACCGCCGGATACATCGTTCATGCTGGAGCCAGGCCGGTGTTTGTCGACATCGAGTCTGGCACGTTTAACATGAATCCGGCGTTGATCGAAGAGGCTCTGGATCGGCATCCGCTGGTCAAAGTTATTATGCCCGTGCACCTGTTCGGCCAGTGCGCGGACATGGATCCCATCCTCGAGATCGCCTGCCGTCGCGGTTTGGCGGTGGTCGAAGACGCCGCCCAAGCCATCGGTGCCGAATACAAAGGCCGCCGCGCCGGGTCGATGGGTGCGGTGAACTGCTTCAGCTTCTACCCCGGCAAGAATCTCGGCGCGTTCGGCGACGCCGGCATGCTGACTCTCAATGACGACACACTGGACGCTAACCTGCGGGCTTTGCGGTTGCACGGCGGCTTCACCAAGTACGTTCACGAATGGGTTGGTTGGAATTCGCGTCTCGATGCCTTACAGGCCGGAATCCTATCGGTGAAGCTGAAGTATCTCGACAAATGGACCACCGCCCGGCAACGCAACGCGGATCTCTACCGGTTGCTCATTCCCGCCGAGAAGGCCGTGACACCGTCGATAGCGGATTACAGTACCCGCCATGTCCACAATCAGTTCGTGATCCGCAGCGATCGGCGCGATGCATTGAAGGAACATCTGACCGCCAACGGTGTTGGTACTGAGATCTACTATCCGATTCCCTTGCATCTCCAAAAGTGTTTCGACTACCTCGGATACAAGCCTGGAGACTTTCCCGAGAGCGAGCGCGCGGCGCGGGAAACGCTCGCCTTGCCAGTGCATACGGAATTGCGGACAGACGAGATGGAGCGTGTTGCGTCTTTGATTGCACAATTTTCATCAAATTACTCGCGTATGGATGATTCAATCTTGTGAGCGTTCGCGTATTCTCTAATGAGGAGACCGATGAGCGCCCCACAATCCGCCACCCTTCCTATGGTCGCGTTACTCGACCTGAAACAGATTCAGCATCTGCTGTATGGCTTGGCTTATGCCAAAACCTTGGCCACGGCATCGCAAGTTGGTTACCGGTACGATTACCTGTTCAACGCGAACGAATCCGCCGTGACCTACGGCGAAAACTTTGATCAAGCCACTTTCCGGCGGTGGGTCCGGGAGGAGTACAAAAACCAGATCTCCCGCATGGTGCAGGCCACGGGAAGGATGACGCCGGACGAGTTTGCGGAGTGGGTGAAGAAGCAGTGGGAGATACGGCAAAAGTTTTTCCGCTCGTATCAGGAGACCTCGGCGGAACTCGGAGCGTTGAACAAGAAACTCGGAGACCTTCAATTGGTCGGAGCACGGCTGGGCGCAACGGCCCTGCTGGCGGCGCAGTTCGCTCTTGTGGGTCTTGGCGTTGCCCCTCAACTGGCGACGGCCGCGACGGCCTCCATGGTGGGATGGTCCGCCATGGCAACCGCATCTGGAAAGATCGCACTGGGGCTTGGCACCGGCGTTGCTGTGGCGGTCGCCCAGAACTGGTCGTCCGCGCAAAAGGCCGATATCGTCCTGATCGGCGAGGCCTGCGCATCTGAGGATTCCAAGAACTCCTTGGTGGATGGGCTCAAATCCGGCATACCTGGTCTGATCGATGACCTGCTTGCCCCCGCGTTGAATTCTCAAAATGCGACTCTGATGAAACTGTACAATCAGGACCTGGACCGCCTGAAGCGCATCGCGAGGAGTGGTAAGCCGAGCAAGGTCGCCAAAGTGGCGCAATTTCAAAAAGCTGGCCCAGGCGCGGCTACCGGCGTCAAAGCTGTGACCTCGAATGCCATGAAGGGGTTGGGGTACATGTTCGCGGCCAAGTCCTTGTTTGACGCTTCGTCAACCTTCGTCAAGCAGTGGAACGGGGAAATGTAATTTAATCCCCGTAGATAGTGGGATAGGCGGACTTCATCTCCTCCGCCTTTTCCAGCGCATCGCCAATCTGGATTAGCTTTTCACCTTTGCCCATTCCAGGACAGCGCGTCTTTGCCTCTTCGTCCCAAACCGAGCGGTCTTCGACGAACTCCGGCCAGAACGGATACAAGCGACACTGCACGGGATTGACGGGATGAATCGAGCATCCGCCGTTCTTCAGGAAGTGACACTGTTTGCCGCGTCCGGGCTTGCGTAAACGCAACAGATGCTTGGTGCGGTACACGTATCGCGCCTCGAAATCCGCCGCCGACATTTTCACATACTTGGCGATGCGGGTCAGATCCTTTTCCGTGATGTAAACGTAGCCAGAGACCTCGCAGCACTTCGTACAACCTGGTTGGCATTCAAACTGGAGATGCATCAAGGGGATACTTTCAAGGCTAACTCGGCGTCTGTTCTGCGGACGTAGTTGGCTTCGAGCGCCGCGGGATCCTTGAAATCGTCCTCGCGCGCTGCGATCACACCGATTGCACCGGCTAGTTCCCAGGGCACTTGGCGGCGCACGCCTTCAACGGAGTAAGTCGCGAAGTCCTGACACAGAAACTCGTCGGGGACGAGCTGTAGCGACGATAGCCACTGCTCCAAAGGCGCGACAACTTCCGGCGAGATCAGCCGCAAAGACGAATCATAGACGGCCGCGTAGACGTCCTTCCGGCGCGCATCCGCGAAAACCGCACGGGTATGTGCTTCACCGTAAAACGCCATCGCCTTCAGATTCGAAACCCCGGCCACGCGCTTGCCCGCGGATTCGGCGAGTCCCTTGGCGGCAGTGAGTCCGATACGCACTCCAGTGAATGTTCCCGGCCCTATGGCGCTTGCGAAGCAATCCACATCAAGCACTGCTAAACTGTGTCGCGCGAGCAGATCGACGATTGCTTGAAACAGCACTTGTCCAAAACCGTCGGGTGCATGGAGCGCGACCTCCTCCACCACGACAGCGTCCTGCACCAGAGCGATGCTTCCACGCTCGCCGGACGTGTCGATTGCCAGGATCTTCATGTGTGCAGAAAGTCGCTTCTAGTATGCTTGCGGATCCGGCTCATCATGGAACCAATTTGTGGATTTTGTCCACAGAATACACCTTTCCGTTGGCGTTGATCGCCGAGACGCGTAGGCTCATGACGCCGGGAAAGTTCTTTACAATGTCCTTCGGAATGCGAAACGTGCCTTCGGCAGCCGTACCCACGACGCGGAAACCCTGCCCCTCGGCGACGACCTCGACAGTCCAGACATACATCATCGACCGGGTGCCGCGCGTGTCGCGCTTGATCTTGACCGAAAACGGAATGTCCTTCGACAGCGAGAGATCGTTCTCAGAGGGCGTAACGATGGTGAACGGAACCATCTTCGGCTGCGATTCCACTTCCTGCACCGGCACCGGGCGGGATTCGAACTTATACGACTTCAACATACCTTCTTTCTTGCCTTCGCGCGAGATGTGCAGCACCCAGTCTTCGCTCATCGTGGGAGGCTCGCCAATAAAGCGTTCGGACTTGAAGTCTTTGATCTTGACGGACTCGCCATTGCGCGGATTGAACCAGCGCGCATCGTAGCCGTGCTTCTTGACGCTCACTTCGAGTGCGCCCGGCTTCTCGATGTAGACCACGTATTCGACGGCTTCATCGTAATCGCCAAACTCTCTCACGAGCGCCACAGCGCGTCCACCATCGACATAAAAGTAGGGCTCCAGTTCCCAGTAACGGGTTCCGGCAAAAAAATCGTACCAGACCTTCCAGGCAGGGGCCGAGGATTCAGGCCCGCCCTCACGCACCGGATATGCGCCGCTCATTGACGAATTCCAAAGCGCCTTGCGCTGTTCGTCGTCGGTCTTGCCTCCAACGGTGTTGATGAAGGGGAGTTGAAAGAGCTGATGTTCGACGGAGCCCAGAGCATCGCTGGCGTTCTGTGAGGTGATGAAGTTCATCCACTGATCACCGAGCAGAGGGGTTGAGGTGAGAGCCGCGCCCGGCGTTTTGGGATGGCCATAGGGGTCGAGCTTGTTGAGCAGCAATCCAATCTCTTTCGTGAGCGGACGCCCATCTTTGTAGCCCTCGAACGCACGGACCACCTGCCATGTAATGTTGTATCCGGCATAGCGATTGACGATGTACTTCATGAACTCTTCGCGATCGCGCCATGTGGGGCAGATCTTGGCAAGAGCCTCAGGATGATCGGCAATCACAAGATCGATGATGAAGCCCTTTTGGCTGGCGAACAGCAGGCGGCGATCGAGTTCCTGAAAGTAGGTCGGGTTGGGGTGTCCGTTGGCCCAGGCATGAGATTGGTCCTTCTCCTCGCCCATCAGCAGTACGCGAAGATGATTGAACATCTGCGTCGAGCGCGCGGTGATAGTCTTCTCAAATTCGTCTTTTCCGATGAAACCCACGCGATACAAAGTTTCACCCATCCAGAGATGCGGTTGCAGTGTATCGACCGTCTGCCAATGGTGAACATTGACATTGCGGACAAACGACGGCGCGAGGCCCTGCGTGACGTTAAAGGTTCCCTGCTTGCCCTGCCAGCGTTCGACATTGCTGGTGAGGCGGAAGGTCCATTCACCTGGTTCTGTGGGGCTGACGCGGATGACGAGCTTTTTGCCGCCATCCCAGAAGGCCGGGATGAGGAGCGTACGGTGGCGCGGAGAGCGGAACTCACCGTGCAGTTGGACGGAGGCCGCGGCGTCAGGGTGCGTAGTGGCTTCGGAGGCGTTGAGTTCGAAGGCGAAATCGCACGGGGTCCATTGGGCGGGAGTGGCGCACGGTTCCTGGGCCAGCGCCGTGAAAGGGACAGCGGCCAGCAGTAGCAGCAAGAGCCTCATGTACTTTCTACTATAGGACGGCAGGGCCTTTGACAAGATCCGCCTCAAATGCACCCACCGTGGGTGGTACGTTATGGCCGCGCCTTTTTGACCTGACATAGGACGTTCTCCGCATTGCGGCCTACTTCACGATCACGTTAACCTCATCGTATGTGTGGCATTTCAGGCGTCGTCGGGCGTGAGGACAGCGCCGTAATCGTTGCAAGGATGAATGCCGACCTCGCGGGTCGCGGACCGGACGCGGAAGGTCTGGAATCCTGGCCAACCGCGAACGCCAGTTTCGGGCATCGGCGGCTTTCGATCTTTGATCTTTCGGAACTCGGCCGCCAGCCGATGCTCTCACCGGATCGCGAGATTGGACTCGTGTTCAATGGTGCCGTCTACAACTTCCACGAGTTGCGGCGCGATCTCGAAGCCGCAGGTTTCCGCTTCAAGAGCCACTCCGACACCGAAGTGGTTCTGCATGGCTACAAGGCCTGGGGCATCGACAAGCTGGTTTCGCGGATGCGCGGCATGTTCGCCATCGCGATATGGGATCATCCGAAGCGCAAACTTTACCTGATGCGTGACCGGTTGGGCGTGAAGCCGTTGGTGTATGCGGTGCACGGATCCACGCTAGCCTTCGCGTCCACGGTTCGAGCCCTTGCGACGGGAGGTTTTGGCGAAGGTGGCATCGATCCCAAGGCGGTTGCCGAGTTCTTTGAGTTCGGCTTCATCACCGAAGCGCGGACGATCTACAACGGTATCCAGAAGGTTCCGCCGGCAACGATCCTCGAGTTCTCAAACGGCCAACTGACGTCTCGGGTTTATTGGCAGGAAAATACGGCACGACCGACGGGCTCGATTGGTTTCGAAGAAGCGATTGAAGAGACAGAGCGGCTCTTCTTGGAAGCGGTGAAGCTGCGGCTTGAGGCCGATGTGCCGGTCGGTGCGCTTTTATCTGGCGGCGTCGATTCGAGCCTGGTCTGTTGGGCGATCGCCAAGCTCGGCGGTAGAATCAAGGCCTTTACAGTGGGAACGCCTGGCGACCCCTGGGATGAGACTCCGGATGCCGTGGCAACCGCCAAACAGCTCGGTATCTCCCACGAAATTGTGGAGATGCGTTCGGAAGACGAGCCCGACCTCACGGAACTGATCGACGCCTATGGCGAGCCTTTTCCCTGCGCTTCGGCACTGGGAATGCTGCGCGTGTCGAAGGCTATTAAGCCCTCAGCCACTGTGCTGTTGACAGGCGATGGTGGCGATGACTGCTTTCTTGGTTATCCCGAGCACAAGAACTTCTACATGGCGCAGAAAGTGGCTCAAAAGGGCATTCTGCCTTGGTTTTGGAAGGCGAAGGGCGGGCGTCGCGATCATCTGCCGGAACGATTCCGCCGTGCAGCCCATTTTCTCGACTTTGCCAGCGGCGGACTCGGCGCCGTGATCGGCATCCACGACGGTTTGCCGCGGTTTCACGAGCGTGGTCTGTTGGGAGCGAGACTCAAGGGCGCGAAGGTGGACCAGCGCAATACGCCAGTCACGCCGGAGTCGGCGCGGACGATCTTGGGCGACTACATCGGCTACTCGCGGATGCATCGTTTTATTGGCGAGTATCTGACCAAGGTGGACGGCGGCGCGATGCGCTATGCGCTCGAGGCGCGGTCACCGTTTCTCGATCAGGAACTGTGGAATTTTGCGCAGGCGTTGCCGTATGAGGTCCGGCTACAGGGTGGGACATTGAAGGCGGTGCTGCGTGAGATCTCGCGGCGGCGCATCGGTGAGCGCGTGGCGACGGGCAAGAAGCGCGGGTTCCAGATCCCGGTGGGGCGTTGGCTGGCCGGAAAGTGGCGTCCGCACTTTGAGGAATTGCTACGGGATTCGCACGCGGCGCGTGAGGGTTGGATTGACGCGGTTGCTGTGCGGAAATACTTGGCTGAGGCTGCGGTGAAGGGATTCGCGTCGAATCAGCTCTGGTACATCTACGTGTTTGAGCAGTGGATGCGGCGTCAGGGGTGAGGTTCGTGGGGTAGCGGCGAGTTTGGCACCCGCCGCTGTTGGTTGAGATGACCTATTCGCCGGTGAGCAAAACCGCCCGCGGAGGATTGACGCTGACGGCTACTCCACCACTCGTTCCCAGGACTTTGCCCTGGAATCGATAGTTGATGAAGGTTCCGGCAGCCTTATCCGCTGTTCCGGTATAACCAGACAAGACGCCCGAATCATACAAGCGGACCTTGGTGAAACCACACGTCGCAGCTAGATCGACGGGAGTTCCGGCGGTGGCCGGAACGGCCGCTGCCAGCAATGCATCCGCCGCAGTTTTGAGACAATCGCTGAACATGATGTCGAGCGATGCGTCGGTTTTCAGATTAGCGAATGCCGCTCCACCCGGTGCTGGTACCTTCTGGCCTGGATACAGGTCCGCATAACTGCCATTGCTGACATCGTTGCCGTGCGGATTGTAGTTGCAAACGGCGTAAGTGCCGCCGCTGCCGGTGGCAATCGCGCATCCCACCTCCCGCGACAACTGCGAAATGACCTGCGTATAGTGGCCGCAGACATTGCCTGCGCTGCACTTGCTGGTGGCGCGTAAAAAGAACGGCTTCTCGTTGAACCAGTCTGTGAGGCCTTCGAGACCGGTGTAGGTTTGCGACGATCCAAAGGCGAGGTTCTCGCCCCAGGCGCGTGCATCGGGGCTTGTGCTGGTGGAAGAGTTCGGGCGGTGCTTGAACTCGCCACTTACCGCCATCTTGGTGGCCCATTCCTGCGCATCCTTAGCGAGGGTTTCGTTCCAGCCCAAGTCTGGGCTGGCAGTGGGCTTGCCATCGTGCGTGACTAGGTCGCGGCGGTACTGATTGTGGGCGTCCACCCACTCGGCTGGCGTCTGTCCGAAGGACACGGCGCACAGGAAGACCACACCAACCAGGATAGCCTTGGCAGAACCAGATGTTTTGTTGAATCGTTGCAACTGCAATTCCTTTTGTCTTAACCTCGTTCTGCGACCGCGTGATTTGTTTCGAGTTACTTTCCAGTGTGCCTTGTCCCTGAAGGTCGCGGCTTCGAATGGCCCTTGGCAGTCCGAAGCAAGTCGTTCAGAGCCGCGCCCATAATGGTGCGGAACCAAACGAACTATTTCATTCGGTTGAAGAACTAGGGCTGCCTCCGGCGAGCGGAGGCCCTTCTGATTATAGTTAACGAGGTGGCAGAAATAGATCCGGCATCGTGCTGTTAGCATCCCAATCGGTGGATGCATCTGCTTCGCAAAACTTTCCCGCTCTTTGTGTGTTCATTCGTTTTCGCTCAGGACACGACCGGTGTCGGATCGATTAGCGGTCTTGTCAGGGGCTCCGATGGAAAGCCCGCTGCCAACGTCCAAGTGTGCGTCGAAAGCACCAACCGTTGCGCCACTAGCGACGTGTTAGGTTTCTTCAAAATCCCTGAAATCCGCGCCGGAGAGGCATCGCTCACAGTAACCACACCCGGTCAGCCGCCACTCAAAAACATCAAGGCCGAGGTCCGGGCGGGGCTGGATGCTGGCGTAGAAATCAATCTGGCCGCGATCGCCAATGTGAGTGATTCTGTTACCGTCAATGACTCAGTCTTCGTCGCACCCGAGGAGATTAAGAATTCGGGATACCTCATTCAGCGTCAGGAAATTTCGAAAACCGCAGGTTCGCTGCAGGATGTCGCACGCTATGTACAGACCCTGCCGGGCGTTGTCCTCGGATCCAACGACTTCCGTAACGACATCATTGTTCGCGGTGGATCACCGCTTGAGAATCTGTTTGTCGTCGATAACATCGAGATTCCGAACATTAACGCGTTTGCTAACTTCGCCTCCGCTGGCGGAACGGTCAGCCTGCTCGATGCGGAGCTGATCCAGGACGTCACCTTTCTCACCGGTGGCTATCCCGCGCCTTATACGAACCGTACGTCGAGCGTGCTGCAGGTGGCGCAGCGCGAAGGCTCCCGCGATGGTTTTAACGGGCGGCTCACTCTGGGATTCGCTGGCGGCGGCGTGATCTTTGAAGGCCCAATCAAAAAGAAGAGCAAGGGATCTTGGGTTGTTTCCGCCAGACGTTCGTTTCTGGATGCCTTCACCGACGATGTGGGCTTCGGCGGTGTGCCGATTGTTTACACACTGAATGCGAAGGCATTGTACGATCTCACGCCGCGCGACCGCATTTGGGCTGCCACGGTTACGGGTGTCGATTCGATCCGCTTAGGTGCGAAACAAGAAGAAGACACTGACGATTCCGGGCTCAATACACTGGATATCCGCTATGAGGGTTGGCGCTCTGCCAATGGCTTCAATTGGCAGCGGTTGATGGGTGAACGTACCGTTGGATTGCTTGGCGTGACGCATTCGGAAGCAAAGGTAGGGTCAACCGTCCGCGACCTGTTCCGCAATGGGCCGCGGGATTTCACCAAGCCGGTGGCCGATGAGATCGCGCGCGCGCCACTGGTGTATAGCGATAACTCGCGCGAAGGTGAAACCACCATCAAATACGACCTCACGACCTATTTGCCGATGCTGGAAAAGGTTCAGACAGGTGGAAGTTACAAGGTGTTTCGCGTCGACTACAACACCGCCTCGCCGGTGGGGCAGAGCAGCCCATTTTCAGCGGTAAACGACATCAATGCCTTCAGTATCGATCGAAACTTTCTGGCTTATCAGCCGAGTGCGTATTTTCAGAACACACGCAACATCGGAAAACGCCTCAACCTGACCTGGGGTGGACGCGTGGACAACTACCGGTACATCGGCCGGACGCGTTTCAGCCCACGGGCGGGCCTCAGCTACCGGCTCACCGATAAGCTGAGCTGGCGGCTTTCTTATGGGCAGTTCTTTCAGCAGCCGCTGTTTCTGTTCCTCTCCGCGTTTCCACAGAATCAGGGTCTTACGCCGTTCCGCGCAGATCACTGGGTGACGGGATTGAGCTACATCGTGAATCCGACGCTACGGTTCACGGTCGAAGGTTACAACAAGGTCTACAAAGACTATCCAGTGTCGTCACAGTTCGGGGCGTTGTCGCTGGCCAATGTCGGCGATACGTTCGCAGTGCGCGACATCATCTTTCCGCTGACGAGCGCGGGCCGTGGCAAGGCGCGCGGCATTGAATTCTTTGTCGAAAAGAAGTTCACAAACAAGTGGTTCGGACAGGCGAACTACTCGATGTCGCGCAGCCGACAGGGTGGCTTGGATGGTATCCAGCGACCGTCGACCTTTGACTATCCACGAGTGTTCAACTTTGTGGGTGGTTACAAGTTGAATTCCAAATGGGAATTCTCGCTGCGCGGAACTCACCTTGCCGGGCGTCCTTATACGCCCTACAACGAACCGCTCTCGCGGCAGTTGAAGCGCGGGGTTTTCGACTTGACACAGGTCAACGCCAAGCGTCTACCGGACTATGCCCGCTTTGACGTCCGCGTGGATCGCATGTTTACCGTACGCGACAAGCCGTTTCTGGTTTTCTTTGGAGCGCAGAACGTCACCAATCGCAAGAATATCGGCGGACTCGGCTGGAACCGTGACAAAGGCATCCCGGAGTTTGGCGATCAACTTGGGCTGTTCCCGCTGGTTGGCTTCGACTGGCGGTTTTAGGAGTCACCTGGATGCGCTGAGCCCTTGCACGATGAGTTGCGAGAGATCGGCGATGAGCAGTAGACCCGGGTTATCGGGCGAATAGTCGATGCCCGGCATGTCGTCGATGGTGATGGCCATGGCGATGCGTCCTTTCGGTGTGTAGAGAATCGCGACGTCGCTGCGCAAGTGATCGAGAGCGCCAGTCTTGGTGGCCACCGGCAGGTCCGCCGTCCGTCGCGCGATACCGTCGCGCAGTTGTTGGCGCTTCAGTACCTCAATGATTTCCTTCGACGCTGTCGCGTCCACAACCTTGCCATTCTCAAGCAACTCCAGCAGCTTTACCATCTCGCGCGGCGTGGATACACCGAGTCCGTATTGCTTGTTCTCTTCCTTGAGTCCGGCGTCGCTCCAACCGGTGGGAGCCTTCAGTTTGGTGCCATCGCCGCGGACTTTGCGCAGGCTGCGCGTTTCTGGAAGTCCGAGTGCATCCATGGTTTTATTGACGGCGTTGGCGGTGAATTTGTCGATGAGCAGATTGGTGGCGGTGTTGTCGCTAAGCACGATCATGACATGCATCGCATCGCGCAGGGCGATCTTTGCGCCGTGGCTGAATTCAAAGAGCACACCGGATCCGGACACTTTGTCCTCATCCCGCAACAGCAGTTCCGTGGACCACTTCACACGCCCATCGGCCACGGCTTTGAAGCATTCGACCATCACCGGTAATTTGATGGTGGACGCGGTGCGGACCTTGGCGTCCGCATGCAACGCATAGGTCGCGCCGGTGTCGAGATTTTTGGCGAAAAGAGATACGGCACCTCGGGTCTGGGCGATGCGTGTTTTGATTTGCGCGTCGAGATCCTGTGAAACGTGCAGGGCGGTGAGGAGATAGAGAGCGGAGACTGCCATGCATCTCAGAATAGCTTAGGCTTGGTACGTCAATCGAGGTAGAGCTAAGCAAGAGTGTTGAAGTTTTTGAGTGGATCCGCCGATTTGTAAGACATGAATCGTTTAAGCGCACTTGCACTCACACTCGTTACAGCAGCACTGACATCGGGAGCCACGATCGTGACCCAGGGCGGAACCATCGTTTCCGGACAGGGGCAGGTGAGCAGTGTGGCGAATACGACAACAATCGATTTCAACAATGGGACGGCTCCGTCGTCAGGAGCCATTGTCTACACCTTGCCTGCCGGATCTTTGAACGGGACAGCGGGAAGCGTCGTGCAGGGCAGCCTGGCTAGTGTTTACGCCTCGCCAGTGAACAATACGACGCCGTTTCTGGCGATCGGACTCACCGGCAACCGAAATCCCGTCACGATCAGCTTTGGACAACTGGTGGACTATTTCGGCTTCTACGCGTCGAGTTTGGATTGGTACAATACCGTGAGTTTTCTGTTGGGCGGAAACACCGTTCTGACTCTTACCGGGACCCAGATTGCGACTCTGGGCGGATTCGCACCGGATGGGAATCAGAACACCGGGCTGTACGTCAATATCTTCGCCGGTGTGAACCAGGCTTTCGATCAGGTTATTCTCTCATCGGCGGGCGATTCGTTCGAGACGGACAATCACGCTTTCAGGGCGTTGCGTCAAGCTTCGGCGGCGGATGTTCCGGAGCCGGAATCGATCGCGATGGTTGGCGGTGCGGCAGTGTTTTTAGCCATTCGCTTGCGCCGTCGATAAGAATGGGGCCATCGTTCGGTGGAACAGCGGCCCCTTCGTGTTTACCAGCTACTCACGGCCGCGCGGCGCCACGTGTCGGTGGCTATGCAGACATAGTGGAAGCTTGCATCCGCCGCCCAACTTCCCCGCAAGCATGTGGAAGTTGCCGTTGCCGGGATTCCCACCCGCAACCCCACCATCGTGGTGTCGATACTGACAGTGGTCAACCCCGCGACATCGGTGCTCATCAGCCCCGTACTCGTGGCGATCGGTTTCGTGCTCAGAAACCCGCGGAAATCCAGCCCACCCTCGGCATCCCAAAGCCCGGCATTGGCTGACCACATGGCCAGCGGAATCGAATCATTGGGAAAGGCGGTGATACCACTCACAGCCGTACAAGTTGCATCGCAAGCCACCGCAATGGCGTTGTATCCGACGGTCAGAACTCCCTGGTTTGAGACATAGAAGAACGCCAACCCGCTTGCAGAGCCGCTCAGCGTCGCCGAGGCACCCAGGGTGAAACGATCCACCCTGTTGCCGAAACGGACATTGCAAGGCGTGAGCGCGGTACAGTTCGCTCCCACGCTCAACTGTGTCCCGCTGTTTCGCGTAACCACAAGGTCGAGCAGTGCACCGGCTGTGGTTGGCGCAGACCCGCCACCGCCACCTCCGCCCGATCCTACGATGACGGTCCAAACGTTGAGCGACGTGCAGGCGTATAAGTTCTGCCCCGCCGCTGCGTTGAGCTTGAAGAACAACTCTCCCACCTGGCACGCCGACGGCAAGGTATTGCCGGTGCGGGTTGGTTTGGTGAGACTCGCTCCTGAAAAATCGACATTTCTGGCCTGTGTTCTGAGGTCAATTCCCTGACCGCTCACGGCAATGGCAGCCGCCAGCGGAACCAGCCAAATTCGTTGCAAAATGCGCATTTTGCCTCCTGAATTCAGAGTAGACCGGCCTAGTGTCAAGTGTTTGTCTGTAAAGTATTGATTTCAAGCAACATGTAGCTTGAACCGTAACCGGCGGCGTATACTGAAAAAGTGAACGGCGGCACCAGTCAGGCAACAGGCAACGAACTGCTCAATCAGGCCAAACAGGCCTGGGATGGTTTCAATTTCGACTACGCTTGGCAGGTCTCCTGGCGGAACATCCCCGAGATTCAACGCTCGACGCGTCCCTTCCCGCAGGACGCTACCTTACAGAGTCTCATTGACGGTTCACTGACCGGGGCGTTTCCGCAAGACCGGATGCAACTCACCGGAGCCGCTTTGCTCTGCGGCGACCTCCGTCATGAGCGGGAATTGTTCCGGGACCGTTACAAGACGATCCGGTTCGCAAAAGTCCACGGTTATGACCTTTCGCCGGCGAACCTCGAAGCGATTCAGGGCCTGGATTTTCAGGTGGAAACCCACGCCGTCGATTGCAACAATCTGGTGCTGGAACGCGACAGCCTGCACTTTATGGTGGGACATCACGGCATCCACCATGTGTACAACGTGGGCAATCTGTTCTTTCAATGCAATCAGGCGCTGCGCGACGGTGGGGTGATGTATGTCGAAGAGTACATCGGTCCGCGATTTTTGCAGATTCCGGCGTCGAACTATTGGATCTCCCGTTTTCTGCTGACGTTCCTCTTCTCGCGCCGTGAACGAACCAATCATGAGGGTACGCTCAAGGGCAAATGGATCTACTATCCGCCGGGCACGCTCGATCCTTCCGAGGCCTGCAACTCCGAGATCATTGAGCGCGAGATGCTGCATTACTTCGAGCCGTTGCACATTCTGCGGTTCGGAGGCTTGTGTTATCCGGTGTTCGAAGGCCTCGGCCTCAATTTCCCGAAATCTTCGTGGCGCTTCAAGTTTGTCATTTATCTGGAGCGGGCCTTGCAGCATCTCGGCATTGTGAAGCCGCTCTTTCTGCAAGCCGTACTACGCAAGAAAAAGGTCTGGTGACCGGTGGCGTATCAGGGCCATCTCGACTGCCCCCGCGGGCGGGATCTCGTGGGATGGGTGTACGACCCCGAGTGTCCAGGCCATCGCGCGCGGGTGGAGATTCTGCTCGATGGCGTGCTTCTGCGAAGCCGTATTGCTTCCAGTTTTCGCGCGGATCTCAAACAAGCTGGTATTGGCGATGGTGGCCATGCGTTTTCCATAGAGCTTCCCGAAGCTGTTTTCGATGGTCTGCCGCATCGTATCGAAGGGATGGTCGATGGGGCGGCCTTCCGGCGGCTCGACTATCAGTCGAGGTATGTAGGCGCGATTGAAGAGATTCTTCCGCAGGCGATTCGTATTGTCATCGACGATGAGAGTCGGCCAGATGTGCCGATCACCGTGGAACTGTTCGCCGATGGCCGGTTTCTTGCAGCGGGATCCGGGCCCGAGCTTTCGATCCCGGGCGGTTTCGATGTCGCAAAAGTAAAGCGGTTCGAATTACGTGCGCGGGGTTGTTTGACGGCTGTTGCGGAGTGGATCGCGCCGGAACCAAAGGCTTTTGAGGCAGTTGAAGCGATCCATGGTCCTGTGGATGTGATGGTGAACGCCCCTGCCGGCACGACCATGACAGCCCTGCTGCGAACATTGGAAAGCATTGCCTCGAGTTCCAATGAATCGGTCATGGATGTCTATGTCCTTTCTGCGGCCCATGAATCTCTGGCCGAGGTGCAGCAGCGTTTGGGATTCCGCATCGGTCAACCTGCCCAAGCGAGTGGTCATGACGCTGTTCATCTGGCTGCGGGGGCGCTGGTTTCCGGACCGTGGCTAGATCGGCTGCGCGCCGTTGCCTACGTGGACGCGACGGTTGCCACAGTGTCTCCGCTCACCAGTGGTCCGATCGATGGACACACGGCCCGAGAACTCGACGCCATCGTGTTGGGACGGCAGCCATCCACCTACGCATCGATCGATCGTTGCTCGGAGATTTGCCACTACCGTCGAGCGTCTGGCGGTGGAATTCATTTGTTGGCAGGGGGTGTTCGTGTCGAGGGATTCGATCTCTTACCTCTGACCGAGGATCGCAACCGTGACGCGGCGCGGCTGCGGCGTACGGTGGAAGAGTTGCGGCCGCCTTTGTTGAGTCCTTCGACGAGAGTCCTGGCGGACGGCAGTCTTCTCGTGAAAGGTCTTCCATATTGGCTGCCCGAAGATCTACATGCACTCTCGCGTGTGCTTCCACGGGGCCTTTGCGTGGATACGGGTCTTTGCGTGGATACGGGTCTTTGCGTGGATACGGTGCTTGCGCCGCCGCAGCTCGTCGGTAGCGCAGTTCCGTATGAGGTGGAGGTTCGCGACTACGGGTGGATCTGCCCTCGAGGCGATCTGATTGACGAGACCGGACGGTATTGCGGAGAGCCTGCTCTGGAAGCTTGTGAACGATGCCTGCGCAAGCTCGGTCCACGGGATGGTTTGGGTGGGCTTCTGCATCGCATCGGCACAGTGGCGGAACTTCGGGAGCAGAGTCGCCGCTTTTTGGAAGGTGCGGCGCTGGTGAAGTTCCCCTCGCAGGATGCGGCCGCGCGCATGGCCCGGTATTGCTCGCCGCGATCGAGCGTTGCGACTGGCGCGCACGTTTCCTCGGCGGTGAAGCCCCAGGCTAGGTCGATCCGTATCCTGCGCTTGGGAGAAGACACGGCGATCTGGCAGGCTTGCATTTGGGATGCCCGCAAGCGCGAGTTGCCGCTGGAATTTGTGACTTCCGGCGGGGCAGATGTGGAATGGCTGGCGTCGGAGGCCCCACCTTTGCGTGCGCCTGCGTTCTCGCTCTATCCGATTCAATTCGACATTGGGGCGGTTGTCTCAGGCGCGCTAAGAATTCCCTGTGGACTCCCGGCCCAACGTATCAATGATCTTTTCCTGCAAGAGTTGGTGCGGAAATGATCCACGGCCATCTGGATCCCACCAACGATCACCGCATCCGCGGCTGGGCCTGGGACGCCTCCCTGCCCTACACGCGTGCAGAGATCCAGATCCTGATCGATGGTGAGCCTTACCGCACGATCGCTGCCGATATCGATCGCCCAGACCTCGGACCTGCCGGTATTGGCGATGGCCGCCATGGGTTCGTCGTGGATCTGCCGTTGACGGTCTTCGATGGCCAGCCGCACTTCATCGCGACGGAACCGAGGCTCAACGGATGTCCTCTTGTGTTTGAGTCCTTTCTGGATGGCGTTGTCGAGTCTGTGAAGGATGGCTTCGCGGTGGGTTGGCTGCGAGATCGTGCGCATTCCGATGCGAGAGGTCTGCCTGTCAGTTTGTACGCCAACGGATTGCGGATTTCCAGGGGTATAACCGATTCTTTGAATCGGTTCCGTATCCAGATTCCCAATGGTTTCGACACGGCGCAGGTGCAGAAGTGGTGCCTTCGAGAGAGCCTTCCTTGGCGCGATAAGAGTGGCATTGTGGATGTGCTCGTACCTGTTTATGCCGGGATCGAGGAGACCCTTTCCGCCCTGCAACATGCCTCTCAGATATCGCCTCACGGTGTTTCCTTTGAGCTGATCGTGATCAACGACAATCCTGGCGATGCTGCGATGGGCGAAGCGCTGGAGCGTCAGCAAGCGAGGCTCGGCTATACGCTGTTGCGGAATGACCGCAATCTAGGCTTTGTGCGTACGGTGAACCGCGGCATGGCGCTACATCCCGATCGGGATGTCGTGTTGCTGAATGCCGACACCGAAGTTCCTGGCAACGATTGGTTGGATCGCTTGCAGATGGCGGTTTACGATCAAGCACACACCGGAACCGCAACGCCTTTTTCGAACAACGCGACGATCTGTAGCTATCCGCGCTTTTGCGAATCGAACCCAGCTGTCGACTACGATGAGGTCTGCCGAGTGCGCCTGCGCGGGCAAACTGCCGAGATTCCGACCGCTGTCGGCTTCTGCGTGTATATCCGCCGAGATTGCCTCACAGAAACCGGCCCGTTCGATGCTCATACTTTTGGGCGCGGCTATGGCGAAGAGAACGACTTCTGTATGCGTGCGCGCCGGCTTGGCTGGAAGCATGTGTTGGCGGCGGATGTGTTTGTCGTTCACAAAGGGCAGGTGTCGTTTCAGGGAGCCGGTGTTTGCAGCGAGAACGCCGCGAAACTAAGCGCGTTGCATCCTGATTATGACGCGCAGGTGGCGGACTTCGTTCAACGGGATCCTCTCTGGCGTCTGCGGCGGTCGCTGGATATCGGACGGTTGACACCTGGCTCTGAGCGCATGTGCATCGCCACGAACACGCTACCCGGAGGCAATGAGCGCTATGTTCAACAGTTGCGCGAACGCTATCCCGATCCCGTCGTGCTGCGTTATCGCCAAGGCCGCTATGCTTCGCTCGACTGTGGCGAACATTTTGATTTCGATCTAGACAATGAACGCGATGTGCTGGCAGAGACCTTGAGACGTTTGGGCGTGGTGCGGCTGCACATCAATCAGATCGTAGATGCTCCGCTGGACATCTTCGAATTGGGTATTCCCTATGAAGTAACGATTCACGACTATGCCTGGATCTGTCCCCAAGTAACACTGCAGGATGAGACCGGCGAGTATTGTGGGGAGCCTGAGATCCGGCATTGCGAGAGCTGCTATCGGA
>Ga0163147_10000496_pt1 | contig 62454 bp, 58 predicted proteins | sample OliLakLV19MP6G1_FD_148597 | JGI IMG/M metagenome (GOLD analysis project Ga0163147, IMG submission 148597) | Freshwater microbial mat bacterial communities from Lake Vanda, McMurdo Dry Valleys, Antarctica- Oligotrophic Lake LV.19.MP6.G1 | ecosystem: Environmental > Aquatic > Freshwater > Lake >... | reverse complement strand
CGATGATTTTGTATTTGGGGGAGATGGCAATAATACTCTTGCTGGTGGCGGGGGTGCTGACTTCTTGGTTGGAGGGGCGGGCAATGATTTTTATCAGTTGGATGGTACAACGGCTCAAGGTAGCTTCATTGCAGATATTGGCGGCATAAATTCCCTCAGTCTTCCGGGAGTAACGCTTTCACTCACTTTGGCTCCTGGAACGACGGCCTTGGGACGAGATGGCACGACTTTGGTGATTGATTTGAACCAAGATGGCGTGCTGAATGCTCAAGATGTGCAGATTTTCGACTTCTTTGCTACGCCCACTGGGACTACTCCTGGTGCTGGTGTTATCCAAACTGTGGGAAATTTCAGCAGCACGCAAATTTTCAGTAGTTTTACATCGCCAACGCCTCCTCCGCCACAACCGCTACCTCCAACTCCAACTCCAACACCTCCAACACCTCCAACTCCAACTCCACCAACTCCAACTCCACCGACTCCAACTCCACCGACTCCAACTCCACCGACTCCAACTCCAACTCCAACTCCAACTCCAACTCCACCAATTGACCCGATAACTCCAACTCCAACTCCAACTCCAACCCCAACTCCAACTCCACCAATTGACCCGATAACTCCAACTCCAACTCCAACTCCACCAATTGACCCGATAACTCCAACTCCAACTCCACCAATTGACCCGATAACTCCAACTCCAACTCCAACTCCAACTCCAACTCCAACTCCAACTCCACCAATTGACCCGATAACTCCAACTCCAACTCCAACTCCAACTCCAACTCCAACTCCAACTCCAACTCCAACTCAAACCGAATCATCATGTCCAAGCCTGGTATCTATACCGATGCCTGTACTGGAACCTGGCCCGATCGTAACTTTGGAAAATTCAGGGGATGATTTACTGTTTGGTACTAGCGGTGAAGATAGTATCAATGGTGGCAGGGGCAATGACACGATGTATGGTTTGGATGCTTCTGATAGTCTGTTTGGAGGTGATGGGAGCGATCGCATTTTTGGCAATCCCGGCAGTGATACGATCGATGGCGCTTTTGGCGATGATGTTGTGTTTGGTGGCAAGGATAGCGATTTGGTTGTCGGCCGTGATGGGAACGATCGACTCAGGGGCGATCGGGGTAATGATACTGTCACGGGTGACAATGGCGATGATGTATTGTTCGGCGGCAAAGGGTTAGATTTGCTGTTCGGCGGGGAAGGAAATGATACGATGAGCGGCGATTTGGCTCAAGATACTTTGATTGGCGGGTCGGGAAGTGACTTATTTTTGCTACGACAAAATGGTGCGCCGACAGATGTAGCTTTTGCTGATTCGATCGCCGATTTCCAAGTTGGGATTGATTCGATCGGACTTTCTGGAGGTTTGGCTGCTGCTAACTTGCGGCTGGAGACTGTTGATTGCAACACTGTGATTCGACTTGCTGATTCCGGTCAAATTTTGGCTGTGGTTAACTCGGTGAAGCCAGAGCAACTTTTGGGAAGTTTTGTAACTGCTAATATCACTTTGATTTAGAGGGTTTATCAAGGGCGATCGCTGTCTAGTTTTCTAGAAGGGCGATCGCTTAAGGTCAAAGCAGCAGTCCGGCAGGGGTTTAAACCCTTGCCTCAAAGCTAAAGTCCTCTGAAGAAGACTGATCGGAAAAATTTTTAAACTCATTAGTCCTCATAGCGATGACTTTCGCTATTAGACTAGGTAGCGGTTCAAATACAATCCTTGATTTTGAGGCGGGTAGCGATAAATTTGCGATCGGAAATGGTTTGACTTTCCAGCAGTTAGAAATTAGTCAAACTGCGGGAGGAACCGTGCTGAAAGTTATATCCACAGATCAAGTTTTGGCAACTGTGACGGGGTTGAATAGTTCGATTACTGCATCGAATTTTGTGTTGCTTTAGATTCATTTTTTTGAGATTCCCTACTTCTTCAAGAAGTGGGGAATCTGGCAACTACGGTTTTTTCTGGATGATTTAACTGCAGAGGGCGCAGAGGGCGCGGAGTCAGAGAAGAGAGAGATGAATAATTCAGATACTAACGGATTTGATATCAGTCATGAAAAAGCTATGATTGTTGAAAGGCAGGGAATTTATATGTGCTGAAATATGAGCCAAGCAGATTATCAAAAGGCATTAAAACAGATAGAAACTGGAGATTTAGCAGGAGCTCTGCAAAGCCTCGATCGCGTTATCAAAAAAAATCCTAAGTTCGCACAAGCTTATCGGCCCCGAGCACAAGTGCGCGCAAAACTCCAGGATTTGAAAGGTGCGATCGCCGATTACAAGGAAGCGATGCGCTTACAGCCGACGGCTATGTCATTTGGGGAACGAATCTCAATTCAGTCGCAGATCATCGACCTCGAAAATGCGATCGCAGACACGCGCTTGCTAAATTCGGCAAATCACCTGTCGTCTCCGCTTTTCTTCGAGGAAGCGCGGGGTAAGGTCGATCGGGGCGAATATTCAGAAGCTTTGTCCAACCTTGATTTAGTATTGCAAATGCAGCCCGATCGCGCCGAAGCTCTTTGTCAGCGGGCCCAGGTTCACGCACATCTGGGAAACGCCGCATCAGCAGTTGAGGATATCGCCCGCGCTTTGCAACTCGAACCCGATAATCGCGAATTTCGGCTTGCTAGAGGCATCGTGCGCTTGTCTGTGGGAGATGGATCAGGCGCGATCGCCGATTTCACACACTTGATGCAGTTTGAGGGCGATCGCACTCGCCTGTTTTTGCACAGGGGACACGGGTATTGCTTGCTGGGAGACTTAGACAAAGCTTTTAAAGACTACTCGAATGCGATCGCCATGTGCGATCGCGATGCAGAAGCTTTTGCCAGTCGCGCGGGCGTAGCCGAAGCATCGGGGGATATAGAAGGGGCGATCGCCGATTTCCAGCAAGCAGCCGCGCTGTGGCTGAATCAAGGCAATTGGGAAGCTCACAAACGGGCGATCGCGCAAGCTAAAAAAGCGGCGGAAGCAAGCATCATTCGAGTGCCGATTAAATATCGTTGGGGAGGAGTTCCAATAGTTGAAGTTGTCTTAAATAATGGTTGTGCTTTTAGATTCGATCTGCTTTTGGATACAGGAGCAAGCAGGACACTAATTACGAAACAAATGGCCGAGTTCCTAAAAATTGTGCCGTCTGGAACCTGTCAGTCGATGATTGCTGATGGTAGCGTTGTAACGTTTGACTTAGGTTGGGTGCAATCTTTAGCAGTGCAAACTGCCGTTGTATGCAACATTAAAATTGCGATCGGTGATAATCGGATAACCTATGGGCTTTTAGGACAAGATTTTCTAGCTCGTTATAATGTGCGAATTCTCGAAAACCAAGTAGAATTTCATACCAGATAATCTCTGCTCTCTTAGTCTGCGGAGGCAGACTTCGTTTGACAAGGAGCGGTTTCAACCGCCGAGTTTCAACCGCCGAATTAATTCTTAATTTTATTCACATAGCCCCACAAACTGTAATCGCGACTCAGCCAACCCCGGAAAAAAGCCATCTGAGTCGGATCTTCTTGCACCCGTTTGTAGCGGTAAATAATTCGTTCATTAATCATTTGCAGCGCGGTATTTCTATTATTTGCCCCTTTCAGCGCTTCCTTGGTGCGCGAGTCAAAAACTCCCGTTTGCGGCAATCCTAACGCTTGCTGGAGAAAGGTAATAGAGTTATTAATACCGAAATTAACGGCGGTGTCAAACATGACGATCGCCAAAGCCGGCTGCATCGTGCCCGAGAGGCTCGAATCCCAGTAATATTTATAAATTTCTAGGAGCTCTGCTTCCGACATCTGCGTCACGTCAAGGGGCGGAAGCCCACGACTGTAGCGGTAGGCGTTGTATTCCGTTTGCAAGACGCCCCGATAAGTTCTCCCGCCCTTATCGGCTGGGTGATTGCTGAATCCGCCCTCAAAATATAGGGTGAAATAAAGAGCTGTTTGAAATAATTTCTGCCGAAAGCTGGCTGTCTGCTGCTGCTGTGCGAAAGTCTTTTGGGCAAAGGGTAAGGGGATTGCTAAGGTTAACAAGAGTATCCCCAGCAGGAGGTTTGGTTTCCACTTGATGTGATGTTGGCGCTGTGTCGCTTGCTTGTCGCTCATAAATTCTCTGTGACGATCGCCCGTAGTTCCGCTAAAACTGCTACTCTGCAAAATAATATAGATTCAACCTTTAACTTGATAGCACAGATAGGCCGCAAAATGAATTCCGATTTTCGCAACCAATCCGAAACACCCCAATTAGAAGATGCTGCATCGCTGACAGTGGTTGCAGAAACCTATTACTCTCAAGGCAATTTAGCAGCAGCCGTCGCTGCTTGTCGCCGAGCTCTGGAATTGCAACCGGATTGGGCGGCGGCTTACGTGACAATGGGCAATGTGCAGCAAGCAAGCGGCCAAATTGATGAAGCGATGCGGTTTTATTCTGAGGCGATCGCTCTGAATCCCGATTTTGCTGAGGCTTATGCTAATTTGGGCAGTATGCTGTACAAACAAGGGCATTTGGTGGAGGCGATTGTCAATTACGAAAAGGCGATCGAACTTAAACCAAATTTGGCGGCTGCTTACTGGAATTTGGCAGGGGCACTGAAGCAGCAGGGGCAGCAGGATGCAGCGGTAGCATACGAGCAAAAAGCTCTCGAACTCAATCCCCACCTTGCTCAGGTAGATTTTCACTTAAATTTAGGAGATAAATTAGCGGGGCAAGGGAAGTTGGATGAGGCAGTGGCTGCATGGCAGCAGGCGATCGCATTCAAACCCGATTTAGCCGAAGCATACTGTCAAATTGGCAGAGTTTTACGCCACCAGGGTCAATTTAAAGACGCAATACCCAACCTTCAAAAAGCCCTAGAAATTAAACCCGATTTTATTTCTGCCCACCAACATTTGTGCGGCATCCTCAGAGATACTAGCGATTTAGCTGCCGCGCGGCAAGCCGTGCACCAATACAGCCAAATGTGTGCCGAAACCGATCCAATTATGACCGCGATTTACTTCATCAGCACCTATCAAGTGTCGGGATTAAATCAAATTGCGGGCGATCGATTTTTAGAACTAGAATCGTACTTGCAACAAAACTTAGAAACCGCTAGCCCGGTAGAAATTAAATCGCTTTATGCAAATTTGTTATTCAGCACACCGTATTTGCGAGATGACTTGGCAGCCAACTCAAAACTTTACAGAGAAATTTCCCAAAAGTATATCGACCAATGTATTAAACCTAATTTTTCTCAACCCGCAAATTACCGTTTCAAACCAAGTGTTCCATCCAGCAAGTTAAAAATCGGCTTTTTGTCCAATCACTTTAGCCGCCATTCTGTAGGTTGGTGCAGCGCTGACATCATTCGCGAATTGTCCGACATCACACCGAATGTTTATTTGTACGCTTCCGAAAGAATTATTCCTGACGATCGCACTCAGCAATTTGAAACTTGGGGCAAACTGACTTTTCCCACAACCTACCCGAACGGACTTGCCAATTCCGCAGAAATTATCGACAAAATTCAGCAAGATGAACTGGACGTTTTAGTCGATTTAGATTCTCTCAGCGTACCAGTTCACGCTGACATTCTCTACCAAAAACCCGCACCAGTTTGTGTTTCTTGGCTGGGATTTGACGCCCCTTACATATCGCCGAAAAATTACTTTCTTACAGACTGGCACTCGCACCCAGCCGGACGGGAAAAATATTATGACGAGCAGCTAATTAGGATGCCGGATTCCTTTGTAGCGGTGTCCGGTTTTCAGAGATATGGAGTCGATCCCGTTGCATTGAGAAGGTCGAATCGGATCGGTGTGGATCAGATAGTTTACCTGTGCGTTGCACCCGGCAGAAAATTCAATCACGAGTTGGTAAAAGCACAAATTGCGATTCTCAAACAAGTGCCGAACAGTATCTTAATTCACAAATCTTTAGGCGATGCTGCGGTGTTTGAGGCTGCATATCACCAAGCTTGCGAAGCTGAGAAAGTGAGCAAGCACCGAATTAAGTTTTTGCCGAGGTTTGCTACGGAGGAAGAGCACAGAATTATCTATTTGCTGGCCGATGTTTTGTTAGATTCTTATCCTTACAATGGAGGAACTCACACTTTAGAGGCTTTGTGGTTTAATTTGCCAGTGGTGACTCGCACAGGAGAGCAGTTTTTGTCGAGAATGGGTTATTCGTTTTTGCAGACTTTGGGAATTGACACAGGCGTGGCTTGGTCTTGGTCGGAATATGTGGAAGTGGGTGTAAAATTGGGTAAAGAACGTGAATTAAGAAATGCAATTAAAGCACAATTGGTGAAATCTAAAGATCCAGCCAATTTGTCGCCGCTGTGGAATCCGAAAAAGTTTGCTGGTGATATGTATGCGGTGTTTGAAAAATTGTGTAAAATAGCATAAATCATGGCTAATGACAAATGACTGATAACTGATGACTAATGACTTCAACACTGCCAACTATTAAGTTTTTAAAACAACCGACTTCGGAAGCTTGGGTGGAACAGGCGATCGCCCATTTGGATACAATCTTATTAGACCATTCTCATTGCGAACGGAAAGCGGCGGGAGTAGCGTTAAATTTAATGTTTCGCTACCCAGCAAGGGAAAAATTGGTGAGGATGCTAACGGCGATCGCCCGCGAAGAATTAGAGCATTTCGAGCAAGTCAACCAGCGGTTAGAAAAGCGCAGCATCGCTTTAGGCCCTTTGGCTGCACCTCCCTACGGTGCCGGTTTGTCCGCCCAAATTCGCAAGCAGGAACCGGAGAGACTTTTGGATTCTTTGTTGGTTTCTGGTTTGATTGAAGCGCGCAGTCACGAAAGGTTGGGGCTGCTGGGCGATCGCTGTCGCGACGCGGAATTAGCTAAGTTTTACCGCAGTTTGATGGCTTCGGAGGCGCGTCATTACGGTGTATATTGGATTTTGGCAACAACTTATTTCGATCGGGATATTGTGATGCAGAGGTTGGAGGAATTATCATTAGTTGAGAGCGAGTTGCTGGCAAGTCTTCATCCCGAACCGAGAATTCATAGTTAAAAGCTAGGTGCACTTAAAGACTGTAAAACACAAAAAATTAGTAATTTTACAGTGGCTCAATTCAAAAAATAAATATACGTTGCAACAACCAATGAAAACCCAACATCTGGATTTTTTAATTCGTTCCTGGGAAACGCGCGATCGCGCGGAGGCGTTCTATTTAATTAGGGATATTTTAGCAGAATACGGTTTAAAATGCGAACCTCACGGGGCAGATCGAGATGTCTATGATGTAGAACTACATTATCATAATCAAGGCGGCGAATTTTGGGTAGTTGAACGGCAGGATAAAATAGTGGGTACGGCGGCTTACTATCCGATTGAACGCGGAAATAATGCTGTGGAAATTCGCAAAATGTATATTTTGCCCGCAGCAAGGGGACAAGGTTTGGGGAAATTTTTACTGCAAGAATTGGAAAGTAAAATTATCGCTCGCGGCTTTGAGGAAATCTGGATAGAAACTGCTAGCATTCTCAAAGAAGCTGTGAAAATGTACGAAAATAGCGGATATCTACCGACAACTGGTGTGGAGACGCCAAGGTGCGATCGGGTTTACGTAAAATCTCTAGGTTAGAAACTGGGTTTCTGGGAATTTTGCAAAGTCTAAGAAACCGGGTTTCTGAGAAAATCTCGGTTGGGTGACGATATATCTCGGAATAAACTGGGTTTCTGGGAATTTTGCAAAGTCTAAGAAACCGGGTTTCTGGGAAAATCTCGGTTGGGTGACGACATATCTCGGAAGAAACCCGGTTTCTGGGAATTTTGCAGTTTTAATTTATCTTTTGCCGCAGAGGAATCTCGATCGCAAATTCGGAACCTTCTCCCAATACAGAATTGCAAGAAAGCTTGCCGCCGTGTTTTTCTACTATAATAGAGTGCGAAATCGCCAATCCTAAGCCAGTGCCTTTGCCAATGGGTTTAGTAGTGAAAAACGGGTCAAACAAGCGCTTTTGCACATCTTCGCTCATGCCGGGGCCGCTGTCAGCTATCCATATAGCAACGCTGTTATTGTCGGTTACTTGGGTGCGAATCGTAATTGCGAGATTTTTGGCGGTGCGATTGGATTCCTTTATCTCCATTTCCAGTGCGTCTAGCGCATTGCTCAACAAATTCATAAATACTTGATTTAACTGACCGGGATAACATTCCACTAAAGGCAAATTACCGTATTCTTTAATCACATTAATTGTCGGGTGATCGGCTTTATGTTTCAGGCGGTTTTGCAAAATCAGCAGCGTGCTTTCAATGCCTTCGTGAATGTCAACTTGTTTCTTTTCGGCTTCGTCAAGTCTTGAAAAAGTCCGCAGGCTCAAAACTATGTCGCGGATGCGATCGGCTCCGACTTTCATAGATGCTAAAATTTTCGGTAAATCTTCAATAAGATAATCAATTTCAAAGTCTTCCCTGGCATCTACAATTCTTGCGCTAGGCTGCGGGTATTCTTTCTGGTAAAGTTGCAGCATTTTTAGCAAGTTTTGAGTGTATTCGCTGGTGTAGCTAAGATTGCCATAAATAAAATTAACTGGGTTGTTAATTTCGTGGGCGACACCTGCTACTAACTGTCCCAAACTTGACATTTTTTCACTTTGAATTAATTGAGTTTGGGTACGTTTTAGTTCGCGCAAAGTTTCTTCTAGCTGTTGAGTTTGAGCTTGAGCTAGTCGGGCCGCTTTGCGGGTTTGGGTGTACAGTTCAGCGTGGTCGATCGCGATCGCAATTTGAGCCGTCACCGCTTGCATCAATTCCACTTCCGAATCGCTCCAATTTCGCGCTTCTCCAGCCTGATAGCAGCAAATCACCCCCATATCTCCCGCAGCAGTTTGTACTGGCAACGACAGTACAGAATTAATTCCAAAAGCATGGTAAATCTCGCGCACTTCTAAGTCGCCTAGAGTGCCGACATCATTGACTCGCATGATTTCCAGCCGCCAAATCTGCTGCACCATAGGGCTAGATTGCTCCTCAACGGCATAAGAACCAATTAAACTTGGTAAAGCTGGATTTTTCGCTTCGCAGACTGTATCCCACATAGGATGCTTGCTATTGGGCCGATACCAAATGAAGACGCACCAATCTAGCTGCATCAAATTGCGAATTTCTTGAACGGCGGTTTCTAAAATTGTGTCTAAATCTAAAGAAGTGCGGATTTGGTTGGCAATTTGATTGAGCAGTAGTTCTCGCTGAGCTTGTTGTCTGAGCGCTTGTTCCGATCGCACTAAAGTTTCTTCTGCAAGTTTGCGATCCGTTAAATCTTGGATAACTGCTTGGATGATTTTTTCATTTCCAACCTCGATGATTGTCAGCACGACTTCTGCGGGAAAATCAGTACCGTCTAAGCGCTGATGAACCCAATCAAAACGGTGGTTTCCCCGCTCAAAGGCGATCGCTATCATTTCGTTAACCAAGCTCAAAGACTCTCTGCCGTTGGGTTGAAAACGAGGCGAGAGTTTGCCAGGGTTTTGGCCGTACAACTGTTGCGGGGCGGTGCAGCCAAATAGTTTGAGGGTTGCTGTGTTGGCATCAGCGATGCCACTGTCACATAACATAAAAACAGGCAAAGTGGTTAATTCGTAGAGCGATCGAAATTTGGCTTCCGACTGCTGCAATGCGGCTTCTGTTTGCTTGCGATCGGTAACGTCGGCAACCATTGCCAAAGCGCCCACATAGCGTCCCTGTTTGTCTGCCAAGGAATTAGTAGAAACCATCGCCCACAAGTCGCTGCCGTCTCGGCGAAGGAACTTAAAATCGTGCTGTTCGCTAATTCCTTGACTGCGGCGGTCCAGATTGACTTGTGCGATCGCCATGCCTTCTGCATCCATGAAAGCAAATAGCGACTCCCCGATCATTTCCTCTGGGGTGCAGACGAGCATATCGGCCATTTTTTGGTTGACAAAAGTAGTTTTCCCTTCCGCATCTATGATCCAAATTCCTTCGTCTGCTGTCTCGACAATGCACCTGTATTTTTCCTCGCTTTCTTTGAGCGCTTCTTCTGCCAATTGGCGAGCGGTAATGTTTTGAGTCATTAGCAATCCGCCGATAATTTCTTGCCGTTCGTTTCTGACTGGCAAAGTATAACCGAGGTAGACGCGATCGCCATAAGTAAATTCTGTAACAACTGTTTCTCCAGCCAGCGCCGCCCGATAATTTGGCTCGACAGCAGCGCAAAAATCCGGCTCGAATACTTCCCAGATTGTCTTGCCTTCCATCAACTCTTTGGAAAGCCCCACTGCTGCTAATTCTGTACCTTCTACCAGGGTGAAGCGCATTTCTTTGTCAAACAACATCACCGCGCCGTTCGGAAAGTTGCTTGCCATAGTGCGGTAAAGCTGTTCGCTTTTTTGCAGTGCAGCTTCTGCTTGTTTGCGATCGCTAATGTCAACTACAACTGCACCGATGCCGATCGCCTCGCCATCTTTGTCTAGCAAGGGAAAATAAGATCCTGTCAGGTGTCGGACAAACCCAGGCTGTCTTGGATTGTCACCACTCATCTCGATGTTAATTAGGGGTTGTTTCGTCCTCAAAATTTGTTCGTACAAAGGCTCTATTATTGGAGCAATATTTGGCAATATTTCGCGTACAGTCTTGCCAATGTGTTCTGCAGGACTCAGGCAACTTATTTCTGCTAGAAATTGATTAATTTGCACGTATCGCAGTTGGGAGTCCAAAATGCAAAGCCCCGCCGGCGCCTCCTTCAAAAAGGCATCAAATAGTGATTGTCTTTGTGCTAATTCTTGTTCTAAAGCTTTGCAAACGCTGAGATCTGTTAAAGAACCCATCATCCCCACAACTTCTCCCGTTTTGTCTTTCAATAGCGAGAGCATCAGGTGCGAGGAAAAATTTTCTCCAGATTTACGGCGTGTGATAACTTCAATTTCATGCTCGCCTTTTTCTTGTAGCGGTTTTATGACTTGCTCTAATAAAAATTCCTGCTGTTCGGGCGGGTAAATTAGAGAAATGTGCTGTCCGATAGCCTCAGTTGCTTGATAGCCGTATAACTTTTGGCAGGCTTGATTCCAGATGGTGATCGAGCCGTCCATATCTGTAGAAATTACCGCCTCGTGAATTTGGTCGATAATTTGACTTTGGAGACGCAATTTTTGTTGAGTTTGCTCCAGTTCGGAAATTTTTTCTTCGAGTAGTTTCTGAGTTTTTTCCAGTTCCGCAGTCTGCTTTGTCAGCAATTTTTCTAGATGTGAATTGCAGTGCGGCGGCCCTGATTCCAGCGGAGCGCTATTTTGATCCCGATTATTAAAGATTTCTTCAGCGCTCAGCCAAATCGCACACTCTCCCCCTGTTTCAATTGCCCGCTCGGAAACTCGCACGGGTACGAGATGGTTGTTTTTATGTTTGTATGCTGCTTGGCACGGGCCAGTGTGGCTATTTTTTACTTGACATTCTAGATATTTTTCTGGGGGCGCGCACTGTGTTTGCTGAATTTCCCAGTAGTTGAGGTGGAGAGTTTCTGCAACTGTGCGGCCGATAATACTTGCAAAAGCAGGATTTACGTCGAGAAAAGTCCCGTCTGTCCGGCACAAGGCCAGCCCGATGGGGCACAGTTGTAACAATTTGCGGTAGGAGCGATCCCGCTTAGCTTTTCGTAACTGGCTTTGCATCTGACATAGCTGGGCTTGGGTTATTTAATTATATCTTTTTATCTTGTTTATTGCTGTGACTTTTACCCTTCATTAAGCAAGAGGAAGAAGGAAGACTTCCTTCTTTCTTCTTCCTTCTATTAATCGCGGGCAATACCTTCAGATCGGGCGGCCAACTGCACTGCACCGGCGACAGCAATGGCAACTCTTTCGTCAAAAACAGACGGTATAATGTGCTCTTTGTCAAGCTGGGAAGGACTGACTAAAGAGGCGATCGCATAAGCTGCTTCCAAATACATAGTGGGCGTAATCGTGGCAGCTTTGCAGTCCAAAGCACCTCGAAATATCCCCGGAAATGCCAAAACATTGTTAATTTGATTCGGGTAATCGCTGCGTCCGGTTGCTATGATCGCCGCATCTTCCATAATTAATTCTGGCTGAATTTCGGGAATGGGATTTGCCATTGCAAAAACAATGGGATTTTCGGCCATCGATCGCACCATAGAGCGAGTGACTACGCCGGGCGCACTGACACCTAAAAATACATCGGCACCGGCGATCGCATCTTCCAAAGTACCGCTCGAAGCCACGGCAAATTCTAGTTTTTCTGGGTTCATATCCGTGCGGTCTTGGGAGAGGATGCCTTTGGAGTCGCACATGATGATGTTTTGTGCACCTGCTTTACGCAGCAAGCGGGCGATCGCAACTCCGGCCGCACCGGCTCCGTTAATCACGATACACACTTCTGCGATCGTTTTTTTGACGATTTTCAAGGCATTAATTAATGCTGCCAAACTGACAATTGCAGTGCCGTGCTGGTCGTCATGAAAAATGGGAATATCTAAGGTTTCCCGCAATCTTGCTTCGATTTCAAAGCAGCGGGGAGAAGAAATATCTTCGAGGTTAACGCCGCCAAAGACCGGGGCGATATTCTGCACTGTGCGAATAATTTCCTCGGTATCTTGGGTATTCAAACAGATAGGAAAGGCGTCAATACCAGCAAATTCTTTAAATAGCATGGCTTTGCCTTCCATGACTGGCAGTGCGGCGGCAGGGCCGAGGTTTCCCAGTCCCAAAACTGCGCTACCGTCGGTAACAATGGCAACAGTATTTTGTTTGATTGTGAGGTTATAAACTTGTTGCGGGTCATTGGCGATCGCAGTGCAGATGCGGGCGACTCCAGGGGTGTATGCCATTGCCAAATCTGACTGGCGTTTGAGGGAAATTTTGCTAACTACGCTGATTTTTCCGCCGCGGTGCAAGTTGAAAGTGCGATCGTACACATCGATCACTTTGACATCCGGTAGCGCTTTGACTGCTTGCACTATTTCTTCGTTGTGTTCAATGCTGTAAGCATCGACGGTGATATCGCGAATGGTAGTGGCACGGGTTTGCTCGATCAAGTCGATTTGGCCGAAGTTGCCGCCGACAGATGCGATCGCGCTGGTAACGCTAGCCAGCATTCCCGGCTGGTTCGGCAGAGCAACGCGAATCGTTAAACTAAAGCTGGGGTTAGGTGTCAGTTTTACCATAATGGCTTGATTGTAGATTTGAGAATTGCAATCTTAGATTTTATCGCCAATATTAGGCATAAAATTTAATAATTAAAATTTTCAACTGAAATTTTTAACAAATTCTATGAGCCTGTGATACGATCGCTCTGCACTGCCTTTGGTTGCCGCTGGAAAACTGATCTTTTTTTGAGTTGAGCTTTGCTCTGTCTATAGCTTGTGACCAAGAATTTCTTGATGGTACAAGCCCCCGGATTTATCCGTGGAATCAATCCAAAATCTCAAATCTAAAATCCTCAAGCCCCCGCATTTATCCGTGGGGTCGCCTCTAAAATCTAAAATCTAAAATCTAAAATCGACTGACTCTCCCACAAACAGCCTATTTTCTGTCAAGTTCGCAGCGAACCGCGAATATGAAGCGCGGGGCTAGAAACCCTGTTTCTGAGGTCAACCTGCGGAACTCTTATCTATTTTTGAGAATATTTCTGCTTATTCTGAACATCAGCAGATATTTCGCAAAAATCTATTTTCCAGCGATACCGCCTAATTCCTGCTGCTGTCTTTTGAAGCGAGACACCCAGGAGACTTGATGCGGCTTTTTGGTGGGCTTTATTGGGAATGTAAAAAGTAGATGCACGGCTGTTTGAGCCGGCAGGTAAAAATCTGAGCGACTGACAAGCGGGCATTTGATATATATATTGCCTGCTTGTTTAACACTTGCCAAGGATTGCGAGTGCAACCTTGCAAACGATCTAATTACCTGCACGCTTTGCCCGATAATTCCAGGGACTGTAACTAACAGACAATCTACCCCGCGCCACCACGGGAACAGGTTCAGCCGAACCCTGTTGAGTTGCTGGTTGCTAACTGTCAATTTTACCGATCGGCCGCAGCATCGGCCCATATAATTGTAAAGAATTTGCAAGCCAGACAATCCGGGGGAACTTTTTCTAAGTCTTGCAGATCTACCGGTTGCTCTGCTTCGCTGCCGGGGGGAACTATGCACAGGGCAACTTGTCCGACTCCAGCCATGAGTTCGGCAACTCGCTCCAAAATACTGTCCATTTTTTCCATTAGTTGCTCTGCTGCATCCAGACTCGGCGCGATGATGAAAAAGGTTTTGACTCCATCGGGACAAGGGGCGAAGCCGAGGGTACACTCTCGTAATAGTGCTTGGGTGGAGAGACTGAAACCGTCGTAGAAGCGATCGATTACAGCTTGATAAAAGGCTTGAGTCAGAGAACGATCGCCAAAAATAGGTTGAGATAACATAACTACTTCCTTTCGTAGGATTTTTGGGTGCATTGAAAAAATTTTAACATACCTTAATGTAAGCGATTTAACAAAATGATCTAGCGATCGAGATCATTGACTAGATGTGATAATTTTTAATTTGTGTAGCGATCGCAACTGTGATAAAATGTAGTCTGTGCTATCACGGCCAGTGATTTTGATCGCATCAGCAGCTCAAAGCTAAGTACAAAATTTCCTAGTAGGTGAGGAGAGGGGGAGAGGGGCAGAGGAAGAGAACCAGAGGGAAATTACCTAAGTAGTAAGAGTATTATTGGCAAAAAGTGCTTAATCTAGAGTTTAAAATAAACATCCAATCAAAATATTAAAGATGAACTCGATCGCCCAACAGTTAAAAACCAGATTTGAAAAAGCCTTCACCTCCGCATTCGGCGAGAGTTATGCCGATACGGATCTGATGCTAGCCCCTGCGGGTAATCCCAAGTTTGGGGACTTTCAGTGCAACGCAGCGATGAGTTTGGGCAAAAAGTTAGGCAAGCCCCCGCGGGCGATCGCCTCTACAATCATCGAAAACCTAGATATTGCCGACATCTGCGAAACCCCAGAAATCGCTGGGCCCGGTTTTATCAATTTAAAGCTGAAACCGGCTTATTTGGAAGCGCAAGTTAGTGCAATCGCCGCCGACACCCGTTTGGGGATTGAACCGGTGAAAACGCCTCAGAGAGTGGTGATCGACTTTTCGAGCCCGAATATCGCCAAAGAAATGCACGTCGGACATTTGCGATCGACAATCATCGGAGATGCGATCGCCCGCACCCTCGAATTTCAAGGCCACGACGTAATCAGAATCAACCACATCGGCGACTGGGGCACCCAATTCGGAATGCTAATCGCCTACCTGCGGGAAGTTCACCCCGAAGCCCTCACCACCGCAGACGCGCTAGATTTAGGAGATTTAGTCGCATTTTACCGCAAAGCAAAACAGCGCTTTGACGCAGACGAAACCTTCAAAGAAACCGCCCGCCAAGAAGTAGTAAAACTGCAAGCAGGCGCAGAAGACACCCGCCGCGCCTGGAAACTGCTGTGCGATCAATCCCGCCGCGAATTCCAAGTAATCTACGACTTACTAGACATCAAACTAACCGAACGCGGCGAATCATTTTACAATCCATTATTGTCCGCAGTAGTCGCAGACTTAACCGAATTAGGTTTGCTAGTAGAAAGCGACGGCGCAAAATGCGTATTTGTAGAAGGATTCACCAACAAAGAAGGCGAACCATTACCGCTAATCGTGCAGAAAACCGACGGCGGCTACAACTACGCCACAACTGATTTAGCCGCCATCCGCTACCGCATCCAAAACGACAAGGCAAAACGCATAATTTACGTCACAGATTCAGGACAAGCCAACCATTTCGCCCAAGTATTTGCAGTAGCCAGAAAAGCCGGTTGGATTCCTGAAGATGTCGAAATTGTCCACGTTCCCTTCGGTTTAGTCTTAGGAGAAGAAGGCAAAAGATTAAAAACCCGTTCAGGAGAAGCTGTGCGCTTGCAGGATTTGTTAGACGAAGCAGTTGTCCGCACTCGCCAAGATTTGGAAGAGAGATTAAAAACAGAGGAAAGACAGGAAACTGAGGAATTTATTGCTAACGTATCTCGAACAGTTGGTTTGAGTGCCGTTAAGTATGCAGATTTAAGTCAAAATCGTGCCAGTAACTATATTTTTAGTTACGACAAAATGCTGGCTTTGCAAGGAAATACCGCTCCTTATATGCTGTATGCTTACGTGCGCGTCCAGGGAATTCGCCGCAAAGGAGAGATTAATTTTGACAACTTAGATGCTGGTGCGAAAGTAATTTTGCAATCAGATGCCGAGTTAGTATTAGCCAAGCATTTATTGCAGTTCAATGAAGTTGTGAATGCTGTTGCCGGTGACTTGTTGCCGAATCGAATTTGTCAGTATTTGTTTGAATTGAGTCAAAAGTTCAATCAATTTTTTGAGCAATGTCCGGTGTTGAAAGCCGATGAACCATTGCGGACTTCGCGGCTAATTTTGTGCGATTTGACTGCGAGGAGTCTGAAGTTAGGATTAGAGTTGTTGGGAATTCAAGTATTGGAGAGAATGTAATCTAAGGTTTGTAGTGAGGACTTTAGTCCTTCCAAAGTCTTGAACAATACCGATGCAACCGGAAAGGATATTACCCGAAATCAGGACACAGCAGTGCCGTTTCCCTACAGTTAATCTGGCGATGTTTACATCTCTCCTAGAGCGATCGCGATCGTTTCAGGGTAGGGACACGGCAGTGTCGTGTCCTCCGTTGTCTTGTGCTTTTGTCAAGATTTGAATTTAGTTAATTATAGACTTTAGTCCTTATCTTGTATTTCTTCTGTTGTTTCTACTGAGTTTTCAATCAACTCGTTCAATTCGCTGATAATTTCTAAAATGCGATCGGAGGCAATGTCTGATTGTTCTGATTTTGAATAAATGGCAATCAAGATAACGAGCGTCATTGTTTGAAGGTAGTAAATGAATCTATATCCACCGCTTTTTCCTTTTTGAACATCGCTGTTTTTAACACGCACCTTAAATATTTCGTAACCAGTCCCAGGTATCGGAACTCCCAGCAACTCTCCAGCTTGCAGTTTTTCAATAATTGGCTGAACATCCGATCGGATATGGCGGTACTTTTTAGAAAGAGCGCGTAAGTCGCGTTGGAATTCTCGCGTGGGTATAATCTGCCTTAAAGGAGGATTATTCTGCATCAATTCCCTCCCACAGTTCAGAAAGTAGCACAGTTTGCCCTGTCATTGCTTCGTGCCATCCTTGGCGAAAACACTCTTCTGCTGACTTCAACGGTTTGCCAGCAAGAGCAATTTCTTGTTTTGCGCGTTGAGCCGCAGCCACAAGTTGCGGTTGCGTTTTCTCGAAAGATTCCTCCCACTGAAGTTCGTCTTTTAAGTCTGCAATATACTCTTTCAAGTATTCTGTTACTTGCTGCTGTAAATTTTCTGGCAGAGACTCCATCATCTCGATCGCTGCATCAATTCCATCCCACAATTCCGATACAGGTCTAGTTTTTCCTGTCTTTATTTCCAGCCATGCTTGCCGAAAGCTTTCTTCTGGAGATGGGAGTGCTGCTTCGTCTTCCTCCGCAAGAACGATGATGCGAACTCTGCGTCCAGCAAATTTTTCGGATAGGGCTAGAATCTCTTCCCACGTTCCCTCTAGTTCTAACACTTGTGTTGTCATTATATTTTCTTGTGTAATTGTTGGATTTAGTTAATTGTAGCGCATTTCTCAAATCGAACATTTACGGTTTTTTGTTAACAATCAAGCTCTCCAGGATGTCTTTAAACATCTTGACAGCAATCTGGCGATCGTTATCTCTCACAAAAATCTCAAAATTAGGACTTGAATTAATTTCAATTAACCAATATTCTCCATTTGTATCTAGCGCAATATCAAACCCGGCATAATTAATCGTAACCTCTTCAAAAACAGGCTTAGCAAAATTTTCAATTTCCGAAATAATCTCCGAGTCAGTAATATGCTTAGCTTTTGCACCATCCCAGTGCAGCGGACTTAAATTCCCCGCAAATTTAGCCTCAGATTTATCTTTCTCGTACAGCAAAACTAGCTTGCTATTAAAAAAAACAGCCCGATATTCGTGTCGGATATCAATGTACTCTTGAGCTAGGCATACATAGTCATAATTTTTGCTGTTGATATTAAATACAGTTGCGATCGCTGCTATAACTTGCTCCTTAGTTTCACAAAGGAAGACGTTGTTTCCCGCCGAACCACGATTTCTTTTCACAATCGCGGGCAGTGAAAATGTTTTGCTCACTTGGGCAGAAATTTCTGCACAATCTTTAAATACCAAATATTTCTGATACTTTTCCTCGCAGAAAGGCGAGAGAAATCCTAGAGTTTGAGGAGTTTTAATCTTGCCTTTCAGCAAGTGATAGGTATATTCTTTATCTTTAAATATCTGTACGATTTGCTCGTTGTTAAACGGCATACTGAAATTAACCAAGTAATAATCTTGACCGTTCAGTTTGATTCTAACTAAGTTTTGGTTGGGCGCGAGGATTTCATAGCTGATATTTAACTCTTGACAAGCTTCGAGAACGAGACTGATATTTGTCAGCATAATGTGCACAGTATATTTGTTTATGACTTGCGCGCGCCGCTCCAGAAACCGGGTTTCTTCATCTATTTCTCGTCACTCTACGTAAAAATCGTAGAAACCCGGTTTCTAGCCCCGATGCGTAAGCCCTGATTTTTTCATTCATACTGTACCACAGCAGGAAGCAATGAGAATTACTGAATATCTGGCCACTCGCGAGCATCCACAAATCTCGACAAATGCCCGACATTTGTTGTAGCAATGACAACCTCTTCTCCACCTCCACGAAGCAGCAAAGCTTGAGCTGCTAAAATCACATCTCCATCAAGTTCTTTGGGATCTGCTGTTGGCATTCCCGCTTGACGCGATGTTGCCCACAACTCAGCAGCCTTGAGAATCACTGGCGTTGTTATCGGCAAGTATTCCAGCCAGCCTAATTTGCATTCATTAAGGCGTCTGATACCTGCCAGCTTATTTGCTCGCAATAACTCGCGCCGCACTTCGTAATCTGCTATTTCAGGTAAAATCATCCTGTAGCCTTTTAATAGCAAAGATTCTACCCAAAGTTGGCACTCTACAGTCACGGGAGGCCCTTTGGGATTCGTTAATATTCCCAGAGGGCCAGAATCCAATAAAACTATCATGTTTGTTGCGTAAATAGCGGTCTATTCGACGAAAGTCGATCTTCATCTAATACTTTTTGCAAATATTCAAACGTTTCCGTTTGTTCCTCGGTGTCTCCTTCCTCTCGCCACTTTTGTAACCACTCTACTGCTGCTAAGTTCCTCTGCATTTGTTCTTCCTTCGTCCTGTGCGGAAGAAGGGGCAAGGTATTGCTATTAAAAGGATTTATCCATTGGCTGAAGCGCATATCGACAACTTCCGCAATTATCGATTTCAATTCTCCAACTGTCAAGTCTGCTACTCGTTTAGTTTCGAGAATTATTGATTGCAGTTCTTCAACTGTCAAGTCTGCTACTCGTTTGGATTCCATTTTGCCACCTCATTGTGTGAAAATAATTTTAAAGGTTTGAGAAGCGCGATCGCACTTCTCAAACCTCAAATTCAATCAAATTCTACCCAAACAGTCGCTGTTGCCCGTTTGCGGCATCTTTCCCGGCATAAATCTCGCGCGTTCCCTTGGGAATATAAATCCAGTCGAACTCTTGCAAGCGGTTTGTTAAGTTGGAAATGCTCACTCCCAATTCATCTCTCATTTTGTATAAATGCGACCATTTTGTTAAATCGCGTCCCTGTCTTTTATCTTCCAAAACACCTCGGGGCATTAACAAACAGCTTGCAAAATATTGGGCTTGCCATTCGATCGACGCAATTTTGGTATTCGCGATCGCACCCCGACACACAAAAGGTTCCTCGACATCAGACGCTGTTTTTTCTGCATTATCTAAGTTGAGTTGCAGTTGTTCCACAGTACCGTCTGCTTCGTCTTGATTGACGTGCAGAACCCAGTGGCCGATTTCGTGGGCGATCGTCGATTCGATGAACCCCGGCGGTTTTTCGAGAATCAATTCGTTGATTTCGATTAACCGCTGCTGGGGTAAAATCCTGGCGGCGATCGCACCTTCTTCATCCGGCTCAATGTAGTCCCAAACTACGCCCAAATCCAGAAAATCAGCAACCGTTGTCGCTTCAAAAGGCCATTTCGGAGCAAACTTTTGCGTTTTCTGCATCTGCATCAGGATGTCATTTGCCAAACGCTCGATCGATTCTTTGGGATAGAAGCAATACGGTTTAAAAATACTCACTATCAGGGGCCTCTCTTATGCTTCAAAAGATTGTTTGAGCCAATCTGGATTTTCTTGCATCCGGCGGAAAAGAGCCTGCATTTCCTTCGGATTCTGCTTCAGCAGCGCTTCGTACTGCTGAGGCAGTCTACCGGCAAGAAAAATCAATTCCTCTTCGTTGATGTCGAGATTCCGCGCCAATGCTCGAATTACGTCTTCTTTTGGCGCATAATCGGCGCGATCGTTCTCCAACTTCGACAAATAAGTAAAATCCACACTTAGCATAGCAGCAAGCTCACGTTGTGAGTAAGCCTTATCCTTGCGAGCTTGACGGATCAGTCTTCCAAATGTTTGTTCCACGGTTTTTCGCCTCCTGACAAGCATTCTAGCCTGTTTTGATGAAAACTTCAACAAAATACTTGACGGGAAAATCAACATACGTTACCATAAATTTAGTTGACGCTTTAGTCAACCACTTTAACCGCACTGCTGTGGTTTAAAGTGGAAATCAGCTAAATAACACGCTACATATAGCGCCGCCAACTTGAGAGGAGCGATCGCCGCCCGGATCTCAACCCTTGTACGCAGCAAATAAGGAGGAACAGATAGCAAATGCTGAGAACCTGGACAGACACGCATTACAAGCTCGAAGACGATGACTGGCTATACATCGCCACCCACGAAGAACAAAGCTCAGCCTCACTGGTTTGTCCGGGCTACGCGCGGGATGGCGAAGGCTTTAGCATCCACTTCACCCCAGCGCACTTAGAAACCTTAGAGCATTTGCTCACCGCATTGCGGATTATTCAAGCTCAACAAGAGGCGATGCTGGAGTACAAATATCCAGAACCAAAAGCGACAACACATCTTATTCGGTAATCAATCGAAGGAAGTTCGGCAACGGATTGTGTAACGGATTTAACGGATGTAACGGATTACCAATTGCCCATTACCAATTGTCTGTAAATCAATAAAGAACTAAGGAAAAACGAACCATGACTACAACAAAAGAAAGACCTACAATTTCAGTATTTGGAGCCAAACCTAGCAATGCTTTGCTAGTACCAGAAATCCCGATCGCCGTTCGCAACAATTGCCAAAGCGGTCAGTGGGCGATCGGCGATACCGATTACGGTTCCAAGTGTTCGATCACCATCCTTAAATTTGCCAAATTTTTCGGTTCCCTCGGTCAAACTTCACACACACTTTGGGGTCAACTTTGGTTCGTCGCAGAAACAGGCGAACTCCCCCAAGGAGTTGTCATGGTGACATACATCAAAAACCGCAGTTTGAACGACTTTAACCGTTTAGTCGCATCAGTTCAATCGCGCGGCGTAGAGCCTGCTACCGGAATTTTTGTTCCAGAATTCGTCAAACATTCCGGTCAAAAACCAGACGATAGCGGAGTAGTAAAACCCATAAATTACTACAGTTTAAAATGGTCGTGGATGGAGCGCAAAGACTGGGCAGTTATCGACCAAGCCGCAGCAGTTTTGTCCGATTCCAGCAATCAATCGCGGATGATTGACTTAGAAGGAACCAGGGCTATGATCTGTTTAGATAACCTACCAGCAGCACAAGTTGCGTCCTTGATGGCCGCTCACGTTAGCGGTGAAAGCGATGCGATTGCTTTGAATTCTAACGGCGGTATGTCGCTACCGTCAGCGGAAGACAGAGCAACTGCTGACTTGTTCTAATTTTGTGGAAAAGGCGCGATTAAATCGCGCCTTTTCCGTAACTGTGACAACGAAGAGTAAAATGAAGAAATTAACGAAAATCAAAACCAAACCAAACCTGCAAGAAAGCCGTTTGAAAGAGAATTTCGAGATGCTCGATCGCATTCGGGATGATACAGTTAACGACATCGAAAGTCTCACCGAAGACTTCCAGCACATGACTTTAGTTGCCGAATCAATCCAGCGGAATTACCGAGCTTTGTTAGCCGAAAATCAATTGCTAAAAGGCGCACTTTTGAGTATAATTGATGAGTGCGGCTGCTGGGAAGGAAATCGGTGCGATCGCTGTCAAAAAATTCTCAAATCTCTAGACAGCAAGAATCCCGACTTTCCACCGAATGCAGCCAAAGAATACCGAGCTATTCTCAACCAACTCAGGAACTTAGGATAGCTCAAAACGTCTCACCAACCAAGCCTGCAAAAGTTTGAATCAGGAGCAAAAAACCTTATGACACTAGCAACAGCCAAAGATAGCAAAGCCAAGATTTTGCAAAGTTTTCAGCAGATTTTAGCAGAAAAGAAAAAGATTGAATCTAAAGTCGAAACTAAGGAACAGTCAGCCGAAAAAGCCAAAAACAAACAACTCCTAGAAGTTGCTTCTACCTACACAATTGACAGCATTGTTAAAGGCTTGGCAGACTTGCAATTAGATTTCGGTAGCATCACCAGCGGACTTTCGGAAAAACTGAAGGCGGAATCTTCAAAATTAGATGAATTAAAACGGGCGATCGAAATTGAAGCCGAACAATTGCAAGAGTTGCAGCAAGTTAGAGTTGTAGCAGACGCTCTCCACATTTTAACTCAAGAGCACCGGGAAAAACTGACGCTTCTCGAACAAAACAGCGCCAATCAGCGCGAAGTCCTCGAAAAAGATACAACCCAAAAGCGCAAGATTTGGGAAAAAGAACAGCAAGAATTTGATGCAGCATTTGAAGAACAAACTGCACTCACAACTAAACAGCGCCAGCAGGAAACAGCCGATTATCAATACGAATTGCAGCGCGGACGCAAAATTGAAACCGACGAATACGAAGAAAGGAAGCGCAAACTAGAACGGCAATTGCAAGAATCTACCCGCGAAAAAGACAAAAACTGGGCGGAAAGAGAAAAAGCCCTCAGCGACAATCAAGCGGAGTTTGAAGAGAATCAAAGGAAAGCCGCTGGATTTGAAGAAGAACTCAAACAGGCTTATACGAAAGCCAAAGAAGAAGCAATTCAAGAAGTTTCCCGCGAAGCTAAAGTCAAGGCAGATTTAGCGGACAAGGAATGGGAAGGAAGCAAGCAGGGATATGAGTTGAAAGTGCAATCTTTACAGCAGACAATTTCGCGCCAAACTGAACAAATTGCTGAGATTTCCGCGCAACTGCAAGCTACGATGAAGCAAGCGCAAGATTTGGCCATGAAAGCTTTTGCTAGCAAAGCTTAAAACCCTGTAGGGCGCGTAATGTGCACCTACCCAAAAAATGACACAAATTCCTAATTATTAACAAATGAAAAGCCATGAGTAGAAAAGTTAGCGACAAAAGCACCAAGGCTGAAATCTTAGAAGCGTACAAGGAAGCCGCAGAAGAAAAAGCTGCATTAGAATTGCAAGTCAAACAGCTAAATGCTTCCCCAAAGCAACCAGCAGTCCCAGAAAAATCTATTGTGGAGGCACAAAAATCAATGGCTTTTACTGAAAATCAACAAAAAATGCAGTCCACAATCGACAATCTGATTTTGCTGCAATTTGGCTTTGGTGGCGCTGTCAGCGAGTTGTCTGAAAAGTTAACTTCCGAAGCTGCTAAATTGGAAGAATTGCGGCGCGTTGTGGGCGAGGAAGTTCAACAACTGCAAGAGTTACACAGTTTAGAAGATGTTGCGGAAGATACGCTGGATAATTTAATTCAGCAGTACGAAGAAAGTGCGAAAACTTTTACTGACGAACTCAGCGAAGGGCGCGAAACTGTTGAACAGGAGTTGTTGGAACTGCGGCTGGCTTGGGAAAAAGAGCAGGAATTGCAAAAGTTGACTGTTACAGAACGTAATGATAATCAGCAAAAAGCTCGCGATCGCGATGAGGAGTTGTATGATTACGATCTGAATCTTCAGCGAAATCTTGATATCGAAGCATACGAACAGCGCCAGCAAGGGCTGTATCAAGAAATTGAAGAGTTTCGCCAGGAACAGGAGAAACAGTGGGCGGAACGCGAAAAAGCTATTTCGGAACGGGAAAAACTGTCTGCGGATGTTAAGGCTAAGGTGGAGGCTTTCCCGAAGGAACTGGAAGCTAATATCAAGAATGGGAAAGATACTGGTCGCAATATTGGCAATTATCAAGCTAAGATTAAGGCGGACTTGTTGGCTAAAGATATTGAAGGACAAAAGCAAAATTATGAGTTGCAAATTCAAGGGATGTTGCAGACTATTCAAAATCAAGATGCGCGGCTTGCTAGTTTGTCGCAGCAACTTGATTCTGCTTTGAAACAGGTTCAAGATTTGGCGGTGAAGGCGATTGAGGGTTCGTCGAATTTGAGGTCTTTTGAAGCTGTGAGGGAAATTGCGATCGAACAAGCGAAGACTCAGCAGAAAAATAAGTAGCTTACAAAATTAACCCGCCGAATGGAATTCGGGGAGTTTAGCGGCACAAAAACAAAGAAGCCCACCGAATGGAATTCGGGGCTACATAAACGAAGTCCGCCTCCGCGGACTGGGAGAAGATTAACCCGCCGAATGGAGTTCGGGGAGTTTACGGGCACATAAACGAAGTCCGCCTTCGCGGACTGGGAGAAGAAAAATTAACCTGGGATTGTAGAGATGTAGAATGCTGCATCTCTACATTTGTTGGGAGAGCATAAAATAAATTGTGGCGATCGCCCGCTGGCCGTGCAAAAATAGAAGTATTTAGGCTGGAGATAAGTGCTATGGCTGATACTAACAACTTTGAACTGCGGGATATTCCGATATATTCTATCCCTCAAGCAGCACAATATCTCAGGCTGCGGAGAGATATGTTGCGACATTGGGTTGTTGGCTGGTACTCGCAAACAAAAACGGACAAGCACTTCTTTGAGCCGTTGATTGAGTTACCTCAACACAATAATCTTGAACTGCTGCCCCAGTCCAAAACTAGACTACTTTCTTTCACCAATTTGGTAGAGGCTCATGTGTTGATTGCTATTGTTAAGGCTACAGGCTTCTCCCGCAAGCAACTTAGCATCACTCTCGAATGTGTCAACCCTCATTTTTCTACTCCTCACTTATACGCTCGAATTGAGTTTCAAGTCGAGGGAATTGCTCTTTTGTTTGAGAAATTCGGACAGAAGTTTGCAGCATCCGGCAGGGAACAGGAAGCGAGGCAGATTCTAGACATTTATTTCGATCGCATTGTACGTGATGAAGCTGGATTACCTCTCAAACTCTATCCTTTCACAAAACTACCAGGTGCTGACGAACCTAAAACAGTGATGATTGACCCCGGAATCTCCTTTGGTCGCCCAGTTTTGGCTGGAACTGGCATTCCCACAGCTATGCTGGCAGAACGTTACAAAGCGGGTGATTCCATAGATGAACTTGCTGAGGACTATAATTGCGATCGGCTCCAAATAGAGGAAGGTATTCGCTGCGAACTTCCGCTAGTAGCATGAATGAGATATTTTTCATAGACAGGTGTTTAGGAAAAAAACTGGCAGATTCGTTACGAAATGCGGGGGCGACAGTAGAAATTCATGACGATCATTTTATTCCAAACCTCAAGGATGAGGATTGGCTGAGGATAGTTGGAGAAAGCAATTGGGTTGTACTTACAAAGGACAAGAAAATTGCTAGTCGTCCTTTGGAGTTATTGGCTGTGGCTCAAGGTAATGTACGGCTGTTTGCATTTGTGGGTGGCGATGTTTCTGGAGTTATAGTGGCACAAGCTTTTGTAAATGCCTTAGAAAATATGCAACGATTTATTCGGGGGAATCAAGCATCTTTTATTGCTAAGGTGTACCAGTCTGGTTTGGTCAAGCCCTGCAAAAACCAAAAGGAACTTTTGAGAATTCTCCCTAAAACCAGTGAGTAAATCATCTCAAAGTCAATCTCGATTAGTCCAGTTTATAAACTGTCTACTTCCTTCCATGCTCAAAGAGTATGAAACCCTATCTACAGCGCTCTAATTTTTAGTGAAAAGCCCGATCGCCCTGTGCACTTCTAGAAACTGTCATTTGTTCTCCTGACCGCTTCAGTCACGCTCATTATTGTATAAGTTAATCAAACAAAAAATATATTTGGGGCCTAAAGATTATGTCACAACAAATTGTACGTCAAAAAGATACTAATGCTTGGATTCTTCAGTGCTGGATTTCTTTTATTTTTGCCATTTCTGCAACTACTGTGGGTGTCATTTATTTACAGGTCGATCCTTGGCAAAAAGCTTTTATGGGCATGGGTTTAACTTTTTCGGTTGGCTCGTCTTTTACTTTAGCAAAAACCATTCGCGATAACAACGAGGCAACCAGATTAACTGCCAGAATCGACGAAGCCAGAGTTGAGAAAATTCTCGCCGATCACCATCCTTTGAAATAAACTCAAATTATACAAAGTATATAAAAAACAGCCCGCGCGGGCTGTTTTTGTTTGTTTAGTCACAGGTTTTAAGCTGTGGATTTGAATTGTGGATTTCAATGGCTGTGTTTGAACTTAGCCTTCTGGCGCTGGCGAACACCAGCCTGAACCGTAGCCATATCCACGGGAAAACCAATTAAAGGAATCACCTGATCCTTGCGTTCTTCTTCCAGATTCTTGAGTTCGGTGTAGTCAACCCAGTGAATGCAATTCACCGGACAAGTGTCGATCGCCTCAGCAATCAACTCTTCAGAATCACCGTCTTGTCGGACTACGCGCGATCGCCCATAATCCGGTTCAATGTAGAAAGTATTGCGAGCAACATGAGCGCAGTGCTTACAGCCGATGCAGGTAATCTCGTCAACGTAGACACCTTTTTGGCGCAACACGCCGCCTAATTCCGGTTCAAAACCAGTGCGATCGGGCGCATCTCGCAAAAATCCGCCCAACTCCGGCTCTAAACCAGTGCGATCGCTTGCTGTATCTATTCCGAGTCCAGAAAGCTCAGACATTTAGATCCCTCACAATAGTAAATAAGTCCGCTTGGGCGGACTTGAATGAGACAAAATTGCCAAAATCTCGAAAAATTATTAAGCAGCACACCAGCGCTGAACCACCAAGCGAATCGAACCGTCTTGATTTTGCTTTTGCTCAGAAACTTGGAAACCCTGCTTAGCGCTTTCATTCACCACAGTATGGTAAGCATAGCGCTGAGTCACCTTATTCAGAAAACGGTCTACAGACCAAGCTTGCTGCCAAAATTGCAAATCAGCCACCAATTCATACTCAGTCCCGTTCCAGCTAAAACCTAAGTCATAGCCGTTTTCCTGCTCAATCACCACCTCAGCAGTGCTGGTGAGGCCGCGATAGCCACGCACCTCAGTCGGGCCAGACTTCCAGTCGATACCCAAGTCAGTTAAAGCAGCTTCCAAAGAATTCAAATTGCGGATCTGGGTCTTGATTTGGCTAAAGTGTGACATGGTGATTCCCAAAAAGATTAAGTGAACTCAACAAAAAAAATTACCAATCGCTAAAACCCACTTGGGTTGTCGCTTCGGCTGACTGATTGAGCGTTTGCGCGAAATATTCAGATGTTGACTCTTGATGAAGTACCACGCCTAGCTGGGCTTCGATCGCAGCCGTTACCTCAGCGCAGGATGCACCGACAATGCCGGTGACTGTTTCCTGTACGCGGCCATCTGGATAAATCACAAACTCTAGTGTTTCCATAATTTCGGCAGACTGAATAGCAATATTGAAATTAGACACCGACGCCAGCTAGCCAGGGAAGATGCCTCCTGAAGTCGCTTCTTGAGAGTTGGCTGACAAAGCCTTATATCAATTTTGACTAATTGATAGGTTTTGAGTCAGAACTTAACAGAAGTTATTAATACGTAGGAGCAATACATGAGTGTTATGTAAAGTTTCGCGTACATTGTGCCATCAGTCAAGTCATCTGAAGGAAGAAAGAAGGAAGAAGGAAGAAGGAAGAAGGAAGAAGGAAGAGGGGATGAACCGCAGAGGGCGCAGAGGGCGCAGAGGGAAGAAGGCAGAAGGTAAAAGGCAGAAGGCAAAACGAAAAAGTATAAATTCCCCCTCTCCCCCTCTAATTCCCTCTGGGGTCTAAAACGTCTCGCAGCCCGTCGCCAAAAAGGTTGAAACCCAGAACTATCAAGGTAATTAGCAAACCGGGAAATAAAATAGTCCAAGGAGACGAAAGAGCGTATCCGCCTTTGAAAGCGTCCGAAAGCATTGTCCCTAACTCCGGGGCTGGCGGCTGCGCGCCCAAACCGAGAAAACCTAAACCGGCGGCTTCTAGCGTGGCTGTACCAGTGGAAAGAGTTGCTTGTACAACTAACGGTGGGAGACTTCCGGGCAAAATGTGGCGAAAAATAATCCGTAAGTCGCTGGCGCCCAAGGCTTTGACTGCTAACACAAATTCTTGTTCTCGCAGCGATAGCACCATGCTGCGTGTGAGGCGGATGTAAATGGGAATTTGCACGGCGCTGACGGCGATAATTACGCTTTGCAGGCTTGGCCCGGTGACGGTGACAATGGCGATCGCCAGTAAGATTGAAGGAAACGCTAGCAAAATATCCGCCAAAGTGCCGATCGCCACTTCAGCCCATCCGCGAAAATACCCAGCGAAGAGTCCCAAAAGCCCTCCCACAAACAATCCCGCAGCCACAGAAACCAAGCTGACGAGCAAAGATATCCCCAATCCGTGCCACACCCGCACTAACAAATCTCGCCCTAAACTGTCGGTACCGAACCAATGTCTGGCGCTAGGAGCTACTAATCGGGATAAATAATCGCGATCGACCGCCGGATTGTAGGGGGAAAGTAGGGGAGCTAACAGTGCCGAGAAAATCAGTGCTACAGTCAAAATTAAGCCGATTTTCCCGGAGGTCGATCTGCCAAATCGCTGCCAAGCAGGCTGTAGAAATATTAAATTTTGATGCAATTTGGGATTTTCCATTTTTAATGATGTCAAAAAAAAACAGTTGTGCCCGATCGCGGTTTTTATAGCGAATGGTAGATGCCGAATCCTCGATGCCTTCGTTAAAGAGCATTTAAGATATAAAGAACAAGATCAATTTAAAAGCGCAATGACATCAACCCTCCTCAAAACCTCCTCCCGATCGCCCCTGAACGCTCCAACAGTGCGCCATTTCCCCAACGGCCTCACAGTTATAGCCGAACACTTACCAGTCGATGCTGTCAACCTCAGCGTGTGGATGAATTTAGGCTCAGCCGTAGAATCCGACGAAATCAACGGTATGGCTCACTTTTTAGAACACATGATTTTTAAGGGAACTCCCAGTATTCCCAGTGGAGAATTTGAGCGGGCGATCGAGCAACGTGGCGCTGTCACCAATGCAGCCACCAGCCAAGATTACACTAACTATTACATCACCACAGCCCCTAAAGATTTTGCCGAACTAGCCCCCCTGCAAGTCGATGTCTTGCTCAACGCCAGCATTCCTGACGATGCTTTCGATCGCGAACGGTTGGTAGTATTGGAAGAAATTAGACGATCGGAAGACAATCCCCGCCGCCGTACCTATCAGCGATCGATGCAATTAGCCTTTGAAGTCCTGCCCTACAAGCGACCGGTACTCGGCCCGACTTCCGTCATCGAAAATCTGACCGCCCAACAAATGCGGGATTTCCACAGCAGCAGATATCAGCCAGGGGCGATGACAGCAGTGGCTGTAGGGAATTTGCCGGTCGATCGACTAATTGAAATTGTCGCAGAAAGTTTTGCTGCCAAAAGCACAGCACGAAACGGCAACATAAATCTGCCCTCAACAGATAGCATTCACCCGCAATTTCAAAGCCCAACCTACGGGAAAGAATCGCCATTTACCGAAACAGTCCGCCGCGAATTTGTAGACTCAGCCCTTCAGCAAGCCCGACTGATCGTGATGTGGCGAGTCCCCGGTTTTGTGGAAATGTCCGAAACCTATGCCCTCGATGTGTTAGCGACAGTGTTGGGCCACGGGCGCACAACTCGCTTGGTTAAGGATTTGCGCGAAAATCGAGGGCTAGTCTCGTCAATTTCCGTCAGCAACATGACTCAGCGACTAGGCGGCGTATTCTCGATTTCTGCTCAACTAGCGACAGAAAATATAGCAGCAGTGGAAGCAGCGATCGTCCAACACATCCGCACTCTGCAAACCGAACTGGTGACAGATGCCGAAATTTCCCGCATCCGCACCCAAGTAGCAAATCGGTTTGTCTTTGGTAACGAAACTCCTAGCGATCGAGCAAGTTTGTACGGTTACTATCAGTCGATGGTAGGAGATATCGCTCCCGCCCTCAACTACGCAGCCTGCATCCAATCTCAGACAGCGGAGGATGTCCGGGAAGCCGCCGTCAAATATCTGTCTCCCGACGCAATGGGTGTTGTGGTAATTCGCCCGGACGAAGCATAAACTTAGTCGATCGCCTCAACAGGGGAATTCTGCCATCCCTCTGGTTTTGAGGCATCCAACGGCCTTCGGCATTCTGCCGAAACAATGTCAACGGATACCAGGGATTTTTAGTCAATAGTGCGTGAAATTCGATCGACCCTCGCCTTGAAGGTTTTGTATCAAATAATTAATATGAAGCCTTTAAGGTACGGGCGATCGGCAAAATTACCGTAATTTTATGAGACGATCAACTGGGAATTATTGACGAGCCAGCAATTTAGTTTAGGGAAACAGGATCGATCGGCGATCATAATTCTAAAATCTAAAATCATAATTCTAAAATCTAAAATCATAATTCTAAAATCTAAAATCGATTGCGCGGCAAAATTACCGTAATTTTATGAGACGATCAACTGGGAATTATTGACGAGCCAGCAATTTAGTCTAGGGAAACCGGATCGATCGGCGCTCGTAATTCTAAAATCTAAAATCTAAAATCGATTGACAGGGGCACGCAAGTATGAAATTACAAAACTTTCTCAACTCAAAAATTAGGTACGATGCCAAAGCAATTGCTGCCGACGACGACCTCAGCCGCCAAATTCAAAGCCGCCTCATTGACCTGGGTTTACTGAAACCTCCAGTAGACGGCATTTTCGGCCCTCTTTCTACCGCCGCCCTCCACCGATTTCAAACCTTGATGAAGTGCGGCGAACCGGGTTTTTTGGGAGCAATCACAGCCCAAAAGCTGATCGAAGCCAAACCGGCGGACATTCCCACACCTCGCCCGATCCTGAAAACGACCAGAGACACCATTTTTAAATCAAAACCCCTAGCGTCTTCTCAACTTCAGGACTCAGAAAAACAAGTAATCCCAGCGGGAAAAGAGTTTGAACTGCTGGCTTTTGTTCCAATTCGCGGTCACATTAGGGTTGCTCTCCGCAACGAATCTTTCAAAGGTTCAGGAATTTGGTATGTTTACGGAGGACACGCTCAAGTTACTTTAGACGGCGCTCTGTTTTTTCCCAAACCGAATCCCCCAACTGTCAGGCTTGGCATTCCTTATCGATCGCAAATGGATAACTTCTACAATCCTACAGGTGCTTGCAATGTAACATCCATAGCGATGTGTCTGGACTTTTTGAGAGTGCCGCGGCGCAAAAAAACCGGACAATATGAAGACGAACTCTATCAATATGCGATCGCCAAAGGTTACAGTCGCTGGGACCCCTACGATTTAGCAAAGATTGTTAAAGATTATGGCGCTCAAGATTTCTTTACCGAGAATGCAACTATTGATGATGTTCAAGATTGGCTAGCCAGTGGAAATCCCGCTGTCATCCACGGATACTTCACGTCTTTCGGTCACATTATAGTTGCCGCAGGCTACGACAGCGAGGGATTCTTCGTCCACGATCCCTATGGTGAGTGGCTCCGAAGTGGCTACGATACAAGTGTCAGCGGTGCTTACTTGCACTATTCCTATCGTTTAATCCGCAGCGTTTGTATACCGGACGGGAATTTTTGGGTTCATTTTATCTCGAAGTAATTGTTAAGAGTCATTAGTCAGTCAACTGTCAACTGATTTTCATACTCAAATCCAGCCAAGTCGATCGCGTAATTGGAGCGCTAGTTGAAATATAGTCAACTCCGGTTTCGGCTACACTTCTAATTGTTTCTAAAGTAACATTGCCGGAAGCTTCAATTTTTATCCGATCGCTCTTTTCCCGAATTATTGCCACAGCCTGCCGCATTAAATCAAAGGACATATTATCTAACATGATAATATCGGCTTTATGCTGCAAAGCTGTTTCTACTTCGGCGAGAGTTTCGGTTTCGACTTCAATTGTCAGCGGATAGGGGATAGAATTGCGAATTAGGGCGATCGCCTCTGCAATTCCCCCAGCCGCGGCAATGTGATTGTCTTTAATCATCACCGCATCATCTAATCCCATCCGGTGATTGCAAGCACCGCCGACTTGAGTCGCGTATTTTTCCAACAATCTCAACCCCGGCGTTGTCTTGCGGGTATCCACTAATTGCACGGGCAAATCGGCAATTTTGTCAACATATTTCTGAGTTAAAGTAGCGATGCCGCTTAAACGCATTGCCAAGTTTAATGCTACTCTTTCTCCGGTTAGCAGCGCATCGAAATTGCCGGAAATCTCGGCAATTACTTCTCCTTTTTCGCACAATTTCCCCTCCGTTACTTGGGGAATAAAACTGAGGCTGCTGTCTAAAAGTTTAAAAGTGCGATCGGCAATTGGCAATCCGGCAATGACTCCAGCTTCTTTGACCAAGAATTTCTTGATGGTACAAGCCCCCGGATTTATCCGTGGAATCAATCCAAAATCTCAAATCTCAAATCCTCAAGCCCCCGCATTTATCCGTGGGGTCGCCTCTAAAATCTCAAATCTCAAATCTCAAATCGATTGACGGCGTTGCATATTTAGGGTATGAAAGCCTAAATATGCAAGTCATAGAAACCAGTATTCACAAAACTTCGGGATTTTCAAGTTATTTTTTTCCTACCCTGATTAACAATAGTTCGGACAGTTTTTTAACGGCCCTGTAAGCCTTACGGAGTAAGCCCTGCCATTTTTAACGCATTTTAGGAAACTTAGGGCTGGACTTAAACCTTGAAAAAATAGCCCACTATATAGCCAGTAAGGGTTTCGGAGACTCGACTAGATCTAAAACTGTCCGAAGTATTGGATTAAGTAACGCCAGAATATGCCACCGCGTTCATACATATTGTTTTCGCAGTCATATCCTTGCGACTTACTGATAAATCGGTTCACTCTTTAACAACATCCATCAACTCCTCAATCAGAACATCGAGCGTGCGAGCTATCTTTTGAATTGATGTGATATCAACCGTTGCTAGTCCTTCCCAACGAGCATAGTGCCTGACTGTGCTGTACGGAACCTCGGATCGATCGGCAACATCCTTTAGCGTCCATCCTTTTTCGTCAGCAAACTCTCGGATTCGGAACCTAACTAACCCCATTATACTTGACAAACGATAAGTATCTATCTTTTGAATTCAAACACAATTGTCGATCGACAGTTAAAGAGTATTTTGTATGGTGCGGATCTGTCAGAAGTTCGATCGCACTTAAAGATATCTGATGAATCCGCACCCGATCGGTACTCGCGCACAATCAAAGAAACCGGGTTTTTTCCCAAATCTTCCCACCGTAACAAAGTATCTCGCAAAAACCCGGTTTCTCGCCACCCACCCATCAAATACAAAACAACTGCCAACAGCCAAAACTGTCAACAGTTGTTTTACATATTCAATGCGGATGGCGAGACTCGAACTCGCAAGGACATAATGCCACACGCACCTCAAGCGTGCGCGTATACCAATTCCGCCACATCCGCTCTTTCTGGCAATCTCCGGGATTTTTGCGTTACGAGTTAAAGATTCACAGGTTGAGGTTCCTGACATTTAACTTGTGACTTGCCCTTTTGCACCGCCGATTTAGAATCATAGCACCACTACCGGCAAAATGTAAAATAAATTTTTATGAACAATTTCTGCAAAAGCATTATCCAGAACATACCGAAAGGCATTATTGTACAGAATATTGAGTGAATTAAGCAGCGAAGATGGGGTTCTCGAAAATTTTAATCGCTAATCGGGGGGAAATAGCCCTCCGCATACTTCGCACCTGCGAGGAAATGGGGATTGCCACGGTCGCCGTTCACTCCACCGTAGACACACACGCCCTGCACGTCCAGTTAGCAGACGAAGCCGTTTGCATCGGCCCCCCCACCAGCAGTAAAAGTTATTTAAACATCCCTAACATCATCTCGGCGGCCCTGACGCGCAACGCCGCAGCGATTCATCCTGGGTACGGCTTCCTCGCGGAAAACGCCAGATTTGCCGAAATTTGTGCAGACCATCAAATTACCTTCATCGGCCCTTCTCCTGCCGCGATGCGGGCGATGGGCGACAAATCCACCGCCAAAGAAACGATGCAGCGGGTGAAAGTCCCCACAGTTCCCGGTAGCGACGGATTGCTGGCGGACCATCGCGAAGCTTTGTCGATCGCCCGCGACATCGGCTATCCTGTGATGATCAAAGCCACAGCCGGCGGTGGTGGCCGGGGGATGAGGTTAGTGAGAGAAGCATGCGAACTCCCCAAACTCTTCTCCGCAGCCCAAGGCGAAGCCGATGCAGCCTTCGGCAACCCCGGACTTTACCTCGAAAAATTCATCGAAAAACCCCGGCACATCGAAATCCAAATCCTCGCCGACAACTACGGTAACGTCATCCACCTCGGCGAGAGAGATTGTTCGATTCAGCGGCGACATCAGAAACTCCTAGAAGAAGCCCCCAGCCCCGCCCTCAGCCAGAAACTCCGAGATCAAATGGGTCACGCTGCCATTGCCGCCGCCAAATCCATCAACTACACGGGTGCCGGCACTGTCGAATTTCTGCTTGACAAATCGGGCAAGTTCTATTTCATGGAAATGAACACTCGCATCCAAGTAGAACATCCCGTCACCGAGATGATTACAGGCCTGGATTTGATTGCCGAACAAATTCGCATCGCCCAAGGTGAAAAACTGCAAATCAAGCAAAATCAAGTAATTCTCAGCGGCCACGCGATCGAGTGCCGGATCAATGCTGAAGATCCCGATCGCAATTTCCGACCCCACCCCGGCATAATCAGCGGTTATTTGCCTCCCGGTGGCCCCGGCGTGCGGATGGACTCTCACGTTTACACCGATTACGAAATACCCGCTTACTACGATTCTTTAATCGGTAAAGTAATTGTATGGGGGCGCGATCGACCGACAGCCATCCGCAGGATGAAACGGGCATTGCGGGAGTGCGCGATCACCGGCGTTCCTACCACCCTCAGCTTCCACCAAAAAATTCTCGATTCCCCCGAGTTTCTCAGCGGCGAAGTTTACACTAATTTCGTCGAACAGTTCTTGAACCAAAACAGTCATTAGTCAATCGGTGTTGGATTTTGGATTTTGGATTTTGGATTTTGGATTTTGCATTGAAGAAAGCAACCCCACGGATCAATCCGGGGGTTTTTACCCAGCCTGCTTTCAGTCAACTGTCAACTGTCAACTGTCAACTGTCAACCGTCAACCGCCAACTTCTACATCATCATTGTCAGCAGCCCTTGCTGACCGAGAATCATTTCTCGCAGCAAGCTACAGATACCGACCCAAATAATCGGCGTAATGTCCACCCCGCCGATCGGCGGTACAATCTTTCTAGTTACGGCTAAAAACGGTTCCGTCGGCCAAGCAATCAGACTCAACGGCAATTTGCTCAGATTCACCTCGGGATACCAAGTCAGGACGATGCGAAAAATAAATAGCAAAGTCATCACCACTAGGACAGAGCCCAGAATCCAACTTGCAACGGTAATACCAGTCATGGGTCTTATCTCGAAATTTTAAGTTTTGTTAAGTCTGCTATTCATAATTTTAACCGTTTCACAGGTGCGATCGAAAGTATAAAATTAATAAAAATCAAATTGTTGTAACAGAGGTTTTGAATCTATGACTCCTTCACTCGCGAACTTTTTGTACAGCCTGCTTGTGGGCGTTGCGGTAGTAGTGATTCCAGCAACGGTAGCCCTGATCTTCATCAGCCAAAAAGACAAAATCAAGCGCACCTAAAAAGTCTGGGGGGCTTGAAGTCAGGCGTTGCGACTCAATTTTCGGCTGCACGTCGGACATTTTCCTGTTTCCAAAACCTCGGCTACCAGTAACTGTGAAGGCAAAACCTTCGGTTGACTGCCAAGCTGAGGTTTTTTCCCGTTAAACTCATTATTATACTCACTTGCCAAGCTGAAACCCTGACCGGACGCTGCCCCAGAAAGCACAGTCGGGCTGACAGACTTAATGATAGATGTAAAATCTAACTCGCTAACATAGGAAAGACATAGGAGATAGGCTAATGGTCAATTTAGGATTGAACTGGAGCAGCCTGTTAGGGATCATCCTAGCAGTAGCAGGGGCAGGACTGTATTTTCTGCGATCGTGGCGTCCCAAACTAGCCCGAGACCACGATATTTTTTTTGCAGCAGTCGGCTTGCTGTGCGGCGGTATTCTGTTATTTCAAGGGTGGCGGCTTGACCCAATTCTGGCATTCGGTCAATTTCTGCTCAGCGGTACCGCCATATTTTTTGCAGCAGAAAGCATCAAGCTGCGAGGAGCGACCACAGCCCAAGCCAAAACTCGCGCCCAATACGTAGATGAAGAGCGACCGGTCAGCAACGCTTACGGTTACGACGGCTACGATGCCGAAATGGAACAGCTAGAACCAGAGGAAGACTATCCGCAGCGTCCCCGGATCAGAGGCAGCCAAGACTACCGTTCCTCTCGGGAAGCCTACGACGACGAACCCCGCCGCCGTCCCTCGAATCGCAACGGCAGCGTTAACACCTCCAAGCCCGAGTCGCCCGATAGAGCGTCGTCGCGCAAACGTCCCTCTCGCCCAGAAGCCCCGCCTGCCCAAGAGTCTGACAACTGGGACGTTTCAGACAACCCCGAAGAAAGACCGACCCGCAGCCGCAGCAGTCGCCCCCCTGCTTCGGAAAACCGCAGTTCCGATACGCCGCCGAGAACCAAAAAACCCCGTCCTACGGAAGCATCCAGGTCTCGCCCCAGCAACCGCGACGTGGAAGCACCGCCGTCAGATTACGTGGAGTATCGACCTGTAGAATACCCGGAAGACCAACCGGATAATTCCCCCAGTTTCGACAAATAGGCAAACACTAAGTAGATGGGTGAAACTAAACATTTATTCCGCAGCTCCGCCTTGGGAAACCGCAGAACTCTAAGTTGCGTTTATTGATACCCATCTACTTATTATCCGATATTAAACTTCTTAAAAAGACTCTAAATTGCGAATTTTAAACCGCAGAAAAACGCAGATATACACAGATACAAGCTAATTTTTGTATAAATAAACAATCTTAACATACCGAATCGGTGGAACTAATCTACAGCATAATAATCTAAATATAAAATCCCAAATCTTAAATCAGCAAGATGCCATTACTCGAAATAGGAGATCCGGCTCCCTGGTTTTCCATTCCTTCTACAAATAACCCCTTATTTCATTTCCCGACGGTTGGCGGCCGCCGAGTCGTACTGTTTTTCTTTGCCAGCGCAGCTTTTGAACAAATCCAAGTTATCCTCAAAAGCTTTGAAGAGCTTTCAGAAGAATTCCAAAGCTTGCAAGTACCGCGGTTCGGAGTGAGCGTTGACCCCGCAGACAAAGAACAAAACAGACCGACAACAATTGCTCCGTCATTCATCTTTTTCTGGGACTTACACAAAAAAGTCAGTCAGCAGTATGGTGTTTTCCGAGATGTCGAAGAAAATGGAGTTGCCGGAGTTCACTATGCACCACAAACTTTTATTCTCAACGAAAACCTTCAGGTAATTAATATTTTGCCGATGGGCGAACCGCACCAACACGCCCAGCAAGTATTAGATTTTCTCAAAACTTTGCCCCCAATTGAGGAAGCCCGAGCAGCCACTCGCCACGCCCCGGTGTTGGTAATTCCTAACGTTTTGGACAAAGCATCTTGCCGCAGTTTGATCGATATGTACAAAGCTAATGGTGGCAGTCCCTCGGGCTTTATGAGGCAAATAGACGAGAAAACTATTGGCATTCACGACGACAGTTTCAAGAAGCGCCGAGATTTCTTTATTGAAGACCCAAAGTTGCAACAGCGATTGAATGCGATTATTTTGCGCCGGGTGCGGCCGGAAGTAGAGAAAGCTTTTCAGTTTACAATCACTAGGTTTGAACGGTATTTGGTGGGCTGTTACGATGCTGACAGCGGCGGTTATTTTCGACCGCACCGCGACAACACTAGCAAAGCTACGCTGCACCGCAGGTTTGCGATGACGCTAAACTTGAATGTGGGAGAGTACACGGGGGGATTTTTACGGTTCCCTGAGTACGCGCCACACGGTTATAAAGGCGATTCTGGCACGGCGATTATTTTTTCGTGTTCTTTGCTGCATGAAGCTACGCCGGTGATTAGCGGCCAGCGTTTTGCTTTGCTGTCTTTTTTCTACGGCAATGAGGATGCTGTGCTACGACAAGCTAATTTTAAGTATTTAGCTGCTGATTCAGATTCCCGAGTTGGAGAACCGGCGTGAGGAATGTCACTAGCGTGGTGCAAGTCCTAAAATAATTACAGAAGGTAGTTAGCGGTTAGCCACAAAACCTAATTCCTAGCTACCGATCGCTAAATAATAATCGATCGCCATGAATTTAAAACTTCTAAGTTTAGCAGTATCGGGAATTTTAACGGTTGGGGTTGCAACCAGCGCTACTGCGGTTGTTACGACATCCCCTGTGCGGCAATCAACAGATTTAACGGAATTTAACTCGGTGCATTCCCAGGGTGCGATCGCCCAAACTGTCGAAGAACAAACCAATATTCGAGTCTACGAAAAGGCCAGTCCGGCGGTTGTTACAGTCGATACAGATAAATCTAACGGCAGTGGCACAATTATCAGCCCCGACGGCATGGTGTTAACTAACGCCCACGTGGTTTCGGCAGGCGGTACCGTCAATATCATTTTGTCAGACGGCAGAAAACTTGTCGCCGATGTCATTGGATTCGGCGAAGAAGGTCTAGACTTAGCCGTGGTGAAGATTCGCGATCAAAACAATTTGCCCACCATTCCTTTAGCCCGTCCAGGTTCGGTGAAAGTCGGGCAACAAGCATTTGCGATCGGCAATCCCTTTGGTCAATTTCAAGGTACTTTGACAGTCGGAATCGTCAGCCGCATCGACCAGCAGCGGGGCTTAATTCAAACCGACGCCGCCATCAATCCCGGCAATTCAGGAGGCCCACTGCTAAACAGTTCAGGAGAATTAATCGGCGTCAATACTTCTATTTTTACTCGCGGTCGGGGTGGAGGTAATATCGGTATCGGTTTTGCAATTTCCGCAGACAAATTACCCGCTTTCCTGACAGCGGTGCGAGAAGGGCGGGCTCCCCGCGTGGCTCAAGCCCGATCGCCCTTTGGCAACAAATTACCTCAAAAAGTTGCGTTAAACGGGCCCGCCGTCAGTGGCCTCCTCACCGAAAAGTCTAGCGTTCTACCCACTGACAACAGCTTTTTTGAACTCTACTCCTTTGATGGAAAAGCGGGCCAGCAAGTCACAATAGAAATGAAAAGTCAAGAAATTGACCCTTATTTAATTTTGCTCGGGCCCAACCAGCGCGAAATCGCGCAAGATGATGACGGGGCAGGCAGTAAAGACGCCAGAATTACAGTCAGACTGCCAGCAGACGGGACTTACACGTTAGTGGCAAATTCCTACCAAGCTAGGCAGTCAGGGGCTTATACGTTAGAACTGAAAGCGAGTGCTCCTACCGCGCCTTCTCGGGCGATTTTGCAAGAAGAAGGCGCTTTAGTCGCAGGCGGCCAAGTATTGCCGTCTGACAACAGTCTGTATCGCGAGTATACTTTTGAAGGTCGATCGGGTCAGTCTGTAGCCATTTCCCTCGAAAGTACAGACTTTGATCCCTATGTGGCTATCTTTGACCCTAACGGCCGATTAGTGGCAGAAAATGACGATGGGAGCGATTCGACTAAAAATGCGTTTCTGACCGTTACTTTGCCCGCTACGGGTCGCTATCGCGTAATTGTCAATGCTTACGATGCTTCGGGCCGGGGTCGTTACACTCTAACAGTCCGTTGAAAATGGGGAAAAAGGTAATGGGTAATCGGGAATTGGTAATTAGTCGAATTATTCTGCTTCCTGCTTCCTGCTTACGTGCATGCATTAAATCCTTTAAACTGATCCGTTGCCGAACTTCCTTCCTGTATCCGTTCAATCCTTTACACTGATCCGTTACCGAACTTCCTTCTTCCATCCGTTAAATCCTTTACACTAATCCGTTGCCGAACTTCCTTCTTCCATCCGTTCAATCCGTTACAGAATCCGTTGCCGAACTTCCTTCTTCGTTGCAAATCGAGGTAATTCATGCGTCAAGTTAGATTTTGGGCGATCGCGCCAATTGCTCTGGTAGCTACTTTTTCTGGCAAGCCGGCTATCTCCCTGTCACTTTCAAATTCAGGTGTTGCTAACAGCAGTTCCACCCTCATTTCAGCAGAATTTCCTCAAAATTTAACTGATGCGAAGCCTGCTGACAAGGCTGTTTTAGCTCAAGCAAGCCCCAACCCGTCGCCATCACCACAGAGTTCGCCAACTCAGAGCCCAACTGTAGAACCTCCGCCGAGTCCTGATGGGGGCTCGTCTAAAGTCATTTTAGAGCAAAACGGAGAACTCACCCCTGCTAAGTCTTCTGTACTGCCCTCGGACAGCAGTTTGTACGACGAGTATACCTTTGAAGGCACTCAGGGCCAGAAAGTGCTTATTACCGTAGAAAGTACCGAGTTTGATACTTATCTCGCTATTTTCAACTCCCAGGGCGAGCTACTTGGAGAAAATGATGATGCCACGCAGCAAAATTCCAATTCAGAGATTTCTGTTACCTTGTCTGCGAACGGTCGCTATCGCGTCATTGTCAATGCTTATGATCCGCCTCCAAAAGGTAGAGGCAAGTACAGTTTGAGAGTGCGCGAAACAACTGGAAATTAGTTTGAACGAAACTTCGGAGTCAGGGCACGGCATTGCCGTGTCCCTATAATTCAAGGGCGATCGCACTACAAGCAACTACTATCCACTTTGGTAAATTCATATGTTTGTATGCAACTATAAATGTTATAGTCTTGCACTTATAATTTTATAATCTGTATTTCCAATAACTCTTAAAAAGAGAATGGAAGCTGAAATATAGATATTTTTTCAGCTTCCATTTTTAATTTATTTTGATTAATTTAACGGAAACCCAGCCAGGTAAAAAAATCCTGGCGGGTGAAGAATTCTAGCAGCAAAAGTCCCACGAATCCCACCATCGCAAATCGTCCGTTAATTTGTTCGGCGTAGGCATTCCAGCCAAAGGCTGGTTCTGGTTTTGGGGTATTTGGGGTTGTAGGTTTTGGGGAGGGAGGAGTTTTGGCAGTCATTTAAAAGTTTTGAGTTTCGTGTTTTGAGTGATGCTTTTTGGGAAGCTTTACGATCGCACAACTTGTAATTTACCGGAAAACGACAGCCGATCGCTAATCTGCCGAATTTTCTAAACTTTGCACCGATTCGATCAGATTTCGCACGGTTTCGGTACCTTCTGAAGGCTCAAAAAACAGCGGGAACTTGCCGCGAGCGATCATTCTCAAACCCAACGGGCCCAGACTCAGCAAACCTTTAACGTCGCGGAAGTAGTTTCCTACTACTTCGATGCCAAATTTGCGCTCGTCTATCCAGCCGCCTTCTTTGACGAGATTGATTAAGACTTTGCGGTGGCGGATCGATCGACTCGCTTGGTCGTCTTTGCGATCGAGAATCTCTTGTTTAATCTTACCAATTTGATCCATCGGCGCAACTTCCATCGGACAAACCGAGTTGCAGTAGTAACAGCGAGTGCATCCCCACACGCCGGAGGTGCCTTCGTTGTATTTTTCCAGCCGATTTTCGGTTTCGCTGTCGCGCCCGTCGGCGATCGTGCGGTAAGCTTTGGCGAGGGCGTGGGGCCCCACAAATTCCGGGTTAACTTCGCGGGCGTTGCACTCAGAATAGCACGCACCACAGAGGATGCAGTTGCCAGTTTGGTCGAGTTTCGATCGCTCTTCGGGAGTTTGCAGAAATTCTCGTTCAGGAATTGCTCGCGAGGCGGTGCTGATATAGGGTTCAACTGCTTCCAGGTTGTCCCAAAAACTGGTCATATCGACGACCAAATCTTTGATTACCGGCATATTTCCCATTGGGGCGACGGTAATTTCTGGGATGGAATCGGCAGACTTTTCTGCTGAACTGAAATGGGCTATTTTGTCAAGTCTTGCGAGTTCGCTACCGACATTTTCTTTGCAAGCTAAAGCCGATCGACCGTTAATTCGCATAGAACAACTGCCGCAAATTGTATTGCGGCAATTTTTGCGAAAAGCTAAAGTGCCGTCGTGTTCCCACTTGATGCTGTTGAGGCAGTCTAGGATGGTATTGCTCTCTTCCACATCTAGCGTGTAAGTGTGAACCCGGGGAGCCTCGTTTTGATTTTGGCGGACTACGTTAAAGCGGACTTTCATATTTTGAGCGAGGAATTTAGTGTCTATTTTAAGCTAAATTTTTGGACTCTCTAGAAAGCTCTTATTTTTTTAACAACTACCTAAAGTAAGAGATTTTAAAACTTTTATTATTGTTTGATAAACATCAATAATTCTCAAGTTATAAATCCTAAATTGCCACTTTTTTAAGCGGATTTGTGAGCTATTAATTGGAGATAAAAGTAATTAATCGCTGCAATTCGCTAGGCGGAGGTGTGTGATGTCCAGCTTGTTTGTATTAACTTTCATGTTTTCCACACCGGCTTTTTGTCTGGGTCTGCTAAATCCTCAATGGGTGGGACTGGGAACTCGCAAGCGATCGGCTGCCTTGTACGGCGGATTGATGGCAGTTTCGTTCGTTTTGCTTGGGGTTACAGCACCTAAGGTGCCACAACCAGTTTCATCGGGGCTGCTGGCCTCAACTGAATGGCCAGAATTTAGGGTAAGCGCACCTTTGCGCTGAACATAGCTGGGTATGCATCTCACTTTTTTGGCAGCATTACAAAAAATTTTACCAGGACTTACGCCCGGTTGGGGCGAGAAACTTAGTTTTTTAAGAAAAATACTTGGTTCTAGTCATTTACTGCGTATTTTGGTAAAATAAACCCGGTTTCTGCATCCTGGATTACTTCTACTTTTAACTAATAAAAGTCGCTATGTTTAGTTTTTTCATCTGATACCAGTTTTACATGAAGTTGCATAGAATAAAGATACTGTTGAGAGGTCATTAGTTATGGCACGCCAACTGATTCTGGCGATCGCCGAAAGTGCAGAGAGAAGGCGAGCAAGAACTAAAAACCAGTCGCACTGCTAGCCAGAAAGAACGATCGCCCCTGTTTCAAAAGTTATGGGTAGATCGTGGAGTGGCTGAATCAGACTTATCAGTCGTTAGCGTACATTTTTGTTCCATTGCTACTCGCACGCGTTTGTTTGCGAGGAAGTTAACTTTCCCTTACGTCCTATGGGTACACACATTGGCGTTCCCAAAATTGGGTCAGGAATAATACGACATTCTAACTCAAAAACTGAGAGTATCATCTCCTCAGTCATTACCAGTTTCGGTTCCCCAGCCGCAAAAATCCGACCATCTTTGACAGCAACTAAATAATCAGCATAACGGCACGCTTGATTCAAGTCATGCAATACCATCACAATTGTCCTTCCCTGACTTTGGTTCAACTCATACAACAAATCTAAAACTTCTATCTGGTGTGCCAAATCCAAAAAAGTAGTCGGCTCATCCAAAAGTAAAATATCTGTATCTTGTGCTAGTGCCATTGCAATCCAAGCTCGCTGTCGTTGTCCACCAGACAAAGTATCTAATCCTCTATCTGCCAACTCCAGTAAATTTGTAATTAAGAGTGCCTGCTGCACAATTCTTTCATCTTTGGCTGACCACTGCTGCAACCAATTTTGATAAGGATAACGTCCTTGTGCTACCAAATCTCTGACTGTTAATCCTTCTGGTGCAACTGGCCCTTGCGGTAAGATCCCTAATTGCTTCGCTACGTCCTTAGTAGAAAGATTAAAAATAGATTGCCCATCAAGATAAACTGTACCGTGATATGGTTTAAGTAATCTGGCTAGACCTCGCAATAATGTGGATTTACCACAACCATTAGCACCAACTAAAGCACTAATTTGTCCGGTAGGAATTGCTAAATTTAAATCTTTAATAATTGGCACACCATCATAAGCTAAAGACAGACTTTTGGTTGATAATCCTTTCATAGTTGATACCATTTTGAATCTTGAAGAACACAGTTCGCGTAGCGTGTCGTAGACAAGGCAGAAGGTCAGGAGTGAGAAATTCTTTAATTTTGAATTTATTCGTCCCTTATTTTTTCCGGTTACGAATTAACAAATACAGAAAATAAGGCGCACCAATAGCAGCAGTCACTACCCCACAAGGAAGTTCGATAGGCGCAAACATTGTTCTTCCTAGCAAGTCTGCGACTACAACAATCACACCCCCTAACAATGCAGAAGTAGGAATTAACCCTTCATGATTTGTACCTACCAACTGTCTGCCTAAATGAGGTGCAATTAAACCGACAAAACCAATCATTCCGGCAGTAGCGACTCCTGCACCTGCTAAAGCTACACCCACCAGCACTAGCAAACCACGTTGCCATTCCACGCGAGTACCTAAACCTTTGGCGACATCATCTCCTAAATTTAAGACGTTCAAATGTCTTGCCAATGTCAACGCCATTGGTACGAAAACAATCAACCAAGGTAAGAAGGAAAAGACTTGCTCCCAAGTGCGTCCGTAGACACTGCCAGCCAACCAAACCAAAGCATTACTAACGTCATAAATATCCCCAAAGGTAATCATCAAGCTGGTGAATGCACTGGCGATCGCAGACAAGCCAATACCCATTAAAATTAATAGAATCGGCGAACTACCGTTATTCCAAGCTAGGGAGTAAATTAAAACAGCCATCAATAAAGCACCTGCAAAGGCTGAAACAGGCAATGTGTAAATCGGTGCTGATGGAAATAGGACAATTACTGTCACTGCTGCTAAACTCGCCCCAGCATTGATGCCAATAATACCAGGGTCAGCTAAGGGATTGCGTGTGAGACCTTGAAAGATAGTGCCAGAAATAGCAAACGCCACTCCCACCATAAAAGCGACAAGGGTGCGGGGTAGCCGTAGGTTGTGAATCACGAAAGCATGGTCTGGGTTGCCTGTATCTAAACCTAAGACAGTTTTGACGATATCCAAGGGCGAAATGGGATATTCACCTCTGCCCACATTCATCACCATCGCCACTGCAATCACCACTGCCAAACATAACAGCATCAGTGGTACACGTCGGTCTATGCGAAAAGATATCGCCTCGGAACGGATAACGAGCCAATCCAACTTCATACGAAATACTCGGTAGTTGGGAAATCCCGATTTTTAAATCGGGTGCTGGGCGGGGAACCCGCCTAGCAAGGAACAACGCCTCCGCGATTTTAATCGCCTTTTGCGCTCTGGTTTAGTCTAGTTGCACAACCAGTATGGATGAGCTATTATAAGATCATGACTCAATCTATATCGGTAAAATGCAAGCTTATAGTCCATCAAGAGTTGCGGCGAGAAATTGACCGCACACTTGATAGATTTGCGGATGCTTGTAACCAGATATTGGACACAGCCAAAGTTGCTAAATGTTGGAATGTAACTAAGTTGCATCACCTTGTCTACCATCCAGTGCGGCTGTCTACAGGATTGAAAGCTAACCATGTCTGTCAAGCAATTAGACGGGTGGTTAGTAACGCCAAAGCAGTTAAACAGATTCACAAATTTAGACCAACCTCGATTAGCTTGGATGCTCGGACATTTAAGTACGATGAATCCAATCAAGTCGCTGGTATTACTCTGATAAGTGGACGAGTTAACTTGCCTCTGAAAATTGGTGGGTATCAAATTGCATTGTTGCGTGGTCAAGCTCCAACCAGTGCAACTCTCAATAAAACTAGGCAAGGCGATTACTACATCAACATTGTTGTTGAGATAGACGCTCCGCCAACTGGTAAAACTCCGAAGGTGGTAGGAGTGGATCTCGGTCGGATCGACATCGCAACCACCTCTACAGGCAAAGCTTGGAGCGGCAAGCAAATTCAGTCTGTCCGAGACAAGTATTCTAAAACTAGAGCGAACATTCAACGCAAACGCACTCGTTCGGCACGTCGCCTGATGAGAAGGCTTCAAGGCAGAGAACAACGCTTTCAGTCCTGGCTTAACCACAACATCTCTAAGCAACTTGTCAGCGAAGCAAAACAACTTAATGCGGCACTGGCTTTTGAGGATCTGACTAACATTAGACAGAGCTTGAATCAACAGCCTAGAAACAAAACTGAGCGGCGTAGAACAAACAATTGGGCGTTCTATCAACTCAGGGTTTTTGTTGCCTACAAAGCGATAATAGCAGGTGTTCGAGTGGTATTTGTGCCACCCGCATACACCTCGAAAAGTTGCTCCAGATGTGGACACGTTCACCCCGAAACCGATAAGAAAAAATCTTATCGGCACGGGAAGAAATTTAAGTGTGGACACTGTGGATTTGATCATGATTCGGATATAAATGCTGCGTGTAATATCGCTGCCTTGGGGAGATCCGTAAGTTCTCCCGAAAGTCCAGGGTTTAGTTGTCGGTTAGAAGGTCAGCTTGACCTTTTTCCAATAGCTGCGCTTTGAGGCTAAAGCTCCGTCGCTGAACTCGCGGAGTAAGCTTACTTCTTCACCTTTGACTTAGCCAAGTAGACAAAAAAGGGCGCACCAACCAGTGCTGTCATTATTCCCACAGGTAATTCCTGGGGTTTAAGTAATACACGGGCGGTAATATCTGCAACCAAAAGTAAAGTTGCACCTACCACTGCGGAATAGGGCAAAATCCAACGGTAATCAGCTTTAATGAAAAATCTCACTATATGGGGAACAACTAAGCCGATAAAGCCGATTGGCCCGGCAATAGACACGGCACTTCCCGCTAGTAAAACAACGCTAATAGCCGTGATGATTTTCACCCAAGCTGTCTGTTGACCTAAGCCTTTTGCTATGTCTTCACCGAGACTCATGGTAGTAATTTGTCTACCAAGGGCAAAAGCAATGACTAATCCAAGGGCGACGAAAGGCAGTGCTTGCAAGAACATATTGATATCGCGCCCAGCCAGTGAACCTGCTAACCAAAATCTAATTTCTTCTAAGGTGCGTTGACTGACGATAAGGATAGCAGTTGTCAGGGAAGAAATCAGAGCCGTGAGCGCTGCGCCTGCTACTGTGAGATTCAATGGTGTAGGCCCTCCTTTTCCTAGAGAACCAAGGAAGTAGACTAACATTGCTGTGGCTCCTGCACCCAAAAAGGCCACAATGGTTAAAACACTCAAGGACGAACTGCCAAAAACAAAAATTGTGGCAACTACAGCCAATGCAGCCCCCGACTGAATACCTAAAATACCTGGATCTGCTAAGGGGTTGCGCGTTAAACCTTGCATTAACGCTCCTGATACTGCCAAGGCTGAACCTACGAGTATAGCAATGAGCGATCGCGGTAATCTTACTGTCTGAATTACTAAGTGATCGTAGGAACCATCAAAGGCTATAAAAGATGTCAAAATCTTTTCCAGAGGTATTTCTGCTGCACCTAAAGTGACACTATATACCAAGCAAATGAACAAGATAACCAGTCCCAAAACCAGACCAGATAAGGGTGATATTTGGTGATTTTTCCATTCTCTAGACAATTTTGTAAACCCTTTTGTCATTTTATACACTCTCAACAATTAACTATTTATTGACCATCAAATTGAAGGGGGACATATCCAATTATTTGGTGTTGTTGTAGGTCATTCTGTTTAAGGCAAGTATTAATGTATCCCAGACTGTACGCGCCACAAATTGGCATAAATTCCATCAAGTGCTAGTAAATCCTCATGCTTACCCTGCTCGACAATTTGACCATAATCCATTACATATATACAGTGACTGTGGCGAATTGTGGAAAGACGATGAGCGATCGCAATTGTCGTCCGATTCTGGGTAATCATAGCCAGCGACTTCTGAATCGCCGCTTCCGTCTCATTATCCACCGCAGAAGTCGCCTCATCCAAAATCAAAATTGGTGGGTCTTTGAGAATAGCACGGGCGATCGCAATTCGCTGCCGTTGTCCTCCAGAAAGTTTCTGTCCCCGTTCGCCAACGATAGTATCGTATTCTTGGGGTAGTTGCAGGATGAACTCGTGAGCCTGGGCTAATTTGGCAGCATGGATGATGTCTTCATTACTTGCATCAAAGCTACCATAAGCAATGTTCTCAGCTACCGTACCGTGAAACAGAAACACATCCTGACTCACCCAACCGATGCAGCGTCGTAGTTCTAAGAGTTGTAACTCTCGAATATCGATACCATCAACTAGGATTTGTCCGCCTTGGACTTCGTAAAAGCGTAGCAGTAGTTTGACTAGGGTACTTTTACCAGAACCAGTTGCACCAACAATGCCAATATTTGCACCTGGTGGAATGTGCAATGATAAATCTTTGAGTACATTTGTGCGATCGTTGTATGCAAAGGTGATATTGTCAAAATGCACCTCACCGCGTACTTTTGGTAAAGTACGGTTTCCTGTGGGAATAGCAATGGGAGTATCCAACAATCCCATGACTCGTTTAATAGAAGCCATTGCCCGTTGATACTCATCCATAATTTGGCTCAAGCTGGCAAACGGCCACAGTAATTGCTGGACAATGAACACCATAAAACCATAAGTTCCCACAGTTAACTGATTATTCGCCACTGCAACCCCACCAAAAAACAACGTGGCGATGAAACCGATTACAACCACTAATCGAATTGCTGGATAAAAAGCAGCCGAAAGTGCGATCGCTTTACCATTACTGCGGCGATAGGATTCGCTTTCAGATGAGACACGACCTCTTTCGTAGGTTTCAGCCGTGAAGCTTTTAATTGTGGCAATCCCTGAGATATTATTAGCTAAACGACTATTAATAAATCCGGCTTTGTCGCGCACATCGGCATAACGGGGAGCGAGTCGTTTTTGAAATGCTAATGAACCCCAGAAAATGAAGGGTGTGGGTAGGATTGCCAACCAAGCTATATTGGGAGCTATCACTAGAAATGAACCACCCACAGCTAAAATAGTGGTGATAAATTGCAGAATTTCCGCAGCCCCAGAATCAAGAAACCGTTCTAATTGATTGATGTCGTCGTTTAATATTGACAAAAGTGTGCCTGTAGAACATTCTTCAAAGTAGCTCAGTTCTAGTTCTTGTAAATGGCTATAGGCATCAAGACGTAACTCATGCTGCATAGTTTGGGCGAGGTTGCGCCACAAGCGATCGTAGATCAATTCAGATAATGATTCTAAAGTCCAAATGAGTAAAGTTAATAATGATAGGATTGCCAATTGTCCAATGATGTTGGTAATCCCAAATTGGGCAATGATAGAACTTTCTTTTTCCACCACAACATCTACGGCGACACCTATTAAATAGGATGGTGCGAGGTCGAAGATTGTATTGAGGATGGTAAAAGTAGCCGCAGTCCACACTTGAGGGCGGTAGTTTTTAGCATAGTGTAATAAACGTAAGAGAGGATGGTTTTTTGTTAATGGGAAAGAGGTCATGATAAATGCCCAATTTAGAGAAAATAATTAATCAGAATTACCGAGAGTTTCCTTAATTATTACTACAGGGGGTATTTGGGCGAAAATAGCAGACTGCAACAGTTCAGGAATCTGTTTCCAAACTACAGTTCCTTTAGGGCTTTTGATATACAGTTGCATAAAATCTAGTAATGCGGTGGCACTTTCTCCGGGGGTGAGATTGACGAATAGATAGGTAGGTTTATCTGGACTAGCGACGGATACAACACAGCCATGATTGCACGCCCATAAACATCCCACTGGTTTAATTTCAAGTGCGTCAAATAGGAATTTATCGCTGCATAAAGTGTTGAGTTGGTCAAGTAAAATAGTACCGTCGCAGGGTTGATTTTTTTGTGGTTCTTCAGAGGAACGATGGCATGATTTACATACGAAGAGGGTGGGTTTGGCTGTGGAGTTGTGGTGTGTTAGGGAGGGATTTGTATGGCTCACCAATGAATTGATGAATACCAATAATTTATTTAGCATTTCAGTTTATTTGTATAAATGGGTTATTGTCACAACTTTCAATTTTGACCATGCCAAACATAGCTTGTGGGTATATTCCGGATCGCATTGTTAGTAAGATACAGATTTTATCCACCTTCCGGCAAGTATTTAAACAAGTCATCCAATACACTATTAGCTTCTGCTATACCGTGCGATCGCACTGGCACGTTATTCAAGCAATTGCCCCTCTTCGCGCTCCGGTACTTCCACAAGGTATTTCCGCAGATCATCAATCACTGCCTCAGCACCAATCATATCTGGACCCCATAACCACGTCACCCCACTGACAAAGTAGACCCGCTTTTGTTGCACGGCTTTTAAAGTTTGCCAAAGTGGATTGCGTTGCAAATTCTCCACAACTTTTTGATCATCATCGGTAAAACTAGCAACAAAGAGAATATCGCCATCGGCTTTATTGATTTCCTCCAGAGAAAACTCTATATGACCCCCTGGTTCAATGACCCTATCCTGGCTGGGTGGGCGTTGTAAACCTGCATCCTTTAATATTGACCCGGCAAACGAATTGTTGACATTTGTGCCTATTCGACCAAAATTAAAAGAGATAAAGGATATTGTTTTATTTTGATAGCGGTTACCTAGTGCAGTTTTCAAGTCTTGAATTTTAGTTTGGTAATGTTGCCAAGCAACTTGGGCAGCTTGCTCTTTCCCTAACAGTTGAGCTGTGGAATTAAAAACTTCTTTCCAGCTTAATTCCAACCAACTGTAGGCAACTGTTGGGGCGATTTTAGTCACCAAAGGATTGATTGATTTAGGAGAGCTACCCCACCAGCTAAAAATGAGGTCTGGTTTCAGATACAGGATTTTCTCCAGATTCGGTTGGGCAGAACTGCCCAGAGTTGGTATTCCCTGAGCTTGGGAATACAAATAAGGAGGGAACTCGCCTGTGGCTGTTCTAAAGTCATTGGCAGTGGCGATGGGTTTAATGCCCAACGCTAGGGCATTCGCTAAATCCATAGTGGATAAAGTCACAACCCGTTGAGGGTGATGAGGTACACAGGTTACACCCATGCCGTGCTGAACCATGCGACAATTCTGTTCGATTGTACTGGTTTCGGCCTTGGGTAAACTGTTGTTGCCTTGGTAAAAAATCGCCAGTACAGTCAAGCTGGCAGCAAAGAGGAGATATACCCAAATGCGTCTTGAACTAATAATCATGAAGTGTACAGGTTTAGAATCGCCATGATAAAGAACCTTGAATCGTGAAGGGGGTGCCGATATTCACAAAATCACTGGAGCCGTATTCACTCACGTAGTTTTCTATATCGAAGAGGTTGCGGATGTTCAAAGCAGCGCGAAATTCATCTCTTTCATAAAAAATTGCCGCATCTGTTCTGACAAAACCTGGTAGGTTAACAGTATTGGCATTATCTATGGGGCGATCGCCAATATAATAAAGCCCTAAACCAAAACCTAGCCCTCTGGCTGCACCACTTTGAATCCGGTAAGTTGTCCAGAGGTTAACCGCGTGTTCTGGGGCATTAAACAGACGGTTTCCTACAGGAATGTTATTATCTTCCAAGACTCTGGCATCAGTGTAAGCATAGCCAGCAATAATATTCAAACCAGGCAGAATTTCGCCACTAATATCAAATTCTAATCCCCGACTCCTCTGTTTACCCGATTGTACGGAAAATCCAGGGTTAACGGGGTCACGAGTGGTCACATTAGAACGGTTTAAATCATACAAAGCTAGATTAGCAGTTAACCGATTGGTGATATCTGCTTTGATACCGACTTCATACTGAGTCCCACGCTCTGGGATGAGAGACTCACCAGAGAACGTTCTGCCAGTGAGTGGATTAAATGATCGCCCATAACTTGCATAGAGGGAAATTGGCTCAATTGGCTGATACACAATGCCCACACGAGGACTAAAAGCTGTATCTGACTGGCTCGACTTTGTATTAGCCAACCGATCAATTTCGCGATTTTCAGAATAATCAAAGCGTCCACCAATTAACAGCTTAAGATTTTGCTGCAATGTGATCTGATTCTGCACATACAAACCAGCAACATCCGTTGTGGTTAAACTATTCCTCGTCTCGTCTCCAAGGGTGAAATTCTGGTTATAAACCGGGTTAAAAATATCTACGGGTGCTATGGGGAAGCCAAAACCGCCAGCCGAGTCAATATCATAACGGCTGAGGCTAAACCCAAACAGAACTTGGTGTTCAACTTCGCCTGTTTTAAACTTGCCTAACAGGTTCGTATCAACTAAATAATAGTTCAAGGAACCTCTGTTAAAGGTTGCCACTCTGTTGAGAGTGCGATTGTCTGCGTCTAGGCTCGTAGGGGAAGCTCCTACCCCGTCAGAGAAATAAAAGTTATAACGAAAAGCATTGCGAAGCTTGAGATTATCGTTAAACTGATACTCAAATTGATAGCCTACCCTCCCGTTGATGATGCTTGTAGGCTCGTCAAATGGACCACCGGGGTTAAAGCTAAACGGAATTTTACCATTGGGGTTGGGTAGCAGTGTACCCACGACAGGTACACTGATAGCATCGTAACGCTCCATGATATTGACATCCCCCTCTACGATGAGATTGGCTTTGCTGCCAAGTTGGAAGCTTAAGCTGGGGGCAACACCAAAAGTTTTCGCTGTCGCAAATTCTACAGGACTATCATAATTCCGATAACCGACAATCAGTCGCCCCAAAACAGACCTGGCGGGATTGAGTGGCCCAGAGACATCAATTGTACCCTGGTAAAAGCCATAATTCCCAACACTGGCTTCAACCTCAAAGAACGGATTGCTTAAGGGACGGCGAGTTACATAATTGATGAGGGCACCGACAGAACCGTTACCACTATCCCCATACAAGACAGAGGCTGGCCCCCGTAAAACTTCAATGCGTTCAACATTGAAAATATTGCCATCCGAAGTGATTTGCCGATCCGGTAAACCATTGACCAGGGCATCATATTGCTCAAATCCGCGAGCAGTAAAGTAATCCCTTGTATTTGCTGCACCGCTCCCTTGTGAAATCAAACCAGGCACATTCTCTAAAGCTTGGGTGATATTGCGTGATTGAGTATCGCGCAATACTTCTTTTGGTACAACTTGAATCGATTGGGGAATGTCACGCAAAGGTGTATCAGTTTTTGTCCCAGTCGTAGTATTCGGCACTCGATAGGCATCTTGCTGACCCGTCACGACTAACTCAATTGGCCGCCGATCAGTTTGTGCCGATGGTTCCTCTTGCGGTGTCTCACTTGTGGGCTGCTCTGGTTCTGGTTGCAGTGGAGGCTGCGTCGCAATTGCCGCAGAAGTTACACCAAAAACCAGACCTGCATTATCATCAAATAACTCAACCGTTGGTAAAGCCTTCTCACCCACCACCGTTACCCGCACGGTATTCGCATCAATATTTGCAACTGTTATCTCAGTAATCCCCTCAACTGGTTTTTCCGAGCGGAATGTAAAAGCATCGCCACTAGGTAAACGCAGTTGGGCATTAGGAATATCAGCAATAAAGTTATTATCAGCACTGCGATTGGTGATTTGCAGTCGTTCTCGAACAGTCGTCTGTAAAATCACCTCCACACCTTTCTCTGTGGGTCTAGCTTGCACTCCCGTCACCTGTACAATTTCTGGTGAGGGGGCTGTTTGGGGTGCTGGCGACTGCACCAGCAATCTGGCGCTAGTGCTGGGACGCTCAAATTCACTCAATTGCCGAATTTTTCCAGTCAACAGAGATTGTAAATTTTCCTGACTTTCGACTTCCTGCTTTTCACCCATTGGTTGAATTTCTGCCGATGTAACTTGCACAATTTCACCCCCCTGGCCTTGGTAAGGGGGGACGGAAGACAGGGCTGTTTCATTCGACCGGGCCGTGCCCCCGTGCCGGCCCTCTGGGTCTGACCTGCCGATCGAATCGTCTGGGTCGGGGGTAGGCACGGGGGCACTACCCCTAAAAAATTCACGTTTTTGGTGAGAATGAAACCACCCTGGGACGGAAGGGGGGTTAGTTGGTGCTGGCGACTGCACCAGCAATCTGGCGCTAGTGCTGGGACGCTCAACTTCACTCAATTGCCGAATTTTTCCAGTCAACAGAGGTTGTAAATTTTCCTGACTTTCGACTTCCTGTTTTTCACCCATTGGTTGAATTTCTGCCCATCCCGGCCCAATTGCAACAGCATTCAAGCATCCCGACAGACACAGTAAAAACCACAGTCGCACACTACCAGACAAACACCAACGCTTCATCGCAACTCCTAATACACCAGCTTTTTGTAGAACTTGACTGAATTAATCCGCTTTGCAGTCATACCCCTTCCCCCATTCGTGTCAACTTAAGCCTGAAAGCCAGTCACAGAATGCTGTTTGACTATTAAATCTAGATCCCCCCTAGCCCCCCTTAAGAAGGGGGGGACAAGAACTTACTCAAAGTCCCCCTTCTTAAGGGGGATTTAGGGGGATCTGGACTCAGGTAAAACCGAGATTTATCAAGGCTTTCAGGCTTAAGTTGACACCTATGCCCTTCCCCAACCCTCTCCTTACCAAGGTCCGGGTCGCGACAGCGCGGGTGGGGTGCTTCAAGAGTTATTAGGTGTTAGACCCAAACTCGATTACTGCAAATAGTTTCTAATTCAATGGAGCTGAGTATAGAGAATTAATCGCAAGTGCGTCTATGCCCAAAACCGCATTATGTGCCTGAAAACGACTTTCTACCAAATAAACATCCGCTCGGCGTGATACCAAACCTGCGCTTAAAGGCTTCAGCAAAGCGTCTTGGCTCGGAATAACCAACTCGGTGAGCAACCTCAGTAATAGTTATGTTTCCTTGACGCAATAACTGCTCTGCCGATTCCATACGTTTCTCTGTCAGGTAGCTAAATGCTGTTTTGCCAAACATTTCCTTAAATCCACGTTGCAGAGTGCGATCGCTCACCCCGACACTTTGCGCTAACTCCAGCAATGACGGCGGATGCTCCAAACGTGCCACTAAAATTTCCCTAGCCAGATGAATCCGGGCGATGGTGTCTGTCTTCAATCGCGGCTCCGGTTGCAGTCCGTCTTGAGTAGATAATATAGGAGCTAACTGCAACGCCATTAGTTCCAACACCTTACCCTGTAAATACATCCGCTTTGTGATTCCCTGGAAAGGACAGTTGACAATTTGCTGTGCTACTCCCTGAATAGCCGCCGTAGTTTCCGGGTAGAGCAAAGTCTGCCAATCATTACCCTTTGCCAACAGACGCAACTGCTGGGGAATTTCTCCTGTTTCATCGGGGAAAAAAGTTGCCAGCAAGTTAGGAGGCATATGAATGTCAACGCCCACCTGTCGAAATTTGGGGGATTTTGTAAGCATTTTGCGTTGAATACCGCTACCAGAAATACACGTATATCCTTCCCCTGACTGCCCCCCATATTCGTCTATGACTTTGCCGGAAAGGAGAACGCAAAATTGCAGTGGGTGATCCCACTCAGGGATTTTATATAGGACATCATCGTGATATTCACAATCCCAAATCGTTAGCCAGAGATCAGGATGCACCTCAATATCCCGTATATAGCCTTTACCTAGTTGCTTGGGCATTTGACTGATGATTTCAAATGGCTCTTTTTCTGGTGCTTGGGGGCTATTTTGGTTAGCTTCTGCCCACAGTTCGCAATCCTCTTTCATGGTCAGGGTGATGGTCATGACTGGATGATATCTAAAATTTAATGATATTAATTATCAATTATCTTACCGCGAATTTTGTAATTGTTTCAACCATCGGGGCAGCCACGGGGGGCTGCCCCGACAAGAGAATGAAACCGCCCTGCCGTGGCTGGTGGTGAAGAAAGCTCTCAAACGCCTGAAATTTCTTGCGGGCGTTAGCGCAGCCCTCCAAGACTCGATCGAAAAGCGAAACATTGCCTTAGATATGCACGCGCCAAAAACCTCGGTTAATGCTTTGGCTTTTTTCGGTGATTGTACTGATTTGAAGAACGCAGATCGATCGGCTAAAATTATGTAATTGCTGAGCTTCCGCTGTATTAGTAAGGTGCATCTATGACTTACAGCTTGAGAATTGTGGATTTGCCTCCCGGTGAACGGCCGCGGGAACGGCTGATGGCCGGTGGCCCGAAAAGTTTGGCGACGGCGGAATTGATTGCGATTCTGCTGGGTACCGGTCAGGGAAAAGGTAAACTTTCGGCCGTGGGGCTGGGACAGTATATTTTAAATCAGTTGAGCTTGCACCAGCGCGACCCTCTGGCTGTGCTGCGTGGCATTAGCGTCCAGGAGTTGACGCAGATTCACGGGATTGGGCCTGCTAAGGCAACGGGGATTTTGGCTGCGGTGGAGTTGGGGAAGCGGGTATTTCAGTCGCGGCCGCCGGAAATGGCGGTGGTTGACTCTCCCCAAGCAGCGGCGGATGCGCTGAGTCAGGATTTGATGTGGCAGTCTCAGGAACGTTTTGCTGTGGTGCTGCTGGATGTGAAAAATCGGCTGCTGGGTACTCAAGTAATTACGATCGGCACAGCTACGGAAACTTTAGCTCATCCCAGGGATATTTTTCGGGAGGTGATCCGCCAAGGAGCGACGCGGGCAATTATCTCGCACAATCACCCCTCGGGAATTGTAGATCCGAGCCCAGAAGATATTGCTTTGACGCGACAGTTGCTGGCGGGAGCGCAGTTTTTGTCGATTCCGTTACTGGATCACTTGATTTTGGGGAATGGCGATTTTCGGAGCTTGCGGCAGACTACGACGCTTTGGGAGGAGTATCCTCAAGGCGATTGAACTCTTATACTTAACTAATTTCATTACTATCATTAGTTATTTGTATCTTTGGGCTCTCCGACGGCTGAATCAGCTCTGACAGCAGGCAAATTTTCCGGCTGGAGTCGCCCGCGAGAGCCTGTTTTGGCTGAATGTCGCTGCTGATACTTCGTTTCGAGCACAACTCGGTTAATCTAGTATAGGTAGGCTGAAGAGGTCGCTAATCCGATTTTTTTTGAGCATACTAAACGTATACTGAACCAGCACCTAAATACCCACTTATTAAGAGATTCTTAAATGGGATGTAAAATACACGGTGTGGTGATAGGAGGAGAACTGTGTTTCTGAGACTTGCAGAACAACACCGTAAATTCGTTCAAGATTTGGTAATGAACCTCCAAGCTTTAGCGATCGTGCTAGAGCATCGGGGTTATCTGGCATCCTGCTACACTTGCGGGGGTCAGATGAACAGTGCCTCATTTATGGTCAGTTTGACGGACAACCATCTGATTCGATTTTTAGTGTCAGATTACGGTATCACTTGGACTGAGATGCGGGACGACCGCGAACTCATGAAACTAGAAGGTGCAGAAGCTATTAGTCAGTTACAAGAACTGGCAAATCTCGTAAAGTATCAAATCCAACCTTCGGAAGCTACTTTAGCGACGGCGCAGTGAGTGTAGCGATTGCACGGTTCCGAGGAAGGCGACGCAAGAAAGTCAGTGCTTGTCTGCTAAAACCGAATCCCCAGCGAGTTAGTTGAGAGGGTTCATTTAGGTGCACAGCGATGGCTGCTCAACAGACAAGGGTGCTATCAGCGTGCCTTCAGACAGTTTAGCGCTCAGTCGATCGAAGTGAGCCTGGGCAGACGGCATACTTTATGCCAGAAGTCTCAAACTTGGAACCTCTAGTTTTTTTCAGCAGTTGATTCTCCCTTGAGAGCAATTAGCAAAATTTAGAAGTGCCACTGCTCGTCGGCTGCGATGTTAATTTCTCCCTTTGGCATTATTCAAAAGTCAAGGAATTGAAATTAACTTTAAGCAGGCAGGTAAAATTTAACATCCAGAGTGAGGATGAGGCTGTGAAGATTGGGCAAAAGGCAGCCCACGGGGTGTGACGTGCGGGCGAATTGCGTTTATTTTTGCTCTGCGATTTAGCTGATAAAGCTAACAATCTATTTGAAGCAGCATCACTGCTGTAAAAATCTCACAGCCGGCTTTAGCCGGCTAAGTTTTGCGTATATCTAGGCTTTTGGGCAATGTTGTGGTGTGAGGTTAAACAGCTCTTTGAAGTGCGCGATCGCACTTGCTAAACTAATTTTATAATAATTTAATGATTAGTCCTAAAATATTTATCGCCCAGTTTGGAGTAAGCATCAAATGGTAAATTTAAGCGAACTACTAGAACCCATCGCCAGTCAATTTCGCAGTCTGGGAATTCCCGAACCAATTACCCACTGGGGACACCCTGTAATGATGGGGATCGTGGTGGTGGCGATGGGCAGTTTTGTCGGGTATACGGGATGGCAGGGACGTTTGGCCGCTGATAAAGATGTCGCACTCAAAAGTCGATCGGATCACCGCAAGCTTGCACCGTGGATGTTTCTGTTTCTAGCTTTGGGCTATACAGGTGGCTTGCTGTCGCTGGTGATGCAGCACCAGCCAGTCATGGAAAGTCCGCATTTTTGGACAGGTTCGACAGTGCTGGTTTTACTGGCTATTGGCAGCTTGATTTCCCTCACGGGTTTTGGGGGTGGCAAGCTGGCACTGCGCGCGGTTCACGCTTATTTAGGCACGACGGCCCTTGCACTTATGGTGCTGCACGCGGCTTTCGGTTTAAAATTGGGGCTGTCTATTTAGATGAGGAAGAGGAAGGGGAACGGGAAGGGAAAGAATGTAAGGAAAGAAATTTTGCCATAACTTACGCATCGGTAGCCAGAAACCAGGTTTTTTATCGAAATACAGGGCGTTTAACCATTTATCCCGGTTGAAAAACCCGGTTTCTTTGGTGATGAGTGCATAAGTCCCGCATAGGTTTCCCTGAAATATTCCCCCTCTAAATTGCTAATTAATGAATCAAGCAACGGGTGTCATCTTCTGTCTTGCATACATTTTGGGATTGATTTCTACAGCGGTTTCTTGGGGTAGATACGCGATACTTGCTTTGGGAATAGCGGTGGCGATCGCCCTGCCGAAATTGTTGCTAAAATTTACTCTAAATTCTGTAAAAGTTACTAAGAAAAGACGCAGCAGACAAAAAGAAAATGCTCTGGAAGATCCCTTAGATGCGAGGGAAGAGTTGAGTTTGTTGGAGATGCTGCCGAGAGCGAAATGGGTGTGGGCAGTTGCGGGTTTGCTGGCATTTCTAGCTAGCATTTATTTGGCAGTTCGATCGCCCCAACCGGCAATAGATGACATCAGCAAACTGATTCCGGCGGTTGGGAACACTCAAGAAGTGGCGGTGACAGTTCGCGGTAGAGTTGTCAGTACGCCTCGATTGACTCGATCGGGTCGATCGCAATTTTGGCTAGAAACAGATTTAGTTAGCGAAATCAACGGCGGCGAGGGAGGAGCAGTTGTAAACCGCCCAGTATCCGGCAAACTCTACGTTACAGTGCCGCTGCTGCAAGCAACTGGTTTGTACGCCGACAATACGATCGCAGTTGTGGGTTCCTTGTACAAACCGCAGCCACCGTCGAATCCGGGGGCTTTTAATTTTCAAGCATATTTAGCCAGAGAAGGGGCTTTTGTAGGACTCAAAGGCCGTCAAATCGACTGGAGGAGAGAAAATGCGATCGCGGATGTCAATCGAGTTAACAGCCAAACGGCTGCTTTCTTGGAGCCCAGCGGGATGCAGCCATCGAAAATTCAAGCGATGCGGCAGCGGATCGTGCGATCGCAACTATCGCAGTTAAATGTTCCCGAAGGGCCATTGATAAGTGCGATCGCCCTCGGCAAACAAGCAGTTGATTTACCTTACAACATCCGCGATTATTTTGTGCAGGCTGGATTGGCCCACGCGATCGCAGCTTCGGGCACTCAAGTTTCGATGGTTTTGGCTTTAGTTATAGCTTTAACCAGGCGTTTTTCCAAACAATTACAATTTGGATTTGGCGTCGGTGCTTTATTTTTGCTCGTGGGTTTAACTGGCTTTGAAGCTTCAATATGCCGCGCCGCATTGATGGGATTTGGCACATTATTTGCTTTGGTGTTAAGCCGCGAAGTTAAGCCGCTAGGATTGCTGTTAATTGCTGCGACTATTTTACTGCTAGTTAACCCTTTGTGGATTTGGGATTTAGGTTTTCAACTGAGTTTTTTGGCTACTTTGGGATTAGTCGTGACAGCGCCGCCGCTGATGGCAAAGTTGGACTGGATGCCGCCCGCGATCGCTTCGATTGTTGTGGTTCCGATCGCCGCTTCAGTTTGGGTGCTGCCGCTGTTACTTTACGTTTTTAGCGTGGTATCACCTTACAGCATTTTAGTCAATATTATTGCCGCTCCTTTGCTGTGGATTTTGAGTATTGGCGGGATGGTTAGCGCTTTAGCAGGATTGATTTTTCCGCCGGCGGGAAGCGTTTTAGCGCAACTGCTGGACTATCCGGCAAAGGGCTTAATTGCGATCGCCCAATATTTCTCGCAATTACCCGGTAATTCGGTAGCTGTCGGTCAAGTATCGGTGTTTCAACTAATCGCGCTTTACAGTTTAATTTGCTGGGTTTGGATTGGGGGAAGAAAGAATAAGGAAGAAGGAAGAAGGAAGAAGGAAGAGGGAAGAAGGAAGAAAGAAGAAGGAAGAAAGAAGAAGGGGAAAAGTAGAGTTATTGCGCTGCCGGTTTTTTCTGCGGCTTGGATTTTACCGCTGGCGCTGGTGGCGGGAATAAGTATCATAGTTTTGCCAGCTTGGCACGTTCAGGCATCTTTATTTCAAGTTACTTTGCTGGCGACATCTGGCGAGCCAGTTTTAGTAATTCAAGATCGGGGAAAAGTGGCGCTAATTAATAGCGGTGATGAAAATACCGTAAGGTTTACAGTGTTGCCTTTTTTGCAGCAGCAAGGAGTTAATTCTGTGAATTTTGCGATCGCCACTCACGGTCATTTAGGTTTGAGCAGTGGTTGGGGAAAATTACTAGAACGCTTGCCAATTAAAACATTTTATGATAATAATGCTCCGAAACAAATTCACCGTGGCAACAATCAGGAATTTATCACGGCTGTGCAATCTCGCCAAGGCATTTACATTCCTTTAGAAACTAACAGTACAGTTGATCTGGGATCGACGCGGTTGCAGTTGGTGAATGCGGAGATTCCGGTGGTAGAATTCCTGGTGGGAAATCGAACTTGGTTGCTCGTCGGTGAAATGACACCGGAAGCGCAAAAACAATTGGCAGCAACGGGAACCTTGAAGCCGGCTCAAGTGCTGTGGTGGTCAGGAAAAGCCCTGACGGCTGAGTTATTAAGCGCAGTTGGGCCGCAAGTGGCGATCGCATCTGCTGACGAAATCGACCCAGAAACCGCCGCCCAACTGCGCCAAAGCAAAACCCAGATATTCTGGACAGGGCGCGACGGAGCCCTCCAGTGGACTCCAGCAGGGGGATTTAAGACCACTTTGGAATCTGAAGAAAATCAAACTTCTTTTTTATAATGATTTACAATGTGGCGCACTGTGCGGTAAAATACTTTTAGCTCACATCTCAAATCAATTGGAGAGGTGGCAGAGCGGTTGAATGCGGTAGACTCGAAATCTACTTTAAAGGCAACTTTAACGTGGGTTCAAATCCCACCCTCTCCGTAGAACCCTTACTGCACAAGGCTTTGGCATTATCAGTCTCCTTAGCCTAAAGTCCAGTTTTATCGGCAGTGGTATATATAAGTGGTATATGCGCCACTGCGGTATATACCACTTATTTTGTTTTTACTTCACTTGTTCACCGAAAGGGCGATCGGTCAATCGATTTTAGATTTTAGATTTTAGATTTTAGAGGCGACCCCACGGATAAATGCGGGGGCTTGAGGATTTGAGATTTGAGATTTTGGATTGATTCCACGGATAAATCCGGGGGCTTGTACCATCAAGAAATTCTTGGTCAAGTTAGAAGTATTTCTAAAACTGCCTCCATGTCTAACAAGTCAGACTTAGACTTTTTCCGCCGTGCCTTGAGTTTGTTGAGCAAGTCGGCCGCTTCTACTTTTGATAAATCGGTTCCGACCGTCGCCGATGTTTCGGGTTGAGTTGGCTCACGGTTGGCAAGCTCGGACTCTAGGGGCTTGCAATTAAATATAACCCCAATTATACTAGAAGGGTTAGGAAACAAAAAATCTGACATCAGCAGTTGTGATCTGTATGATTGGGATGATAGAAATGATCTTGAGTGAGCCAGTTAAATTGACA
>Ga0163147_10000493_pt1 | contig 62584 bp, 45 predicted proteins | sample OliLakLV19MP6G1_FD_148597 | JGI IMG/M metagenome (GOLD analysis project Ga0163147, IMG submission 148597) | Freshwater microbial mat bacterial communities from Lake Vanda, McMurdo Dry Valleys, Antarctica- Oligotrophic Lake LV.19.MP6.G1 | ecosystem: Environmental > Aquatic > Freshwater > Lake >... | reverse complement strand
GTCAACGTGGCCAAGCTGTTGGGCAGCACTTGCCGACTGCCCTGAGAGCCAACCCGATGCCAAACAAAAGTGGGCCCGCGCAAAAGCGGAGACTGATCAAAAGACCCCTATTATTGGCACTAACGTGAGCGTGGCTGTCACACCGCCGCGTTTAGCAGGCGGTTGACAGCCACGCAGAGTTAGTGGCTGTCACACCGCCGCGTTTAGCGAGCGGTTGGCAGCCACGCAGAGTTAGCGGCTTCATTATTTACTTATGCCTTGAATTCAATTTAGATAAACATAACTGGTTGAATCCCTGTCCCTGAAATATATTCTACCGACTTCGGTTCTCTCAACATAAACTGTAACAGCATAAAAATTTTCCAATAAGGTGTCCCAACTAAAATAAACCTACCCATCACTATCGGTGTTTTTAGATCCATCAAGATGTCCAAGTATGACATTTTCTGAAACTGTCACCGTTGCACGAGATACTGGGTTGCCATCATTATCAACTATACGGATTGAGAAATTTATAGTCATGATTTATGATTTTATAATCCAACTATTAATTTTTAGTGTCCTCAAGATGTCAATTGCAAAGTTTGTTGCCTGACGCTGCATAGTATAGTGGTTCGTATGAACCGCTTAGGTCACGGTGTGCGGATTTAAACTCATTTAGGCGCTGCATGAAATCATTCATGTTGTGCTGGCTAGCTGCATAGTAAAGTGGTTGGTATGAACCACTAAGGTCACGGTGTGCGGATTTAAACTCATTTAGCCGCTGCATGAAATCATTTTGAGAGTTTTTGCAACCTGCATAATGCAATGGTTCATATCCTCCACGAAAATTAGGGTAAGAGGATTTGAAATCCGTTAGTCGTTTCATAAAGCATTCAGGTGCTGCAACGGCAATTGGTGATGAAGTCTGTCCATTGTTTGAGCCACTGTTACGGCATGACAAAATAAAAATTGTCAACACAATCAGATATGTAATAGCAAAATGATTTTTCATTTTATTTGATTTAAAGTTATTGCCTACTCTGGTCGGTTTTCGGCATCTCCGTTCAAATATAAATTATTTTATTCTTATTTTTTTCTCATTGCCACGAACGTTACCAATGACGACGTGCCGACGTTTAGGAGGCATGATTGGCAGTGGATTGTTGGCAGTTTTTTTTACTTGTTGATTCTTGTTCAACGGTTTATTCTGAGGTATCAATTTCAATATTCCAATGCTTCGTCAAGGTTTTCTACCTTCATCAAATCTGCATACTTTGCGTAAACTGGCCCTTGCGGTGATTTACCTGGGTCTTTTACTTTTATTTCTTTGATTTTCTCCGCAGGGTTTTTGAATGTCAAAATATATTTCCCCGTATCCTGATATGGTTTGATGTCTTGTACTTCCGCGATATGTGTAACCGCGCTAATCGGGGCAACTTGATACGCTGCTATATATTTAATCCTATCTTTCATGGCTGCACCAATTCGTATTGCAAACCACCTATTATTATTTATAAATTCCGCCTGAAAACCGTCTTCTCTTGCAGGAATGATAATTGTATCACACTCTGCTCGTCTTTGCCGTCTTTTTTGAAAATCATCAATCTCTTTTTTGGGCTGCTTATTATCTATTATAATTGTTGTATCTTCATCTGGTTCATATAATGTATCGTATTCGTAAGCAAATTCGTTTGAGTTTGTCTTATATGTCTTGACTTCAAGCACAGAGATATTCGCGTTTATCTTTTCTAATACTTTAAAGAGTTCATTTCTTGCTTCATCAATTATTACTAATCCTTTGAAGTCAGCGTAAACTGCTTTATCTAAATAGTTATCAATATTTCTACTTCTTGCATCTTCGCAACCAGCCTCCAATCTCTTTAATAACTCTGGTCGCTTAGATACTTCAGCCATTAAAATTTGCCTAACTTTCAAATGCTCATCTTCAAATGAAGTTGCAAATTTTAGCATTTGAATACCAATGTGTTTGAACGGGTCATGGCTGACAATTTCATTTTCGATTACATAAAGTTTTGGCTCACTGCTTATTGTCATATCTATCAAATACCCGTCTGGTATCGCTCCTATATTATTTCCTTTTATTTTCTTCTTGATATCAAGGTATATGGTCTTACTTCCAAATATTTTATCTGCCAGCTCTGAAACTACTTTTTCAAACTCATCTTCTCTTGAAAATGATATTTTTTCGTAAACTTTATTTGCGATTGAAATGGGCATATTATTTATATTTTTCTATGTTTGATTACTGCCAACTATTGCACTACTGCAACTAACGACTAAGTACTTTTTATTTTTCACTTAGTCGTCCGTTGCGGGTAAGGAGCCTATCCCTTCCCCTCCACCTCATCCAAAAAATCCTCCAACAGTGCATTAAACTCTGCCGGCTTTTCCATCATCGGAGCATGGCCGCATTTATCGAGCATGTGGAGTTGCGAGTGCTCAATCAAGTCCCTGAATTTTTCTCCCACAAAAGGTGGGGTCACAATATCCTGCAAACCCCAGATGAGCAGGGTGGGGACTTTGATCTTGTGGAGTTTGTCGCCGATGTTGTGCCGCACGGCGGATTTTGCCGTGGCCACCACCCGGATGGCTTTGCCCCGGTCGTTCACGATGCTGAACACCTCGTCCACCAATTCCTTGCTGGCCACGGCGGGGTCGTAGAATGTTGCAGCAGTTTTGGCTTTGATGTATTCGTAATCGCCGCGTTTTGGAAAAGCCGTGCCAAAGGCGCTTTCGTACAATCCTGAACTTCCAGTGAGTATCAAGGAGGCTATATGTTCCGGGTTTCCAATCACGTACAGCAAGGCCACATGTCCACCCAGCGAATTTCCCAAGACATGCACCTTGTCATATCCTTTGTATTCCACAAACTTGTCCACAAAATCAACCAATCCCGCCACAGAAACCTGGAAAATCGGCAATTCATAAATGGGCAAAAGGGGTATAACCACATTGTGCTTATGCGAAAAGTGATTGATCAGGTCTGCAAAATTGCTGAGCGCGCCAAAAAGGCCGTGCAGCAACATGAGGGGTGTGCCTTCGCCACCGGTTTCTATGTATTTAAAACCGTCCTCTTCTTTTATCTGAAAGTTCATGCGCGGGATGTTTCTAATTGATTCGGTAATAGGTTTTTAGGAACTTGTACTTTCATCGAGTCTTATTGGGCAAAAGTAGAAAAAAGCGGCAAACAAAGACTTGCTCTGGATAATGGTAGGAGGGGTATTTTTTTGGACAGGATTTACAGGAAAAACAAGATTCACCCCCCTTTTTCGAAGAAAAAATCCTGTTTATCCTGTAAATCCTGTCAAAAAACTCCGTGATTACTATTTACGCAACTGATAGCATATCCATAGTACCACGCTCAACAACACCACTGCACCTGCCTGGTGTGCCACACCCAGATCAACCGGAATTCTGGCTTTGCAATTGATCACCGTGAATATCCCAAGCAGCACTTGCACTCCCACTGCTGCCAAAAGCCACCAAGCGCTGCGCCTTAAAAGCGGAGAAATGTTTTCTTTAAAAATTTTCCACACAAAGTACAACACCATGACTGTTAGTAGGTAAGCCGTATTGCGGTGCAAGAACTGGATCAGCGCCGGCATAAACGGATTGGTGTCGTAGTGGATAAAACTATCTGCGATCCAATGACTACCATCAAGCAAAACCGCAGGCAAATATTCCCCGTTCATGTCGGGCCAGGTCGGGAAAAAAAGTCCTGCTTTCGACCCTGACATGATGGCACCGAGCGCAATCTGGAAAAAGCTCACCCCAAATATTATCCAGGCAAAACGCCGAAATCGGGTGCTCGAAAAAACGGGCATTTTTGGGGAGGCCGCCAAAAACCAGGTCCAGAGTAAGTAGGCAAAAATCACCAAGGCCATGCAGAGGTGCAATGTCAGGTTATAGGCATTTACCCAAGGTCGTTTGATGAGACCGCTTGCCACCATCGCCCAACCAAAAAACCCTTCTAGACCGGCCAGTGCCACCACCATCAACATCCTTGGCAAGAGGCGTCGCGACAACATCCCTCGCCACAAAAACCAGGCAAACGGGATGACAAAAACAAAGAACATCAGCCGCGCCCACAAGCGGTGGAAGTACTCCCAGAAGTAGATGAACTTGAAATCGCCCATCGTCATTCCTTGATTAATCTTTTGATATTGAGGGGTTTGCTTGTATAATTCAAACTCCGATTGCCAATCCGCTTCGTTCATCGGCGGGACGCTCCCGGTCACGATTTCCCAACGGGTGATGCTAAGTCCGCTCCCGGTAAGGCGTGTTACGCCACCAATAATGATCTGAATAAAGATCATCACCAGCCCAGAAATGAGCCAGATTTTGACTGCGCGGGAAATATTAAAATCGTCTGTAAAACGCATTGTAAAAAGAGGTTTAGTGTTGGTATTTATTTCACGCAACGAAGCGTGAAACTAATTTAACTTAAAACAAAAGTAGTACCCATTTGCCTTTAAGTTTTCCATCCTTGACTCCTTTCTATGAAATTTAGATGGTTTAAAAAAATCCCCCTACGGGCATCATAAGGGCTGTTAGTTTGTGGATAACGGGATAACTAAAAAAGTAAAAACCACTACCAATAGAAGTTACCAGCCTTGCCAACAGCTTGCCCACAAGAAAGGGTTTTTATAATCAAGCACTTGCCTGTTTTTCAACACTGAACCATTCAAAAGTTGGGAAACAGCGTGTTGAATTTTTACAAGAAAGTCATGTTGTTAACCCATGTTTGCGGGTGTGGGCTTTTGCACAGTGTATAATATGCTCGTGCATTTTAGTGCTGCCTTTGGATGTACTGTTGTGAAAACTTGTGCATGAAAGTGAGGTTATGCACACTCCATTCTAACATTTAAGGTTTTTCAAAACCATTGAATATCAAGGAAGTAGAAGCCCCAAAAAAGAGATTGTGGATAAGTATTTAAAACAAAAAATATTTAATTTTAAGTGCTTGATTATGAATGAGATGGATAGTTTTTTATCAAGTATGTCCAATTTTAATTTGGTAAGTACTCCAATTAAACAGGATATACATGGTAAAATGTAAAACAAAACGGGGTTACGGAAGAAAGTGTGGCACACCTTGCCTAGCATGTTGATTACCAATACCCTATTTTAGGTGTGCCACACTTTTCTGAGCACTCTCTTACGGAATGCCCCAAAATTGCTCAGCGCAGTTCGCCAGGAATGGCCGTCATACTTTTCAGATTTCCATCACGCAATACCCAAAGACTGATGCTTCTGCCGATAGAATCCTCGTCGAGCACTTTGTGCAAGGTGTCAATAGAATCAACGGGTTTTCCCTCGAACTGCACGATGATGTCGCCAGCACGAAGGCCCGCTTTGTCAGCAGAACCGCCAGACTCTACGCTTTGAACCTGGATGCCTCCTTTAGTATTTATTTCCAAGGCATTGAGCCATTTGGGAGGCAATGGAACCGCTTGCGCTCCGATGCCCAGCATACCACGGCGTACACGCCCTTCGAGGATCAATTTGCCCACCACCAATTTTGCCAAATTGGAAGCCACCGCAAAACACAATCCTTGTCCAGGCAGGATAACGGCAGTGTTCACACCAATTACGCGACCAAAAGAATCCACCAAGGGACCACCGGAATTTCCAGGATTCAGTGCCGCATCGGTTTGAATTACGTCGTCAATCAAGCGACCTGTTTGGGTACGAAGTGTTCGGCCAAGTGCGCTCACTACCCCAGCCGTCACAGAATATTGGAAGCCAAAAGGGTTGCCGATGGCAATGGCAATTTGACCAACCTGAAGTAAGTTGCTGTCTCCAAATCTGGTGGGTGTCAAATTGTCGCCATCAATTTTCACTACGGCAATATCTGTGGCCGGGTCGTCGCCCACGGTACGGGCATGGAAACTGCGACCATCCGGAAGACTCGCTTCGATGTGCGTCGCGCCATTTACCACATGGCTGTTGGTCACCATAAAGCCATCTGTGCTAATGATAAAACCGCTGCCAGATCCGGCATTTTGTCCATTTCCACCAGGTGCTTGCCTTGACCTATTTTGTTGGTTTTCAGGTTTTTGAACTTTTAAGTGAACCACTGCGCCACTTACTTGCCGGGCAACACCCGATACTGTTTTTGAATAGGTATCGAGCAAATCGCCGTCCAAATCGGCAGCCGTTCGAGGGGAAGAAGTGAATGCATCGGGTACTTCTTCTGAAGCAAGAAAATCAAACATGATACATGAATTAGGGTAAAAAATACGGCGGGCGTAGGCAACTTTCAATCCAGCCTCGGCGATAATTGTGCCAGAGACATTTTGTCAGGGTGGTGATATGGTTATGCGGGGATTTGGTTATTTGTTTCGTCAAAGCTTGATATTTGTATTTTCCTGATGGCAGTTACAAAAGCCAAGATCGAGCGCCACAAATAACCAAATCCCGGCATAACCATATCACCCCCCAAACGTCACGTTCTTCGCCTCGGTAAAAAAGCGCAGGGCTTCCCAACCTCCTTCCCTGCCCACACCAGAATTTTTTACTCCCCCAAATGGTGTGCGCAAATCACGTTCCATCCAGGTATTTACCCACACTATGCCCGCTTGCAGATTCGCGGCTAAGTGATGGGCACGTTGTAGATTATTGGTCCACACGGTTGCACTGAGTCCGTAAGGTGTGGAGTTTGCCAATTCAAGTGCTTCGTTGTCATTATCAAAAGGTTGGATCGTAACTACTGGTCCAAAAATTTCTTCCTGGTTGGTACGGCATTCTGCGGACAATCCCTCGATCACCGTTGGAGCGATGTACCAACCCTTATCAAAAGGCGCGGGCATTTGCAGTGCCGACCCACCAATTAATATTTGCCCACCCTCCTTTTTGGCCAGATCAATACAGCCCAGTACTTTATCAAAATGCATCTTCGATACCACGGCGCCAAGGTTGTTAGCGGGGTCCTTTGGATTCCCGATTTTTAGGTTTTTCACTCTTTCGAGAAAGTCTTTTTTGAATCGAGTGTACATGCTTTTCTCTACATAAATTCTAGACCCACATAGACATATCTGGCCTTGATTATTGAAAGACGAACGCACGGTAGTGTCCAACATCTTTTCATAATCACAGTCGGCGAAGATCAGGTTTGGGTTTTTGCCGCCTAATTCGAGGCTTAGTTTTTTAAACATCGGTGCGGCGATGCGGGCAATTTCTGATCCCGCTCGTGTGCTACCCGTAAAGGAAATGGCTTTGATTTGTGGGTGGCGAACGATTGCTTCGCCGGCTCTTGGGCCAAGACCATGTACAATGTTCAACACTCCTGGAGGCAAACCTGCGGCATTGCAAATGTCGCCCAAGATAAAAGCCGTGAGTGGGGTTACCTCTGATGGCTTACTCACCACACAATTTCCGGCTGCCAAGGCTGGGGCAATTTTCCATGTAAAGAGATAGAGCGGTAGGTTCCAAGGTGAAATACATCCCACCACGCCCAAAGGCTGGCGCAAGGTGTAACTCAAGGTGCCTGGTGCATGGTGGCTTTCCGAGGCAAAATGCAAGATTGATGTAGCAAAGAATTTAAAATTGAGCGCTGAACGCGGTATGTCCACTGTGCGGGCAGAAGTAACAGTCTTTCCCGAATCAGCACTTTCCGCCTCCGAAAGCGCATCGAGGTTTTGGAGAATACCATCTGATATAGATCGGAGTATATCATGCCGATGTTCAAGTGGCATATTGGCCCAAGCAGGGAAAGCAGCGTTTGCTGCACGAACAGCGAGTTCAATGTCTGCTGAATCAGAGTTGGGGATTTTACCGGAGAGTTCTCCAGTAGATGGGTTGAAGTTGTCAATGAATTGCCCGCTTTGGGGCGGCACATATTCCCCGTTGATATAATTGTAGATGGTTTGCATGTCTGCTTAATAGTATGGGAGTAAAGGTGTGAAACCACCTTTCAACCCTGAAGTGTGTACTGTGCTGAGTGCCCGCAAGTAGTGTTCCACGTGGAACATTTGTGGTGTTCTAAAAACCAGAGAACGCTAAATCTTAGTAAAGTCCGTAACCACACATTGTTCCACGTGGAACAATGTGTGGTCGCGATTGAGTGCAATGTTTGTGGGCTACAATGTTTTCAAAAGATGAAACGTTCATAAAGGAAGAAAACCTTCTTTTTATATTTTGGTGATGACAACTTCGACTCGGCGGTTTTTGGCACGAAGTTCTTCTGAGTCATTTTCATTGATCGGTTTTTTTGCCCCATGGCCTTTGGTTTCGATTCTTGTGCCGGCGCATCCTTTCATTATCAAAAAATCGCGGATGGCGTTTGCTCTTTCTTCTGAAAGTCGGAGCAGGTCTTCGGCCTTTCCAATATTGTCTGTGTGACCTTCGATCCGGATATGAAGCCCCGGGGTTTCTAAAAGAATAGAAGACAAGCGCTCCAATTCACCAAAGGATTCTTCCAAAACCACCGCTTTTGATTGCTCAAAAAAGATGGGGCGCAATTCAATTTTTGCATTCACTTCCAATGGATCGAGCAGCAAATCCACATATTGTTCTCTGAAATAGTAGTAGTTGCGCCGAAAAAGAATCTCCTCCGCCTGTCCAGAAAAACCGCCTTTTTCAGGGATGAGATCAAACTTTACCCCTTTGGGTATTTTTAAACGAAAGGTGCCTTCTTTTGTAATTATAACATTGTGTGGATCGCCGGAGGCTCCATAATAAATTCGAGCACCTTTAATTAGTTCCCTGGTTTTACTGTTCAAAACCCGCCCAACAACTTCCAGCTCCGTTGCTTGCGGTGGTGCAATGCGTACCCGGTAAATATCGCTGTTCCCTTCACGCTTGGAAGCAAAGTAGAGAAACCCCGATGTCATGTTAAAATACGGTTGGCTTTCGTCAAACTTTGAATTCATTGGCTCAAACAACAAGGCAGGCGACGACCAATTTTTCCAAGTATCATCTAAGCGCTTAGCGGTGTAAAGATCATTTCCACCAGAACCACCACTTCTGGCAGAAGAGAAAAACAAGGTTTCGTTGTCTTCGGAAAGGTAAGGGGTGGTTTCTCTACTGTCTGAGTTTATTACATTTCCAAGGTGCTGCGGCGCACTCCATTTGTTCTCCCCTTTTCTGAAACAGACATATAAATCCATGTCACGAGAATCAGCGCGGATGGCAGATAGTATCAATATTTTACCATCAAAACTCATGGTCAGACTTACATCAGATGTAATGGTATAATAGTCTGTTATCTCCACGGGTTTTGGAAAACTCCAGCCAATGGAGTCGGACGTGCGGCGAACGAGCGAAAAGCCCCTGGCCATATTTCCATTGCGCTCAAATTGGTTGATGACATAAAATGCGTTGGGGTCAGGAGTGATGCTCACCATGCTGTTTGGCAGGGCATTGTTCAAGGGATAGCTTGGATGCTCTACCGCAGTAAAATCAAAAGAGTCGCCTCGTGCTATCCAAATATCCTGATTGAAGGCGGAGCGTTCGGGGGTGTAAATGGACTTTCCCGCAATTTGGGAATAGACATCGGCCAAGGCCGCGGGGTATTTTTCTGGTGGAAGTTTAATCGCCATATCTACGCTGTCAATTAAAAGCGTCCGATTAAACGCTGGAAAGCCAACGCGGGTAAAATATAAGCTGCGCCCGTCGCGGCTTGGCACAGGGGTTATTTCGTCAAATGTAGAATTGATGGAGGTGGGAAGTTTTTCCAAAACGAAATAATTGTACGTTTGGGAAAAGCAAAAATTGGGAAGAAAAAAGCAAAAAATAGGCAGTAACAATTTCATTTACAAAGAAAGAAAAAAATGTTAGGAACGGTGTCAAAACAACTTTCCAATTTCAGGCCAATTATTTTGGCGTTAGCCAACTATCTTTTGAGGCGAATAGTGGGGCTATTTAACGAAAAAGATAGCATGGATGGCGGCAAAAGAATGGCATCAAATTGGGAGGTTGTTTTGACACCGTTCCTAAGGAGGGTTGGGATTGGATAGCCACGAATTGCACGAATTTTCACTAAATCAGCAATTAGTGAAAATTCGTGCAATTCGTGGCCACTAAAAAAAAGCGAGCCGCCTCAACCGGGCAGCTCGCTTTTTAAACGAAGCGCAATGTAACCTATTATTCGTCGCCTTCGAATGCCTCAAAGTCGAACAAAAGCGAGAAGCGAAGGGTGTTGTCCAAGGGGTTTCGTTGGTTGCTGGTTGGCACCAAGTAACTGAAGTTCAAGCCAAAGATGTTGTACTTCACACCAAGGCCAACGCTGAAATATTTGCGATTACCTTTGGAATAGTGCTCGCGGAAGTGCCCGAGGCGCACCGCGAATTGGTCATCGTACCAATATTCAGCACCAATGCCCACCGTTATTTCTTTCAGCTCTTCGCTGAAACCACCTGGTGCGTCACTAAAGGATTGAAATATACCACGCACCGGTGAGTATTCTTTGTAATCCACTACGCCATTCCCATCGGCATCGCCGAGGTCAGGGCGCGGTGTTGGCACAAGCAGTTTGTTGAAATCTGTACTAAAGGTGATGGAGTTGAATTCATCTAACTGAAGTTTCAACCCAGCACCAACACCCAAATTGGTAGGGATATAATCGCGATTGACCGAGTTGGTATAGGTGATTTTAGAACCAAGGTTGCTAATTGCTGTTCCGAAAGTGAACTCTCCTTTGTTGTCACCCATTTTAATAGGTGTTTTGTAGGTCACCGAAATGTCCGCAGCACCGGCAATACCGGGCTTGATTTCGTTGCCTTCTACTACACGGCCCGTAGCAAGGTTGGAATAAATAAACTTTGCGCCGACTGCGGCAGAAAACTTTTCGGTCAATTTACGGGCGTATGCACCCGTAAATTCAAACTCATTGGGTCGTCCTTGCCCCAGAGATTGGCCCGTTTCGTCGGTGAATTCTATATCGCCAAGTGAAAAATAACGAAGGCTTGCCCCCACCGCTTGAAATTTGTCCAAACGATAGTAGCCAGAAAGGTAAGCGAGATAGACATCATTCAGACCAAGGTTGCGCATCCAAGGGGTGTATGTAGCAGAAATAGATACATTTTTTTCGGCAAAAGCTAACTTAGAAGGGTTGTAGTGCATACCGTTTGGATCAATGGAGGTAGCAATGCCTACATCGCCCATAGCACCACCACGAGCGTCTGGCACAATGCGGAGAAAAGGAACAGCAGACGTGACGGCATTGGCGCAACGCTCCCCTGTGATTGGGTTGCTTCCATTGACGCATTTGGGTTCAATTTGTCCGTACAAAGCTGTTCCCGTCAGAGTCAAAGCCGCCGCGAACAGCGACTGTGCGAGTAATTTATTCATGATAAAGCAAGTGAATTTAGTTGTAATGTCCTTGATGTTGACTTTTTATTTTGGGTTGCCACTAATTTCACCAATTTTCACGAATTAATACATTAGTGTAAATTCGTAAATTAGTGGCTAAAAATTACGGGCAACAAACTATTTTAAAATGACCAGTTTTTCAAAATCGCTTTGGGCGGTGCTATTTGCTCCCGCAGCATCAGTGCCACGTATTTTTACCCGGTAAAGGTACACACCACGAGCGAGCGAATCGCCATATTCATCCTTTCCGTCCCACTGCACATCGCTCGACACACGAAAGCCGTCGTTGTTTGTGATGGTCTGTTGAATGGTTTTTACCAAACGCCCCGACACACTGAAAATACTTACCTGAACATCCAGGATTTGCCCGGCCAAATTATGCTCAAACTGAAAATAGGTATTGGTTGTGAAGGGGTTAGGGTAATTCAACACATGATCAAGTGCCGCTTTTCCATCTTCTGCCACCACAAACTCGGTGTAACCCTCGCCGGGATTATTCGCGATGTCCCAACCTTTTACTTGTAGTGTATGCCGACCTGTAGCCAGACTCCGCAAAGGATAAATTGCTTGGCCTTTTCGCGAATCGCCCTGTGCACTCTCATAAAACTCATTGAGTACCAGGGTTTCCAACACGTTCCCATCGAGCACCGCCGTCAAATCGTGGCCGATACTTGTTCCTGTGACGTTCATGCCATAATCATCCGTGCATTTCACCATTACTTTTGGGTTGTTATCTGTTATACCGCCAAAGGCAAAAGCGTCCGTGTTGAGGAAGGCTTGTACGATCGGAGGTGTATCGTCTTGTATCAAACCAGAATTGCCTCCAACGATGATATTTTCATCCCCACCAGCAGCGTCCAAGGGTGTTCCGTTTTCAGCATAATAGCTGATTTTACCTTTTCCATAGGAATAGTTGATGTCCTTTGGCACTACGAAATTAACTTTAAAGACACCGTTGAGCACCTTCGCACTGCCTTTAAAAAGTATGTTACGCTGGATTTTGAAATTTCGAATCGCGCTGCCAAGGTCTTGTCCCAATGTTTGAAGTGTTTGTGCTTTATCAAAAACCGTGACAAAAACTCGACCAGTGAAATTGTTCAACGTATTGCCTAGTGTATCGGTTACCACACCTTCCAGTTCTACCGGCATGAGCGCTCGTAGCGTATCCGATTGGCCGCCCGAAACCGTATGCCCATTTATTTTGGTCGTGCTTACCCGGTATTCTGGCATGGCTAGGTGCATGGCTGGATCGCCGAGCAGGGTAAACCGCCGAGCGTTGCGAACATCGCTGGTGAGTGCGTTCTTGGAGTCTTTCAGCACATCACCAATGGTTCGGTATTTTCCGTTAACCCCTTGAAAGATAAAGTCTTGTACCTCATCTGTTAGGTCTTCATTGCCCGCTATGTAAACAGATCGAACCGTGGTGAAAAGCGCGATTGCTCCCGATTTTATTTTCAAAAAAGCCTGTTCGCCACCCGTCAAAGTGGTGTAGTCATCATAACCACCAAAAGTACAGGTGGCAGTGATGAGTAATGGGTACCGATTTGGATTGTCCCAGCCAGCAATGTCGTTGTTGTCTACCACGCGCTCTTGCGATAAGCCACGAGGGCCGCCATGGCCAATGTAATTGGCTACGAGCATGCCTTTAAACATTTCAGAATTGATGGCGGCTTTTGCATCAGGGTATCTTTGCCCAGCCGAAGTAGCAACCTGTTGGTAAGCATCAAAATAAATTTTGCCAATGTTGAACCAGGATTCAGCGGCAGCATTTTCTGTGGCAAGTTTATCCGCTTGGTTGATATGGGCATTTCCGTCTTCATCATCTGCGATGTAAACCGTGCGCAAATGCCAATCGCCGAGTGTAGCAGGGTCTTTATCGTAGGCCACAATTTTGTCCACAATGGTACGGGCCTCATCGGGTGTTTTACAAACAAAACGGCCTACCGCAATGTCGAGCGCACCCGTGAGCGAACCGCTTTCTTCGGGGCTAAGGAGGGCGTAAAAGTCATCGGAAGGAAAAGCGTCAATGGGGCTAAAGGATTCAGCAGTCTCGAAAGCGGGAATGAAATCTTTGTTGTCCTCGCTGTTGGTATTGTTTTTTGGGTCAAAAGAAGCATCACCAAAGAGGAGCATAAACTTGAACTTGTCAGGATTTCGTTCCAAAAGCATCCGGGCAAAATCGCGGATAGCAGATGGGTCTTTTGCTCCAGAAGAAAACTCGTTGTAAAGTTGATTAATGTCTACTGTGACCACATCCAACCCTGAATAGCTGCGGCGGTGTTCCGCCAAACGCGCTGCTTCAGATTGAAAATCAGGGTGATAAATAATGGCTAAATCTATATTTTCTAGCCCGTGCAGGTTTTGCGTCCCAATTTTTCCAGCAGTTTTTTCAGGTTTTGCAAAACCCGCCGCCTCGGTAAACGCTACAAAATTCCGAAGTATACCTAAGCTCGCAGTGCCAAATTCTACCACTCCGCCATTCTGATTTTTTTGCTGGATAAAGGGCGTTTGCGGATTTGTCACATCCCATACAGTAGTGTTGCCGCTTGCGCCGGAGAGTCGAAAAGTAGCGAAATCTTGCGTAAGGGTTTTCAAATCGCGGAATTCCAAAATCGGTCCAGCCATAGTCAAGCGGCGGCGGGCATTTATTTCGATATAATCGAGCCAGCCCTCGCTTTGGGCACCTACCTCTGGGTATACCACTTTTGCCTTGAAGGCATCTGTTGGGGGCTGAATATTGCCACTGAGGACCACATTGGAGGCAAAAGGTGCGTCATTGTTAGAAACCGCAACACCTGAATTTGTTTTTGAAAAAGTACTTCCGCCGACCTCAAGCCGAACAGATTGACTCACGGCGCTGCGACCAGTAAATTCGCTGCGCACACGAGCAGTACTTCCTTGCACCAGATTGGGAAAATTGAAGTCGTATTCCTGTTGCCTTGCTTGGTAAAAATAATCGCCAAACCAGCGCTTTCCCGAACCCTGTGAAGAGGGATTGAAATGCAGCAGGTTGTATTTTTCTTCCTCAACTCGTTGATATTCATCAAATTCCTCGGTGATATAAGTGGCGGCCACACTGGGTTTTTCCGAAATACGGAGGCCAAAGCCATCGCCTGTTTTGATAAAGTACCAAGCGTGATGGTCGTACAGATTGAGGCGCACGGTAAGTTCAGGGTCGGTGGCGTGCGGGCGATAAACCCAAGGGCGGGGTCCAACTGCGTAGAAAAGTATGTAATCGCCCGCATCAAATTTGCCATCCTGTTCGCCTATTACTTGAATGGAATTTTCAATCAGGTCGTCGGGACGAGTATCGCTGTTTTTTTCGGGCAGCATGGCCCCACCATTTCCATAGAGTCGGATGCTTCGAGGGTCAATATTGTCCAGGTCGCTAATGCCCAATTCGTTTTTTAGAAAGGCATAGTCGAGTCTGTAAATGCCATTTTGTGCTACGCCAAACTTGTAAACATTTCCACTGTTCAGTACAGACGTGTAGGTGAATCCGTCGCGCTCGCCGGCAGGCGTGGGCGGCACGGGAAGGGGTGTAACGCGCACATTGAGTGTAAAGGCGGTAGCGCGTTCATATACACTGCCGGCTTTGCGTACAGGCACGAATTTGACGCGACCAAAGAATTTGTTGCGTTCGTGTTCCACCAATGTCTTGATTTCCAAGTCTTTAGTTAAGAAAACGTCGTCGCTGGAAGGTTTTTTGGGATATGATTCCCATTGTACAGAGACGATATCAACTTCAATGGTAGATTTTCCCGAAATGGCAAACCGCTCAGAAAAAATGGGGAGGGAACGGGCCTCGTCTCCAAAGGAACAGTCCTCAAATTTCCACACCTCAAACGGGGAGCCGTCGGCAAGGATGTAATTTGTTGGGCCGGTTGCCCACTGAAGGCTTTGTTGGATGGTAAACGAATTTTGGGCGCTCAAGGCATAGGAGCCGAGCAATAACAGAAAGGGAAATAGTTGTTTTTTCATATCCAAAATCCAATTTTTACAGGTGCGGTGAAAGGACGCAAAGCAGGGCAGGCGGGTTGCCTACGCAAATTTCCTTTCTTTGTGCCAAAATTGTTGCCGTGCGAGCATTACCTTTTTTGTTCTTGTTGATTTTGTCTTTTTTCCTTTTTGCCTGTGGCACAGGGGACAAACGAGACATCAGCGAGTATTACTTCCCGGTAAAAGACCTTCGGGGCGGAAAAGTTTACGAATATGTGGTATCGCAAAACGACTCCGTAATGCCGGAATATTGGCATTACCGTACTTTTGTGCGCGATAGTGGATTGTTTTTGGTTGGAACCTACTATGATCACCGGTTTCAGATCGGTCAAATCGTTCGAGAAAAAATCACAAAAAGTGGTGCTTTGGCCAAAGAGAGTCATCTCTACGAAGCCGACCCAAACCCAGAAACAGAGGGAGGACAAATCCATACGACCACCATTATTGAAGCCCCAAACAAATTCCCGTTTGGAGTGAGTGACTCATCTGGTGTTTTTTTATTCAAACTTAAATTTCATCCACCAGACGACCCGGAGGCTATTATATATGTGGAGAGGAAACGCCGTTTTTTGGGTGACGCGCCTGTTTTTGAATATAACGGCAAAAAATATGCCTGCATCAAATTTGAACTTCGTGAAACCATAGGCAATGAAAAGGAGGGCATCGAAGCAGTGGAGGGGAGGGGCGAAGAGCGGTATGCCAAAGGGCTAGGATTGGTTTATTATAGCAAAACGTATGGTAGCGGAGCTTTCAAAATGGAGGCTCGGCTAACCGATATATTCCCCATGTCTGAATTGGAACGGAAAGCGACAGCAATTTATGGGGAATAAGTTCGGGAAAACTTTGAAAAGTTATTCCCCTTAGGCAACCCGATTGTCCTAAATCGCACCTTTTTCCACCCCGAATTTTCGTGGGGCGGAGCCAATAATCTCCGCATTTTTGAATCCAAACCTGCTTTTCAAGATTTTTGACATGAAAAATATTTGGAAAATAGCCCTTGCGGGTGTGGTACTGCTGTGCGTGGTAGCCACAACTGCTTGTGTCACCACCAAAAAGAAAGGACAAGAGACAAGCAAAACCAAACGGTTTTACCACTCCTTTACCAACAAATACAACTATTGGTTCAATGCTGACGAACTCTTCCGGCTCACCACAACCAAGCTTGAAGAGCAGCATGTTGACAACTACAGCCAAATTCTTGAAATATATCCATACGCCGCCGCTGAGCCAAGCGGCGTGAGAGCCGAATTGGATAATATTATCCTTAAATCCGCAAAAGGCATATCGCTCCACCGACCAGGCCGCTGGACGGACGACAACTATGGCCTCATGGGGAAAGCACAATTCCTCAAACGAGATTACGAGACGGCAGAAGCTACCTATAAATTTATACGAGAAGAGCAGGATCCGCGCAGATCATCTAAATCCAAAATAAAGAGCAGTAAGTCCTCTAAGCAAAAAATTTCTGAAAAAAAGAAAGCCGCTGCTAAAAAAAAGAAAGCGGCCGCAGAAAAAAGGAAGAAAGCGGCCGCAGAAAAAAAGAAGAAAGCGGCCGCAGCGAAAAAGGCCCGTTCAAAAAACAAAAAGAAAAAATCTGCCGAGAAAGAGAAAGTAGAGACTAAAACCACCACAACACCCACAGCAGTCCCCAAAGACAGCGAAGAAATCACCGTAAAGACGGACAATCCATACAACCAACCATTTGGCCGTACACATGATTTCCCGTCTTCAATGGTGTGGTATGGGCGTACCCTCACCGAGCGGGACAAATATGAAGAGGCAGAATTTCTTTTCCGCGAACTTTGGGAAGATCGAAACTTTCCCCCAAACAGGCAGGATGATCTCGCTACGGCGGAGGCTTATCTTTTCATCAAACAAAAACAGTACGGTAAAGCCATCGCCCCGCTTTCAAAAGCCATTGAACTGAGCGACAGTAAACAGGAACGTGCACGCTTGTCTTTTATCCTGGCCCAACTGTACGAACGTGCAGGGCAACTTGAGCAAGCATACGCCGCCTACGATAAAGTGCTCCGAAATGGTCCAAAGTATGAAATGGAGTTCAACGCCCGCCTAAAACAAACTTCGGCAGGCTGGGCTAATAGCAAGATTGACGCCGAATCGGCCCTGAAAACCTACGACCGAATGCTCAACGATGACAAAAACCTTGAGTACCGAGACCAGATTTATTTTAGCATGGCTGACATTGCCCTCCACGACGGGCAAAAGACAAAAGGGATCGAATATTTGCGCAAGTCATTGGCTTTCAATACTAATAACACAGCACAACGAGCCGAAACCTACCTCAAACTTGCCGATCTTTATTTTGAAGACGAGCAATTTGTACAAGCAAAGGCCTATTACGACAGCACAATCACCGTTTTGCCCATAGAAGATGCACGATACAAACGTGCTTCGGACTATGCCAATAACCTAAAGGACATTGCCCGACTCATTCAAACCATTGAAGCCAACGACAGCATCGTACGCGTTTTTCGTATGTCAGACGCCGAGCGCAAAGAACTCGCAAAGACGATTAGAAAGCAGCGAGAAGAAGCACAGGCTGCAGCCATATTAGCCGGTGCTAAGGATCCCGCTGCGACAGGCCCAACTAAAGCGCCAACGCCAACAGCCGGGAACAAGCCCTCTTCCTTTTATTTTTACAATGAAAATTTCTTAAAAAAAGGACGGAAGGACTTTGCCCGTAATTGGGGAGACCGAAAACTTGACGACAATTGGCGGCGTAGCAACCGCTTAGTTGCGGGAGGTATTGATGATGCGGCTGGGGGGGATAGCAGCCGCAATAATGTCGTAGCGGATGCCGATCTCAAAGACATATTTTCCAATATCCCCACATCCGAGGCTGAACTTTCGGTGATTCATTTGGCTACCTATGAAGCCATGTACCAACTGGGAATCCTTTACCGCGACCGCTTGCAGAATAACCGCCGTTGTACGGGTACACTTGAGGATATGCAAGCCCGATACCCAGATACGGCCCGTTATGAAAAAGAAACCTGGTACTACTGCTATCTTGCTTTTACTGACCTCAGCAACCGTGAGCGGGCACAGTTTTACTACGATAAGTTGGTAGAAAAGTACCCCAAAAGCGCATACGCGCGTACGCTCACAGACCCCAATTTCCTCAATGCTACCAAAGAGCGTGAGCGCGAGCTCAACAGGTACTACCAAGAAACGTATACCCTTTTCCAAAAGGGGGGCTACAAAGAGGCTTTCGACCGATGTGAAGAAGCCCCTCAGAAATACGGTTCTCAGAATCCGCTTGTAGCCAAATTTGCCTTGTTGAGCGCACTTTGCACAGGCAACCTTAGTGGGAATGAAGCGTATTGTGCGGCACTCGGCGAGGTGATAAAACAATATCCCGAAAGCCCGGAAGCCACCCGTGCCAAAGAAATCGCCCGCCTGCTTGCCTGTAAAGGCTTTGAAGTGGAAGAAAAGAAAAAACCGGGAACACCGATTGATGAAGGCTTTACCAAAGAAGACGACAAACTTCACTATTTTATAGTAGCCCTATCGGGAGAAGAAGTTCGCCTGGACGATGTGAAAGCTGCCGTGTCGGACTATAATAGCGAACATCACAAAGCCGAACAACTGCGAATATCCAACATTTTCCTTGGCACCGATACGAACACGCCCATCGTAGTCATCCGTAAATTCGATACCAAGGAACAAGCGATGCGCTATTACAACGAGGTCAAAAACCAAAAAGACTTTTTGGGCGAAACCGCCAAGAAAACCTACAACAAAGAACTGTTCGCTGTGACACAGGAAAATTACCGCCGCATTTTGAAGAACAAGACCCTTGATCGTTACCGGGAGTTTTTTGAGGAAAACTACTTAAAAAAATAAAAACAACGCTATCTGATGCACATCGGGGCACTGGGTTTTGAACCTTGTGCCTCGATTTTTTATATCTACTCATAATGGCAAAATTCAAACTGACCCTCGAATACGACGGTTCACGCTATGCCGGTTGGCAACTCCAAAAAAACGAACGCACGATACAGGGAGAGCTCCTTCAGGTAGCAGCCAAAATATTTGAAAACCAGCCGGTTGAAATCTATGGAGCAGGCAGAACAGATGCCGGTGTGCATGCCCGTGGGCAAGTAGCGCATCTGGAGCTCGCCGATACGCGCCTTTCTCCTGAGCAAATCAAGATACGCTTTAACGACGAACTTGGTCATGCCATTAATATCCTATCTGTAGAAAAAGCCCACCCAAAATTCCATGCCCGGCATGATGCCCGAAGCCGGAGTTATACCTACCAAATCTCAAAAAGGCGGGATGCATTTGGCAAAAAGTATGTCTGGTGGGTACGTGATGTGCTTAACCTTGGCGCCATGCGCGACGCGGCAGCCCGCCTTGAAGGCTTTCATGATTTCCGTTCGTTTGGTGCCATCGAAAAAGAAGGACAAAGCACCCTTGTAGATCTTGACCGCGTGGAAATTAAGGAGGATGGCGATCGAATCTACATTCACATTACTGGCTCCCATTTTCTTTGGAAAATGGTACGCCGTATGGTGGGGGTATTGGTAGAGGTTGGGCGGGGCATGATGACCGGGCAAGATGTCGAAGCGTTTTTAAAGACAAATTCCCGGGAGCCGGCGCGCTATACCGCTCCACCCAGCGGTTTGTTTTTAGAAAGGGTAGATTATTGAACAAACCTGATTAATAAAAAAGCCCCCGCTCCGAATAATTTCGGTGCGAGGGCCTGAGTAAAGAAGCAATATTTGGTTAGAAATGTGCTTCTAAAGCCGTTTTTGAGCTGTATTGCAGGATGTTTTGCAGCACAGTGGGTGAAGGGTTGAACCGAACCTTGGGGAGCTGTGCCTTTGCAAACAACAGGATGTTAAAATCAGCAGAGATTTCAGCGTCATCTTCTATCAAATGCGCCATTTCAACTGCGTCCCCAGCGGATAGTTCGCGGTACAGAAATTGTACCATTTGTGCATCGTATGTGTAGGTTTCTTCCATAGGCATTTTGCCGTACTTTGGCTTGTAAATTGTTGAAAAATCGCACATAAAACACCAGCTTTGGATGGGTTATTGCATTTCCGGTAAGAATATTTTGGAATTTAACATCAAAGTACTTAAAGGCACATTTTAGCCCGAAGCTGATGTACCGATTTGCCTACTTTTGCCCGCCAATTAACAGATTTCAGAAGTACTCCGTTGGATGCACTTGCGTCAAATCAAACACAATGAAAGGAGTAGAACAAATAGAACAGACTTTGCACAACCTTGCTTCGCCCAAGCGAGGCCATACTTTTTGGGGCTTGGTTGTGGTGTTTGTTGTGGCTTCTATTTTGATTTGGGCAAATCATGGTACATGGCTTCGAACCCCCAATGAAGTCATGTTCGCTAAAAGCTCTGACGGCCTCAAAAACTACATGACCACGGCTTGGTTTGTGCAACATGACTCGAGTTATGTCCACTTTGGCGGTATGGGTTATCCATTTGGCGATCATGTCCTTTTTACTGACAATCAACCCGTGTTATGTGTGGCGATAAAGTGGTGGAGCCACCATGTTTTCGATGTGCGAGGCCAGACGATAGGCATTCTGCACCTGTTTCTTGTAGTTTCTATGATATTTGGTGCAGGTGTCATCTACCTATTGCTTCGAAAACTCCACCTGCCCGCGTGGTATGCTGGAATTGCGGCCTTAGGCATCGCATTTCTTTCGCCCCAATACAACCGATTCGACGGACATTTTGGCCTCTCTCATATTTGGGTGCTGCCGATGCTTTTGCTTTTGCTCTGTCGTTATGAAGAACTGCGTAGCAGGCGCTATCAAAGCCTTTTGATTGGGATACTTATCTGGTTTTCATCGCAGTTACATTTTTACTATTTGGGCGTCTCTGCGATTTTTTTGGGTTTTTATACCTTATTTCATCTCCTGCGAGACCGATCCTGGCGCAATATCTGGACACGGCTGAGTCATATGACCGTGATGATAGTGCTCCCGTTCGCAGCCTTGAATATCTGGACCCATTGGTCAGATTATTGCCCCGACCGGGCCGCAGCTCCTTATGGATTCACAGATTATATTGGGCACTGGGAAGGTGTTTTTTTGCCGTATAATTTTTTCCCGATGCACCAGTGGATCAGCCAGAACATCACGAAAATAAGAGGGCTAGATTTTGAAGCAGAGGCCTATGCCGGTTTTGCAGCATTCATATTTACCCTTTGGCTTATCTTCAAACGTCGGTTTCGACTTTTCGAGCCAGAATGGGAACATGCAGCCTATCACCGCGTACACAAAAACTACCTCCGGGGAATTTGCTTTGCAGCATTTGCAACCTTGATTTTTGGCCTCGGTTTTCCGTTTTCCATAAAAGGATTCGAATGGATGGTTAATTACCTTGGCCCGCTTCGACAATTCAGAGGACTTGGGCGATTCACCTGGGCTTTTTACTATGTTATCAATGTTTTGATGTTTTACATTTTATGGAATAAAAGCCAGCGTATCCAAATGGGCGAGCAATGGATGACTTGGCTAAAGTCCCGTTCGGAAGTTGTTGCAAAACATTTCCCCAACGCGGCAAAATGGAGCCTGGCTCTTGTTCCCTTGACCGTTTTATGCTGGGAAGCCTTTTATTTTCAAAAACATAAATCCTTGCCATTGATGCCCAGTATTGCACAGCACAGTGCCGTGGCTGTCTCACCAGAACATTGGTTAAACAAGGTTGATTTTGCGCGCTATCAGGCTTTTATGCCATTACCCTATTACCATGTAGGTTCTGAAAACCTCTGGCTTGAGGTATATTATCCACTTTTTAAAAAGGTGCATTACACGGCCTTGCAAACGGGTGTGCCTGATATGGGAGTCAATTTGAGCCGCGCTGCAATAGGACGGATGGTAAAGTCCATGCAGTTTTCCCTTCTTGCCTGCGAACCGCCCGAATTGCTTTCAGAACTTCCAGACAACCGCCCCATTGCGCTCATGATTGAAATGAGTAAGTGGGAAGAAGTTCAAAAAAAATATGGGCACCTGTTAGACAAGGCCACGCAGGTGTATCAAAACCCGGAACTCAAAATAATGGCATTAGTACCAGACAGCGTTCGTGCTTGGTCCCAACAACAGGCACTCAGCATTTTAGCAGAGGAGCGACAAGCAACTTTCAATGCTGGCGGCGACTTTCGCAGCGAAAAACAACCACTTTGGTACACCAGCATCAACTTTGATTCAATTACCACGAGCGAGCATGTTTTTCAGGGCAAAGGCGCAGGTTATGGGAATATTGGAGACACCACTTGGATTTGGAATAAACCAATACCAAAAGGGGCATACGAATTCAGCATTTGGACAAAAGTAGATGAGGACATGGGCATGACCCAGGATGTTAAATTTTTGGAGAATGGTCGTGCAGATGGACATCAAGTTTATTTCAGGAAAGAAACCTTGCGATCAGAAATCAAGACAATTGTAAATGGCTGGGCTTTGTATGTGTTCCCCTTTGAAGTCCAAGAAGACAATTCAACGTTGGGCATTTACCTCCATAAAAAGAATGCTCGTGCGCCTTTTTGGTACGATGAAGTCATTATAAAAGACAAGAATTTCAATTTGTATCGACAGGAACCAGGATGGGTAATCCGCAATAATTATTGGTACAAACTGCCAAAAAATTGGCCAAACCAGCGGTGACACTTCTAAAAAAGTGTTGCCCATACACTCATCAGAGCCATGCAAGTACTATTAAAAAATGCCCATCTCTACGAGGGCATTTCTAAAAGCCGGGTGCAAGACATTTTGCTGAGAAATGGCCATATTGAAGCCATAGGCGACCAGATTCCTTTGCCTCGAGGGGCAGATCTGCGGGAATCAACCAATCTCTGCGTGTCTCCCGGGTGGCTTGATATAGGGGTGTATGCTGCCGATCCCGGCTATGAGCATCGAGAGGATTTGACCACAGCCGCTGCCGCTGCCGCTGCCGGAGGGTTTACTGCGATGGCATGCTTCCCAAATACTGACCCAGCCTTGCACACCAAGTCCGAGATTTTGTATGTGAAAAATAAGGCGAAAGAATTACCCGTACATTGTTTTCCAATCGGGGCAGTTTCACATGATTGCGAAGGAAAAGACTTGGCCGAACTTTTTGATATGCACGCGGCGGGAGCAGTAGCCTTTAGCGACGGCAAACGCTCGGTCCAAGATGCTGGACTGTTGCTGCGGGCTTTGCAATATGCTAAAGCCTTTGATGGCTTGATAATCAATGTCCCCCACCATAAAACGATTGCTGCTGGTGGGCAAATGCACGAAGGTGTCATGAGCACTTCGCTTGGATTGAAAGGGCTTCCAGCTTTGGCAGAAGAACTCATGGTGCAGCGCGACCTCAGTCTCTTGGAATATTCTGAGAGTAGGCTGCACATCCATTTGATTTCAACGGCAAAAAGCGTGGCGCTCGTAAGAGCAGCCAAACAAGCCGGGTTGCGTGTCAGCTGCTCCGTAGCGGTGGCGAATCTCTGCTTCAGCGAAGAAAAACTAGCAGAATTTGATTCAAATTGGAAAATAGTGCCCCCGCTCCGCGGCAGCTCAGATGCCGATGCTTTGCTGGAGGGCTTGGCCGATGGGACGATTGATTTCATTTGCTCAAATCACAGCCCTTGGCACAAGGAAGCAAAAAACCTGGAATTCACCTATGCCGACTTTGGCATGATTGGGTTGGAAACAGTCTTTCCTTTATGCCGCACATTTTTGAGCAAGAAACTGACTATCAATGATTTGGTTGAAAAAATGAGCCTTGCTCCACGCCGTGTTTTGGGCTTGCCCATTCCGAGAATCGCCCAGGGAGAACGCGCGGAATTGACCATTTTCGATCCGGATATCGAATGGGTGTTGGAAGAAAAAAACATCCGCTCCAAATCGAGCAATACGCCCTTTATTGGTCAAAAGCTTAAAGGAAAGGTCTTGGGAGTAATTAGTGGCAAGTAAAAAGGTTGAGGATTTGGTGATTGGTGGATTGGTGATTTGGGGTGCCCAGGCTTTGTTTTTGTTTTTTCCTAAAGGCTGATGTGAAGGGAGTGGGGAGTGTTCAAAAATCTGTGTCAACTGGCTGGTTACACCCCCTACCCCTAAAGGGCAATGTCGTTGACTTAAGGGTTTTAGCCACGTAGTGGCGACACCGTTTATAGAAAAATCGGGTGTGCGAACGAGCCACGTAGTGGCGGCACCCCTGACAAATCGTGCCGGGGCTACGCCCCTCCATAAAACACGCAAAATATTGTTCTATAAACGGTGTCGAGGCTACGCCCCTTTTATACACACAAACCCTTAAGTCAACGACATTGCCCTTTAGGGGTAGGGCAAACGCATGAAAATTAGGAAGTAAAAAGGTGAAATTCCAAATTTTATTTTATTGACGAATGCAGAGTACATGATTGACGATTGTTGAAGTGCCATCTCGCTTGGTATTGGTGGTCAAACAAGACAAGTATTATCCCATTTCGTCGATTTTTCGCAAAAGCCACAACACTTAAGCGCAACGCCTACTTCAACAATCTTCAATCATGTACTCGCCATTCGTCAATCAAATAAAATTCTGTATTTGGAGATTTAATCTTCAAATTTATATGCGTCTGCACTGCCCCTACCCCTAAAGGGCAATGTCGTTGACTTAAGGGTTTTAGCCACGTAGTGGCGACACCGTTTATAGAAAAATCGGGTGTATGAACGAGCCACGTAGTGGCGGCACCCCTGACAAATCGTGCCGGGGCTACGCCCCTCCATAAAACACGCAAAATATTGTTCTATAAACGGTGTCGGGGCTACGCCCCTTTTATACACACAAACCCTTAAGTCAACGACATTGCCCTTTAGGGGTAGGGGGTGTAACCAGCAGTTGACACAGATTTTTGAACACTCCCTTCTGCTGACACAGTTTTCTGAATACTCCCGCTTGGGTACCCCAAATCCACCAATCACCAATCACCAATCACCAAACGCCAAACACCAATCACCAATCACCAATCACCAATCCACCAATCCACCAATCACCAATCACCAATCACCAACAAAGATGCCGTCCCGCCAACCTTCAGCTTTTGATTGGTTTTTGATGATTTTGCTTGCCGCGATCTGGGGGGCATCCTTCTTGTTTATCAAGCGCTCGGTGACGATTTTCAATCCAGTGCAGATGGCGATGTGGCGAATGGTATTTGCCACGGTGCTTTACCTGCCCATCGCAGCGGCCTATTGGTCCAAAATTGATTGGCGCCGATGGAAACCCTTGGTTATTGTGGCATTTTGTGGCTCCGCAATTCCAAATTTCTTTTTTGCAGTGGCACAGCAACACGTTAGCAGTAGCCTTGCCGGAGTGCTCAATTCACTTACACCGCTTTTTACACTTTTAATCGGCACGGCATTTTTTGCCATGAATTTCTCTAGGAATAAAATCTTAGGTGTGGTGATAGGTTTGGCTGGGGCGATATTGCTTGTACTTTTTAATGCAAGCAGCGGTGTATCGGGTAATGCGTTTTTTGCGGGTCTTTGTGTGCTTGCCACCGTATGTTATGCCATCAACGCGAACACGGTGAACACCCATCTTCGAGACCTTCCGCCTGCAGGTATCGCTTCGGCAGCATTCGTGGTCACAGGAGGGGTTTTCGTGGTGGGGCTTTGGTTATCAGGCGGTTGGGAGGCTGTTTGGCAACACCCCGATGGGATGAAAGGACTTGGGTATATATTTTACCTGGCAGCGGTGGGTACCGTAATCGGATCCATTATGTACTTCTGGCTTCTACAACGCACGAGCGCACTTTTCGCTACGTCTGTAACCTATCTCTTGCCAATTGGTGCCATTGCTATTGGCGCGCTCGATGGGGAGGCGATAGGCCTCATTGACTTGGTGGGCACCGCAGTGATTTTACTCGGCGTTTATCTTGCGAGAAAGTAGTTCCACTATTTTTTCAGGAGCTCATTCAACTCCCTAAACAGATCTTCAATGGGTTTTCCCACGGGCATATTTTTATCCCCCCAAACCACGCGGCTCACCATGTCTCCTTCCTGAATTTCTAAAAAATAATAGAGGTTGCCGGGATGCTTAAATTCCATTTTGGCAAGTTCGAGCGATTCCGTTGTTTTGAAAAGCTCCTTGGCTTTTTTGCCTTTCGTTTTGCCAGCCTCTGAAGTTTTGCCCATAATATCGCGGCTAAAAATCTGGCCGTTATCGCACAAAATATGCGAAGTTTCCTTCCCCGCAAAACCTCCGCCATTGCCCCAGCGGATTTGTTTTTCAGGGAGTTTGTCAATGGTGTACTTGGGATGTTTACAAGCCAGCCAGAGAAATGTTGTGGCAAAAATTGTAAGCGCAAGAAGGATAAATTTCATTGAAATAAATTTTTGGAAAAATGAAAATTGGTTGTGATTATGGACGGGAAATTAGCGGAGTAAATCTTTTCCGATGTCGCGCCGGAAGTATTTTCCCTCAAACTGGACGGCTTTTGCGTTTCGGTTCGATTTGCGCAGTGCTGTCGGGATGTCATTTCCGAGACTGGTAAGTGCAATGACCCTACCACCAGCCGTGAGACAATTTCCTCCTTTGTTTGCAGCAGTTCCGGCGTGAAAAGCGATGCCTCCCGATACTTTGTCCAGCCCTGAAATGACTTTCCCCTTTTCATAGTCGCCCGGATAACCGCCACTGACAAGGAAAACGGTGGTGGCGGTTCGCTTATCCGTTCGGATTTTGACGCGTCCAAGGCTTCCACGGGCGCAATGGCCGAGCAAGCTTACCAGGTCATTTTTGAGGCGCGGTAATACCACTTCGGTTTCCGGATCACCCATTCGACAATTGTACTCAATAACGAAAGGCTCGCCGAGCACACTTATGAACCCAATGAAAATGAAGCCTTTGTAAGGGATTTTTTCTTTTTTCAAACCCTCCACAGTTGGACGGATAACGCGCGCTTCCACTTTTGCCCACATGTCTGAATCCACAAAAGGCACCGGACTTACAGCGCCCATACCCCCGGTATTAGGTCCGGTATCACCTTCTCCGATGCGCTTGTAGTCTTTCGCTTCTGGCAATATTTTGTAGGTTTTCCCATCTGTCAGCACAAAAACGCTGAATTCAATGCCTGTCAGAAATTCCTCCACGACCACCCGGTAGCTTGCTGTGCCAAATTTTCCTCCAAGCATTTCTCGCATTTCCTGTGCTGCTTCTGTGTAACTCTGGCAAATGACCACGCCTTTACCCGCCGCCAAACCGTCGGCTTTCAATACGATAGGGAGTGCGTGGTTTTTCAAATAGGCCAAACCAGCCTCAAGTGTTTCTGATGTAAATTCCTGGTAACCAGCCGTTGGTATTTTGTGCCGCAGCATGAATTTTTTGCTCCAGGCCTTACTTCCTTCTAGCATTGCCCCCGCTCTTGAAGGACCAATGAGGGGAATTTTTTTTAAATGTTCCCGCGCTTGGAAATGATCCCAAATACCGAGAACAAGGGGTTCTTCAGGGCCAACAATGACCATTTCTATTTGGTTTTCTACGACAAATTTTTCTATGGCGGGAAAATCCAGCGGGTTGATCGGCACATTTTGGCCTAATTCCGAAGTACCCGCATTACCGGGCGCTATGAATAGTTGGGAGCAGCGTTTGCTCTGCTTGAGTTTCCATGCAAAAGCATGTTCGCGGCCGCCAGAGCCTAAGAGAAGGATATTCATGGATTGTGACAAGGTTCGGTCCGGTTTTACACAGGTATCAGAGGATATTATGTGGCCACAGGCCCGCCTTTGCCGAGGCTACGGCGGGTGAAGCACGAAGGTAAAACACCGTGGTAAGGTTATGTTAAAAGGCAAGATTTCTGGTGTGCGGAATTGCCTAATTATTTTCATTTGTGCCCGCAAATCCTTGCTACATGGAGCGTCTGCTTGCCACACTTTTCTCGGTCACATTGCTTTTGGCTACTTCTCCACCTCGAGAACTAAACGGGGCTTGCGACTATTCCGGGGGTATTTGCACGGTGAAAGAAATCTGTTCGGCAAAATCAGAATCGTCCTGTTCCAATGAGCAACACTCCAGCCTGGTCTTGTCGGACACGGAAAACGAAAATAATTGCGGAAAAAATTCAGGCTGCCCCCTTCCAATTTGCTGTGTTTATGGGCCATGTTGCTGCCTTTACGTAGTGCCAGAACGCCCTGTTCTCCACATCGCTCCGCCACTGCCAGAGAAGGAGCGCGTCAAACCAGGCGAGCCACAAGATTTTCTGCCGCAACAGGTTTGCCTTGCCATTTGGAAACCTCCCGCCTTTTCAGTTTGAGTTTCGAAAAACGCCTTTGTGCAATATTGTCCGTCAGAACATTTTCTGATAAGCTTCGGAACAAGGTTCCGGAGTACATTCAATAACTTAAACTGAAATTTCACATCATGAAAAATAAATCTTTGGCAATAGTTGCCTCTATCCTGCTTTCTGCCGGTATCGCTTTTGCTTTTGTTGGTACCAATGGCCCGGCTTGCTGCACACCTGAATCTTGCAATGTGTCGGAGCAGACTTGCTGCGACATGCCTTGCCCGATTGGGGATTGCCCGATTCCGTGCTGCAAGGATTAAGCAGAAGCCATTGTGATGGCTAAAAGGAAAGAAGGCGAGGGTCGAAAGACCTTCGCCTTCTCTTTTAGCATCCCGGAACTCCGTTCCGGGGCGCTAAATCCAGTCCCGGAACCGGAGTTCCGGGCTACTGCCCAAAAACGTACTGGATAATGTTTGCGCCCATTTGCAACGCTTTGGTACGCATTTCTTTAGGGTCGTTGTGAATATCGTCCCAACCATCGCCCAAGTCGGTCTCAAAATTGTAATAGCACACCAGGCGACCTTGATAAAGGAGTCCAAAACCTTGCGCGGGCTTACCGTCGTGTTCGTGGATTTTTGGAACCCCGTTGTTGAATTTGTATTTCTGGTGATAGATGGGGTGACTGAAGGGCAGTTCCACTAAGTCAAGCTCAGGAAAAACCTTTTTCATGGCTGGTCGAACAAAAGGGTCCAGGCCAAAGTCGTCGTTTAAAATTAAAAAGCCTCCGCCTTCAAGATAGGCGCGAAGGTTCCGGGCTTCAAGGTCGCTGAAAAGCATATTGCCATGGCCTGTGGCATACACGATGGGATAATTGAAAATCTCGGCGCTGCCAGGCTCCACAGTAGCGTAATCGGTGGCATCAAAGTTCGTTTGGAGGTTTTCGTTGCAGAATTTGGCGAGGTTTTTCAGCGAATTCACATCATTGTACCAATCGCCGCCACCGCTGTATTTGAGCAGGGCGAGTTTGAGGGTGGGGGGAGAAAACACCTTTGACGTGGTATGGTCAACGCCGCGGAATGCCGTAGCGAGTAGAAATGAAAAAACCAATATTGAGTAGCGCATTTATTTGAAAATCAATTGTTCAATTAAAATTTGGAATCGTCCACACTGTTCAGATAATCTTGAATTTCCCCAACCACAGATTTTACGCAGCCATCATCAAAAGGTGATTTCAGGTTAGCAAGTTTCACCAAATTGAGAAATGACAGACTTCCTCCTGCCCGACAAAGGCGAAGATAATCGGCCCAAGCCGAATCATGATCACTGCGGTCTTTCACCCAAAACTGGAAAGCACAAATTTGCGCGAGTGCATAATCAATGTAATAGAATGGAGAATTGAAGATGTGACTTTGTTTATGCCAAAAACGACCCCGATCGAGGTGCTCGATGCCGTCGTAATCTCTGTGCGGGAGGTAGATTTTTTCCAGTTCCCGCCAAACGGTGTTTCTTTCGGCTGGGGTCATGTCGGGCTTTTCATATACAATGTGCTGGAATTCATCTACCGCTACACCATAAGGCAGGAACTGTATAGCACCAGCCAAGTGCATGAAATGATACTTATCGGTCTGTGGGCCAAAAAACAGTTGCATCCAGGGCCAGGTAAAAAACTCCATACTCATGGAGTGAATTTCGGCAGCGTCCGCGGTGGGCCAATGGTACTCCTCGAATAAATAATCGCGGCTGCTCCAAACTTGGAAGGCGTGGCCGGCTTCATGGGTCAGTACATCAATGTCGCCGCTTGTGCCATTAAAATTAGAAAATATATAAGGTGCGTCGTACTTGCTAATGTAGGTACAATAACCTCCGGTAGCCTTACCATCGCGGTTAACCAAATCCATCAGTTTGGCCGACTGCATCCGGGTAAAAAAGGCATCGGTATCGGGGCTTAGCTCATGATACATTTTAGCGGCATTCGCCACAATTTGCTCAGGTGATCCAATGGGTTTTGGATTTCCACTGGCAAATTTGTAATCTTCATCGTAATGCTTCATCGCGTTGATTCCCAAGCGCTTGCGCTGGCGCTCGTAGAGCCTTGAGGCTATGGGGACTATATGCTCGCGAACTTGCCGCCGGAAGTTTGCCACCATGACGGGTGTGTAGTCGGAACGGTGCATCCGGGCATATCCAACCTCAGTAAAGTTGCGGAATCCAAGCTTTTGCGCAATGCCGTGTCGCAGTTTTACCATCTGGTCAAAGATGTTTTCTATTGCTTCGGCATTGGCGGCATAAAAACCCCACTTTGCCGTGGTCGCATTTTTGCGCGTAGTGCGGTCGTCCGATAGTTCAATAGGGAGCAGGCTGCTTAGGTTGTAAGATTTACCCTCAAAGTCAACTTTTGCACGGGCTTTTATTTTGGTGTATTCGGTACTGAGTGCGTTTTCCAGCTTTAAATCTTCGAGGATGCTTGGTTGGAAAGTCTTAAGCGATACTTCCGCCAAAGTGAACAGGTGGTTTCCATATTTCTCGGCCAATACATTCCTAAAGGGCGAAGAGAGCAGCGCGTAAAAGAAACGGTTGTTCAGTGCCTCGAAGGAAGGAGACTGTTCATCAAAATATTGATTTTCAGCCTCGTAGAAAGGATCGGCTGTATTGGAGGTGTGCCGTACATAACAGAGGTTGAACATAGACCCGAATTCCTCGCGCACAGCTACAATGCCAGCCAGCGCCTCTTGTTGCTTGACGGCATCTTTCGCGTTTTCAAATTTAGATAGGTGTTTTTCAAATTCTTGAGAAACTTCCGTCATGTTTGGGCGCGAATATAAAAAGTCGTCGAAAGTGGTATTGGGCGGATAAGAGGTGGTTCTATTCATATTTTAGCGGTATTGTAGGAATGAGTGCGTGATATTAAAGGCAAAAATACGGGAAAACGACCGGGGCGAAACGAGTCAGCGAAAAGCATAGTGGCGCGGAATCCAAGCAAACAGTTATTTTCGCCACAAAAACAGCATAATAATGCGAATTTTACTTCCACTTTTGTTCAATTTTGTCTTTTTTGGACTAATTGCCGCTCAAAGCACGGCTTATGTGATCCACTTTGGCCCCACGGCCGGTCTTCAAAAATGGGACAATGCATCTGGGCGAGAACCATTGCTTCAATATCACGCCGCCCTGAGTATGGAAACCATCAACAATGAGGACAATCGTGGCTCTTTTTACATGCAGCTTGGCTATCATGTGAAAGGAAGTGCCACCCGCTATCGTTTTTTCAATATCAACTCAGGCGCACCTGGCGGAACCTTTACCGAACGCTTCAAGTTCAACAACTTCTCTTTTTCACTGGGTGCAAAACAACGGTTTAAAGAAACCAACAGTGGCCGTACCCGCTTTTTTTATTTCGGTGGATTAAGGGGAGACTACACTTACAGTACTAATATTGATGACCTTATTGGGTCAGACCCGACCAGGAAACTCTTTTATCCCCTCATGGGTGGTGTACAACGTTGGATGGCGGGTTTTTCGGCTGGAGGGGGCATGGAATTTGACTTTTCCGAACTGGTTGGCTGTCAAATCCAACTTTCCGTCAACCCGGATGTGACACCCCAATACAGACAAATAGCCATTCCAAATGTTCCCGATCCATGGAATCCGGGACAGAACATCACTATCCCCGAACGTCGCATTCGCAACACTACGGTAGAACTTTCCATTGGCCTTCGACTTCTGAAAAAGGTCATAATAGTTGATTAGTTTCAAGGGACAATTTCAAGTAGGCACGTTTCATTGTGTAAACGGGGCAACACTTGTCACTTGAAACTTGTTACAGCTGCAATTCCTCCCAATACTCCACTGCACGGCGCGTGTGCGGGATGCAAATAGAACCACCGACCAAATTGGCTACAGCAAAGACCTCAAAAATCTGTTCGGTTGAAAGTCCCAGTTCATGACATTTGCCGAGGTGGTATTTTATACAATCGTCGCATCGCAGCACCATAGAAGCCACCAAACCGAGCAACTCTTTGGTACGCGTGTCAAGTGCGCCTTCTTGGTAAGTCTGGTTGTCGAGGCTCCAAAACCGTTTGATTACCTTGTTGTCTTGTGCCAAAATACGCTCGTTCATGCGAGCGCGATAGTCGTTGAATTCTTGTACGAGTGACATTTTGCGATCTTTTTTATGTGAAAAATTGAAGTTTGCGGCCTCTAAAGATTTCCAAAGACAAGGACTTGATACCTATTGTTCACTATTTACCACCAGTAAAAATGCTCCGTGCTGCTCTTTTGGACATGTACAACGGCGAACAGAATCGCGGGATTCCGATGCTGAAAAGTATTTTGGGCCGTTATACCGAAGTGCTGGAATTCGACCATTTCGATGTTCGAGCCAAGTGTGAAATCCCCGATACTTCTTACGATATCTACCTGTTTTCGGGAGGGCCTGGTGACCCCCTTGAAAGCGGCGGGAAGTGGCAAGAGCCGTTTTTCAATCTCATTGAGGCCCTGTGGCAACACAATCAGCAGACCGCAGAAGAACAGAAACATTGTTTTTTTATCTGCCATTCATTCCAAATGGCTTGCCACCACTTCGGTCTTGGAGAGATTACCCAGCGTTATAAAATGTCCTTCGGCACGTACCCTGTTTACAAAACGCACGATGGCAAAGACGAACCGTTTTTTGAGGGGTTGCCAGATCCGTTTTATATCGCAGATTTTCGCCGCTATCAAGTCATAAACCCACAGCACAAACGGTTTAAGGCAATGGGAGCACATATTTTGTGCCTCGAAAAGCTCCGTCCCCACGTTCATTTTGAACGGGCTATAATGGCTGTAAGGTTTAGCGAATCAATGATCGGCACACAATTTCATCCAGAAGCCGACCCTGCAGGCTTGCTAAAATATTTCATGGAAGAAGAACGAAAAAAATCAATTGTGGAGGAGCATGGAGAGTCGCGCTACAATAGAATGATACGAGACTTGGGAAACCCACAAAAAATCCAGCGGACATTTGAGACCTTGATACCGGCTTTTTTGGAACACGCATTGGAGTCCCTCGAAACGATGGAGTATGCATAAAACATCCCGCCGAAAAAGCACCAAACAAAAGCGGTTCAAAGCAACACTGCTTTGAACCGCTTTTTGCAAAAAAGGGACGGCAAAACAAGCCAACCCTTTAAAAATCATGCGTTGACATTCTGTTCTAGGTAGGAAATCGCTTGACCTACCGTTTGGATGCCTTCTGCTTGCTCGTCAGGGATAGACACATCGAATTCTTTTTCAAATTCCATGATGAGTTCAACCGTATCGAGCGAGTCGGCACCGAGGTCATTGATGAAGCTTGCCTCTGGAGCCACTTCTGATTCGTCAACCCCTAATTTGTCAATGATGATTTTTTTAACGCGTTCGGCTATGCTTGCCATGTTTTTCAAAACTTGTTGGTGAAAAAAAGTCTATTTTTCTGGGGGCAAAGAAACGCCAACTAGCAGGTTAATCAAACATTTCGGCTTTATTTTTTTGAAAGGGAAGAAATGGATTGTGCCCTAACTTTCCGTAATTCAAACACTTAGTCTTGTCGGCAGGAAATAAAAACCATGATTTTCCCGTCGTCTTTTTTGGATTTTGAATTAAAAATACACAAAAATGTCGACATTTTGGCTTGCAAACCTAGTATATAGTGTTATTTTTGCGCCGCCAGGCTTGTTGTAAAAATTACACTTAAAACTCAAAAAAAGAATGACACTTTCGGAAGCGGCAGCATTGCTTGAAAGAAACAAGTCCCCCTTGCGCAAAGAGGGTTCGCAGTTTACCAAAATCGTTGCGACAGTAGGACCTGCCTGTAGCTCCTCCGAGAAACTCCTCGAACTCATTGAAGCTGGCGTAGATGTTTTCCGGCTCAACTTTAGTCATGGTACCCATTCGGATCATTTACAGGTTATTGAGCGTATCCAGGCCATCAATATAGAGCATAAACTTCATATCGGGATACTCGCAGACTTGCAAGGCCCTAAACTTCGGGTAGGCAGAATCAAAGACAATGCGCTCCTCTTGGCCGAGGGCGATGTTATCACAATTACCAACGATGAGCAAGCGGAGGGTACGTTAGATAATATTTACATGTCCTACGATCATTTTGCTGAAGACTGTGAAGTGGGAGAGCGCATCTTGATGGACGATGGCAAGCTGGTTTTTGAGGTGACCGAAACCAACAAAAGAGATACTGTGCGCCTAAGGGCGGTTCATGGTGGTGTGCTGAGCAGCAATAAAGGGGTGAATCTTCCGGATACAAACGTGAAACTTCCGGCCCTTACCGAAAAGGACAAGGAAGATCTTGACTTCATACTTACTCAGGATGTCAATTGGATTGCGCTTTCATTCGTCCGCCGGGCTTCAGACCTTGACCCGGTGAAAGACGCCATCGAAAAGTCCAATCATCAAGCCAAAATCATGGCAAAAATTGAGAAGCCAGAAGCGGTTAAAAACTTGCGTGAGATTATCCGTGCTTGCAACGGGATCATGGTGGCTCGTGGCGATTTGGGTGTTGAAATGCCGATAGAGCAACTGCCCATGACCCAAAAAGACATCATTCACATGTGTATGCAGTATGCTAGACCGGTCATTGTGGCTACGCAGATGATGGACAGTATGATACTAAACCCATCACCCACGCGCGCAGAGGTGACCGATGTTGCCAATGCAGTGCTAGACGGCGCCGATGCGGTGATGCTCAGTGGGGAGACATCTGTCGGTAAGTACCCCACACTCGTCATCAAGTATATGACCAAAATTATCGGGGAAGCTGAAAAACAGTACTGGCCACAGATAAACACCCGCCGTCCGATCCCGTCTAAAAATTTTATGCTTTATCACTCCGATGTGATTTGCTTCAGCGCCTGCAACGTAGCAGAAGCAATTGGTGCTAAGGGTATTGTCGGGCATACTGCATCAGGCTATACGGCTTTCAAAATCAGCAGTTTCCGGCCAAAGTCACGAATTTTTATCTTTAGCGACAAACACATCAAACTTGGAGCATTCAACCTTTTGTGGGGCGTGCAATGCTTTTACTACAATCGCTTCACCACTACAGATGAGACGATACAAGATTGCACCGATATTCTCAAAGAAAGTGGCTTTGTAAAAGCGGGTGACACCATAATCAATACAGGCTCTATGCCAATGGGACGCCGTTTACCAACCAATATGTTGAAGGTTACAGAAGTGGAATGAGAGCTTACCTTTGCCCCCCTATGACTGAACTTCGTATACTCAAGATTCACAATACCCTTTCTGGTAAAAAGGAAGAATTCCGCCCCATCACCCCCGGCCACATCGGGATGTACGTCTGCGGCCCCACGGTTTACAGCGACGTTCACTTAGGCAACTGCCGTACCTTCTGTAGTTTCGATACCATATATCGTTACCTCCTGCACATAGGCTACAAGGTGCGCTATGTTCGCAATATTACCGATGTAGGACACCTCACCGACGATGGTGAAGACCGCATGGCGAAAGGTGCAAAAATTGCACAGCTCGAACCCATGGAAGTAGCCCAGCGCTACACCGTGGGCTTTCATGATATGATGCGGCTTTTCAATACGCTACCGCCCAGCATCGAGCCTCAGGCAACTGGGCATATCATCGAACAAATAGAAATGGTGGAGAAAATACTGGATCAGGGCTTGGCTTACGAGCGCAACGGTTCTGTATATTTTGATGTGCCCAAATTTGCTACTGTATATCCAGGCGTTTATGGTGCGGTGAGCGGTCGTATCCTTGAAGACCTTTACACCGAAACCCGAGAACTCAAAAGCCAAGAGGAGAAGAACCACCCGGCCGATTTTGCGGTCTGGATGAAAGCACGCCCACAGGATTTGATGGTGTGGAACAGCCCCTGGTCTGTGGGTTTCCCCGGATGGCACTTGGAATGCTCTGCCATGAGCACCAAATATTTAGGTAAGACTTTTGACATCCACGGCGGGGGAAACGACCTGAAATTTCCACACCACGAAAACGAGGTGGCGCAAAACCATGGGGCTTGCGGATGTCACCCCGCCAACTTTTGGGTACACACCAACATGCTGTTGCTTAACGGTAAAAAGATGAGCAAAAGCGATGGGAACACCATTTCGCCCACCGAACTTTTCACCGGAAACAGCGAGCACACCAGTAAGGCATATTCACCTATGGCGATGCGCTTCTTTATGCTCATGGCACACTACCGCAGCACACTTGACATGACAGACGATGGCCTGATGGCAGCAGAAAAGGGCTTTGTTAAAATCATGGAAACCAATAGGCTTCTACAAGGCTTTGTGGTGAACGCCCGCGATTTTGACGGTTCTGAAACAGATGCCGACCGTACCATTTTGTCACTCATACAAGAGGCTTACGCTGGTATGGATGACGACTTCAATACAGCCATCGCGATTGCAGCACTCAATGAAATAGGCAGTTTCGTCCACAAATTGGCAAACCAACAATTAGCCTCCACAGATGTGTCCCCCTGGGTCATTGAGCGTTTGAAAATCACCTTTAGCACGTTCCTATTCGATATTTTTGGACTTGCAGATGAATCTGCAACCGGCAATGATAGTGGTACCCTAGAAGGCCTGATGAGTCTTATCCTCGAAATTAGAGAACAAGCGCGCACGCAAAAAGACTGGAACACCAGCGATAAAATCCGCGATGCGCTATCTGCTGTTGGTATCACCGTAAAAGACGGAAAAGAGGGGGTTAGCTGGGCAAAGACATAAAACATAACCTGGCATCCCGCCATTTTGCCAGAAATTTGCATCCTCTAGGTTGAAAGTTTTCTCTGAACTTTAAAATGCACTCCTCATGCCTACCGACGACCGCATCCGCAAACGAAGCAATGTCCGAACGCCACTGCTCATCCTTGGGTTTTGCATGACTGCCTTTTACATCGGTCTCGGCTCTTGGTTGCTTTTGGACAGAACTTTCCTCCCTTACATTCAGTTAGAATTCCGAAACATTTTTGCCATTTTACTGCTTGTATATGGCATCTATCGAGGATGGAGGGTTTATGCCGATTACTTTTAAACACCATTGTTATGCTTCGCAACACATTGATTTTCATAATAGTATCGCTTTGTTTGATTTCATGCGCCGAGCGTGATAAGTCAGGAAAAGTGCTTGACACGATCACAACCGGCGAAATAACCATAGCAGTAGAAGAAGGGTATAAACCCGTCATTTCATCCTGTATTGATGTCTTTGATTCAATATACCGTACCGCTAAAATCAACCCTCGCTATGTATCAGAGGGGGAGGCTGTGAATGCACTTATCCAGGATTCTGTTCAAGTCATCATCATAGGTCGGCAGCTGACCACAAAAGAGACTGAATATTTTCAATCGCGTGGGTTTACTCCTCCAACTATACCCATCGCCTACGACGCGATCGCGATTATTTTGCACCCAGAAAATCAGGACACGGTTCTAACCAAACAACAAGTCCAAGAGATATTTGCCGGACAAACAACCGCGTGGAAAGAAATCAACCCGAAATCTGCATTGGGAAAAATACAGTTGGTTTTTGACAACCCAATGAGTGGAACCCTGCGTTTTGTATTGGACTCGATTCTTATAGGGCAAGAACTTTCCAAACAGGCCTCTGCGCTGAAAAGCAATGCTGAAGTGATTGATTATGTAAGCAAAAACAAAAGTGCCATCGGCATCATCGCCGCCAACTGGATTTCGGACACAGATGACAGCGGGGTTCAAAAATTCATGCGCGAAATCAAAATAGCTGACGTGGCTAAAGCAGCGGGGAAAGAAGGTTATGGGCCTTATCAGGCATATCTCGCAACGGGCGATTATCCGTACAAACGCACGGTATATATCATCAATGCCCAGGCACGACGCAATGGGCTGGGGGCAGGATTTTCCTCCTATTTAGCCAAAGACGGCCAGCGTATTATGCTCAAAGACGGCCTTTTGCCAGCCAATGCAGTAACACGTTTGATCAAGTCCAGTCGACAATAGCGTGTTGGAGAAATTCCCCAACAGGCTCAAAACATTAAATTTTTGTCAAAGATGCATTTTAAGTGTTTTTTTCTCCTCGAATTGCGTCCATAAAAAAGCGGAATTCGCCCCCCCAAAAAAGGCTCGCGAAATTCGCCACTTGTTTCTAAACACAATACTTTTTCCGAACAATGACAACTTTTCTGAAAAAAGCCCTTTTCCTCGTGGCAATCCTGTTTGCCCAAACGGCCTTCGGCCAAAGCCATGCTGCGGGTAATGAAGCCATGCAACTCGAAGACTGGGACAAGGCAATAAGCATATTTTCTGGCCTGACAAAAGCCAACCCCGCAGATCAAAGTGCTTTCTTGAGCCTCGGCAATGCTTACCTTGCTAAAGGCGACAAGGAAAATGCCTTGGCGAATTTCAAAAGCGCAACCAATGCAAATACCGGTACTCCCATTACTTTTGTAGCCAATGGTCGCGTCCTTTTGCTCGAAAACAATGTGGTTGAAGCCGAAAAACAGTTTGGCAAGGCTAAGAAGTATGCCAAAAAAGACATGACCACCTGGCGGCAACTTGGTGAATCATATTTTTACTATATCGCTCCGGGAGCGAAAAAACCCAAGCTCGCCAAAGCGGAAGAGTATCTCAAAGCGGCACTGGAGGTTTCTTCCAAGGATTTCGCCCTGCAAATGTCCCTTGGCGCAGCTTACAGAGAAATGTCGAGTGGGGGCCCGGCGGCTCAGCATTATGAATTCGCAGAAGTCCTGGAGCCGAAAAACCCGCTCCCAAAACTTATGCTGGCAAAGGTTTACCGTATTGCTAAAGTGCCAGAAAAACCACTTATTTTCTACAACAAAGCCATCCAGGTTGCACCAAACTACAGCCCGGCCTTGCGTGGCAAAGCAGAATACTTCTTCTTTGTGCTATACAAATACGATGAGGCAGCAAAGGCATATAAAGAGTTGATAGACAATGGTTCCGAAGTGAAAATTGAGGATGAAATGCAACTTGCCAACTGTTATTATCTCACAAAAAACTGTGTAGCTACCAGCGAACTGGTAGAAAAAATCCTGCAAAAGGATCCGTCTAAAAACTACCTCCGCAGGCTTCAGGCCTACTGTGATTTTGAAAACGGGGATTACGAGCGGGGATTGAAAATATTGGATGACTACTTCAAAATCGTTTCCCCCGAAAAAGTACTTGCCTCTGACTATGAGTATCACGCCAAATTGTTGGTACAGACCAAGGGCGACACAACGCAAGCCATCAATGACTATAAAAAAGTCATTGCCATAGACAGCAGCAAATGGGGTGTTTATGAAGATATTGATAGGCTGGAATGGGCACGAAGAAACTACTGTGGCGCCCTAAGTGCATACAAATCGTATCTCGACTCTGTGGCAAGCCCGAAAGCAACCGATTGGTACAACCTCGGAATGCGCCATTATTTCTGTAAGGAGGATGATGCACACTTCCAGAACGCTGAAATGGCATTTGTAAAAGTGACGGAGATGAACCCTCAGGCCCCCATCGGCTGGCTTTGGGCCGCAAAATCTGTAGAAAAAATGGACCCTTCGCCGGACTCTATTGCTGTTCACCCCGAATTGGCAAATGAATATGGCAAGGCAAGGGTTTACTATGAAAAATATGTGGAAGTGGCAGAACTGGAGAAAGAGAAAAACAAAAAAGACCTCCTAAAGGCCTACCAGTATCTCGCGTACTGTTATTTTGTAAAAACAGAGGCCGACAAATTCATTCCTATTATGGACAAATGGCAGGGAATGGAAACAGACCCCGCTCAGATTCAAACCATCAATGAAATGAAGGAGGCGTTTGGAAAAGAATCCACCCCCAATAGCGGTAGCGGGAAGAATTAACCCTGTTTTGCCTAGTCCAAGTAACACAAGGGGCCTCCTGCAAAACGCAGGAGGCCCCTTGTAGTTAAGCCAGCGTTAAGGCCCTGTTTTTTGTCAAATACCGTCAGGCAGCGATATTATTGCCTATTGCATCTGTCGGAATGCGTACCTTCGGGGAGTTTGCAGCCCCAGCGAGCCACCTACATAGTTCTCCCAACTATCGTAATCCTTTGAACGAACATGAACTTATCCGAGGTTGCTTGCGCGGGTCAGCGCAGTGCCAGCGCGACTTGTACGAGCGTTTTGCCGGCAAGATGTACGCTGTGTGCCTACGGTATGCCCGGACGCGAGAGGATGCGGCAGACATTTTGCAAGAAGGATTTTTAAAGGTCTTTTCAAAACTGGGACAATTCCAGTTTCAAGGATCGTTTGAGGGCTGGGTGAGGCGTGTAATGGTCAACACAGCGTTGAGGGCTTACCAGAAACAGCGTTATGAGTTTGAACAGAGTGGCTATGAACGATTGCCAGATTTGCCGGTAGAACCAGATGCCGTCGCAATGCTGTCAGCTGCCGAACTTTTAAACCTCGTGCGCCAATTACCGGATGGTTATCGTGCCGTGTTCAATTTGGTCGCAATTGAAGGATACTCACACGCAGAAGCGGCCAATCTGCTGGGGATACAAGAAAGTACTTCCCGCTCGCAATTGACCAAGGCGCGGCGACACTTAGAGGAAGAAGTGAGAAAATTGGAACGGACAATGATCCAAAAAGACTTTTGATAAACATAAATAAGGTGATTGGAATCCCCCCAAATTCACATCGCACTTCGAAAATCAAGGACAGAATTATGGAAAACCCGAATTATAAAATAGACGAAATTTTCCGACAGCGGCTGCACGACGCGGAAGTGCCCCCCCCTCCGTTCGTGTGGCCGGCTGTGGAACATGCACTGCGTAAACGCCGACGGCAGTGGATAGTATGGATGTTTGCTTTTGGTGTGGTGGCAGCTTGTGTTGGAGGACTTTGGTTGTCAAATCCATGGGGCGAAGCAAACCCACGAGAAGTCTCTGCCCCAACGGCGGATAATCAATCAATAGAGCAGGAAAAAACCGATTTTGAACATAAAAATCATGATGAAACCCTTTCTGTCGGCCCAACTTCCGAAAACCGACAAATAGTAGGCTCAAAAAATTCGGGTATAAAGGCGCAACCCCAAAAGGTTTCGAAAGCGCAACCATCTGTCATTGACGATCAATCATTCATATCTACCAATACAGGATTAACAACTAAGCCCGAATTGATAGATTTTACCTTGCCGACAAACAAGGAAGCAGATCCCTTAATTACCCAAGCATTACAAATTGCCCAAGTCCATCCTCTTTCTTCAATATCAAAACAAAAACAGGCGGCTTCCCCCAAAGTATTCAAACTACATACTCGACGAAAAAAAGCCGAGCCGAAATTTTGCTACGATTTTTCAAGGCATCCCAGCGCATTGCTACTAGACGTGTATGCAGGACCATCATTGGCACAGAGCTCGTTGACAAGCCGTGTTGATGACGAACCCTATCTCAACCAACGATTGGCTACGGAGCAGCGCAGTGTGGCCATGAACGCAGGAGTCCGGGCTACGCTCATGTTTAATCGCAACTTCTTGGTTCGCACTGGATTGCATTATGATCATGTGACAGAAGTATTCGAATTCATTGATCCGACCTCTGTTACTTACATCCTGCGGTACAACAACGGTGATCCAATTCCCGACACATTAGGGGTGCAGTATGGTGAGAACTACCTGAAGACCTATAATCGTTACGGTATGCTCGACATTCCACTGATGGTAGGGGTAGAAATGCGCCGTGGTCGGTCAGGATTTAGTATCAATGCAGGTATTTCAGCGAATGTGCATTTCCAAAAACGAGGCGTCATCATTGACCCGATCACGCATGAACCAGCGCGTTTTGGCCCGATTCCCAATAAACCTATCGGCCCGAATGCCACCTTGAGCCAAGAAGTTTTCCGCCCTAATGTGGGTCTGAGTGCTATTGCAAGCATCCAATGGTATTGGCACCTGAATACTCGTTTGAGGCTTTTTGTAGAGCCATCGTTCAGGCAGGTGTTGCGCCCAGTTTCTTTGGACAGCCATCCTGTCGAACAGCGTTACAGTATTCTTGGGCTTCGCCTGGGTGCAACAAAGATTTTTTGAAAGGCGAAAAAATGAAAGGCGGGCAGCGCAAAGTGCGCAAATCGGGTCTAGTTAATTGTTCAAAACACCGAGATAAACGCTAAGAAAAATGTTACGCATTCGATTTTCATATTGGCCTATTTTGATTCTGATCTTGTGGGGTTGCCGCAAGGACGTGGAAGAATTTCAGCCTTACTCTCCTACTGCAAGTGAACTCGGAAATTTGTTGTCCGATCAAGTGCCCAACCCTTCAACCCACTCAACCTTTACCTTCAACTACCTAACTACCGACAAGGTATTGGAAACCCCCACAGGGGCTAATGTATTTCTGATTGATACAGACCACCTCTTTTCCAATGCGAATTCTGGAGACCCAGTACTTTGTAGCACCTGTCCTGATTTGAAAATAGAGGTGACGGTCGTGTTGGACAAGGGCGATATACTAGCACGAGGCTTGAATACCATTGGTGATAGCGGAATTCTTTTCGAAAGCGGAGGTATGGTGCGCGTTACGGCAAGCTGCAATGGCCAACAATTGGCGCTGTTACCAGACCGAACCTTGAAAATCCAGATACCAAAAAACGACCCACAAAGCGGCTTTTTTGTATTCAATCAAATCGGGGCTGTCAGCACCAACCAACAGTGGGCAATAGGCAATCAAGAGGTTTTTGAAGCCGAATGGCCACTATCAACCGGCATCCAGCAAGGATACGAACTGCTTGTAAAAAATTTAGGGTGGGCTGCTTGCGGACGATTTTTGACAGATACGACTTCACTTTTCTGTATAGAGCTTCCCACGGGGTTCGCCGATCAGAACACATTGGCATATCTTGTTTTTAAAAACCAGCAAATAGTTGCACCGCTCCAGTTCGACCTTGGTAGAAACAAGTTTTGCTACCCAAAAACCCCGGCTGGATATCAGGTCCGGTTGGTGGCTGTGAGCAAACTGGGTGGACAATATTGGCTTGGGAAGGCCGAAACAGAGATTGGAACCAATGCTGTTTTCCAATTGGGAAACCAACAATTGACCGAGCAAGCAGTGCTAAATTTCGTCAAAAGCCTTTGACATTAAGATAAATATCCGTGTTTAGTAATTTCGTACAGAGCCGAGTCGGGAAAGTCCGGTTCGGCTTTTTATTTTTTGTTTCCAAGGGCAAAACGCGGCAACAAAAACAACACCAAGGAAAAAACAACAGCCAGCACAAATTCAAACAGCAGCACGGTAAAAAGTCCACTTTTATTGAAACCAAAGGCCACGCAAATAAATAGGAGATTCACTCCGATGAGAACACATGTCGTGCCAGAATGGCTAAGCCCAAGACTGAGCAACTGATGATGGATGTGCGTTTTGTCTGGCGAGAAGGGCGAACGCCCCCTAAAAATGCGGCGCATAATAACTGAAAAGGTGTCGTACAAAGGCAAAACAAGCACTGCTACGGCGATTGCCGGAGCTGCCCCAAAAACGTAAGGGTCGCTTGGAGGGAGTTTGTGGTTTGTCTCGATAAATGTGATAGCAAGGATGGCGCATACGGTGCCTACGAGCAAAGAACCCGTATCGCCCATGAATATTTTAGCCGGCGAAAAATTGTACCGCAAGAACGCCAAAGTAGCGCCCGCAAGCGAAAAGGCAACGACCGCCAACGCCGGCGTATGCATTAAATATAAACATGTTCCAAAAACCAAACAAGTCAAAAGACCGATGCTACCAGCCAGTCCATTGATGCCATCAATGAGGTTAAAAGCATTGATAATCCCAACGATTACAACAATTGTAAGCATAAAACTTGCCGATTCCGACAATTCATGGATGTCCAAAAAACCATGTAAACTTGCGATCCGGACCCCGGCTTTATAAGACAAGATAATAGCCACCAAAAGCTGCCCACCCAACTTCTTGGCTGGGGAAATGGGCAGCAAATCATCGAGAATGCCGATCAAAAAGACAAGAACAAAAGCAGCTAGAATATATTGAAGTACGCCAAAACTTCCAACAGGAGTCCATAACACGATACCACATACTGTTCCAGCGAAAATACCAATGCCTCCCAAAGAAGGGGTGGGTTCTAGATGGGAGCTGCGTTCGTTGGGGCGGTCATAAAGCCGCCGCTCCTTGGTAACCTTGATAATAACGGGGATAATCAAAAAGGTAAGCGCGAAAGCGGTACCGAAGCCAAGCAGAAGGGCGAACATAGGATTTCAATTTGGCATCATGGAAGCCTGCGGTAATGGCCCATTTTGCTGTATTTATCAATCCTGGCGACAATTCGCTCCTCGGGGTCTTGCCCTGTTATTTTGGCCAATTCAGCTTTGATATGCTGTTTTAGGGTTTCGGCCATTTCTTCGGGGGCGTTGTGCCCACCACCAAGGGGCTCTTTCACAATGCCATCAATAAGTCCAAAAGAAAGCATGTTGTCGGCATCTAGTTTGAGCGCATCTGCCGCTTGTTCTTTGAAATCCCAGGAATGCCAGAGGATAGAGGAGCAGGACTCTGGTGAAATAACCGAGTACCAGGTGTATTCAAGCATGAACACCCTATCACCTAACCCAATGCCTAGCGCACCGCCTGATGCGCCTTCGCCGATGACATAGCACAAGATCGGTACCCGCAATTGGGCCATCTCAAAAAGGTTGCGAGCAATGGCTTCTGCTTGACCTCGTTGCTCGGCTTCAATTCCAGGAAATGCCCCAGGGGTATCAATGAGGGTCACAACGGGGAAGTTAAACCGTTCTGCCATCTTCATCAGCCGTAGTGCTTTGCGATAACCCTCAGGGTTGGCCATCCCAAAATTTCGGTACTGACGCATCTTGGTGTTCACGCCTTTTTGATGACCGATCACCACCACGGTTTGGCCGTCCAAATCGGCGAGGCCGCCCACAATTGCGTGGTCGTCCCCGGCACAACGATCTCCGTGCAGTTCGACAAACTTTTGGCAAATCGTTGTCAGGTAGTACAGGGTATAAGGGCGTTCTGGATGACGCGAGAGCTGCACTTTCTGCCAACCCGTTAGATTATAATATATTTCTTCGCGCTTGCTTTGGATCTTGCTTTCCAACTCACGCGTCATGGCGCTCACATCGAGTTCGCCCTTTTCGCCTACTTCTTTCAGTTTCTCCAACTGTTCGTAAAGCGCTTCTAACGGCTTTTCAAAATCCATGAAAGTCATTGCCATAGCGAGAGTAGATGTTTGAACGGTCTTTGAAATGGGCGCGGCAAAGATACGCTTCGAGCCGTTGTTTTTTTCGATGACTCCATTCCTCCATGTTCTTGCAAAATTTTTTCAGAAAAGTTTGCTGCTCCGGCCAGAGAGAAACTATCTTTGCACCCGCTTTTGAAAAGAAGCAATGGATTGGTAGTTCAGTTGGTTAGAATGCCGCCCTGTCACGGCGGAGGTCGCGGGTTCGAGTCCCGTCCAGTCCGCAAAAGGCTTCCCATATGGGAGGCCTTTTTTGTCTTCTATGTTTTTCGTTTACCTGCTTCAAAGTCAGCAAGACCAATCTTTTTATATTGGTTATACAACGGATTTGGAACGCCGCTTGTCAGAGCACAATGAAGGATTGAGCCGCTATACAAAGGTAAAAAGGCCGTGGAAGTTGATGTATAGCGAGTTTTTTGATACAAAAAGCGAAGCCCTTAAGCGAGAAATTTTTCTAAAAAAGCAGCGTAACAGGGTCTTCTACCAATCACTGGCAGATTCGGGCGGCTAAATCGGTTAGAAAGACGCCCTGTCACGGTCCCGAGTGCTCGGGACGGGTTCGAGTCCCGTCCAGTCCGCAAAAGGCTTCCCATATGGGAGGCCTTTTTTGTCTTCTATGTTTTTCGTTTACCTGCTTCAAAGTCAGCAAGACCAATCTTTTTATATTGGTTATACAACGGATTTGGAACGCCGCTTGTCAGAGCACAATGAAGGATTGAGCCGCTATACAAAGGTAAAAAGGCCGTGGAAGTTGATGTATAGCGAGTTTTTTGATACAAAAAGCGAAGCCCTTAAGCGAGAAATTTTTCTAAAAAAGCAGCGTAACAGGGTCTTCTACCAATCACTGGCAGATGCGGGCGGCTAAATCGGTTAGAATGCCGCCCTGTCACGGTCCCGAGTGCTCGGGACGGGTTCGAGTCCCGTCCAGTCCGCAAAAATTTAGGCTAATACTCTGATCATCAGAATGTTAGCCTTTTTTCTTTCCTGTTGGGTATAGGTTTGGTTTGCGGTGCTCGTTTTGAATTACAGAGCAGTTCTCCACCCGGCAAAAAAAACCCGGCCCTGACTTTTCAAGACCGGGGTTCTCGCCTATGAAGCATAAGACATCTGAACCGGTTGAATGGGATTTCTGGGGTGGCTTCCGTTAGAATAAATTTTTTTGTTAAAACAATGATTTGCACCGTGTTGTGTCAGCAACAGGTACTCAAACAGGCAGCACAAAACCCTGCGACGGGATAGAACGCTTTAAGAAAGGGTTACGCAGCAAAAATTTAACGGAGGAGAGAAATGCCCACAATGGGGGCAAAACAGGCGCGCAATGCGCCAAGCGTAGCGGTACAAACCTGCTCATGGGATAATCGGTTGTTGTGATGTAATCGGTACATCAGCGTCTGTTGCTTCTGGATTACGCGGATTAAAAAAATGACACACAAAAATAACCAGAAACTCCAGTTGGAGGTCAGTTTTGGGTAAAAATGTCGGCTTTCTGTCTTTTTTAACGATTGGGCCAAGTTTCAAACGGTATAAAAACCGCCCCAATTTCTACCGAACTCTTCCCAAAAGGCCACAACCTTGCTCCTGGCCGGGAATTCAGAGTAAATCTCAGCGTTATTGATACATTGAAGCACATGGCGTGTGGGCATCGATACTTCCTCGGGCAGTTCGTTGGGCGAGAACCAGGCAACGTCTTTGAATTTTTTTGTTTCCAAGGATTCTGGTTCGCCAGAGAAGCGAGAGGCTTTGAAATAGAGCACCAAAAGCGTTTCGTTCTTTTGGAGTTTATGGCGGTGAAGGGTGTGAACGAGTTTAAGGTCTTCCGGCTCCACATGGATAGAGGCCTCTTCCTTGGCCTCCCTGGCAAGGGCCTCTCTGGCAAATTCGTGCTCCTCCACGTTCCCGCCGATCAGCGTATACCGCCCGCCGTTACGCTTGGTTTGTCGAAGGAAGAGCAGCTTTCCGTTTTCTTCAAGAATGAGGCGCACAGCGAAAATGAGCATGACGGGGTAAAAATTCTATTAGCGTTTGAAAATAACGGGGCTGGCAATCTGCTTACTCTGTGTAAATACCCAGCAAAGCGGTTTCGATTTCTTCTTTAGAAGCCTTTTTTGTGGCCATTTCTTTTTGTTTTTTGTTACGAAGCACTCGTAGATCACCCTGTGTTTTTTGGTAAATATCTACTTGTGCTTTGGTGTTAAGGATGCGGCGGATGCTGGCGAGCGTGCCTTTTTGAACGTTTTGCACTTTTGCTCGGTAAAGCGAAGGGTCGGAGCTTTGGAAAGCCGCGATCTGTGCCATATTTTTAGATTTGCGCACCTGGATATTGTACATTTGCTTTGCCTGGTCAGCGTTGAGGCTGTACTTTGCCGTAAGGGCTTCTGTAGCTTTGCGAACCTCTTGGTCGTTTGTGACAGCTGCGGGCGCGGAGCTTTCTATTTTTTGGGCGTTCAAAGCAATGCCGCACGGTAAGAGAAAAAGGAGGGAAAAGAGCGATTTTTTCATGGTATAAATCAAATTGGATGCTTGAGAAAAGGTGAAAAAACGGGTTCAAAAGTAGACAAACTTCGTGGTTCCGTGATTTAAAAAGGCTGTACTAATCCTCGGAAGCTCATTCACGCAATTCTTTTATTTCTTCTTCCGCTCCGCCGATTTGAAGTTTCCAACCGGCACCTTCCACCATGAAGCGGACAAGATCGAGCATTTTTGCACCTTGTTCATCGGCTTCTGTCAAGAGTCTGCTTTTCAAGGCATTGTCGCGGATGAGGTCTTTGGCGCGTTGGTTGATCCGCGTATAGTCTTCGGGAGAAAAGGAGGCGAACAGCCCTTCGGTTATATCGTAATAATCCAACGTATGGTCAATACTCAGGATTTCAGGCTTGGGCAAACCGCTCATTCGGATGGTTTTTGTGATCGGATCAGCCTCGATATTCAAGCGTTCCAGATTGTAGCCCGCCGAGACAGTAGCCCGCACCCGCACCAGTACTTTTTTGTCCCAGAAAAACGAGAAATACCCTTGATACTCAGAGTAGTTGTAGATTTCTGAAAACGTCCCTTCCACAGTACTGAGCTTGGCAACGGCCTGGATTTTTTCGAGCAGGACTGTGGAATCTTCAATAGGTTTTGAGCCAGTCGAAAAATAACGCCAACTCAGCCAGCCCCCGATTAGAAAAGCAATAACGATGGCGAGAAAAGAAGAAGAGCGCATAGGATGGAGAGATTTGAGCGGACAAAATTGCGAAGATTAGGGTTCACTTTCGCTTTTCCTGTAAAACCCTTCCGAAACCCTCCAGTTTTTTGACGGCAATATTCGATAGAATGTGCGACACGGCTACATTTGCCCACGAAAACTCACCGACACCCAATGCTCATTTTCAAAAAAGTAGCCGAACTGCGCCAATGGATTGAGCGCCAGACCAACCCAGTTGGTTTTGCGCCCACTATGGGTGCACTTCACGATGGACACCTCGAACTTGTTCGCATGGCAAAGCGGGAAGGATGCCTCGCCGTGGCCAGTATATTTGTGAACCCCACACAATTCAACGACCCTCGCGACCTCGAAAAATACCCCCGTACTGTTGAAAAAGACACTGCGTTGCTTCTTTCAGCCCAGTGCGACGCGCTTTTCATTCCATCAGTAGTAGAGGTGTACCCACCAGGGGAAAACCTGAGCATTGATTTGGATTTCAAACAGTTGGACAAAGTGATGGAGGGAAAATTTCGCCCCGGTCATTTTGAGGGTATGGCTACCGTGGTAAACCGCTTGCTCGACATTGTGCGCCCACAACGGCTATACATGGGGCAAAAGGATTTTCAACAATTCAGCGTTGTGCGCGAGATGATCCACCAACTTGTTTTGCCCGTCGAACTTGTCATGTGCCCCACGGTAAGAGAACCCGATGGCCTGGCCATGAGCAGCCGGAATGTGCGGCTCAGCCCTGAAATGCGCGCCGCTGCCCCGGCCATTCACCAAACCCTGCAGTGGGCAAAATCAGAATTGGACAAAAACCGCCACGCTGCTGAGATTCAAACCGAAGCCCTGCAAAAACTTGCTGCTGCAGGTCTCCGCCCTGAGTATTTCGAGATTGTAGATGGCGCAAGCCTGCTCAATATCAGCCAGCGCAGCGAAAGCGATTTCGTGGTGGCATGTACGGCCGCTTTCGGTGGAGAAGTGCGGCTTATTGACAACCTTGTTTTAAAATATAACTGACCACCAATTGCACAAATTAACACGAATGCAGTCCTTCTCAGGTATCCATTAGTGTTAATTTGTGCAATTGGCGGCAAAACGCTACATCGTGAAAAAACAATCTAAAACGCCGCTTTTCAACACGATCCGCAAGGCATTCTCAATGGCACTTGCTGCCGAACGCCGCCAAACTTCTGCCGAAGATATCGTGCAGCGCAACGATGAATATAGACGTTCGCGCCGCCGTTTTTTGGAGACAATGGGTAAAACAGCAATAGTGGGAAGCCTCGTCCCAAAACTAATTTTACCAAATGGAAGCAACTTTTTTTGTCGCGCACTTGCACCGCGTATAGCCATCGTGGGTGGCGGCATTGCAGGCTTGAATGCCCTGCACACCTTAAAAAAGAACGGGCTGGATGCCACCATTTATGAGTCGTCCAACCGCACCGGAGGACGGATTTTCAGTGTTACGGATGCGATGGGCCCCAACACTTGGACGGAATTTGGGGGCGAATTTATAGACACCAACCATGCCGACATGTGGCGTTTGGCAGAAGAGTTTGGTCTGGAACTTATGGATTTTGCCCAGGCTTCCGAGGCAAGGCTCATCAAAGAAGCCTTTTTTTTCAACGGACAACATTACTCTTTGGCACAAGTGGTGGAGGAATTTCGAGGTTTTGCCCCACGCATACAGGCAGATATTGACAAGCTGGATGATGAGATTTCTTACAAGGCTACCAACAGAGCAGTAAAAAAATTTGACCGCCTCCCACTCTCGCAATATTTGGAGCAAATCGGAGCATCGGGCTGGGTCAAACGACTCATCGAAGTAGCCTACGAATCCGAGTATGGTCTTTCGCCCGAGGTTCAATCTAGCCTAAACTTGTTGTTGCTTATCTCCACGGAAACACCCAATGGCCAGTGGGAAGTTTTTGGCGAGAGCGACGAGCGATACAAAGTACGCAACGGCAACCAGGGAATCACTAACGCGCTTGCTGAGCGGCATTCCAACCACCTTGAAATGGGGCTTGCTTTGGAGGCCATCCGATCTAAAGGCAGTGCCTACTCGCTACATTTTTCGGGGTTGTCAGAGTCTGTTGTGGCCGATTTCGTTATACTTGCAATTCCGTTCTCCATACTGCGCAAGTTGGAGATAAAACTGGATATGCCCCAAGTTAAACGAAAGTGCATCAACGAATTAGGGTACGGAATCAATGCCAAACTTATGCTCGGCATGAAAAATCACATCTGGAGAGATAAGGGATATTCCGGTCTAGTTTATTCGGATAACGGAATTCCGAATGGCTGGGACAATGCCCAGCTCCAGACCCCTGACGACCAGGCCGCCGGGCTTTCCATCCTCTTTGGAGGCAGGCGCGGCACCAACGTGGGGCATGGTACCCAGGAACAGCAAAAAGACAAATACCTGAAATTATGGGAACAGATTTTCCCAGGCGTAACCGCTGCGTACAACGGTAAAACGGCACGTATGGACTGGCCGACCTATCCCCATGCCTTGGGTTCCTATGTTTGTCCAACGGTTGGCCAGTACACCAGTATCGGTGGCGCGGAACAGATGCCGCTCGGCAATGTGTTTTTTGCCGGAGAGCATTGCGGCGGCGATTTTGCCGGCTTTATGAACGGGGCTGCTCAAAGCGGTCGGGAAGCGGCTGAAGCTGTGTTGCTGAAAGTGAAATGATAGGGAAACCGTATGATTTTTGGTAAAGCCCCCTACTACAAGGCTGAAATCCAAATTATCGTTGGTAAAAATTTTAAGGGAGGTTTGTTTTTTCGCTGAGTACGGACTTATCTTTGCAGCCGTTTTTGAAAAAGTATCTTTTATGGAACACGGATGACGCGGATGAGACACGGATTTTCCCTAGTTTTTATTAATATATCTGTGTCTCATCCGCGTTATCCGTGTTCCATACGCTACCAAACAAATTCTTAGATCTCGTAGCTCAGTCGGTAGAGCACTTGACTTTTAATCAAGGAGTCATGGGTTCGAATCCCATCGAGATCACATTGATTTTCAGCGAGTTATGCGGTTTGCCCCGTGTAGCTCGCTTTTCTTTTGCATACAAAGGTGCCTTTTGATCTTGCCTCACCGCCCCAAATGTACAAGCAACACACTAACATCCGCTGGATTCACCCCTGATATGCGGCTCGCCTGCCCAATCGTGCGTGGGCGCGTGTGCGCTAGTTTTTGCCGGGCCTCGATGCTCAGACCATTAATACGGGTGTAGTCAAAATCAGCATTTAATTGCAGGTCCTCAAGCCTTGCCATACGCGACACCATTTCTTCTTCTTTTTTGATGTAGCCGTCGTATTTGATGTTTATTTCGGCCATTTCCACGAATTCCAGATCATAGGGTGCGAGGAACCGAGCGAGTTCAGGCAATACTTTGGCCATGCCGGGGATATCCACCTGGGGGCGGAGTAGGATGTTGTGTAGCTTCGTCTTTTGGCCAATCAGCGCTGAATCAACGCTTTGCAGGTAGCCATTCAATGCATCGGGATTCACCGATGAATTTCGGAGGAAGGCGTCAATCTCTGCCACGGCACGGTTTTTTTTGTGAACGCGCTCCATGCGGCCTTCGGCGCCCTGCAAGCCCAAGCGCTGGGCAATAGGCGTTAGCCGCAGGTCGGCGTTGTCTTGTCGAAGCAGGATACGATACTCCGCGCGGCTGGTGAACATTCGATAAGGCTCCTCTGTGCCTTTATTCACGAGATCGTCAATCAAGACTCCAATGTAGGCTTCGGAGCGTTTCAATACAATCGGGGCTTCGTTTTTGGCGGCTAAAGCGGCGTTTAGCCCAGCCATCAAACCCTGACAGGCAGCCTCCTCGTAGCCCGTTGTTCCGTTGATTTGTCCTGCAAAAAAGAGGTTTTTTATCAGGTTGGTTTCCAAGGTGGTCTGCAATTGGGTAGGCGGGAAATAATCGTATTCGATGGCATAGCCTGGGCGGAACATCTTGGTATTTTCCAAACCAGGAACCAACCTAAGTGCTTTATACTGAACATCTTCGGGCAGGGAACTCGAAAAACCATTAATGTAAATCTCCACGGTGTCGCGGCCTTCCGGTTCCACAAAAAGTTGGTGCCGGTCCTTATCGCCGAAACGGTCAATCTTGTCCTCGATGCTGGGGCAGTACCGAGGGCCAACACCCTGGATGCGCCCGTTGAACATCGGAGATTTGTCAAAACCCGTGCGCAGCGTATCATGTACTTTTTGATTCGTGTAAGTGCTCCAGCAGCAAAGTTGGTTTTCGAGTGCAGGAGTATCGGTGTAGGAAAATTTGCCCGGCGGGTTGTCACCATCCTGGATTTCCATTTTGGAATAATCGAGACTGCGCCCGTCAATACGCGGGGGCGTGCCCGTCTTCATGCGGCCAGCCTCGAAACCCAGCTGCACCAGTTGTTCGGTAATGCCACGTGCTGCACTTTCGCCTGCCCGACCTCCGCCAAATTGCTTTTCACCAATATGGATGATGCCGTTCAGAAAAGTACCATTGGTGAGCACAACCGTCTCACTTTCAATCTCTAGGCCCATGCTGGTACGAACACCGCGCACACGTCCGTCTTTCACTAAAAGACCGCCCACCATCTCTTGCCAGAAGTCAATATTGGGGTGGGATTCAAGCATTTGTCGCCATTTTGCGGCAAATTGCATACGATCGCTTTGCGCTCTGGGACTCCACATGGCTGGGCCTTTGGAGCGGTTTAGCATCCGAAATTGCACTGCGGTATGGTCGGTAATGATACCCGAATAGCCACACAAAGCGTCTACTTCGCGCACAATCTGACCTTTGGCCACGCCGCCCATGGCAGGGTTGCAACTCATCTGCCCGATGGTTTGCATATTCATGGTGGCCAAGAGGACTTTACAGCCCGAGTTGGCAGCCGCAACGGCAGCCTCACAGCCCGCGTGGCCCGCACCTACTACAATCACGTCGTATTTTGGAAACATTTTCTGCTAAAAAAGTGTGCAAAGGTAAGCAAAGATACCCGTCCTATGGCTTAAAGCCGTAGGACGGGTCAACACACATGCTGGCAATAATTGGTTTGAAGGCTACTGGCTAATTGTCGCGGCCGGGATTGGTGGCTATGGCCATTTGTGTGTTTGTAGAAACGTGTTTACTATTTCTTCTTCTCTTTATTATGTACCCAACGAGCAATAGATTTATGATAAAACTGAGCAGGAATTTTTCATTATGCTCAACAAATAACGATCCCCTAGATTTGAATGAAGCCTGTGCTTGTTCGTGCACAACAACGGATTGCGCGTTTACAGCGGAAGCTCCCTCTTTTTCGGAGGGCATAATTGCCGTTTGGGTGTAGCATTCAGGATTTGGTGTCTTTAGGGTAGATTTACCAGGATTAGGTAGCCCGAAAAGGGCCAATCTTGCCTCTGGATGGAAATTATGAATTTGGTTTTTGCTCATGACAATGCCTTCGTCAAGCGTAATCAATGACTTTACTGGGGCGTGAATTCTATTGTAATTCCCAATCCCCAATTGCCCGTTCCAATTTTCTCCCCATACCCATATACACCCATTTTTATCTGTGGCGACAGATTGAAAGCAACCGCCTCCGATATCCTCAATTTCTTCCAGGCCAACAATTATTGGAACAGGGCTATTTTCTTCTTTTCCGTTCCCTAGCATACCGTTTTCATTTCTACCCCAGGTCCAGACTTTGCCAGATTCATCCAAAGCCAGCGTATGCCAACTTCCACAAGCAATTTTTTTGATTTTGGGTAAGCCTTTGACCTGTATTGGAAGAAGCCGGTCTTCAAAATCCCCTGTACCAAGTTGTCCATAGGGATTATCGCCCCAGCTCCACACCTCGCCATTTTCTTTCAACACCAAAGAATGCCAATGTCCCCCCTCCACTGCTATAACATCTTGAATTCCATCTACTTGCTGAGGATAATTATAGTCAATAGGGAGCTCTGCCCCTAGTTGGCCATAGTTGTTCCAACCCCAAGTCCACACGTGCTTGTTTTCATCAACGGCCATTGAATGTTTATAACCCCTTGAAATAAAGTTGATTTTAGGCAAGCCTTTGACTTTCGCAGGGTATATCCTTTTTTCAAAAGTACTATCCCCTAATTCTCCATATTCATTGGACCCCATTGTCCATACAATTCCGTCTTTTGCAAGAACAATAGTATGTTGATTTCCTCCATCAATAATTTGACTGCTAAGGCTTAATGCGGAAAGCAAGAAAAATGAAATTGCAAGAGTGTTTTTCATGGCGTTGCGTTGATTCTACAATTGTGAATTTATGCAAAAATTGTACTTTGATTGCAGAAGAACGCCACACTTTTGCCAATGTGCCAATGCTGGCAAAACCTTACCGCACCACTGTCACATCCCCCTTTTTGTACATCTCGATCTCGCGCCCGCAAAAAGCCACACGCGCCCACATCTGCCACACGAACACTTCCGTGGCTGCGGCTTTTTGGCCGATCTTTCCGATCCAACCATTTTCAGGCGTTTCAGTATCGAACACGAAATTTCCCCAACGGTCATACACCTCTAAACGGTAGCTGAGAAGCGTCATGTTTTGCCCAAAAAACGGTCTGAACATATTATTTTCGCTTAATTCAGCCTCTGGAGCAAAAGTGTTCGGAGTGTACACCAAAACCGGGTCGCCATCAGAATCGGCCCAGGCCACCTCGCTTTCCCCACGCACTGTTTCGCAATGATTTTTCGCTTCGAGCCAAACAGGCCCGCCCTCGCTTACGGTTATGGACGGTGTTTGCGCTCCATTCCACCAAAGCAATTGTAGTCCAGAAGTGTCTCCGCTAATAGTCGGGGCAATCGTGATTTGAACGCTGTCGCAGGGAATAACCAAGGCACTTGGCAATACAATTTCCAGGCCTGGAGAGGCGGGAACTACTATTTCTTTTTCAAAAACACAGCCGTTTTCGTCGCGCACAAATACGGTTTGACTGCCAGCCGCGAGGGTTTCAAAAACAGCAGTGGTTTGGAAATCAACATTATTCAAAGAAAAACCCGTGGGCAGGCTACCGCCCGATGTGACAGAAACCACGAGTGTGCCTGTCGACGAATTTGGGCAGGAAATCTCTGCCTGCACCTCAAAATCCAAATCCGGCCAGGCGGTCACCGAAATGGTAATGGTCGAATCGCAGCCTGTAGTCGCATTGGTCAGGGTGAAATCCTGCGATTGACCCACGCTCAAATCCACGCCGCTATAATTGTAAAAACTACCGGGGCAAACGCTCGCGTTCAACGCGGAACTTGATGTCGGGAAGGCCGAAACCGTCACAGTCACCACCGAATCGCAACCCAGTAAATTCTGAAATGTAAAATCCTGCGCCTGTCCGGCAAGAACAGGCGTTCCGTTGAACAAGGCCGCTTGGCCAGGGCAAGCAGTCAGTTCAACTGAAGCGGAAATGGGCGGACAGGTGTACGAATCTACCAAGAGATGGGCGAAGACTTTGCCGCCACAACCAGTGAGACCCACCGAATCAGAAAAGATGACAATTTCCCAGAGTGGGCTGAGCAATTGGCTGTCAATCTGCACCGTATAGTTGGTAGAAAGCACATTTTGCCAATCAAAATCACCATTTTGATCCGTTTGGTTTGCGGCAATGAATGTGCCGTTTTGAAGCAGTTGGACCGGGATTCCCGACACGAGGGTGTCTGCCGCATCAATAATTCCATTGTCATTTACGTCCGACCAGACTTGGCCCAGAATGTTACCAAATCCATCATAAAGTTCTAGAGTAAGCGCGGCACTTTGGGCTTCACAGCCATTCAAATCCACCAATTCCGCCCAGTAAGTCCCACTCTCAGTGGCGACAAATTGGTTGCTCGTTTCACCGATTACGGCTTGACCGTCAAAAAACCATTGCCAACTGACAATTTCGGGCAAAGGCGGCAGACAAAGCGTATCGGGATTACATCGTTCGTGGCAACCTGAAGGTAGCGCAGCAATGTTTGGGCCGGGAAAAATCACAACTGTATTGCTCTGCGCTGAGCAACCAAATTCGTTCACCACCCGCACAAAGTACAGCCCGGCTTCTTCGGTTTGCAAACTCGGCCCACCGTCCCCGGTGTTCCAGAATATTTGCCATTCAGGAGGTTGTGGGCCAGTGTAAGTGATGGTGGAAGGCGTCCCGGCGCACACGTTGTTTGTAGACAGACTAAAATTGGCCGGAACGGGATTCACCGTCACGGTAAATGGAGCAAGCACCGTGGTGCAACCCGTGGTCGGATTCGTCACGGTCACGGTGAATGTATGGGTACCCACGCTCAGCAAGTTGTTTCGATCCTCCGAAAATATCAGCACGCCATCGGTACCATTGCCCCCACTCCAAGAGAAGGTATAATTGCCGTTGTCTTGAATTTGAAGGGTTACGTCATCGCCGGCGCACACGGCGGCTTCAGGGTATTGAACGCCAACGACCTGGCCCAACTCATTGACTTCCAAAAACTTGATCGTCCCGATGGGCGCAGGGTTCACATCCACAGTTTTGGCAGGAGGGGAGTAAGAACAACCGTTGGCATTGGTCAATGTCACGTCGTACACCCCTTCTTCTGTGACAATGAGTGTGGGCTGGTTGGTTCCATCGTTCCAGACATACATGGCGGCGGGGCCAAGTGGTGCGCTTAGGGTGAGGCTGCTTCCTTGACAAATGGTGGAAGTTGGCGGAAAAATCGTTCCAGAAAACGGATTCGCCGTGATGTTTACCGATTGGGTAATGGAAGCCGTACAGCCATAACTGTTTGTGGCCGTGGCAGTTACAGGGTAATTGCCCGCAAGGGAAAAATTGTGGTAGGCAGGGTTGGCCTCGCTTTGGTTCAATATGCCTGATACAGGATCGCCAAAATCCCAAGCGGTTTCGATGATGCCAACATTGCTTGCAAGTGTGAATTCCGCAGCATTTCCTACACAATTTGCTAGCGGCGGCGTGAAGGCTGGAGCGGGCAGGTTTGGCACAAAAACTTGCTCGGAATACGTGGAAGTGCAGCCCGTAGCGGTGGTAACAGTTAGCGTGGCAGTGTAATTGCCCGCGCTGGAATAGGCAAAGCCAGGGGAGGGAAGGTTGCTCAGATCGGAATTGCCGGCAATGCCAAAATCCCATTCCCAGCTAGAAAAACTCGCCTCTGGCAAGCGAGTGCTCTCATCTGTGAAAAACGTAGAATCTCCCGGACAAGCCATTCTTTGAGAAAATTGCGCAACAGCCTCAACATCAAGGGAATCCAGGGCTTCGCAGACAGTACTGTCAGACAATAAAACCCGCACAGAGATAATGTATTTGCCAGCATTGGGATAGACAAAACGGACACTGTCGCCCGTGGCAAATTCAAGCCCTGGTTGGCCTGAAATCCCCGTCCACCACACCGCACTGCCCGGCACATAAAGTCCCGAATAGTCGTTCAAAACCATGGCAAAAGAATCGCAGCGCGGCGTTAAGTCGGGCACAGCCTGCACGACTCCCGGGGGGCAATACGGGTTTGCGTGGCCAGGATTGGGGCAATGTCCTCCTCCCCCACCTGATGCGGGGCAAAAACTGAATAATCGAACCGGTGGAGCACTGGCCGTACAGCCGTTCTCGTTGGTGGCAACTAAGGTATAAAATCCATACTGGTTAGTGCTGTAAACAACGGAATTGCCTCCAACGGGCGAGCCATCGTGAAGCCATTGGTAATCGAAATTTGCAGCATCTGGCACAAGGGCGGTTAGCGAAACAAAAATCGAGTTGTTGCAAAATCGAGCAGGGTCGGCGGTTGTCACACTGACATTTGGCTTTGCAAGCGTGTTGATCGAAAACTCGCTCGTTCCACGGCAGCCGTGCAAATCGGCGACCTCGAGTGTGTAGGCACCCGCCGGGATGCTGATATTGGTGCCATTGCCAAGCGGCGCTCCGTTAGCGTTTGCCCAAGCGTAGGTAATGTATGAAGCTCCGGCTGTTATAAGACCAGAATCGCCCGGACAAAGTCCTTCGGGAAAAGCAGGCATTGGGTTGGGATTGGCCCATACGCTGACGTTGAAATTGGTCGTAAGGCCGCAGGTAGTCACGCGGAGTTGGTGCGCCCCGGGCGTTTGCCAGAATATTTCGACGCTGTTTTTCCCTTGTCCCTGCTTGATACTTCCCGCAATCGCTGGCAATATTTCCCATTGATAATCGCCCTGATAAATGTCAGCCTGGTAAAAACCCAGTGCTCCCTCACAAACGCTCGGTGGCCCGCTAATGCTGATGGCGGCGGCGTTTTGAATATTCAATTTCGAAGTGTCCGACTTACAGCCAAGGCCATCGAGGGAGATTTGCGCTGCGCTGATCCAATGCGTTGGGTTGGAGTTCCAGGTCACATTCACAGGGTTTCCTGTTTGCGTGGTGGGTGTTCCGTTGCCAGTTTTCCACTCGATTTCATAGGGCGGATTTCCGGGCACCGCGTATTGAAGCGGCGAACCAGGACAGACAATGGTTGGGCCTGAAATCGCTACGGGATTGGGTGGACGGGCGACTACGTTGACTTTCAATTCCGCACTGGGCGAACAGCTTTGATCGGGGCTGGTGGGCACGGTAAAAAGCCGATAATTGCTCGAACCCGCAGTAGGGGTAAAACTGAGGGTGTTGCCCGCGAATGTCGAAACCAGCGTGCCATTAGGCCCAAACACGGACCAATTGCAGCTTACTCCAATGTTGGTCGAGGCGTTTCTGGCCAGGTAATTTTTGGTCGAGTTTTCACACATTTCTACAGGACCATCCAGGTAAAACGGCGCCAGGATTTTTACAGGGATCGAATCCACGCCCCCGCAACCGAGGTAGCAGTTATTATATTCCACAATGAGCCAATGTGTGGCCGTAGTAGCTTGGCTAGTCCAAGCCACGGCCACCTTGTTAGTTCCTTGTCCCCGCAGAATGCTTCCGCCCGTGGGTAAAGTCCAGCTGTACTCGGTTCCGTCGAAAAGGTCAATGGTGTATTCTTCTTCGCTGTTTGGGCAAACGAACGAGTTCCCCCTGATTTCGGCATTCAGACTTTGGTTTTTGAACAGTACGGTTTGTCCCTTGCAAAGTTGCATCACGGCGTTTTGTGCGCTGGGGGGGGGCGGTAATGAACTGAGCAACAGGCTCTTCCACCACCGTGACGCAATGCGAACTTTCGAAGCATAAGTCAGGGTTGTTAGAACCAAACTCGACCAGGCCGGGCCCAGCCTCTCCCCAAACCACTACCACTTCGGGGCCATTGATACTGAAACGCTCTGCACCGCTCACCGTCCAGGCTGCGCTGGAAAGATTCATCGGTACACCGCAGGCCACTGGTGGGTCTACAAAATAAGTGACGGTGCTGCGCGGACAAACCATCTCGCAAACGGAAGAGGTGTTGCCAGGATCAAAATTGCAGAAGGCCGAGTTAGTGGACTGAATTTTGAGGTCTTGTGATTGTCCTTGTCCGACGGTGTAACATGCAGTGGCGGAGTGGCCGTTTGCATCCGTTACTGTAAGACAATAGCTGCCAGCGCAAACGTTGGATAAATTCTGAGTGGTAGAGACTAACCCATTGGGCCCTACCCATAGATAACTATAGCCTCCGATACCTCCATTGGCACTCAAAAAGATAGCACCTGAACACTGCGTTCCACAAGCGGTATTCTTCACTTGACTGTTTAAGCTTACTGTGGGGTTGCCTCCTCCAACTATTACTGCACAAGTAGTAGTAGCACAGCCTGAAGCATCCGTTATTGTCACGCAATATGTTCCCGCTCCGAACCCATATTGATCTTGTGCATTGCTTCCGTTAGACCATTGATAAGCATAGGGTGCTGTTCCGCCGCTAACAGAAAGATCAATATTATTGCTCGCAACAATTGTGGTGGGGATAATAGGCGGCGGGTCTGAAACTGTGACGGAAACCGTTTGGGAGCAGCCACTGGCATCTGTCACGGTTGTTGTGTAGGTGCCTGCAGGAATATTGCTTTGGTCCTGTGTAGTAGAGGCAGTTGACCATAGATAGGTGTATCCCCCATTCCGCCAGAAACGCTCAAATCAATTGAGCCGTTAAATCCTCCAAAACAAGAAGGAGCCGTGGCGCAAGCGGTGAGGGAAAAAGTTGATGTGAGCTGCGACACAATAATGGGCAAACCCGCTTGGGCAACCCCCGAAGCATCGCTTACCAAAACTTTATAAGTACCCGGGCAAAGGTTGTTTATCGTAGGGGTAGTAGCTCCATTAGACCGTGCATAATTATATGGTGGAACCCCTCCAGTCACGGTCACCACGATACTGCCATTGCAAGTAAAACAAGATGATGGAGTCACTTGTGAGCTGATGACTATGTTTTGCGCAGCAATTTTAGTGCTGAAAAAAAGTGCGAGGGCAAAGAGGGCGAGCTGGCGGGTAAAGTGATTTTTCATAAGCAAAACGGATAAGCGGCTAAAATAAGTTAGCCTTTTGAAGGCAAAAGTTCGGAAAAATATCCTTGCAAGCAAAGACATTTTTGAGGCATTGTAATGCCTTTTGTTGAATAAAAAACTTTCAATCTATTGTAAATCAATAGGATAAGCCGTTGCAAAAGCCGCGTGGCATCTTCGTGAAAGGCTCTCCGTTTTCATGATACTCTATTTTATTGGCCGGCATTAGACCAGCGTCATAAACACGTTGGAAAACACGAGGAGCACTATGGTATAAAGACCTTTCATTTTTAACTATGAACTATGCCCGCCTACGCTTCGGCGGATAAAAACGATAAACACTTTGAGCGATCACGGGTGCAAATATATCTGGACCAGAAACGTTTCAGGGCGAAGTAATTTTGCCCCGCCCCGCACGGGTGTCCATAGTTTTTACCCGCCGAAGCCTAGGCGTAGGCGGGCATCGTTCATAGTTTATCGTTAAAAAACACATGCGCACAGTACTCCACTTATTATTGATTCTTTTCCTTCTTTCAAATTGCAAAAACAAGCCCCAGGCACTCCAACAGGCAAAAGCGGAGGGTGATTTGCCAAAAGACTTTCTTGAATTTTACCAGAAATTCCACACCGACAGCAGCTACCAAATGGCGCACATCGAATGGCCGCTCAAAGGCGAAAAAGGAATATCACAGGATACCACGGCCAAACGTCAGCTCACCGAATGGACGCCCGAAATCTGGCATCTGATGCATTTGCCTGACACAACCATGAGTACCCTCAAACGTGATTTTGAAACGGTGGGCGATGTGATGGTTATCGAACGTATGTCGTACCCAATGGTGGGATTTGGCTACGAGCGGCAATTCTATAAAGAAGAAGATGGCCAGTGGCGGCTTATTTTTTATGGCGAGACCATGATGCAGTAGCAGTGGGCAGCGTTCATGACGCTGCCCATTGCTACTGCTTCACCACTTTTTGACCGTAATTGAAAACCCGCAAAAGTGTAATTCATAGACCTTGAATCGTCTATGCGGCTTTTTGGTTACCGGCCAGTAAATGTAAAAAGTCAATTTCCAGCCGTACACTTTTAGTTGGGCAAAAAGATTACAAAGTTCTTTGATAAGTTGAGAAAAAGACAGGAGGTGTAAATTTGTGTTTTCGACGCAAAAACTTCAGCTCCTATGGGCAAAAGCCTTTACAAAGATATGCTTTCGATGCTTACAAAAGCGAGCGCCATCGAGCCGAT